>Ga0209456_10000024_pt1 | contig 70096 bp, 62 predicted proteins | sample COG_11_FD_184755 | JGI IMG/M metagenome (GOLD analysis project Ga0209456, IMG submission 184755) | Pelagic marine sediment microbial communities from the LTER site Helgoland, North Sea, for post-phytoplankton bloom and carbon turnover... | ecosystem: Environmental > Aquatic > Marine > Neritic...
GCGAACATATACAGTTGATTCCCAACACGCGTGAAACAATCGGGTTCGCGCCGCAAAAAACCCAGGGAAACCCCTGCCTGTCGCCGTAAATCCGGCGCATCGGAGAAGCTGACGACCGAAAAAGGAATCAGCCAACCGATTGACGCTAATTAGACTGGTTATATTTTCAATAATTGGATATGTTTCATCAACATAATTCACCAAATACGCGGCTATGATTACTGATCCCCAAGACCTGGAACGAAACTCAGTTTGTCCACTGGATTGCCCCGACACCTGCTCGCTGCAGGTAACGGTTGTTGGTTCCGAAATCAGCAAAATAAAAGGAACGCGCTCGAACCCCTATACCGCGGGCGCTATCTGCGACAAGGTGTCGAAGTACTACCCGGCGTTCGTTCACGGCGCGCATCGGCTTCGCAGACCGTTGCTGCGAGCGGGCCCGAAAGGCAGCGGGCGTTTCGAACCGACAAGTTGGGAAAACGCGCTTTCATTGATCACGGATCGAACCCGGGCCGCGATCCGCCAATATGGTCCTCAAACGGTGCTGCCATTCAACTATGCCGGCCCGCACGGGCAGCTCGCGGCGGCATCCATGGATCGGCGATTTTTCCACAAACTGGGCGCGAGCCTTCTCGATCGCGGCCCCCTGTGCGGAGCGGTTCGCGGCACCGCCTACACCAGCCTGTTCGGCGACGCGCCGGGCATGCCGCCGGAACAGGCGGCTGACGCCGATCTGATTGCCGTCTGGGGAAACAACGTCACGGTCTCGAACCTGCATTTGGCCCGCGTAATCAAACAGGCGCGGGAGCGCGGTGCGCGGATGATCGTCGTCGATCCGAAGCGAACCCGCATCGCCGAGCAGGCCCATCTTTTTATTCAGATTTCCCCGGGTACGGATGTCGTACTGGCACTGGCGCTGGCCGCCGAGTTGGAGCGTCGCGACAAGATCGACACGGATTTCGTTGGTGAATGGGTGACGGGCGCCGACGACTTCCTCAGCGAAGCACGGAAATACCCGCTGGAGGAGGCATCGAGAATTTGCGGTGTGCCTTTGGCGTCGATCATTGAAATGGCCGACCTGTATGCGGGGGCGCGGAATCTGGCACTCTCTATCGGCAATGGCATCGAACGCGGCAAAAGCGGAGGCTCCGGTTTGCGAGCGGCCATGTCGGTTTCCGCACTCCTCGGCCAACTGGGGAGGCGAGGTGCGGGCGTGATTGCCAAACCGGGATTTGCGTTCCCCGTCACACCGGCCGCACTGCAACGACCCGATCTCGTTCCGGAGGGCACCCGGACGCTGAATATCGTGGATTTGGGCGGGCATCTCCTCAAAGACGATCTGGACCCGCCAATTCGATCGGTTTTCATCTATAACCACAATCCCGTCGCGACCCATCCCGATCAGAACCGGATGATCGAGGCGCTGAGCCGGGATGACATCTTTGTCACTGGAATCGACGTCGTCATGACGGACAGCATGCGTTATTGCGACGTCGTGCTGCCTGCTTCTTCCCATTTTGAATTCAACGACATCTATACGGCATACGGACACAGTTATCTGCAGCGCGCCGAGCCCGTCATACCGACGGTTGGGGAATCGCTTCCGAATACCGAAATTTTCCGCCGTCTTGCCCGCGAATTCGGATTCGACGATCCAATGTTTTCCGAAAGTGATCGCGAGCTAATCGATGCCGCGATCGACCCCGGTGACCGGCGGCTTAACGGCTACCGGCCAAGCGAGATCCCAGTCGACGAAGCCCTGCTCATGAACACGACCGACGGAAAAGATGTGATCATGTGCAACACCGTGAATCCCCGCACGGCTTCCGGAAAGATCGAGTTGTACAGTGTTGAACTGGACGAGAAGTTCGGTTTCGGCATACCCCGCTATGATCCGGCAGAGAAGGATCGCCCTTTTACCGTCATCAGCCCGTCTTCTCCGAAACGCACCAATGCCACCTTCGGAAGCGACCAAGCGAGCGAGGGCGCAGAGGTCGTCGAAATCCATCCAGACGACGCCCGGCGGCATGTCATCGAAGACGGCAGCCTGGTAAAGCTGGAAAATGACATTGGCTCGGTAATCCTGAAGGCGAAGATTTCAGACGCCGTGCAGCGCGGTGTTCTCTATACCCCCAAGGGAACCTGGCTGCGCACCAGCCAAACCGGACGTACTGTAAACGCGCTCATATCTGCGGACCTGAGAACTGATATCGTCGACGGTGCCTGCTACAACGAAACATTCGTCGACATCGAGCTTGTTTGAACCCGAAAAAGCCGGACAAAGTATTCAGCCGTTGACGTCTGTGCCGCTGAGGGTCTGTAGGTGAATGCTGATACACTCCGCCAACGCCTTGAGGTCGTACCCCCCCTCCAGCATGGAAATCAACCGGCCGTTGCTGTAAGTATCTGCGACCGCCATCATCTGTTCGGTCATCCAGCGGTAAAACCCCGTACTCAGATTGATCTCGCCAAGGGGATCCGCACGGTGGGCGTCGAAGCCGGCTGAAATCAGCACCGCGTCCGGCTTGAATTTCCGGGCCGCGGGCAGAATGAGTTCCTCGAAGGCTTCGCGGTACTGCGCATCTCCGTAGCCGGCGGACATGGGGCAGTTCAATGTCGCGCCCGCGCCCGCGCCGGTCCCGTTTTCAGAGTAGGCGCCGGTGCCTGGATAGTAGGGATATTGATGGGTACTGATGTAGAACACTGAGGGATCGGATTCGAAGCTGTGTTGCGTACCATTGCCGTGATGGACGTCCCAGTCGAGGACCAGGATCTTGTCCAGAGCGTGAAACTTCTGCAGATAACGTGCCGTGATGGCCACGTTATTGAACAGGCAAAAACCCAATGCCGTGGCCTTCTCGGCATGATGACCCGGAGGTCTGACCATCGCGAATCCGTTGTTTACGCTCCCCTGAACGACACGATCAGCTACGGCCAGCGCGCCGCCGGCCGCGAGCACCGCCACCTCCCACGAAGATTGGCCCACCGCGACGTCCGGCGTATCGATGTAGCTTCGTCCGGCGCTACATTCCTGCCGTGTCCGATCTATGTAGTCCTGACTGTGGATCGTCTCCAGCCATTTTCGTTCACAAGGTGTCGGAGCGATGCGATCCAGCCGATCAAACCACGGCTTCTGTTCCAGTTCCTTTATTGCGTATGCCAGTCTCTCGGGACGCTCGGGATGCCCGGGGCCGGTGTCGTGATCGAGGTAACGTGGGTCGTAAAGTATTGCCGTACTCATGGGGTATCTGATTCAAGTTTTGTCGCGCCACCATATTGTACTTCAATTGCAATATTCGTTATTGAACTATGGATACGAAGGCGTTTGCCCGGCGTAGCCGGATTAGGGGTGACATCAGACGGCGGCCGCGAACACGGCACCGATCAATATGGCACCAGAGATGCCGAATCCCATATACGCGAGAAACACCTGTTTGTTGACCAGGGACCAGACCGCCGCCATGGCCGGGATGGAACTGACCGCGCCCGCCACCATGAATGCCATCGCCGCGCCGGCACTCATGCCCTGCTCCATCAATCCGGCGACGAGCGCCGGTGCGGCGTAGCTGTTTAGATAGGCGGGAGCACCGACAATGGCCCCGATCACGATCGGCATGAAACCGTCGCCGCCGACAACACTCCCGATGGCCTCGGCGGGGACATAGGTAACGAGGAGTGCCTCCAGGAGATACGCAAAAGTGAGCCACTTGATCAGAAACAGGCCATTCAGCACGGCCTCGGTCCGAAAGGTCTGCACTCTTTCCGGCTCACGCCAGAATCGCCACTCGACTTCGCCCTCGAATGGGGAAGGTCCGCAGCCGCAGCAACCTCCGCTGTCGCGGTTTCGAAGCGGCGCCGAAAACGCACCTCGATTCACCAGGAATCGCACACCGAATCCGCCCATGAGTCCCAGCGCGACCGCCGCGAACGTTTTACCGATTGCGAATTCCCAACCCAACGCGCCTGCCGTAATGAGTACCGTGGGGGGATCGATGAGCGGCGATGACAGCCAGAATGCCATCACGGCGGAAAGCGGCGCGCCCACAGCCAGGAGACCGCTGATGAACGGGATCACCTCACACGAGCAGAATGGGGCAAGCCCGCCAAGCAGTGCGGCCAGCAAGATCATCCGCGTTTCCCGGCCTTGGAAGGCCCTGGCGACGACCGTCTCGGCGCCGGTGGCCTTGAGAATTGCGATGAGCAGTACGGCGACGATGATGTAGGGCAGCGTCCCTGCGAGTGCCCGCAGCGCGACCCTGAGGATGGTATCGAGTCGTTCAGCGTCATAAAGCGCTACCACGAGGGGTATGATCAGGATCAGGGTCCATACGGAGGCGGCCTTGTCCACGGTCCTGCGGATGCCGTCGAAGCTCTTCAATACCAGTGCCGTCATCACGATCTCCGATTCAACGAACAGATCCGGCACGCACCGCGCTTCGCGCCGGTTTGGCATCCGCGCAGCATTCCCGCATCAGGAAGTCAGCGAGTTTTTCGATTCTTTCATAAGCGGCGCGATTGATCACGACTCGCCCGGCACGCTCTTGTTCGATCAGTCCGCCGGCAGCCAGAAACTTGAGGTGATGCGCCAGCGTGGAGGCAGGGATACCCACGCAATTCTGGATGTCTCCGACGGTCAATCCGTCGGGCCCTGCACGCACCAGCGTCATGAGCACATCCAGCCGCGATTCCGACGCCACCGCAGCAAACCCCTGGGCCGCTTCTTCGAGAGTTAGCAATTATTGCACTTCAAACTATATAACTAGTTTTATAGTTTATTTATCCCGTGCGCTCCCGTCAAGCGAATACCGTCATTGGTATTCAGACGGCCTGACTCCCATTCGGGCCCTGGGCGAGCAGAGTGCGGACGCCGTTCCTGTGCGTGCTGCACATTACAACAGGTGTACATTAGAATTGCCCGATGCATAGCGTGAGATTAATCATCATCGAGCCCGCCGGCACGCCCGACCGCGACCTACTGGCCAAAAACATCAAGGACCTCGAGCAGCGTGAATTTACGGTGCTGCACACCCCGATGCGCCCGGAGATCGGATGGGCCTACGCAAGCGGGCCGGCGGCGGACCGATACAAGGCGCTGTCAGATGCCTTGAGCGACGACGGCAGCGATTTCGTATTAGCGGCGCGGGGCGGCTACGGCGCCAGCGACCTGCTGCCGCTCATGGACTGGGATCATTTGCGCACACTCCGGCCCAAATGCCTCGTCGGACTGTCTGACATCACCGCCCTTCAGGTTGCCCTTTTCACCCGCCTCGGCTGGCGTGGCCTGCATGCGGTAATGCCGGGCGGATCCCTGTGGTGCCCGGGTTCAGATTACACAGAGCATCTTCTAGGGCTTCTCGGCCACGGGCTGCCATGGCGTGAAGCGTTGCCGATTGAGGCGGTTACTGCCGATGGGGAGGGACGATCGGTCGAAGGGACGCTGCTTGGAGGTTGCCTGGCGGTGCTGACCAGCCTAATTGGCACCTCTTATCTACCGCCATCCTTGGACGGGATCATTCTTTTCATCGAAGATACAAACGAAAACCCGGGACGGCTGATGCGATTCTGGAACCAATGGGAACAGAGCGGCACACTGGCAGGACTGCATGCAATTGTCATTGGGCAACTCGTAGGCGCTTCGGAGCGCCATGAGGTTCTGACGCAATTTGCCCGTCGCAGCCCCTGTCCTGTCTACGCCAGTGATCTGTTCGGGCACGAATCCCCAAGCTATGCCCTGGGCCAGGGCGCCCGCGCACGAATCGCCGACGGTAAACTGCACTGGGCAATCGACCAGATTTAAATCAGGAACGAGTTGCATCAGCGGGAAACGCCACGATGAATTCGGCGCCCGGGTCCTTGTTGACCACGTCCACCTGACCGCCCATGGCATGAGCCAACTGATTGACCAGGGCGAGGCCGATACCCGTGCCGATCGTATCCCGCGTCAACTCATCTTCGGATCGATAGAACAATTGGAATATCTTTTTCATTTTATCCCGGGGCACACCGGGGCCGTAGTCCCGCACCCGAAAACGCACGCTTCCGTCGCGCAAACGGATACAATCGATATCGACACATTTTTTTACGGCGGCGGCGGAGAACTTCAACGCGTTGTCCACCAGGTTGATGATGATCTGTACGAACGCATCGGGATCTACCCTGATTACCGCTTTTCCTGCCGCCGCTTCGATGTCCACATTCAGATCGAATCCGGCGCTGCGCACATGGGATGATATTTTCGATCGAACGCTGTCCATCAGCTCGGACACGCTAACCCGCTGCAATTCGAGCCGCAGATCGTTCCGGTTCAGGCGCGTTAGCTGCAGCACGTTGGATATCAGCCGGGACAGTCGTTCACTCTCCTCCGAGATGTATTTATAGTAGGACGCTTTTTTGTCCTCGTCCGCCCATCCTTCCTGCAGCATCTCTCCATACATTCGAATCGAGGTGAGCGGGGTTTTCAGTTCATGGCTGACCGCGGAAATGAAGTCCTGCTGCTGCCTGACAAGATCGATCTGCGCCGCTCCCATTCTGTACATCAGGTAGGAGCCGACACTCAACACCAGAACGAGGATCACCGCCACCCAGAATACGATAGATCCTCCGGGACCCACGGGCAGGCCGGTGATGCTGAATATCAATTCCATGTCATCGAGGGGAGCGGAAAGGCGCGTTTTGAACAATAGCGTACCCCTCAACTCATCTGCGCTCGACAGATATTCCCTCGACGATTGCCCGCTCAACGCGGCAAGCACGTCGCCCCCGTATGCCACTACCAGATCGCTTGCCGCGGCGAGTGCGGTCCGGCGAAACTCCTCTTCAATGACAGCACCGATGAAGCTTTCAGGGTCTATGAGTGCGCCCTGTACATAGCGCTCGCTGTCACGCCAGACGTTGCGAAAAAGCACAAAATGCCCGCTTTCGAGCAATGCGAAATCGAGGGAATCGATTTTGCTCTCGAAAATTCTGATCACCGCGTCGGCAAGCAAAGGTGCGGCCGGAACGTTCAATGCATCCGCGACCGCCGCTTTCTTCTCCAGCAATGCACTTTGCTCCTTACGCACGGCGCGCCCTCCTCCGGGCTGCGAACGCTTCGGTACCGGTGGTTTCACCGACACCGATCGGGGTTCGGGAAGATAGCCGGGCTCCAGCTTGAGATCCTCTACTCTTCCCAGGGCCCGGGCTTTCTGTTTGCTCAATTGCCGGTCGGCGGGAGGTTCGTTCAGGCGGTCGAATGCGCTCGGGCTGGTGAACTCTTCCGTTTCGCCAAGAACCGCTTCCTCGGGGTCTTTGCTCTCCCCGGATACCCATGATTCCCGCAGCGCCCCGTCATCATCACGGCCGCGTTGGACCAGCGACCCTGAGTCATCTTTCCGGTAATCGATCTCCTCCTTCTGCACCAGTCGGTTTTCGTCCAGCACATCGAAGATCCGCTGTTGAAGGGCCCTTCGCCGATCCGCTTCCCGATCCGAAACACCATACTGCCTCAGTGAAGACGCTTCCCGGGGCAGCAGCGGGCTGCTGAATCGACCGTCGGGATCGACCTGGAAATAGCCAATCAGTCCCGGAGACCCGGTTTCCACCGGATAGGCCGAGAGCACGGAACGCTGCAGGAAGCTAGCGGCAGGATCGCCGCTGACGGTCAGGAATGCGTAATCGCCGAACGACCGCTCCTGTTCGATGTCGATCGAGGCGGCAATCCTGCGATCGATGCGGTTGGCGAACTCTTCGGCCATGACTCGATGCCGATGAAACGCCTCCCACTTGAGCTGGCTATAGGCGTGCCGGATCAGGAACGCGGTCGGAATGGTAAGTGCAAGGAAAAACATGGCGATCCAGAATTTGAGACGACGCTTGCCGCTCTGGTGCTGCTTCGAGCTCTGCATTTACCGCACCAGCAATTTGTAGCCGGCACCGCGCACCGTGATCAGGTGGCGCGGGCGTCCCGGATCCGGCTCGATCTTGCGCCGGAGTTTGGCAATGTGAATATCCACGGTGCGGGTTTCGATACCCATGTTCCTGGCATAGCCCCAGATCCTGGACAGCAGCTCCTCGCGAGGTACGGGCCGATCCGGATTCGCGCCCAGATACTCGAGAATATCCATTTCCCGCCGGGTAAAAGACAGCGCGCGAGTACCGCATCGTCCCGACAAATTACGCGGATCGATCTCCACGTCGTCACCGAGGTGAAATTGATCGAAGGCCCCGGTGCCTAGGCGGGATCGCCGGAGCACCGCCTGTATGCGCAAAACGAGTTGCGCTACCGAGAATGGTTTCGCTACATAATCGTCCGCTCCCAGGGATAGGCCCTGAATGATGTCTTCGTCGCCGGTTTTTGCGGTCAGCATGATGATGGCCTGCTCGCGGTCTGCGGCGCGAATTTTTTCGCAGATTTCGAATCCGTTCATCCCCGGCAGCATGACGTCCAGCAGGACCAGGTCGAATGTGCCGGAGGTCGCCTTTTCCAACCCGGTCGGACCGTCCGCGGCATCGTCAGTTTCGTAGCCATGGTAAACCAGCACATCGATCAACCCGGCCCGGATCGCCTCCTCGTCCTCAACAATTAGAATGCGGGCCTTGCGTGACATGGTGACCAACAGCCTACCAGCTCACATGACCGGCGGCACGTAAATTGTTTGTAAATTACAGGCTCGATGTTTTACCAAAGTCTGCCTGTAACGGCACCCGGCACCCTCCTACACTGACTGCACTTTTACTGATTCGCAACCCAAGGAGGTAAAACCATGGCATTGATTACGCGATTCAACCGGTTGTTTCGGGCCGATATTCACGCGGTCCTCGACCGAGTCGAGGAACCCGATATCCTGCTCCGACAGGCCATAAGAGAGATGGAAGAGGACATCGCCGGGGACGAGCAGCGCATCAAGGTACTGCAATACGAGCATGGGCAGATCGGAATCAGGCGTACTGAAATCGAGCAGTCGCTGCACGCCATAGAAGAGGAGCTGGATGTGTGCTTCAACTCGCGCGAGGAGGATCTTGCGCGTACGGTTATTCGGCGCAAGCTTCAGGCGGAACAGCTTGACAGGGCTCTACTGCGAAAGCGCAAATCACTCGAGGATTCACTTTCGGAACTCAACACCAGGATCGGCGAAAACCGGCAGCGCCTGATGGTCATGCAGCAGAAATCAGCACTGCTGGCGGAAAATGAAACCAACCCTCACTGCGAACAACCCTGGTCACTCATCCCGGCGGTCATCAGCGACCAGGATGTGGAAGTGGCCTACCTGCGCGAAAAGCAGCAAAGGGGGCAGCCATGAAACGCCCGACGTTCATGGAGGGCGCGATTGTGGCCGCAGCGGCCAGTGTCGGAGGCGCCGTATTCTTTGGCGCACTGACAACGGTATTCGCCATGGGCCCGGTGCTGCGCCTGCTCATCACCGTCATTGGACTGGCTTATGTGATCTATCTATTGCGCCGCAGCGAAGAACGCGTCGGGCGCATCAGCGTGTTGACGGTGTGGACTGCGTCAGCGGCGATGATCTGGTGGCTGTCGCCTTCGTTGCCCGTATATTTATTGCTGCACGTGGGCATGATCTGGGTGATCCGATCACTGTATTTCCACTCAGGCATATTGAGTTCGGCAGCGGATCTCGGCATCAACGCGCTCGCCCTGGCTGCCGGTGTATCGGGTGGTTTGTACACGAGCAGTATATTTCTGGGCGTTTGGTGCTTTTTCCTCACACAGGCGCTGTTCGTCGCCATCCCCGCTGTTTCCGGTTGGCGCGGTGCGGAGAGTACAGCAACCCATGTGCCGGATGACCGCTTCGACCGGGCGCACCGTGCCGCGGAATCCGCGCTTCGTAAATTCTCGTCTTGACCGAATCAATTCGACCAATCCGACAAAACATCTGAGGACAACTACGATGAAATCAAAATTTACAGCACTTGCTTTGTTCGCAATAACTGCGGCAGCGGTGGTTTTCTACCCGCAGCATCAGGGCATTGCCACGACAAACCACACGCCCGCCAATCCATCACTGGTACATGACTCCGCCAGGGTGGAAGTCGTGTTCGTACTGGACACCACCAGCAGCATGACCGGTATGATCGAGGCTGCTAAGGAAAAGATCTGGTCGATTGCCAGCAACATGGCGTCGGCCCAACAAGCGCCGGAAATCAGGATAGGCCTGGTGGCATTCCGGGACCGCGGCGACGCCTATGTGACGCGCGTGGTGGACCTGTCATCGGACCTTGACACCCTGTACGCCACCCTGATGGATTTCCAGACACAAGGCGGAGGAGATACACCGGAAAGCGTCAACCAGGCGCTGCACGACGCGGTCCGGAACATATCATGGAGCCAGGATTCCGATACCTATCGGGTGGTGTTTCTGGTCGGCGACTCCCCGCCGCACATGGACTACCAGGACGAGATCCAATATCCCGACATCCTCTCCCTCGCCGCCGAGAAAGGCATCGTGGTCAATACAATCCAATGCGGCCCCAATCCCTTGACGGCGACGAAATGGCAGCAAATCGCCGACCTTGGCGGCGGCCGATACTTCCAGGTCGAGCAGTCCGGTAGCGCCGTGGCCATCGCCACACCCTATGACGAAAAACTTGCGGAGATATCCCGCAGACTGGACGACACCCGGCTGTATTACGGCTCCGTGGAGGACAAGGAGAAGAAGCAGATGAAGATGGAGGCGACGGACAAATTGCACACATCGTCGTCACCGGCTTCCCGCGCCCGGCGCGCCGTATTCAACGCTTCCGCCAGCGGTAGAACCAATCTCCTCGGCCAGGGCGAACTGGTCGAAGACATTGCCAGCGGCCGGGTGGATCTGTCGACAATCGAAAAGGACAGGCTACCCGAATCCTTGCAGGACCTGTCGCCAAAGGAGCAGAAAACCGTGGTGGAAGACACCGCACGGCAGCGACTGGAACTAGAAAATAACATCAGCGAACTTGCTGCAAAACGCAGAGCCTTCATCAGGGAAAAGGTCGATGCGGATGGCGGCGCCAGGGAATCTCTGGACGACAAGATCTACAGCGCCGTCCGCGAACAGGCCGCCAAACACGGCCTGAGCTACGAAGCGGAATCGTCGGCTTACTAGCGTGATCATGATTGATCGCGGCGGGGGTGCCGCTCCTACCAGGAGACGCGGCCCGGTTATACTACCGGGCCGCTTTGCATTACATCGATCAACCATTCCCGGGAGACTCCATGCTCGACACGCCAGAACAAGTCAACCGGCAGGCCGTCAAGGACGCCCTGGGATTTCCGGCGCTGATGCTGTTGGCGAGCATGACCGGTTTCGGATCTCTGGCGCGGGAGAGCGGGCTGACGCTGGGCGTGGCCCTGGGGTCCACCGCGGGTGTCTGGGGGCTGCCTGGCCAGGTGGCCCTGGCGGAACTCTACGCCGCGGGCATCCCCACATTTTTCGTTGTCCTTGCGGTGTCCCTGGCGAACGCACGATTCATGCCCATGGCGGTATCGTTTATTCCACTGATGCGCAAGGGCACGCGTTCCTATGGCTGGATGTTTATTCTGGTGCAACTCATGTCCATCAACTCCTGGGCCGCTGGACTGCGAAGATTTGACCAGATAGAAACGGGTCTGCGCCAGCGCTACTACGTGGTTTTTGCACTGATCTGCATGGCTTCCGGACTTACCGGAACCGCGCTGGGCTTTGTTGGCGTCGTGGCCATGCCACGCCCCTTCGCGTTGGGTTTGATCTTTCTCAATCCCCTTTTCTTTGCGGTGCTCCTTGCCGGCTCCCGTACCCGCATGGCGATCCTCGCACTCTTGATCGGCGCTCCGCTAGGGCCGGTTTTTCATCTGTTGTCCCCGGAATGGGGCCTGCTGGCAACGGGGGTGCTTGGCGGCACCGCCGCTTTCTGGATCAACCGCACGGTGGCGACACGGAAAGCGCATGACTGATCCGGGAGATATCGAACTCTGGCTGCTGCTCCTTGGCGCGGTCGCCGGCACCTACCTCTGGCGCGGACTGGGCGTTATATTCGCCTCCCGGATAGACCCGCAGGGACCCGCGTTCCAGTGGATCACCTGCGTGTCCTACGCGATGCTGTCGGGATTGATCGCACGGATGATCTTCCTTCCCGTGGGCCCTCTGACTGAAGTGCCTTTGAGCTACCGCGTCGCGGGAATAGTCGCCGGTCTAGCGGTTTTTTTCCTATTCCGACAGCGGCTGCTGCCTGCCGTGGGCGCGGGTCTTCTCGTTTTCATAGCGTTGATATACGTGTAAAAGCTTGAATGTAAAGCACTTGAACACGTTGAATTGACGCACCCCCTTGTCAACAGGATAGCGAGGTAAAACGCCGCGTCTTAGTTCTATTTCCGAACTCAATAAACGCCCTTGGAATTCAAAAAGATACCAAGGCTTTTGTCTAACTCGCATATATGTATTAGCGCCCAGTCGGTGGAAACGTCATAGTCAGCGTAAAAACTAAGATTTATTCCAATCGAAACGCCATCCACCAAATCAGTCAGGTACCGAAGCAGTTCTCTATGTTCCATGTGATGCTGCCCAAGTCCAGGATAACCATGTTCCTTCATCAACTGTTCCTCTGTTGAGAAATGCATTCGCGTGAACTCCACGAGCTCAACCAACATATCCTTTAGATCATCTTTTTGGATACGGGCTTCAACAGCAGTATGCAGATTATTTACAAGTTCGAGCATTGTCTGATGCTGACTATCTATCACCGCGACGTTGACGTTATATTCATCGCGCCAAGTTACGATTGGCATTCTCTGCGCCCTCCTCGATTTCAAGCTTCTTGTATGTAGTACCCAGTTTGATCAGATCGATCATACCATTTGAATAGGCGTCGAAAAATTTTTGGCCCGGATAAGCGGACTCGTCACTAGATATGCGCACTCGCCCTCGCCTGCATTTTGCACTAGTATGCCGAGCGACGTCGCCTGCGAGGTTTGGCTGAGCGCCGGTCTGGTGCATATGCATGCTAGCCCGCATGTCTCACCAGGCGGCTATGGATGCTTGTTGAAGCATTGTAAATATTGAGGAATACGGTTTTGTCTGAGAAACAGTGTGTATGGGTAGCGCCTATCCTGGTGAGAAATGCGGGCCAGGGGAAAACGATGGAGTTTTCCTTATGTGAGTGAAATTGAGTATTAAGGAAATTCTGGTTAATTGTGTCATTGCGCGCAAAAGCTGCGAGCAAAGCGTGGCAGGACGCGGCAATCCAGAAGTTATAGTATGACAACAGGACTGGATTGCTTCACTTCGTTCGCAATGGCGAAATACTGGATTAATCAGAGTGTCCTTAAATGTGAGATGGGCTTAAAGGAGAATAACCGCTATGAACGCGTTAACCATAATTCAGGGGGAGCATCGTAACTTGGGTATGACGTTGATGTGTTTCGAAAAACTCTTGTTGGACGTCGAAAACCAACGGCGCAAGCCCGATGCATTGCTATTTCGCGCAATACTAAGTTATATCGACTCATTCTTGTATCGATTTCATCATCCTAAAGAGGATGACTACTTATTTCCGGTTCTGTGTCGGCGCTATCCAGCGGCCGAAGACCTTATACAAAACCTTCAAACCGACCACCACAAAGGTGTCAAACTTTGCCATGAGTTGGACGAAACTTTGACCTGGGGCGAATCAAACGATGCTCGTTTCGTTGAGTTCCATGGAGCCGCTCTGAACTATATACGCTATGAAAGGCGCCATATAGGCAAGGAGGAAACAGAATTGCTCCCATTAGCACGGGAGCACTTTAAGGCATCCGATTGGGAACCGATCGATAGCGCCTTCAGCAAGAACGATGATCCAATGTTCGGCAAAGAACCGAGTCAACGCTATAAACAATTATCCACACTTATTACCAATGTTTGCATCTTCAATGACCCGATGTTGTAGCGTTGCTGGTTTGTAACGCGTCTATTTAGTACCTTTTTGTATTGGCACTCAAACCGGCTATTTAACTACTTTCGTCGCACTTACCTTCTTCTTAGCCGCCGGCTTTGTCGCCAGGTTCTTCGCAGCCACCTTCTTTTTCGCTGCCGGCTTTTTCACCACCTTCTTCGCAGCCGCCGGCTTTTTCACCACCTTCTTCGCAGCCGCCTTCTTTCTCGCCACCGGTTTACTTGCGCTCACTTTTTTCTCGACAGTTTTCTTTTTAGCTGCCGCTTTCTTCGCCGTCTTGGCTCCCGCCGGGGTCAGACTCGTAATATGATGGCGCAGCGCATCAAATCCTTCACCAACTGCACGCAATGACGATTCACCGGCTTCTTTTACTTCGTCCAATGCCCGGGAAAGATGCGGGGTTGGATCGGCTCCGGCCATTTTTCCCTTTACCGATGCCGTCTTTTTAGCAGCGGTGCTTGCGGCGGTAGAGACATGATCCGCCAATTGCTCGAAAAAATGTTTGACCTCATTAGCCAGCTTCTCACCGGATTTTTCGACCTCGCCAAGAAATGAGATCGCTGAATCCTTCATTTCAGCAGCTTCCTCAGGAAAGTCATGTTTTGTTTTAGATTTCTTGCGTTGTTTCTTTGCTTTGGCAGACATTTAAGTACTCTCCTAGACGTTAATTCGTTTCACCGGCACTTTAGCATTCACCATGATAATAAGTGAATCACATTTTGATGTTTGTCGTATATCAATAATCGTTTCTTGTGAAGAAGACACTGTCAGACCTACCCGCCAGTAGTATTGAACATATGGCGATTAGAATTTCCACCCGGGCGCACTTCGCGTGCGATCGATTGTTTGTCAGTGCACGCGGGACGTATCCGCATGTGGCATGCAGCGATATCCCGCACTAGATATCCTCCGCTTCCATTTTTATGGCGCCGCAGGGACACTCCAGCGCACACATACCGCATCCCTTGCAGTAGTCGTAGTTGAATTCGAAACGCTTGCCCGGACCCAGTTTCACTACCGCGTTATCCGGGCATATCCCGTAGCAGTTGTCGCACTCGAAACAGTTGCCGCATGACAGGCATCGCCGGGCCTCGTATAGGGCGTTTTCCGCGTCGAGTCCCTTGAACACCTCGTCGAAGCTGGTCTGCCGCCGTATCAGATCAAGCTGCGGTCGCACGGTTTTCGGCGCGTCGTCGTAGTACCAGGTGTTCAGGCTCTCGAAGGACGCCAGTTCATGCTTGGGTCGAGGGCTGTAAGTCTCGCCGCGAAGCCAGGTATCGATGTTGCGTGCCGCTTTTTTTCCGTGGCCCACTGCGACGGTGACAGTGCGTTCGGACGGCACCATATCGCCACCCGCAAACAACCCATCACGACCTGTCATCATCTGATCGCTGACCTCGACAACACCGTCTTTGGCGATTTCAACGCCTGGCGCCCTCTCGAGGAAGGAGGTATCGACATCCTGACCCAGCGCCAGGATCAGCGTGTCCGCTTGCAGCGTTTCGAACTCACCCGTCGGCTGCGGGCGGCCATTGTCGTCAATGCGCATTTTTTCGACGGTGAACGTGGTGTCGTCTATCTGCTTGATGGTGCGCAGCCAGTGGATCATAACGCCCTCCTCCTCGGCCTCGGTGGCTTCGAAGTCGTGGGCCGGCATCTCGTTGCGCGATCTACGGTAGACAATCATGGCTTCATCGACCCCCAGCCTTTTCGCCGTGCGGGCCACGTCCATGGCCGTGTTGCCACCGCCATAGACGATCACCCGGCGGCCAAGCTGCGGGGGCTCATCACCTGTTTCCATGTCGCGCAGCATGCTGACCGCGTCCAGGATCTTTCCGGCGGCGTGCGCCGGGATGTTCACCCTTTTTGCAAGGTGGGCACCTACGGCAATGAATATGGCATTGAATCCCTCCCCGAAAGCAGCCTCGATGTCGTCCACTTTAGTACTGAGTTCGATGGCCACACCCAGCCCGACAATACGCTGTATCTCCGCGTCCAGTACGTCACGGGGCAGCCGGTACTTCGGAATTCCAAACCGCATCATGCCGCCCGCCATCGGCCCCGCTTCACGGACGGTCACGGCGTGCCCCATCTGGCGTAAATGGTAGGCGGCGGACAAGCCACTTGGTCCGGCGCCGACGACCAGCGCCCGTTTGCCGGAATCATCTGCACCGCGTCCTGGTTCCCACCCCAACTTGAGCGCCTGGTCGCCGAGAAAACGCTCCACGGAGTTTATGCCCACCGTGGTATCGAGCCGGGCCCGGTTGCAAACATCTTCGCAGGGGTGATAGCAAACCCGGCCCATGACCGCGGGCAGGGGGTTGTCTTCCATCAGCTTCTGCCATGCCTCATGGTAGTTCCCCTCCTCGGCGTGATAGAGCCAGCTTTGGATGTTTTCACCGGCGGGACAGGCATTGTTGCAGGGCGGCATTCGATCCAGGTAGACCGGCCGCGACGTCCGCCAGGAACCGGTCAGATTGGCGAGGCTGGTGCCGGGATCGAGAGTAATCGCGTAGGGGTGCTCCGACTTCATAGCTCTACGCCCTCCTCGATCAAGCCGAAGCGCTCGATATTGAAATCCGCCATGCGCTGCAGCTGACGGATGCGCGCGGTGTCTTCATGATCCTTTCGAAACAGGTGGGCGAAGCGTTTCTGCGTCCGGAGGTAGTCTTCCACCGGCACCTTTCGCCGGATTTTGTAGGAACCGGTTAGCATCCCATGCTCCGCTTCGAACAGGGGGAACAGGCCGCACTCCATCGCCAGCCGGGCGATGCGGATCGTGTCCTGCGCGGCTGAGCCCCATCCCAGCGGACAGGGCACCATGATATGAATATAGCGCGCCCCTTCGATTTCCATGGCCTTGGTAACCTTGGCCTCCAGGTCGTGCAGATCGGCGACGCTCGCCGTGGCCACATAGGGGATGTTGTGCGCCATCGCGATCAGCGGTACGAACTTGCCGGTGCCGAAAACGTTGCCGGGCGCATCGCCGACCGCGGGCGTTGTCGCCGTCCGCGCTGTGGGAGGCGTGGCGCTGGAACGCTGCACGCCGGTGTTCATGTAGGCCTCGTTGTCGTAACAGACGTAGAGCACATCGTCATTGCGTTCGAACATGCCCGACAGGCATCCGAAACCGATGTCGGTGGTGCCGCCGTCGCCACCCTGGGCTATCACCTTGACCCGATCCTTGCCCTTGACGCGGTACGCCGCCGCGACCCCGGTGGCGACCGCGGGTGCGTTGCCGAACAGCGAGTGCAACCAGGGAATCTGCCAGGACGTTTCCGGGTAAGGCGTGGTAAAAACCTCCAGACACCCGGTCGCGTTGACGGCCACTACGTGGCCATCGTTGGCGCGCATCGCGGAATCCAGCACGTAACGCGCCCCCAAGGCTTCACCGCACCCCTGGCACGCGCGATGCCCTGAGGTGATGGCGTTCGAGCGGTTGATGCTCGCCTGGACGGTGCGCCTGGTTTCGTCCAGCAGACGATTGCCCACGGTGTGGGTGCCGGTCTGATAAAATTTCAGTCTTTGTGAGCTTTGCGCGTCGGTCACGGTATTCTCCTTTGCGATGCTTCCAGAATGCCGCCGGGATTCAGCGTGCGCAGTATATTCTCGGCTATGGGACCGGAATGCCGCGTGTCACGGGCACGCGTCAACTGCTGTTTGATTGCCTGCCAGTTGAGATCCAGGAACGTCACGTCGTCCAGCTGGTCACCGGTGGCTTTCTGGAAAATCTTCGTCAGGGATGCACGCGTGATGGACCGCCCGCCTAGGCCGGCGATAACCGTGTAAACCGGCAGCCCCATACCTCGCAGGGACATGCGAACGTTGGAGGCCAGTACGCCGCCAAGGCCCGGTGACAGGCTCTTTTCGATGCAGACCACGCGTTGGGCCTCCGACAAGGCTTGACGCAGTGCTTCCAGCGGAAAAGGCCGGAACGACGTGATGTTGATGGCGCCTATGGCGACGCCGTCGTGGCGCATTGTGTCGACGACCTCCTTGATGGAACCGCTTACGGACCCGAGCGCCACTATGATCGTCTCCGCATCTTGAGTCCGGTAGGTCTGCAGCAGTGCGCCCGCGGTTCGGCCGAATATTTCCTCGAACTCCGCTGAAATTTCGGGAATCATCAACAGGGCGTCCATCTGTTTCTGGTGCGCCAGATACCGGACCTCGGTAAACGCCTCGGGGCCAACCATCGCGCCGATGGAATACGGGTCCGCTGGGTCCAGCACCTGTACGGGTTCGAAGGCCGGCAGAAATTCATCGACCTGGACCTGATCGGGAACATCGATCGGCTCATAGGCGTGGGTAAGAATGAATCCGTCCATACAAACCATGACCGGGCAGCTCAGTCGCTCCGCCAGGCGGAACGCCTGGATGTGCAGATCGACCGCTTCCTGGTTGGTTTCGGCGAATAACTGGATCCAACCCGAATCCCTCATCGACATGCTGTCGGAGTGGTCGTTCCAGATGTTGATTGGGGCGCCGATGGCGCGGTTCCCGATGGTCATGACGATGGGCAGCCCAAGTCCCGCCGCGTTGTATACGGCCTCCGCCATGAACAAAAGGCCCTGGCTTGCCGTGGCGGTATAACTGCGTGCACCGGCTGCAGAGGAACCGATCGCCACCGACAACGCGGCGAATTCGGATTCCACGTTGATGAATTCGCATTGCTTCAGTTTGCCGCTCTTCACCAGAGCGCCAACTCCTTCGACAATATGGGTCTGCGGCGTGATCGGGTAGGCGCAGACCACCTCGGGGCGGCACAGTGCCACGGCCTCGGCCACGGCCTGAGAGCCTTCCATTTGCTTACGCATGTCTTGTCCTCGTGTTCATTGTTCGCTTGCCGACGCCATCTCGAACGCCTCCCGGGCCGCGGCGACGTTCGCCTCCCCGACGGCACCCGGGAATTTACTCATAATTGCGCTTTCCACGGAGGCCATGCTCAACTGCCCGGATACAGCGGCGAACCCACCCAGAAGCGCCGCGTTGGGAAGCGGTCTTTTCACGTGCTTCACGGCAAGCTCCGTCGCGCCGACGTCCTTGACGTGACCTTCGGGAAACGAACTGACGAATTGCTCGATGCCCAGCTCGTCGAAACTGCGCATCGAGTTGATCAGAATGTAGCCGTCACCTGCCAGGCCGCCGAACACATCGACCGAATGCAGAAGCGTCGGGTCCTGGATGATTACGGCGTCGGGATTCTGGATCGGCTCGCGAATTCGTATTTCCTTGTCGTCTATGCGGCAGAACGAAACCACGGGTGCGCCCATTCGCTCCGAGCCGAAACTTGGAAACGCCTGGGCGTTCTTGCCCTCCAGAAAGGCGGCGATGGATAGCATTTCGGCCGCGGAGACCACACCCTGCCCTCCTCGGCCGTGTATGCGGATTTGAAACATTCGTCTCCTCGTTTTTAATTGGTCTCAATTTTGTTTCGGCCGCCTTGGCCGAATATGCGGGTGTATCCGAGCAACGGCAATTTTTATCACCTTGTGCGGGGCAGGTTCTTGACCTCAGTCAGTATTCTGAGGATTATCGACAGGCTGCGACCGTTGAATACACGTCATTCAAGGTTCGAAACCGTCCCGTCTAACCCGGATGAAACAACAAATTTCGTTATAATTTAACTTAACAGAAAAACTAATGGCTAGCCTGCAAGATGCAGACCATCGTTTTTCCTCCGGCAGCAGTTCGAGGTGCCGATTTGGAAAACCTCAATGGAAGGATGACGCCGTCGTTATCCGCTTTAATAAAAGCAACCGGTTTAGAAAATGAATCCGAGCGCTTCTCTTGCAGATAGTCTGGTCAGCGATGATGACTGGAGCGATCTCCACCGCTATCAGCGAATTCCGGAAATCGACTTCACCAAGCTGTACGACTATCGACTGGGCCGCTTGAAGTTCGCCCTGCGGGAGGCGGAGGCCTCCATGTGTGTTCTGGTCAATCCGATCAGCCTGCGCTACGCCGTCGACTACCGAAACTACGCGCTCTATCAGTCCCATATTCCCACCACGTATCTGTTTGTGCCGGTCGACGGGCCACTCGTCATCCACGGCGCATACGATCCGTCGCCCGCGGTGGAACATGTGCGTCGCGGTCGCCCGATCTCCTTTTTCGACGGCGGAACGGAACTTGGGGAATTCGCCGGTCTCCTGGCCGACGACGTTGTCGAGTATCTACATGAGATCGGCACCGACAACAGGCGTGTGGCGGTCGAATACGTAAACCCGAGCCTCACGCAGGCCCTGATGCGGCGTGGCCTCGACGTGATCGACGGCGTCGCGATTTCCGAGTCGGCGCGCGTGATCAAATCGGAAGAAGAGATCGCCTGCATGCGATGGGCCATTGCGACCGCCGAACTGGGCATCGCCAAGGTGCAGCAGGTGTTGAAGCCCGGCGTCACCGAGCTACAGCTCTGGGCGTTGCTGAACTACACCAATATTGCCAACAATGGGGGCTGGCATGACGGTCGTGTTCTGGTGTCCGGCCCAAGAACCAATCCCTGGTGCCAGGAAGCTTCCAGCCGCCGCATCGAATCCGGCGACCTCGTCGGACTGGATACCGACATGATTGGACCCTTCGGTTATTTTGCGGACATCTCGCGCACGTTTCAGTGCGGCCCTGCCAGACCGACCAGGCGCCAGAAGCGGCTTTATCGCAATGCCGTCGAGGAGATCGAATTCAATCTGAAAAACGTCCGTGCGGGTATCTCGCTTGTTGAATTCCAGGAGAAATCATTCACCGTTGCGGAAGCCTTTCATCAGAACGCTTATCCTTGCATCCTCCATGGCGTTGGCATGTGCGATGAGTATCCGAGGGTCAATCCGGTCTTCCGCGGCCCCAACCCTTACGACGGTACGCTGGAGAGCGGCATGGTGATCTGCGTGGAGAGCTACATGGGCGAGGTCGGTGAGCGCGACGGCGTCAAACTCGAGCAGCAGGTCCTGGTTACCGAAGACGGCTACGAGATGCTTACCGCATTTCCGCTCGAAGCGGATCTTCTCGACTGAATCTTCCGCCGGGGCAGCCCGGCCGCCGCGGGCGGTATTGTGGGAAAATGTGAGAGAATGCGCGCGTGCAGGATGCCCTAGATATTCTGAAGAGCACGTTTGGCTACCGCGAGTTCCGTCATCATCAGGCGGAGATCGTGGAGACCCTGGTCGACGGCCGCGACGCCCTGGTTTTGATGCCCACCGGCGGCGGCAAATCCCTGTGTTATCAAATACCGGCAATGCTTCGCGACGGTGTGGGTATCGTCGTCTCGCCGCTCATCGCGCTGATGCAGGATCAGGTGGAGGCATTGGGTCAGCTCGATATTCGAGCCGCATTTGCCAATTCCTCAATGGATGTCAGGGCACAGCGTCGGGTAGAAAACGCGCTGTTGGCTGGTGATCTGGATCTTTTGTACATCGCACCGGAGCGCCTGCTCAAGGAGCATACGCTGAATCTGCTGAGCCGGTCACAACTCGCTTTGTTCGCCATCGACGAAGCGCACTGCGTGTCGCAATGGGGACACGATTTTCGTCGCGAGTACCAGCAGCTGTTCGTATTACATCAACGTTTTCCCAATATACCGCGAATCGCCCTGACGGCAACCGCTGACGCCCGTACACGTAAAGAGATCGTTTCGCAGCTTGATCTGCGCGATGCCGCGGTTTTTGTCAACAGCTTCGACAGACCCAACATTCGCTACACCATTAACGAGGGTCAGAATGCGCGTGATCGGCTGTGGCGATTTATCGAACTCGAACACATCAATGATGCGGGTATCATCTATTGTCTGTCGAGAAAAAAGGTGCAGGCTGTCGCGGCCTGGTTATCCGCGAAAGGCAGGACCGCCCTGCCCTACCATGCCGGACTGTCCGACGAAACCAGGCGCCTGCATCTGCAGCGTTTTCTGTACGAAGATGGTGTCATCATAGTCGCGACCATCGCTTTCGGCATGGGGATCGACAAACCGGACGTTCGATTCGTCGCCCATCTCAACCTGCCTAAAAGTATCGAAGCCTACTATCAGGAGACCGGCCGTGCGGGCCGAGACGGACAACCTGCCAACGCCTGGATGGCCTACGGACTCCAGGACGTAATATTACTGCGGCAAATGTCTCAGGAATCCGACGCCGACGAACAGCACAAACGCGTGACCTGGTCGAAACTCGAGGCGTTGCTAGGCCTCTGTGAACAGACATCGTGCCGTCGACAGGCACTGTTATCCTATTTCGGAGAACAGCTTGACGCTCCATGCGGAAACTGTGACAACTGTCTCAATCCTCCAGAGACATGGGACGGCACCGAGGCCGCGCAAAAAGTGCTTTCCTGCGTCTATCGCGCCGGCCAGCGCTTTGGCGTCAACTACATTATCGATTTATTAACGGGCAAGGCCGACGAACGAATTCTACGGAACCGTCACGACGGGCTGAGCACCTTCGGCATCGGGACCGGGCACACGGCAGCGGAGTGGCGAAGCATTTTCAGGCAGCTCGTTGCGCAGGGCTATCTTGTTTCGGACATGGTTGGACACGGAACGTTGCGGCTGACGGAAAAGGCCCGCCCTCTGTTGCGGGGAGAACACGCCATGCAGATGCGCCGTCAGCGCAAGCCGCTCAAAACGAAGGAATCCAAAACAGTTTCTTTCGCTACTCTTTCGGGTGTCGATTCGCAACTGTTCGAAAAACTGCGTGCGCATCGGTCACAACTTGCGCACCAGCGTGCCATACCGCCCTACATCATTTTTCATGACAAAACGCTGCATGAAATGGCGCAACAACGCCCGAGAAACGAAAACGACCTGCGGGCCATCACCGGGGTGGGCGAGAAAAAACTTTTAGAGTACGGCGCCGGATTCCTGCATATTGTTGAGGAATTCATGACGTCACTGAACGTTCCGGAAAGCTGATGAAACCCGGCCTGAATCCCGCTCTTAACCAGGTCGGGCGAGCTGGTTTTACTCGTCGGTTGCCTTGTCGACGTTGCCCCACCGTTGCGCCGCCTTCAGCATCTCGATTGGAAACGGGAAAAAGATGGTCTGATTGCGCTCATGGGACATGTCCATCATAGTCTGCAGATAACGCAGCGTAATCGAGTCGGGTTGGCCGCGCAGTACCCCCGCCGCTTCGGTCAGCTTGTATGAAGCCTGTAGTTCTCCCTCGGCGGAGATGACCTTGGCTCGCCGCATCCGTTCGGCTTCGGCCTGACGCGCGATCGCCCGCACCATGCTCTCATCGAGGTCCACGTGCTTGATCTCAACGTTGGCCACCTTGATCCCCCAAGCGTCGGTCTGCTTGTCGAGAATATGCTGGATGTCATTGTTGAGCTTCTCGCGCTCCGCGAGCATTTCGTCCAGTTCGTGTTGACCGAGGACCGAACGCAGCGTTGTCTGCGCCAGCTGGCTGGTGGCTTCATGAAATTGCTCAACCTGGATAATGGCCTTCTCCGGATCCACGACCCGGTAATACACCACCGCGTTGACCTTCACGGAAACGTTGTCTCGCGAAATCACATCCTGGGTTGGCACGTCCAGTACCCGCGTTCGCAGGTCTACCCGCACCATCTGCTGTATGGGGGGCACGATGATGACCAGGCCGGGACCCTTGACCGTCTGGAACCGACCGAGAAAAAACACGACACCACGCTGGTACTCGCGCAGTATGTTGATAATCAGGAACGCGATGATGATGACCAGCGCGAACGCGGTCACGAAAAAAGGATTCACCAGAAAATTCATCACTTCTCCTCGACAGGTTCTACAATCAGGGTTAAACCATCCAGTTCCCGCACCTTGACCCGTTGTCCTTCGCGTACCGGCCGCTCAGTTCGGGCCGACCACAATTCGCCGTGAATGTGGACGTTTCCGGTGCCCTCAAAGTCCTCCAACGCTTCGCCAACGCTTCCAAGCATCTGCTCCCGACCGCTGGCGACGGGCTTTTTGCGCTGGCGCAGGGCGATGGAAATCAGGGCAAAGACAAACAGAGCGGTGAGGACGGTCACCGTCACGATCAGGGGGATTGAAAGCTGGAATGCCTCGATATCCGTTTCTATCAGGATCAGGGAGCCGATTATGAACGCCGCCGCTCCACCAATACCCAGCACGCCGAAACTTGGCACGAATAGCTCGCCTACCATAAACGCGATGCCGAGCAGTATCAGCGCCAAACCCGCGTAGTTCACCGGCAGAACGTGGAATGCATACAACGCCAATAACAGGCAGATCGCTCCCAGCACGCCCGGAAACATCGCGCCGGGATTGGACAGCTCGAAAAACAAACCGTATACACCCAGAATAATCAGAATGTACGCGACATTGGGATTGGTGATGACGGCCAGCAATCTGGTGCGCCAGTCGGGCTCAACCGTTTCGACAACGAGATCCCCGGTATCCAATTGCAATGCGCCGCTCTGCAGATTCACGCTGCGGCCGTCCAGCTGTTGCAGCAGATCGGGAATGTCCCTGGCGACCAGGTCGATGACGTTTTGCTCCAGGGCATCCTCGGCGGTCAGGTTTACCGCCGAGCGCACGGCCTCGACCGCCCACTCTTCGTTCCGCCCGCGCAGCCGGGCGAGTCCTTTAATATACGCCACGGCGTCGTTGATCACTTTGCGCTGCCGGGCAGTACCCGGCTCGGTCGATTCCGATTCCGACTCGGCGCCTTCTGCTGTCTCGTCGTCTGGTTCCGCGGTCTTGCGGGATTTTTTACCTTCGGCCGGTTCTTTCTGTTCGCCGAGCCCGCCGGGCGTCATGCTTACCGGCGTGGCCGAACCGAGATTGGTTGCAGGAGCCATCGCCGCCGCGTGGCTGGCATACATGATGTACGTGCCGGCGCTGGCGGCTCGCGATCCCGGCGGCGAGACGTAAGCGACTATCGGTACACTGCTGGCCAGGATCGCGCTGATAATCTCCCGCATCGAGGTATCCAATCCGCCAGGGGTGTTCATCCGCAGGATTACCAACGCCACTCCGGCGGTTCCGGCTTCCTCGATGCCGCGCACGATGAAATCGCTGGATGCCGGGCCTATCGCCCCCTCCAGCTCCAGCACGATAGCCCGCCGCGCCTCGGTTTGCCCGGTCGCCAACGCGGCGGTCAGAACGAGCACAAGGCCCGCAGCCAAGGCCGCAATCCCTGTGGAAAACGCGAATCTGCGGGGTAAATCCATCACGATACCGCCCAGCAACCCAGTGAATTAGTCTAAAAATACCAGTTCGCGGCGCCCAAGTCGCCCCGCGAATACTGGCGCCACCTCATTTCTATGACAGCAAACTCCCCGAGACGTTGCACGGCGTAGTATTCGACCGTGGCCCACACCGCAAACTGTGGATCGGAGCATGGCGACCGGGCTACCGAACCAGGATGCCTGCAAGTCGATTCAGGATGATCCCAATCTCATCCGCTTCGAGCGGAACCAGTTCGAGGACAAGTGTTCCTTTGGTGTCCCCACTCAGCATGACCCAGATGGACGGCTCACCCGCGCGAAGCTTTTCAACCAAGGATGCGGCGTCCATTCCTGCGCTGGTTGGGTCTATTGCCAGGCAGGCGCGGGGAAACGGCATTCCGGCCTTGTCCCGATCCGCAGACGCACTGACCCCGGGGAGTCGACCGGCATGTCTTACGAATTCCGATACTTTCTGTTCCTGCCGATTACGCCAATCGGCAAGGTCGAAATCCTTTCTATCCCTGAGCGCCGCAAGCGCACCAAGGATCCCTTCCTTGGTGGCTTTCATCGAACGTCCGATACCTTTTTCCTGCGCACGAACGGCATCGACCAGTTCAGGATCTCCCAGCACCAGACCCGCGGTTGGACCGGCCAAATATTTCTGTGCGCTGACAATCAGCAAATCGGCTCCCGTTGCCAGCAGTTCATCGATACGCATATCCTGCGCCGCGCCGTCGATAATTGCAGGAAGACCATGGCGGTGGGCCGAGGATACTGCCTCTCGCATCGGAATCGATTCACCCCGAGTCAATCGAGACGAGACCAGCAAGAGACAAGCTGCGCGGTCGACCGACATTGATTCTTCCAACTGGTCGATAGAACACGCATCGTCAAAACCGGCCAGCACCGGCCTGGCTCCGGCAAGCCGTATGTCCTGGACAATCGGGTGGCCATAGTCGACGGCATGTCCTGCTGGAAGTATCACACGGTTCGACATCCCCGCCGTGTCGGGCAGCGCCCGTATCTTTTCGATCGAAAGACCGGTCATGGTGGCCGCAACGGCAAGCGATATGCCGGCCGAAGTGCAGTGAACCACGGCCCCGGCCCGGGCGCCGGTCAGCTCCGAAATCACGCGGCTCGCGGTTGCCTGGAGCTCGTCGATAACAAAAAAATCCGACAAGGCTTCGCACACAGCCCGGCGGACGTTTTCCGTTGAGCGGGAAACCCCCAACGGGGTGTACGTCCCGTGGGCATTGATTACACGAGTCAACCCATACAGTTCGTGCGCACTCAATTCAGATCGATGGCGTACTCGCGCAATAACTCAAGCGGAACGACCTCGAGCGCCTTGAGATGGGTTTTGGTTACGTATACACGTGGCGCCTGACCGCTTTTGTAGGCTTCCAACCATCGCGCCGCACAGAGGCACCAGGTGTCGCCTGGCCGCAATCCGGGGAAGTCGAAATCCGGCATCGGGGTCGAAATGTCATTTCCTCTGGACTGAGAGAAATCCAGAAATTCACGGGTTGCCTCGATGCAGACGGTGTGCGACCCGAGATCTTCGTCGCAGGTGTTGCATTTGCCGTCGCGGAAAAAGCCCGTCAGCGGATTTTCACCGCAAGGTTCCAGGGGCTCGCCCAGTACATTTATCGAGTTATCCATTTTTACACCCATCTCAGGATCGCAGCCTTCATATTGACAAAAAATGTGTTGTTCATTTTCGGCCACTCGACTCATCCCGTAAAGTGCTTTCTCACCTCGGCCGAACTGCACCCCGCGGTCAGGGCTCGGAGATTGTTGCTTAATCCACCGCCAAGATGGCAAAGTCTGCCGCATGGGTGCGAATGAAAATAAAATGAAGTCAGACTTTTTCAATAGTGGCTGGTGCCGATTCCCTTTGGATCCTGATCTGGTCGCGTGGGTTCAACATTCGTTGCCGGCCGCCCGCTATGCCGTGGCTGAACCCGATAACAGGCATTGGTTTCGCTGCGGAGGCACGTGGTTCGTTGGTGTTCATGCCCTGCTAAATGATGGCCACGGCGCGGTTGGTCAGGGCCCACGGCTTAAATGCGCGGCGGTCGATTTCATCACTCATACGCTGGGTCTGAACCGATTCGAATGGGACCGCGCGCAGATTTCGGTCTGCTATCCGGGCTTTCCTCAACCCATGGACACCGAGTCGGACGCAGCTTACCGTTTTCGGCTCGATCGCGATTCGGCGCATGTAGACGGGCTTCTGGCCGAGGGCGGAGAACGCCGAAGACACCTGCGTGAGCACCACGCATTCATTCTGGGCATTCCGCTCGTCGAAACAGACGCTAAGGCCTCCCCGTTCGTCGTTTGGGAAGGCTCCCACGTGATCATCAAGGAAGTGTTCCGAGGTGCCTTCGAAGGCATACCGGCACATTCGTGGTGCGAAGTCGATATAACCAGTGATTATCATGCCGCGCGCCGACAAGTGTTCGAGAGCTGTCGGCGGATCGAGATAGCGGCGAGACCGGGTGAGGCTTACCTGGTTCACAGACTTGCACTACATGGTATGGCACCCTGGCGATCGTCGTCCACGGATTATCCGGATGGGCGGATGATTTGTTACTTCAGACCGGAAATCGGTGGCCCATTCGACTGGTTACTGGCTGCCTGATCGATGACACCCGTCGTTATCACCCTGGTGCTTACGGCCGCGCTGCTTCACGCGGTGTGGAATGCAATGATGAAGTCCGGCGGATCTCCGGAGTTCAGCGTTGCGGCCTTTCAGCTGGTCGGCGGGTTGATTTGCCTTGCTTTGGTATCTCTAGTGCCGCCGCCGGACCGTGCAAGCTGGCCCCTGATCCTGGCATCCGTCGTGATTCACAACGTCTACTATCTCACCCTCGCCCAGGCTTATCGCACTGGGGATCTTTCGCAGGTCTACCCGCTGTTCCGCGGCCTTGCTCCCATGATGGTCGCCGTGGGCGCCGCCCTGGTCGCCGGAGAATGGCTCTCACCCGGTATTTGGATCGGTGTCGTACTGGTCAGCATGGGCGTGAGCAGCCTTGCCCTGTTTGGCGGGACATTCGGCCGCATGTCGCGTCAGTCTGTTTTCTGGGGGCTGACCACCTCCATCCTGATTGCCCTGTATACCGTGGTCGACGGTCTCGGTGTAAGAACCGCCGGTAACAGTCTGAGCTACATTCTCTGGCTGAACGTATTCGAAGGGATACCGATAATTTGCGTGCTGCTCCTTTTTAGAAAATCGGCGTGGTTCAGTTACATCAAGGGCAATGCAGCCGGCGTGATTGCCGGGGGCATTGCCGCATCTACCGCCTATGGACTGGTCATGTTCGCGATGAGCCTGGGCGCGATGGCCGTCGTATCCTCATTGCGGGAAACCAGCGTGATCTTCGCCGCCATTATAGGCAGCGTGTTCCTGCGTGAACCTTTCGGCGCCGCCCGCGTCCGTGCGGCCATTCTCGTCGCCGCCGGCATTATCTTGATGAAGCTGCTTGGATAGTATGGACTTCGAGCAGATTTTCAGGGATCGCCCGAACCGGAAATAGCCCGGGCAGCCTCGAGGAGGTTGACGAAATAGTCTTCGGCCAGGGGGTCGAGCGCCACGACCCGCCCGCCTATCTCCGCCGCCAGGGTTGCCGCTATCCGGTCGCTGAATTGCTTTTGTACGAATATCGTGCTGATCCCCTCCCGCTGGATCATTTCTATCAAACGCGCCAGTGCGCGGGGCCCGGGCTCTTTGCCTTCATGTTCGACTGCCAACTGCTCCAAACCGTAGGCGCGGGAAAAGTATCCCCACGCCGGATGGAACACCAGAAACCGCCTGCTTTCGGCACGTTCGGTGAGGCCTCGAATGTTGGTGTCGAGCTCGATCAAATCTGCGATAAAACGATCGGTATTGCTTTCGTACGAATCGCGGTTTACTGGATCGATCTCTAGCAGATAGTCACGAACCGTAGCGGCAATCTGCCTCACCACCATCGGATCGAGCCAGATGTGTGGGTCCAGTCCCGAGTATGAATGGCTGTCGGCATTATTCGCAGCATTGCCGGGGTCCAATGCCTTAGTTTTCATGGGGATCAATTCGATGCCTTTGCGCACATCGATAACCATCAGGCCTGGATTGGCCGCCTCGATCCTTTCCATCCAGACCGTTTCGAACGGTGCACCGATACGCACAAATGCGTTCGCTTCCGCCAGATCCGCCATCTGCCGCGGGGTGGGCTCATAGGTTGCCGGGCTGTGTCCCGGCTGCACCATGCTCTCCACATCGACGTGTTCTCCACCGACGCGCTCGACGAAATGCTTGAGTGGGAGCACGCTGACAAAAAGTTTTATCTGGGCACAGCCGGCGGGGCTCCAGCACGCGCTCAGAAAACACAGCAATAAGGCCAGGGTCAATCGCATCCGTGTAGCCGCGGCGTGGTGCGTCGTTTCTTTTTCAGGATACGGGGCGAATGCAAGCGATCTATTCGCTCGTCGATCCCAACACCCAGAATTTTTCCCGGCTAACCACACCAAGCATCTCGCGACCATCAATGTTTCGAGTGGTACCGGACTCTGCAATGTCGTAGAACACGCTGCGGCCCAGCAGCGCATCCAGACGGTCCCGGATCCGAATCAGCGGAACCGGGCCCCGGTCATCTTCCTCCACCCACAGCGGGTGGTCGGAATCGACGACGACCACATCACCGACATTGGTCTGAAAAGCGATTGCAGGGCCCGTGGTCTCGACAATCGACTCCATTCTCACCGCGATGAACGGGGCAAGATCTACCTGTACCAGTATCTTTTCATGGGGCGTAATCAGAAAGAAGCCATCGTCTTCCCGGCGGAGCAGGGTAGAAAAAAGCCTTACCATCTCCGGTCTGTCGATCGACGACCCCTGGTAGAACCAGGTGCCGTCCCGGCCAATGCGCATATCGATATCCTGAACACAATCCGGATGCCAGCGATGCACCGGGGGCAGATCGCTGGGCGCATGGTGACGCAATGCCTGAATCAATGAATCCGGATCGAAGGCCACGGATCAGTTGTCGAGCTGGCGGGAAAGTGCGACGAGGGACTCTTCCGACGCCGTACCCTGTGACTTCGAAAGAACCAGGGCGACGTCACCGAGGCGTTTGTACAATTCACAATAGTCCGGTTCCCATGCATTGAGTGCCGCGATTTGTTTTGCAACGGTCCTATGATCGCCGCGGGCGATGGGACCGGTGAGCGCGCCCGTCGTGTCCAGTTTGAGAACATTGTCGATGGTCTCTCGAACGATGGGTTCCACTATGGCAAACGCGGTTTCGCGAGCAATGCCCGCTCGTGCATACGCCTGAAGTCCGATTTCCAACAATGCGGTGAGGTAGTTACAGGAGAATACCGAAGCGGCGTGGTAGATCTCCTTGTGCTCTGGATCGATGGAAAACATCCGGCCGCCAACCGCTTCGAAACTACGAGAGAGCACCGCGGCCGCGTCGGGGTCCCCTTCTATCCCGCAGTATGTTCCCGCAAAGGTTTCAATGCACAGCGCGGGGTCTGCAAAGCTCTTCACCGGGTGCACGCTGGCAATCGACGCACCCCGCTCTTTTGCCGATCCGAGTTCCGCAGATCGGATCGCTCCGCTGCAGTGAAATACGATATTGTCCGGATCCAGCAACCCGGAATCGGCCAGCCCTCGGCAACAATCCGCGAGCCGATCGTCGGGCGTACCGATCAGAAATACATCGGCCCGCTTCATCTGTCCGAGACTCGCTTTGGGCCGGCCCGCACCCATAAAGGACACTGCGCTCTTGGCACTCTGCTGCGACCGATTGAGTACGTCCCCAATGCTGAAAACCGAGTGGTCCGCCCACAACCGGCCCATCGTCCTGCCGACGCTGCCACAGCCGATGATGTTCAAGGATTTCATAGCGCTTCCGAGATTAAATGATAGAGCCCGGATACTAATCGATTAAAATGACCCTTCAAAACCGGTAACATTCGATTCATTCGCACCGTGACCCTGAAACCTTCCATCCGATGACATGATAATGCTTCACTGAATCCAATGCGAACGGCAGCAGTCAGTACAGTCACTTTCATTCTCTTTCTGCTCGCGTTCGAACTGCTGTTCCGATTCGTCGTGTACGTCGACAAAGGTTCGCGGGAAGACCGGTACCTGGTCCTGCCCCACGGCGTACTTGGATGGTCGCTCAACACACGGATGCGGCCCAAACACCTGAAAAACCGGTGCGGAGAGCCTGTCGCAATGGCCGCCGCCCCGCATCACCTCATATTAAAGTACCCCCGCACTAACGGAGTAAAGAAAATTGTCTTCCTTGGGGACTCGTTTACCCATGCTCACGAGGTATCGACGGGGATGGCCTATTACGACGTATTCGAGCAACTCGAAGCGGAGAACTATGCAGTATACGCGGTGGCTGTTGGTGGATACGGTAACCTCCAGGAATACATGGCGCTGCAGGACGTGTTTGACGAGATCCAACCTGACATCGTTGTGTGGCAGCTCACCGGCAACGACATCAGCAACAACGTTTTTGAACTCGACGACAGTTCCGTGCGCAACAATCAGCGGCCACGGCCCTACTTGGACCCCGAGGACGGTGTGATCCGTCTGCAAGATCCCGGTTTCTGGCTGTTTGACTGGAGCGAGGGCTTTGCCTTCCTGTTCGAAAAACTGCTGATATTGGATTCGCGGTACGATCTTGGATTGATCCGGTGGCTGGACTCCCTTGGCAGCATGGATGAGGGCTCCCGGGAAAAATTAGACGCCCGCGGCCTTGCTGTTCTGGACATTCTAATAAAACGGGCGGTAAAGACGTACCCCGATACCACGTTCATCGGCTTTTCGATCGGACCGAAGTTCGACAACGAGTATGAGGAAATATTTACCGGCAACGGCGCCCTGTATCTCCCGGCATTCTACGAATCTCTGGATGCCGTTGAGCACACGGACTGCAGACCTCTGGACAACCACTGGAACCATGCCGGAAACGCGGTCGCCGGTAAAATTCTCAGCGAACGGTTGCGGCAGATCCTCTAAGCCGGGCCCCCGTACTCCGCGTATTTGCTAGAATGCCGGCATGCAGCAGCCCGACAGGCGGGTTTGCCCGGTCAGTCTTTTTCCGAATCGATCGTGATCATGATCCGTTCGATGTAACGATCCCCGGAAACCGTGTTCTCGTTGATCATCGCGTCAAGAGCTGTCACGGTGGTGTCGTCGAGTGCTATATCTCCGGCGGCGGCATTCTCTTTCATGTGATCGATGCTCCGGGTTCCGGGAATCGGTATCATCGTTCGGTCAGCGCGCGCAAGGAGCCAGGCCAGGGCAAGCTGGGCCATGGTGCAATCATGTTCCTCGGCAACCTTGGCGAATGGAATCAGCAGCTTGACGTTTTTTTTAAAGTTGTCTGGCTCGAAGCGGGGCCTGGCGATGGTAGCGCGGATGTCGTCCTTTGCCAGCTCGGAAACATCGTGACATTTCCCGGTCAGAAACGCTCGCGCCAGCGGTGAAAACGGAACGAACGTCACACCAAGCTCGCTGCAAGCCTCGAGAATCCGCCGCTCGGGGGTACGCACCCACAGCGAATACTCCGATTGGAGTGCGGTGATTGGATGCACCGCATGGGCCCGTCGCAGGCTGGCGGTCGACACTTCCGACAAACCGATGGTTCGAATTTTCCCCGCCGCTACAAGTTCCGACAGCGCGCCGATACTGTCCTCTACCGGCACATTGACATCAATTCTGTGCAGATAATACAGATCGATGACATCCGTTCGAAGACGCCGCAGACTGTCTTCGCAGGTCTTTTTCAACACCACCGGTCTACCGTCCGTTTCCGTTCTACCGCTGGCGCCCTTGAAGATTCCACATTTACTGGCAAGCGTGAAATCACTCCTGCGATGAGCCAGCGTCCGACCGATCAGTTCCTCACTGTGACCCATACCATACATCGCGGCGGTATCCAGAAATGTGTAACCGGCATCCAGGGCTTCCAGCAGCAGGCGTCCTGATTCGCTATCGTCAGCCGGTCCGTACCCCATTGAAACGTTCATACAACCCAGGCCGATTGCGGACACCTCGAAGGACCCTATTTTCCTCTTGTGCATGCCTCTATGTCCTGTAAACAATTGCCGCGTTATACTATCCATCACTCCGGCGGATCAAATCCACGATGGCTTTCGCGACAGCCACCGTACCCTGGTCCCCGCTGTATTCGACAGGTCGAATTCTTTTTTCGCTAAAACCTCTTTGCACCGCCGCCTCTATCGACAACGCCGCGTCGGCAAGCGGCTTCGAGCACCTCCAGTGCGGCGTTCGTGACGTCCACGCCAATCCCGTCACCCTTGATCACAACGATATTGAATCGGTTGGTTGTCATTTGATTATCGAGCCTGGGGAATCGGGCGATGATACAGACGGCACATTGTGCAAACAAATAAATATCAACATGTTGAGCGCGCACGTTGAGTATTTTGTTTAACCTTCACGCCCCACCGGGGCGGCCGTGCGGGTCAGCCGCAAAATCCCGCGACGCGGGTCGATTTGCAGCGCAGACCGGGAAAAAATAGTGCCGGAGTGTTAAACTGCCCCCCGACAAATGAGTAACCTGAGGAGCCCCTATGGTAAGCACGATAATCGCTCCGATTGACGGCACTGAACATTCGGACAATGCGCTGCGCTTTGCATCGGACATTGCAAAAAAGTACGATGCCAAACTCGTGCTGGTTCACGCTCTCCTGCGCGGAACATCTGTCTCCATCATGCAAGAAATTGCGGGAGAAAAGGGTTTCCTGGAGCAGGTCAAGGATGATCTTGCAAATGTGGAAACCATCCCTATCGCAACGGTCGCCGGGGTCGCGGCACCCATGGAAGTGCTTCCCAACGAAACGCTGGAAGAATTCGGACGTTTGTTACTGAAGAGCGCTGAGGATAGTATCACCGGTGTCGGCGAGATCGAGCTTAGGGTAGTCGACGAGGATCCCGCGAAAGCCATTCTTCAGAGCGCGGAAGAAGCGCGTGCCGACCTTATCGTAATCGGCAGCCGCGGGGTTGGAGATCTTAAGTCGCTTCTGCTTGGCAGCGTATCGCATAAAGTAGTCGAGCAGGCGAGTTGTCCATGCGTGGTGGTAAAATAATGACCCAGCGGACATATACTTCGTCATTTGCGGGAGAACGATAATGACCACAATAGCCCAGCTACTGAAAACAAAAGGTAACGAAGTCTGGTCGGTGAAGCCGACCGACCTGGTCCTAGACGCCGTAAAGATGATGGCGGCCAAGGGTGTCGGAGCATTGCTGGTAATGGACGGAGACAATCTGGTAGGGATCTTCTCTGAACGTGACTATGCGCGCAAGATCGTACTGGAAGGCAGATCGTCCGGGGATACCTCGGTGGCTGATATCATGACCGAAAACGTCATCCACGCCACCCCCGATCAGAGCATCGAGGAGTGCATGGGCATCATGACCGAGAGCCATTTTCGCCACCTACCGGTGGTCGATCAAGATCGAGTTGTCGGCGTAATTTCTATCGGTGATCTGGTCAAGGTCATCATCGTCGAACAGAGGGAACTGATCAAACAACTCGAACACTACATCAGCGGCTGATGCTAATCAGGTATTGCTAAGTTTTTCGGCCTTCTCGCTGGCGGTCAGCCATTCGGCTTCTGCCTCATCCAGCGACCTGTCGATCCCGGCCTTTCTCCGCAGCAGCTCCTTAAGTCGTGGCTTCTGGTTTTCTTCATAGAGTGTGTTGTCGGTCAGTTCGCTCTCTATTTTTCGCTTCTCGTCGGTGAGACGTCCGATATCGGCCTCGGCCTTTCTGATCGAATGGGTCAGCGGCTGCAGCCGCTTCCGCAGCTCCGCCCCGCGACGCCTTGTTAGCCTTCGATCCGTGCATATCTCCATTTTGCCGGCTCGGCCGCTGTTGTCCGACCCCTTCAACAACTGTTTTCTTCGCCCCAGCCAATTCGCGTAGTCATCCAGGCTCTGCTCGTAGCGCTCTACACGGCCCCGATCTACCAGCAGCAGATCGTCGCAGCTTACTCTCAGCAGATGTCGGTCGTGCGATACCAACACCATGGCACCTGAAAAATCCTGCAGTGCATAAGCCAGCGCCTGACGCATTTCGATATCCAGATGGTTTGTGGGCTCATCGAGCAGCAGCAGGTTAGGTTTTCGGTAGACGATCATAGCGAGTACGAGACGGGATTTCTCCCCTCCGGAAAACTGTGATACCGGTGCCAGCGCTTGTCCATTCGAAAAACCGAATTCGCCGAGATAGTCACGCAATATCTGTTCTCCCGCTGCCGGTTCAATCTGCCTCATGTGCTGGATGGAAGACCATTCCGGGCTAAGTTGATCGAGTTGCCGCTGGGCAAAGTATCCGATATTGACGTCCCTGTCCGTGTGGCGTTCACCCATCAGCGGCTTCAGCTCTCCTGCCAGCAATTTGATCAATGTCGACTTCCCCGCGCCGTTGCTTCCCAGCAACCCAACCCGGTCTCCGGGCACCAGACGTAGCTTCACGTTTGACACCACAGTGGATCCATCATATCCCGCAGAGCAATTGTCGAGTTTTACCAGCGTTGCAGGCAGTTTTTCCGGAGGCCGCATAGAGAATCGAAACTCTGAATCGACGTGGGCAGGTACGATGAGAGTCATTTTCTCCAGTGCCTTCAGGCGGCTCTGGGCCTGCCTGGCCTTGGTTGCCTTGTACCTGAAACGATCTACGAATGACTGAATATGTTTGACCTCCCGCTGCTGTCGCAGAAACCGGGAACGCTCGTGCGACAACTGCTCTATACGACGCTTTTCGAAGGCCGCATAGTTCCCCCTGAACAGCCTGATCTTTTCCATTTCGATATGCAGGATATGATCCACGGTACGATCGAGAAAATCTCGATCGTGGGAAACCATCATCAGGGCACCGGAATAAGAACGCAGCCACTGCTCCAGCCACACTATGGCATCCAGATCAAGGTGATTCGTGGGCTCGTCGAGCAACAAAAGGTCCGACTGGCACATCAGCGCACGACCGAGGTTCAAGCGCATGCGCCAGCCGCCCGAAAACGTCGAAACGGGTTGTTCGATCTGACTGGGAATAAAACCCAGACCGTCCAAAAGCTGCGCCCCCCGGCTTCTCGCGGCGTAGCCTCCTATTGCATCCATCCGTGAGTGGAGTTCAGACACTTTTACTCCATCGTCCTGTTGCTGCGCGATCACCAGCTCGGATTCAACTGTTCGAAGCCGTTTATCGCCATCGAGCACGTAGTCGATCGCGGAGCGCTCCGTCGACGCAGCCTCCTGTTCGACATGCGCGATGGTCCAGTCCGCCGGGACATGGCATTCACCCGCGTCCGGCTGCAGCTCCTCGAGGATAAGCGAAAACAGGCTGGACTTGCCGCTTCCGTTCACCCCGGTAACGCCGACTTTCTGCCCAGGATGGATTTTTACGTTCGCCCCGGAAAACAGCACCCTGGCACCACGGCGCAGGACAAGATTATCGAAATGCAGCATTGTCCGGATTGTATCCCATTCGCAATTCGCCCGAATCGGATATCATTGAAAAGCATTTCCTGGAGGACGCAGCGATGGCCAGCTATCTCGAACATGCGAAGATTACGGTGCCGGGGATCGTGGAATACCTGTCCGGTAATCCTACTCGGCCTAATTTGTATGCGTAAACGCGGCCTGCCGGGCGGTGACGCTTCGCGGCGCCTGATCGATCAGGCCGCTCGCTCGTTCGACGCCGAGCTGCATACCGGGGATTACAGCGAAACCCATTCCGATGCCGGGCAATTGGCCTGGATGGTGTCCAAGCTGTGTACCGGCGCGCCACGCAGCGTGCTGGACCTCGGAACGGGGAACGGATACGTCGCAATGGCAGTTGCCAGTCATGCTCCCCAATCATTCGTGACCGGTGTGGATGTCGCGCAGGAGGCAATAGCGAAGAACAAAGACGCCGCCGCATCGCGGCATATATCCAACATCGAGTTTCAGCTGTGCGACGGCATCACGCTCCCGTTCCCTGATGAGCGGTTCGACGGCGTGGCAAGCCGCTACGCATTCCACCATTTTCCGCGGCCCGACATCACGCTGTCGGAGATCCGCAGGGTGCTCCGCCCCGGCAGTCAATTCGTGCTTTCCGACGCTGTCCGCGAAGACCGCGACGACGTCGATTTCATTAACGCGTTCCAGAAATTGAAACCGGACGGTCACGTCGAAATGCTGCGATCCGCCGATCTGATACAGGCAATTCAGCAACACGGATTTCGTCTGGAGGCGCAGCTCAGGACAGCTCTGACTTTCGATCGAACGGTAAACCGGAAGTACGAAGATCTGATCCGAATCACACCCGATGCCGTTCTGAACGCCTATGCGCTGTCCCAGGAAAACGAGCTCATCGAGCTGACCTTTCCCATATGCAGCGCCGTGTTCGTCAAACATGGGTCCCTATGAGGTCGGCGGCGGAGGAAAACCACCAGACACTGACGCAAGGAAGCGCCTGCCCGTTGGATTTCTGGTCAAAATGTCTGGATTGTGATACACAGCGGGCCCGACGCAATCAATCTGCGGGGTAACCACATGATTTCCAAGGTCGCCGTCATAGGCTCCGGCACCATGGGTTCCGGCATTGCCGCGCAGCTGGCCAACGCAGGAATCGAAGTACTGCTGCTCGATATCAAGGCAAGCGGCGTTCATGCCAATGCCATCGCAGAGCGCGCCGTCGAGCGTTTGAGGAAAAGCAACCCGCCGTTGATCGTGCATCAAGATGTATTGGAAAAAATCGCCACGGGCAACATCGAAGACGATCTTCCTGCGATCGCCGACTGCGACTGGATCGTCGAAGCCATTGTCGAGCGCCTCGAATTGAAAAAAGAGCTGTATCACGATATCGACAAGTATCGCAAACGGGGCGCGATCGTTTCTTCGAACACATCCACGATTCCGATGTTACTGCTGGTGGAAGGCATGCCGGCGGATTTTCGAAACCACTTTGCCATCACTCATTTTTTCAATCCCGTTCGGTACATGCGACTCCTTGAACTCGTCAAAGGGGACGAAACCGCTGAACAGGTTATGGACGTACTGAGGCGGTTCAATGATGAAAAAATGGGCAAGGGCATCGTCGATTGTCGCGACACGCCCGGATTTCTGGCCAATCGCGTGGGCGTGTTCGCACTTCAGGTCGGAATCGACGAGGCAATCCGCTGCGGACTCGGCGTAGAAGATGCAGATGCGCTGATGGGGCGCCCCATGGGTATTCCTAAAACCGGTGTATTTGGTCTTTACGACCTGATCGGTCTCGATTTGATGGTCGATGTTGTGAAGAGCCTCAAGAGCATACTCCCCGACGGCGACGCGTTTCATCGCGTAAGCGAACCCAACTCGCTGATCAACAGGCTCATCGAGGAAGGTTACACCGGGCTCAAGGGCCGGGGTGGATTCTACCGCACCCGGGACGGACAAAGAGAAGCGGTGGATTTATCCACCGGCGAGTGGTGTGCGACGCGGGGGACGGCACCCGCGCTGGCGGAAGCCGGCGAGGAGAACGACGTCAATGTGCTGATCGATGGCGACACGCCGCAGCACCGGTTTTGCCGCCGGGTTCTCGCCCGTGTACTGGCCTACGCGGCGGGCCTGTTACCCGAGGTAGCGGACAACCCCGCGCCAATCGATGATGCGATGAAACTTGGCTACAACTGGATCCACGGACCTTTCGAACTCATCGACGTGATCGGCACGTCAGGATTCATGAGCATGCTCGATGAAGAAGACATCCCCAGACCAACTTATCTTACGGAAGCTGACGGACGGACCTGCTACCGGGTCGAGCAAGCCCGGCTGGAAAAGAGGCATGTCGACGGACACTACAGACCGCTTCGACGCGCCCCGGGAATCATCAGATTCAACGAGGCGCGATGCACATTGCAAGCGCTGAGCGAGAATCAGTCGGCCAGCCTGTTCCGGCTGGAAAACGACATCGGTGTGGTCGAGTTTCACACCAAGGCCAACGCGCTGGATGAGGGCTGCATGGAGATTGTGGCGGATGCAGCCGCGCGTGCGGGCAGGGAGTTACGCGGTATTGTCGTGCACAACGACGGCCCGCACTTTTCCGCTGGCGTCAACCTGAACAGGTTCCGGGAAATGATCGAGCGCAGTGACTGGGACGGGATAGATGGGTTTCTAAAGGATTTCCAGCACTCGGTCAGGGCACTGAAGTATTGTCCGGCACCCGTCGTGGCCGCGCCTTCGGGCCTCACCATCGGCGGCGGATACGAGGTCACCGCGCACTGCGACGTCCTCGTGGCACATACCAACATCGTACTCGGCCTGGTGGAATGTATGGTTGGCGTCATTCCAGGAGGCGGCGGGGTGAAGGATACGCTGCATCGATGGCATCAGATACTGGACGACTGGGAGCAGGCCGCCCACCGGACGTTCATGAACATCGGCTATGGGAAAACCGGAACGTCGCCGCAGCAGGCGGCGGAGCTCGCCTATTTTCGTCCGGCGCTGGATCGTCAGGTCATGAATCGCGATCGCCTCCTCTCCTCCGCGTGCGAGGTAATCGACGAATTGTCCGAAAGTTACACGCCGCCCACGCCGCCGGTTTTCCACTGGTGCGGCGCGACGCCATTCAACGAGATGCGCCGACACCTTGAGAAAAATCATGACGCGGGACAGCTTATGGCCCACGATGTCACCGTCGGCACTGAGCTCGCCCGCATCGTGACGGGCGGGGAAACCGAGGCCCGTGACGGCGTTAGTGAGGATGAGCTGTACGCGGCCGAACGTCAGTCCTTCGTGACACTTGCCAGAACCGATGCAACACGCGCCCGCATTGTGCATATGCTGGACCGTGGCGGCCCATTGCGCAACTGACTTGCAATATAACCCGCGGCCTTCACCTGCACGGCCGGGTTGGATCCGCATACCAGGGGGGCATCCGCGGCAACCCCGGAGTCGTTCGATGAACCATAGGTGGCGCTTGTCGGCTCGCCTGAATCTGCCATGACCAATACATTCGTCTGCGTCCCCTTTATCCTGGACAGACCCTTACGCGCTGGAACGACCCGAGACAATGAAAATTCTATTCGCCGACAAGTTTCCCCCATCATTTGCCGAGAAACTCAAGCAAATGGGGCACGATTGCTCCGTGAACCCGGATTTAAAGGCGGAGGAGCTGCCTTCTGCGGTCGGCGACAGCGAAATACTGGTGGTACGCAGCACCCGCGTCGCCGCCGACACCCTGGAGTCCGCCGCCGGTTTGAAAATGGTTATCCGTGCGGGCGCAGGCACCAACACGATCGACAAGAAATGCGCCAGCGAGATGAACATCCCTGTATGTAACGTGCCGGGCAGGAACGCCATTGCCGTGGCCGAACTCGCGATGGGATTGCTGATTTCCATCGACCGGCGCATCCCGGACAACGTCGCGCAAATCAGGCAGGGCAAATGGAACAAGAAACAGTTCTCGGAAGCGAGGGGGCTGTTTGGCACTTCTATCGGGGTGGTGGGACTGGGTGCCATAGGCATGGCGGTGGCGGAACGCGCGTATGCGTTCGGCATGAAGCTGCATATAGTCCGCAAGCCCGAGCGTTCGCCCGAAGTATCCAGCAGACTCACGGATCTCAATGCGGTGGAACTGGAGAACCTGTTTGAACTGGCCGGAGTCTGTGAAATACTGTCATTCCACACGCCCGCTTCTGAGGACACCAAGAAACTGGTCGGCGCCAAACTGCTTTCCGCGATGAAGCCGGGCGCCATACTGCTGAACACGTCCCGGGGCGATCTCATCGACGAACAGGCTCTTATCGAGGCAATGGACGCGAAAGGCATCCGGGCCGGGCTGGACGTATACTCGGACGAACCGTCGTTCGCGCAAGGTACATTCGATTCGGCCCTGGCACGCCATCCGAATGTTTACGGCACCCACCACATCGGCGCCTCCACGGAACAGGCACAAGCCGCCGTGGCCCAGGGCGTGGTCGACATCGTCGAAGCCTTCAGCCGTGGCCGCGTCATGCATTGCGTTAATATGAAGACCTGAATTTTCAACTAGACTAACTTTGAGAGAACAATATGCCTGATCGCGTTCATAATTTCTGCGCAGGTCCCTGCACCCTGCCCTTGCCGGTGCTCGAGGAGGTGCGGGACGAATTCGTAAACTTCAACGACGAAGGTATGTCTCTGATTGAGATGAGCCATCGGGCCAGGGCCTACGATGAAGTTCATCAGAATGCGATGCGGCTGGCTCTGGAGGTGTCCGGTGCCCCTGATGAATTCGGCGTGATGTTCATCCAGGGAGGCGCGACGCTGCAGTTCGCCATGGTCCCGATGAACCTGCTCGGAAATGCTCAGCGCGCCGGATACATCAACTCCGGGACCTGGGGCAAGGGGGCGATTACCGATGCAAAGCCCCACGGTGACATCTATGTAGCGTGGGACGGTGACGAAACCGGCTACACCCGGATGCCGCAAACCGCTGAGCTGAACGTCGAGCAGAATACGCGTTATCTGCACGTCACGTCCAATGAAACCATCGGCGGCATACGCATGGCTGACTGGCCGGAAGTCGATGCCCCCCTGGTGGCGGATATGTCTTCGGACTACCTGTCCAGATCGATACCCTGGGAAAAATTCGACCTCGTGTACGGCGGTGTGCAGAAGAACCTGGGGCCGGCGGGAATGGCCATCGTATTCGTTCGTAAATCCATACTGGAAAACACCAGCAGGAATATCGCCCGCTACCTTCGCTACGACGTCCATCATGACAAGGATTCGCTTTTCAACACCCCACCCATGTTTACCATCTACCTCGTCGGCAAAGTGCTCGGCTGGATGAAAGACAAGGGCGGCCTGCCGGCCATCGAGCGGGAGGCGGCGGAAAAAGCCGCATTGTTGTATGACACCATTGACGCCAGCGACGGCTACTATACGAGCCCCGTCGACAGGGCATGCAGATCACACATGAACGTTGTATTCCGACTTCCGACCGAAGACCTGGAAAAGAAGTTTCTCACTGACAGTCACGGTGAAAATCTGGTGAATCTGAAGGGCCACAGGAGCGTCGGCGGTTGCCGTGCCAGCATCTACAACGCCATGCCGACAAGCAGCGTCAAGGCGCTCGCCGACTTCATGGCGGAGTTTCAGCGTGCAAACGGCTGAAACATCGTAAGCCCCTTCCATGACCACGATCAGGGCGTTCGACGGCTACCTCGTCAATTCGAATCGACTGGAGAAGGTGGTATCGCCCGCGTATGATTCCTTGAGTGCAATGGAACGCCACGCCTTCTGCCTCGCACACCCTGACAACTACATCAACGCCATGCGATCGGCGGACGAGTACTCGGAAGGCGAACGACCCACCCAGGCTGAAGTACTGCGGATCAATGCGGCGCACATCAAAAAAATGCTGGCCCAGGGTGATTTCGACAAGCTGGATCAGCCCTCCCTCTTCATCTATCGTCTGGCGGTGGGGGACCATCAGCAGACCGCGGTGATATGCGAGATCCCCATAGACCACTACGACAATGGCGAAGTTTTGAGACACGAGAACACCCGCTCGGATAAAGAAGATCTGTTGGCAGGCTATTTGGAAGTCGTGGGTGCGTCATCGAGCCCGGTCTGCCTTGCCTACCGCGAAAACAAGGAAATCGATCAACTGATTGAATCGGTCAGCCAATCCCCGCCGCTATTTCGATTCAGTGCGCATGACGCGGTACAACAGACGCTGTGGCAGGTCGCGGATGAGGCTTTGATCGGGGAGTTCACCGGCCTTTTTTCAGGAGTATCCAAGACCTATCTGACCGATGGACACCACCGTTTCGCCGCCGGTTCACGGTTTGCCGCCAAACGGCGTCGCGAATATCCGGACCACGGCAAAGAAGAACATTTCAACTACATGCTGGTTGCGCTTTTTCAATCGGACCAGCTTCGGATACTGCCCTACAACCGGTGCGTAAAGGACCTCAACGGCATGACGACAGAACAATTCCTGTCGGCACTCTCGGATTCATTTCTGGTCAGATCATGCGATGCGGTTGAGGCCGAACCGACCAAACTACATGATTTTGGCATGTGCCTCGAAGGCGAATGGTACTCGCTGACGCTGAAATCTGCGGGCGGGCTCGAAATTAATCCGGTAGAGGCGCTGGATGTAAGCGTTGTGCAGAACTTCATCCTTTCACGTGTGCTGGGGATACACGATGCGCGTTCGGACCCGCGCCTGGACTATGTCGCCGGTGATACCGGTATGGAAGGACTGGAAAGGCGTTGCCGAAACGGTTGGGCGGTAGCATTTGCCTGCTATCCAACATCCGTGGAGGAACTCATGCAGGTCGCGGACCTGGACGAGGTCATGCCGCCCAAATCAACCTACTTCGATCCGAAGATGCGATCGGGTATTTTCCTCAGATTGTATGGATCCGGATGTCGGGAACGGGCGGTTGGGTAGGAACCGCGATTCGGCGCCGCAACGGCAATGGCGATTTCCCGAACAACACCTGGCATTGATGCTGCTGTTCGATGCGTTGAGCTCGGAATGACGGGCTAAGACGTGAACGCCTGAATTCCGGTCTGCGCGCGGCCCAGGATCAATGCGTGAATATCGTGGGTCCCTTCGTAAGTATTTACCGTTTCTAGATTCATTACGTGACGGATAACGTGGTACTCGTCCGATATTCCATTCCCGCCGTGCATGTCCCGCGCCATTCTCGCAATATCCAGCGCTTTCCCGCAATTGTTGCGCTTCATGAGGGAAATCAGTTCCGGGGCCCCCTGACCGTTGTCGATCATGCGGCCCAGTCGCAGCACGCCCTGGAGGCCCAGCGAGATCTCCGTTTGCATGTCGGCCAGTTTTTTCTGAATCAGTTGATTGGCTGCCAGCGGGCGTCCAAACTGTTTCCTGTCCAGCGTATACTGGCGCGCGGCGTGCCAGCAGAATTCTGCGGCGCCCAGGGATCCCCAGGCAATGCCGAAGCGGGCGCGGTTCAGACATCCAAACGGGCCTTTCAGTCCTATCCCGCCGGGCAGGACGTTTTCATGCGGGACGAATACCTCATCCATGGAAATACTGCCGGTCACGGATGATCGTAACGAAAATTTGCCTTCGATAGTCGAGGTCGACAGCCCCGTCATGTCTTTGTCCAGCAGAAAACCCCGGATAACGCCCTCCTCGTCTTTCGCCCACACTACCATGACATCCGCAACGGGGGCGTTGGTAATCCACATCTTGCTGCCTGACAGTGAATAACCACCGTCAACCGGCCGTGCCCTCGAAATCATGCCACCGGGATCGGATCCATGGTCGGGTTCCGTCAACCCAAAGCACCCGATCTTTTCTCCACTGGCCAGCCCGGGCAGGTACTTGTTGCGCTGAGCATCGCTTCCGTAAGCATAAATGGGATACATCACCAGGCTGGACTGCACGCTCATTGCCGACCGGTAGCCGGAATCCACACGCTCCACTTCCCGGGCAATCAGGCCATAGGAAACATAACTGGCGCCGCTGCCCCAGGGCTCGGGCAGACTGGCGCCCAGAAATCCCAACTGCCCCATTTCCGACATGATCTGGGTATCGAATCGCTCAAGCCTGTAAGCTTCCCTAACCCGGGGCAGAAGCTGCTCCTGGCTGTAGACGCGCGCGCTATCGACGACAAGCCGCTCCTCTTCACTGAGCTGCTGGTCGAGTAGAAAGGGATCGTCCCAGGGGATTGAACTTTCGGCGGACGGTGCGGGAATGGTTGTTTGATGCTCTGCTTGCGATGTCATGGATTCGTATTGTCTCAGATGGACGCTGTGGGTGATTGTAATGAAATTCGCCAGACGCTATCCATTTCTTATCCACACGATCTGTGGATAACTCTGTTGATAAAACAAATGTACAGGTCCAATCCCTAAGCGATCATTGATGTTCCGCTGTTTGATTAAAAAGTATACATTCTTTTAAATTGTTTATTTATCATAAACTTATCAACTTTACTTCACAATTATTTTAAGCGTTGCGTGTTAAACCCGCTTGTCTGTTACGATTTCATTAATAATGTGTACAACTCTCACGAGCCGGCCGGATGTCAGTGCCCGCCGCTGCGCCACACTTGCCTTCTGATGCGGGCATGAACGCTAGCCAGCATTTCTCACCAGGTTCCCTGCCCCGGCGAATGGCCGCCATCGTTTACGACTGCCTCCTGTTATGGGGCATCCTGTTCCTTGCAGGCTTGCCCCTGCCAATTGTTTCGGAGCATGTGCGGGAGCACTGGGTCGTTCAGACGTTGATCCAGGTGTACCTCCTGTCGACAAGCCTGGTTTTTTTCGGCTGGTTCTGGACTCACGGCGGCCAGACGCTCGGAATGCGTGCATGGCAACTCAGAGTCGTTGGCGCGGACGGCGCGTCTATTACCTGGCGCTCCGCCGTGATCCGGTTTTTTGGTGCAATACTGTCCTGGGCTGCGCTGGGTCTGGGTTTTTGGTGGGTGCTGATCGACCGCCAAAAGCTCGCTTGGCATGACCATTTGTCCGGCACAAGACTGATACGCCTAACCAAATCCCCAAAAATTTAGCTTCGAAAAATGGGTTCAAACAGACTCTTTTAGTGGACGCGTCGGATGAAGAATACACCCAGCATCGCGAATAGCATGGTCGGGAGAAATGCGCCCAAAAATGGGGAAATGTCGAAGATTTGAACGATCAATCCAAAACCCTTGTCCATTACGAAGAACGCGAGGCCCAGCATAATGCCGGCGAACAGACTGCCGCCATAGCCTCCGCTTCGAACGCTTCTGAACACGAATGGGATCGCCAGAATAACCATCACCGCGGTAGCCAGCGGGGTGGCGATCTTTGCCCAGAATGCCAGTTCATAGGCCTCGGTGTCCTGGCCGTTGTCGCGAAGATGGTTGATGTACTGAGACAACTGGTACGCCGACAGTTGATCCGGACGAATCAGGAACACCGACAAAATATCCGTCGTAACGTCGGTACTCCAGTATGCCGCGCGCGCGTTCTGGGATCGAGCACTTTCCTTGTTGATCAGTGTTTGTACAATGCCTTGCAGACGCCAACGCTGCGCTTCTTCCACATAGTTTCCCTTGTTCGCGAATACCAGGGAGCGCAGCCGGCCGTCATCATCGAATTCGAACACCCTCACGTCGAGCAGTGACAGATCCGGCAAAACCTCTCCGACGTTTACATAGGATTTATTATCACGCATCCATAAGCCGAAATCGGACTGCTGATTGATGTTCTCCTGCAGAGCCTGCGCTCTGCCCCGCTGTGCCATGGTTTCCGAATACGGAGTCACAACCTCTCCGAGCAACACAGCGGCCAGCGCCAGGAAAGCGCCCACTTTGAGCACCGAGCCGGTGAGCCGCGCTACGGATACGCCAGCTGCGCGGATCACCACCAGTTCCGAGTCCACGGCAAGCGTAGACATGCCAAGAATTGAACCCAAAAGGGCAGACATCGGAAAGATTTCGTAGAGAATCCTGGGCGTAGACAGGATCACGAAACGAACCGCATCCAGCACACCGTATGCTCCGGTACCGATGTCCGATAACTGATCGATGAAGGTAAGGAACGTAAACAATCCTATCAGCACAGACACGGCGATCAACACCTGATACAGAATGTGTTTGGCAATATAGTTATCCAGAATTCGCATCGTCAGGTGCCGCTGGATTTGGCCCGGGTGCGGCGCCACCTTATTCGGGGCACCGGCAAAAGCGGCGCATTTTTCTGCCTGCGATAAAGGAACACAGACGCCAGGAACAGGAATATCGCGTGCACCCACCACAGCCCCACATTGGGGTCGAACCGGCTCTTGCTCAGCATCGCAACCGAGAATCCCAGAAAATTCGTGTAAAGAAAGTAGGCCATGAACGCCAGGATCATACTGGGCAGGCGGCCCTGGCGGGGATTGACAAAGCTTAGTGACAGCGCGAACACCGCAAGAATCGGCACCATAATGACCTTCGCTATGCGCCAGTGCCACTCACTGATCAGGGCAGGATGGGTATCGCGGAAAATCACCGCCGTGGAACGCCCCTTTACCGGAGGCAACAACGAGAGATGGGACTTGGGTTCGATGCGCAGTGCGTAGGTCTCGAAATCCACGATCCGGTAGTCCGGCTGGCCAGGATTTCCTTCATATCGCGTACCGTTCTTGAGTACGAGAAAGCGGTCGTTGGTAAGTTCGTCTTCACGTTGAAATGCATATTTCGATACAACGATCCCTTCCTTGCTAAACGAAGACTTGTATACGAAGACGTTTTCGTACCGATCCGCTTCGCGATCGAACGCCTCGACGAAATAAACCCCGCGCCCTTTCTTGGTTTCCATGAAAGTCCCGGGGATGACCCCGGTAACTTCACTGCGGTTACGATATTCCTGCTCAACATCGAATCCCTTTTTAATGGCCAGGGGCGTCAGCCAGAACGAGAAAAGCGCAACCAATCCGCCAACAATAACGACCAGTACGGATAGCGGCTTGAGAAAATTGACCGGACTGATTCCGCTCGCCGCCAGGACGACCATCTCGTTATCCCGGTTCCATCTGCCGAGGACCATGAGTATGGCAATGTACATCATGAGCGGAATAATGACGTCCAGGTATCCGACCGTCTTGAGCACGACCAGTGTCAGAATGGCTTCCACGGGCACGTCGCCCCTCACCGCCTGCTGCAGGAATCCGAGCGAACGGACGACGACGAAGATACTCAGGATGACGAATGTGACCGCAACACTGGTCTGCAGGACCTCCCGTACCAGAGCCCGATTGACAATCACGAGCAGCTAGCCCGCATTTCCCACCAGGATCCCGAGCGATGGCGCAGGGCAGGTTTGTTTGGGCGCCGGTCTGAAACAATCCCCGGGAGCGATTTTTCGCGGCAGCTCCGAAGGTGTGAGGCGCAGGGGCGCGCCGAACCAGCGAGGAGCGCAGCTGCGGTTCGGGTGAATTCCATGTTGAGGCAAAGCTGAACCAATCAGCGTCGGGAAAGGCCGATCTTCGTTAAAAGCTGTAATTTTAAACAAGCTCTCCCATTCGGCGAATTTGTCATTGACTTCGACAGGATATCAAACAATACGGCCGCCTGGGTGCGGCATGCGGGCTGGTTGGAATTTTTGACAAAAGTTGCAATAAAAAAGGACAATCGCCTAGCCGGATACGCGGCACAACTTTAAACCACGCACTTCAAAATGAAAACGGGCAATCAAGTGAAATTCTCGGTAAAAGTCGCCAAAACAAGCAGCAAACAGGGCCCCTGTTGTGTAATCGGGGCATTCCAAGCAAAAGACCTGACCGGATTAGCCGGGGAGATCGACGCCCTGACCGGAGGCGCACTGAAAAAGCGGATCGAATGCGGCGACTTCGAGGGAGAGAAAGAAGAGACCCTTGTGATATTCGACCCTCCGGGACTGAATTGCGACAGGCTGCTCGTCGTCGGTTATGGTAAAAGCGATCAAACCGACACGATGCGTTACCGCACGGCATGTGCCACGGTTGCCAAAAAACTGCGCAGCATGAAGGTCAGGTCCGCCACCGTCTGGATGCTGGGCGACGAGGTGGCCAATTGTGACACGGGAGTGAAGGCCAAGCATCTTGTGGAAGCAATGGAAGATGCGGTCTACGAGTACAGTCACGACGGCAAGAAAACAAAGAGGCGCGACATTTCCGTGGCACTTGCCGTTAAAAACAAACAGGAGGCGGACAAAGCCGGCGAAGGCGTGAAGCGGGGTTCGGCCGTCAACGCGGGTGTGAATCTGGCCAGGAACCTGGCCGATCTGCCAGCCAATATCTGCACTCCCACATACCTGGCCCGGCAAGCAACGGGCCTTCAGAAAAAATACCCCATCAAATCGCGGATACTCAACGAGTCGGAGATGAAAAAACTGGGCATGGGATCGCTATTGTCCGTGTCCCGGGGCAGCAGGCAGCCCGCCAAACTGATCATCATGGAATATAGCGGTGGTAAGAAATCCCAGCGCCCGGTTGTCCTCGTAGGGAAGGGATTGACGTTCGACGCTGGGGGCATTTCACTGAAACCGGCGGCTAAAATGGATGAAATGAAGTATGACATGTGCGGTGCGGCAAGCGTGTTTGGTGCGTTGACCGCCGCCGCGGAAATGAAACTGGCGCTTAATATCGTTGGCATCGTGCCCAGTTCCGAGAACCTTCCGGACGGGGAAGCGAACAAGCCGGGTGATGTCGTAACGAGCATGTCCGGTAAAACCATAGAGATCCTCAATACGGATGCCGAAGGACGCCTGATCCTGTGCGACGCTCTGACTTATGCGGAGCGCTTCAAGCCGCAGGCAGTCATCGACATCGCGACATTGACCGGTGCGTGCGTTGTCGCATTGGGCCACCACGCAAGCGGAATGATGTCCAACGATCAGGATCTCGCCGATGAACTCATCGACGCCGGTAACAAGAGCCTGGACCGCGTCTGGCAGTTGCCCCTGTGGGAAGACTACCAGTCTCAACTGGACAGTAATTTTGCCGCTATGGCAAATATAGGGGGCCCGGCGGCAGGCGCGATTACGGCCGGATGTTTCCTCTCCCGCTTTGCGGGATCCTTCAAATGGGGCCACGTCGATATCGCCGGGACAGCCTGGCGAAGTGGAGGCAAGGAAAAAGGTGCAACCGGTCGGGTCGTGCCGCTGCTGAGCCAGTTCCTGATCGACCGCGTAAAGTAGTCGATTTGCAGCCGTACGCGGTTCGGGACAGCTTATGACGCCGAAAATCGACTTCTATTTGCTCGACAGGCACGTCGCGGATGGCAGATTGCGCGCGGCCTGCCGCCTATGCAAGAAGATCCATGCTCTTGGCCACAGGATCTATGTACGGACACCCGATCTCGAGCAGGCGAAAGCCCTCGACGACATGATGTGGACGTTCGATCAGAGTTCCTTTGTTCCACATGGACTATACGATCCTGAACGCTCCATCGAGGAGATCCCGGTTGCCATCGGCCAACAACCGCCTTCCGGCGGTAACTACAACGTCCTCGTGACGCTGCTGGACACCGTTCCCGACCACTACGATGCATTCCCCCGCGTGGCGGAATTAGTGGATAATACGCCTGAAGACAAAGCACGGGCCCGTGACCGTTACCGCTGGTACCGGACTCAGGGTTGTGACCTGCAAAAGCACGACATTACTATTTGATAACCTATGTGGTTCAGACGCAAAAAAAAGACCGACGCGGATACCGCGCTGACCGACACGCTGCGTTCGCTCCAGACTTTGCTGGACGAAGAAAGCCCCGGTAAAGATGACGAGGCGCCGGCGGCACCAGAGACGACACCGCAGCGTGAAATGGTGGAAAAAACCGATGGCGTCGAATCCAGCCTCAAACCCGATGAAACAAACATCAGCAACGCGGTTGCGAGCGACGAACACCTGGATTGGGATTTCAATGTCGACCTGGCTCCGGAAGAATTGGCAGGCGACGTCGAGAAAATCGATCCCCTGGAATCGCTTGAATTAGAGAACGTCCCCGAACTGGATACCTCCGACATCGTTGAAGCCGTTTCCACGCGCGGCGACGGGGAAGCTGAAGTGGAGCCGATTGAAGATACACCGGCAGACAAAAGCACCGACAATATCCCGGTTCTGAACAACATTGCGTACCTGCCGGAGAGGGAAGAAAACGATCGCCGTGACGAGGAAAAGGTGCCAAATGAAACGCCGTTCATGGATCAGTGCCTGAAGGACATCAGAAAACGACTCAAACGCAATGACCTGCCCGCCATGACCCTCGACCAGGAACAGCAGTTACGGACGGTCCTGACCTCGCTGCTGGTGCAGAAGACGTCCGGCAAATCCGAATCATAACAAATCTGATCCTGCCCGCCCGGCCGCGGTGGATTCAGGTGCCGAATGCGAGCCGCCCCGGGCTCGCGTATAATCCGCTGCCCTTGAAAACGTGAACCAGTATGCCGCTAAGACAGTTGAACAAAGCCTATGATCCGCACGAGATAGAACAGGATCTCTACGACCGCTGGGAATCAAAGGGGTGGTTTGCGCCTTCCGGCACGGGAAAACCTTACTGCATCATGATCCCGCCGCCAAACGTCACCGGCAGCCTGCACATGGGGCATGCGTTCCAGGACACCATCATGGACGCATTGATCCGTTACCATCGAATGTGCGGTCGAAACACCCTGTGGCAGGCGGGTACCGACCACGCCGGCATTGCCACACAAATGGTCGTGGAGCGCCAACTGGCTCATCAGGGCCAACACCGGCTGGACCTGGGCCGGGACGAATTCGTAAAGCGTGTCTGGGAGTGGAAAGCCGAATCGGGGGGCACCATTTCCAGGCAGCTGCGCAGGATGGGAGCATCCCTGGACTGGGAGCGCGAACGCTTCACCATGGACGAAGGATTGTCACGTGCCGTACAGGAGGTGTTCGTTGAACTTTACAACGAGGGCCTGATATACCGCGGTAAACGATTGGTCAACTGGGATCCCAAGCTGCATACGGCGGTTTCGGACCTGGAAGTGGTATCGGAAGAGGAGGCGGGTCATCTCTGGAAACTGCGTTACCCCGTGGTGGGCGATGCCGGAAATTTCCTGACCGTGGCGACCACACGCCCCGAGACGATGCTGGGCGACACCGCGGTGGCGGTGCACCCGGAAGATGAGCGCTATCGGGATCTCGTCGGCCGATCGGTGCGGCTCCCATTGGTTGACAGGGAAATACCAATAGTCGCGGACGAGCATGTCGATCCCGAGTTTGGATCGGGCTGCGTCAAAATCACACCCGCGCACGATTTCAACGACTATGAGGTCGGTCTGAGGCACGATCTGGAAATGATCAACATTTTCGATCCTGATGCCGCCGTCAATCTTCCCGGCACGGCATATCACGGCTTGGATCGATACGAGGCCAGAAAGAATATCGTACGGGATCTGGATCAGCAGCATCTCCTGGCCGGCATCGAGGACCACAAACTCATGGTGCCGCGGTGCGATAGGACCGGAGAAGTAATCGAACCCTATCTGACCGACCAGTGGTTCGTCAGGGCGGCACCGCTTGCCGAGGAATCCATCAAGGCGGTCGAGGACGGCCGCATCAGATTCGTGCCGGAAAACTGGGCTCACACCTATTTCGACTGGATGCGCAACATAAAGGACTGGTGTATTTCCCGCCAGCTCTGGTGGGGCCACCGCATCCCCGCATGGTATGACCCGGATGGCGATATCTACGTCGCACGAACGGAACAGGATGCGGCCGCCCAGGCGCGGGCAAAAAAAGGGCGGGATGTGGAACTCCATCAGGATCCGGATGTACTCGACACCTGGTTTTCATCCGCGCTTTGGCCCTTTTCCACCCTGGGGTGGCCGGAGGAGACAGCGGAGCTGAAAACTTTCTACCCCACCAACGTGCTGGTGACCGGGTTCGACATTATTTTCTTCTGGGTGGCCAGAATGGTGATGATGGGTCTGAAATTCATGGGCGATATCCCGTTTCACGAGATCTATGTCCACGGACTGGTGCGCGACGCGCACGGACAGAAAATGTCCAAATCCAAGGGGAATGTGCTCGATCCGCTGGACCTCATCGACGGCATCGACCTGGATTCACTGGTCATGAAAAGAACGACGGGGCTTATGCAGCCGAAGATGGCATCCAAGATCGAGGCCCACACCCGCGCTGACTATCCGGATGGCATCCCCGCGTTCGGCACGGACGCGCTGCGCTTCACGTTCGCATCTCTTGCTTCGACCGGCCGCAACATCAATTTCGACCTGGGCCGGATCGGGGGATACCGAAATTTTTGCAACAAGCTATGGAACGCTGCGCGTTTCGTATTGATGAATACTGAGGGCCAGGATTGCGGCCGAAGTGGCGGCAAGGGGAGCGGCGAACTCGAGTCGAGCCTGGCGGACCGCTGGGTTGTTTCACGATTGCAACAGGTGGAAATCGATACCCACCAGGCGATCCGGGGCTATCGTTTCGACCAAATGGCACAGGGCCTCTATCAGTTCGTCTGGAATGACTACTGCAGCTGGTATCTGGAACTCTGCAAGGTCGTACTGTCCGATGACGATGCCCGTCCGGCGGAGAAACGGGCAACACGCCGGACGCTGGTACGCGTGCTCGAGACGTCGCTGCGCATGCTGCACCCGATCATGCCATTCATTACCGATGCGCTATGGCAGGAGATCGCAGTTCTTGCCGACAAGCGCGGTGAGACCATCATGACCCAACCCTATCCTCAACCCCAACCGGAAAAGATCGACGACAGTGCTCTGGCGGAAATGGACTGGGTTCAGGCGGTGATCGGCGGAGTTCGCAATATTCGGGGCGAGATGAACATCGACCCGAACAAGCCTGTCACGGTGCTGTTGCAGAACGCCACTTCAGACGACGAGGAATATCTGTCAAGCAACACCCGCTACCTGAAACGATTCGGAAAATTCGACAGCGTGTCCATCGTGTCCGATGACGAGGCGCCCGACTCCCCTGCAGCAGCACTGGTAGGCGGGATGCGGATTCTCGTTCCACTGGGAACCCTGATCGACAAGGCGGCGGAACTGGCCAGGCTGGAACGCGAGCAGGTCAAGGCACGCAAAGACATGGACCGGATTCAATCCAAGCTCGGCAATCTCAATTTCGTCGAGAAGGCGCCGGCGGATGTCGTTGTCAGTGAACGCGTGAGGGCGGACAAGCTGGGGACGGTGCTCGAGAACCTTGCACTTCAGATCGAGAAAATCCGGACGTTATAACAGGGCATCGGTGCGGGCGGACATGATGAAATCGTTGACGTGCAGCCCGCCAATTTTATGCGTCCACCAGCTGACCGTGACGCGCCCCCACTCGGTCAGGAGCGAGGGATGGTGGCCCTCCTGTTCCGCGATCTCCCCCACCTTGTTCGAAAAGGCCAGCGCCTGTTCGAAATTTCTGAACTTGAAGGCCCGGGTCAGGCGCTTGACGCCGTCCACCTCGATGATTTCCCAGTCGGGGATCTGGGATTTCAGCTCTCCGATCTGATCCGGTGTAACCCGAGGTGCATCGGCCCGGCACGCTTCACAGTGTCTGGTTTCAAGTTCTGTCATGGAGAGATATCCTCTGCAGGGATCTGATTGCTGATTCTATCAGCATCGCGGCTGAAACATACTAACCGCCGCCACCGCGGCCGTCTCGATTCGCAAAACATTACTGCCCAAAGAGACGGGTTGCGCGCCGTTCTCGAGCAGTTGCGATATCTCATGATCACTGAACCCCCCTTCGGGACCAATACAGATTGCCACCCTGTCAGTGGAATATTCCGGAATTACCGGAACACCATCAGGTGTCGCCAAATACAGCGGTATGGCGGTGTTTTTCATACTTGAGGCGAATTCTGCGGGAGACCGCACCTGGTCGATCCTCGGCAGGTACGGATTATGACTCTGCTTACATGCCTGGATGCACACCCGCATCCAGCGCGGCGCATTACGGGATTCGGGTTTTACCACGCTGCGGTCGCACAGCAGCGGAACATACTGAAATATACCCAGCTGGGTCGTCATATCCAGCAGGACGCGATGACGGTCGCCTTTGGGTACCGCGGTAGCGAGCGTGATTTGAGGCCGGGGCCTGTCAATCTGTCTGACGAAATCTACCCGCAGTAGCATGGCGGTTCGATCCAATGAAACGATCTTGGCCCCGGCACGCCGACCCTTGCCGTCGATGAGTGCGACATGCTCACCTGTCCGCTGCCGGCGGGAACTCGAAGCATGACGCGACTCTGCCGCGTCGACGCTGACCATCCCGCCGGAATCGGGGATCGAATCGCAGAAATAACAATTCATATTTACTTTAGATACATGTCATAAGTCATTAATTTTCCTGAAAATGACTGCTCCGGGGTTCGCCATGGACCTGCGCGATTGGGTCTTTTGACAACGACCCGTTTGGATGCCGCCTGCCAGGCGGCGTCGAACAGTAGTGCCCGATCATCGTCACTCCCCACCAGTTCGCGTAGCACCCGCAATGGCCTTTTTGCGAGTGCGGAATCCTTTTTGCGGGGCGCAAACATCGGGTCGAGATACACGCACTCCGCGCGGTGCCGCCCGAGGTATTTCAGCGCGTCGGCGATTACGACCCGGGGATAGGCCAGCCCCGGCTCGTCCCGTTCGAGTCGCGCTAACCCGTCCATCAGCAAGGCCCCTATGACAAGAGATCGCTCGACCGCCACCACATCGAATCCCATCATCCACATCAGCAACATGTCTTTACCCCAGCCGGCGGTCGCATCGATTATTGTTCTGGTGGCGCGTCCCAGCGCCCGGGCCATGGGTCCCCGCCTTGCTATCGGCATGCTGCGGTGTTTTCTTCGTAGCTTGACGAAATCCACCGACAGCGGTTTGTGCTGCGGGTGGTCTTTCTCGACCAGACTCAGCGCACCGTCTATCTCCTTCAATATCCATCGGGTGCCACCCACAGATCCATTGGCCGACGGGATGCCCAGCGCGTCGACCAGGCGCCTGATGTGTGGCGCGGGCCTGCAACTGCCGTCGAAAGCGATCGACTCTGCCATGGATCACGACTCCCGGTGATACAGGTGGCATCTGGCAGCGTGGTCCGCGGTCAGCCGTGCGATATCGGGATATCGATCCCTGCAAATCGGCAGCACCTTTTCACAGCGTGGATGGAAATGACATCCACCGGGCGGATTGGCCGGTGAAGGCATGTCGCCACGAATATGAGAGAGGTGTCGTACCTGCTCCGGATCCGTGGTGGGCACGGCCGCCAGAAGCGCCTGCGTATACGGATGCCTCGGATCGGAGAGAACGGTGCCCACGGGGCCGCACTCGACGATTCGGCCGAGATACATGACCGCCAAGTCGTGGGCAAGGTAAGCCACGACGGACATATCGTGTGTAATGAACAGATAGGAGATGCCGTGGCGGTGCTGAAGTTCCTTGAGCAGATTCAGGATCTGTGCCTGAACCGACACATCCAGGGCACTGGTCGGTTCATCGCATACGATCAGCCTGGGATTGACGGCCAGTGCCCTCGCTATGGATATGCGCTGGCGCTGTCCTCCGGAAAATTCGTGAGGATAACGCTGTGCGCTGTCCGCGGGAAGCCCGACCTGTTCAAGCAGTTGCCCGATCAGCCGGGCCTTCGCTTCGGCGGAAAGGCTCGTGGATCGCGAACGCAACCCTTCACAGACGATATCGCCTACCAGCATCCTGGGATTCATCGACGAATAGGGATCCTGGAAAATCACCTGCAAGTCGGATCGCTTGTCCCGTAGTTTACCGGCGCGCATGCTGGTCAACTCGATGCCTTCGAAAACGACCTTTCCCCCGCTCGGTCTTATCAACTGCAGGATCCCCTTGCCCGCGGTGGTCTTGCCACATCCCGATTCCCCGACCAGGGCGAGTGTCCTGCCGGTTGAAATGCTCATATCGATTCCATCGACCGCCTTGACATGTCCGGTCACCCTGCCGAATATGCCTCTCCTTATGGGGAAATAGACTTTCAATCCACATACGGTCAATAGGTCCGCAGGCCGATCATCCATCCCGGCCCGGGGCGGTTCTCTGTCCGCACGAATGGTTCCCTCCGTCGATGGGCGCGTATTCGCGTCTGCCCCGCTGGTATACAAATGGCACGCCACCTGGCTGTTGTCCCGATCAGACCACGTCGGTTCACGCTCCCTGCACCGTGACCAGGCTCGTCGGCAACGGGGTTCGAAGCGGCACCCGGCGAACTCCGACCGCAGGGAAGGAACGGCGCCCGGAATAACATCCAGTGTTTGTCCTCTCTTATCGATATCCGGCAGCGAGTCGAACAGTTTCTGACTGTACGGGTGCAGCGGATTGGTAAAAAAGGTCTTTCGGTCGGCCTGTTCGACGATCTGCCCCGCATACATGACCGCCACCCGGTCCGCCAGCTGGTTGACCACGCCAAGATCGTGCGTAATCAACAATACCGCCATTCCACGTGATTTCTGCAGGCCGCGGATCAGGTCCAGTACCTGTGCCTGTATGGTGACGTCCAGTGCCGTTGTGGGCTCGTCCGCAATCAGCAGCCCGGGTTCATTGGCAAGCGCGATGGCGATCACCACCCGCTGATTCATGCCACCGGACAGCTGGTGCGGGTAAGCGTCGACCACTTTCGCTGGATCGGGTATGCCCACCGAGTCAAGCAACTCCACAACGTCGTCGCGGATGCGCCGCCCGCTCCCTGCACGGGGCGTGCGCATGGCCTCGGCGATCTGCAGCCCAACTTTCACAACCGGATTCAGCGAGGTCATGGGCTCCTGAAATATCATTGACATTCCGGCGCCGCGTATCGCCCGCATCCGGGCCTCCGGCAACGCCAGAATATTGACGCCGGCGAACCTTATGCTACCCCCGATGATACGCCCGGCCGCCGGCAACAGGCGCATCAGGGAAAGCGCGGTAATGGATTTTCCGCAGCCGGATTCACCCAGCAGGGCGAGTGTCTTACCTTCACTTATGCCGAAGCTTATGCCGTCCGCCGCCCGTACGGGATCTGCTGCAACACCCAGGTAGGTTTTCAGCTGCTCGACGTGCAGGATTCTTTCGCCCATCACCTTGATCTCAAACGCGGATCGAACGCGTCCCGTACGGCATCGGAAAAAAGGTTGGCGGCCAGGACCAGGGAAAACATGAAAATGAAAGCGGCCGCAAGGGACCACCAGACAATCGGTTCTCGCGCCATTTCGAGCCGTGCGCTGTTGATCATGTTGCCCCAGCTGTGGGTGGTGGGATCGACGCCGATCTGCACATAGGACAGCACGGCTTCAGCCAGCACCAAACCGCTGAAATCCAGGACCACGGTAATCAGTACGATATGCATTACGTTTGGCAGAATATGGCGGCCTATGATCGCGAAATGGCCCGCTCCCAGGGCCCTGGCGGCTTGGACGTAGTCGACTTCCCGCAGCTTGAGTGATTCCGCACGCAGATATCTGCACAGACCCGTCCAGCTGGTAACGCCGAGGATCAGGCACAGGAACAGCAGCCTCAAATCCGCACGCTCCGCCACACTGGCGAATTCCGCGGCATGATTGTCCAGGTAGACCTGCAGCATGAGAATCGCGGCGGCAATCAACAGCACGCTCGGTATGGAATTCAACGTGGTGTACAAGTACTGGATCACATCGTCCACCCACCGGCCGAAGTAACCAGCCATCAGCCCCAGCACGATTGCGAGAGGCAGCATGACAAGCGTTGTCAGGGTGCCGATCACCAGCCCCGTTCTTATGCTCTTGAGGGCCTGATAGAACACGTCGTCACCGACTTTATCGGTGCCCAGGATATGATAATAACCGGACAGGGCCAACGTCGCCCACGCCACGATCATCACGACTAACAGGGTCACCAGCATTGCGCGCCAGTTCACGGCATTGCGCTGTACGAACATCGCCCGCAGGCTTGAGCGTACGCCTACACCGTTTCTCCGGGCCATTGCGATGGCCAGAATCAGACATATCAGACCCCACGCTGCCGTTGCTTTTATCCCGGCGCCGATAGCGATTGAAGCGATATCCATATTCCTGTCATCGGGATTGGACAAATGTGCACCGCCATGAACCAGCCGAGGATACTGCCGAGACCGTGTACCATCAGACTCCTCGACCGTTTCCCTGCTGTAAAGATGGAGTGCGAAGGGCGCCGAGTATGTCTTCTCGCTTCGTTCACGCAAACCGGAAACCAGTTTGTCGAAGACGCTCAGCGCCTCGCCGGAGTACCGTGTTTCCGCAGCATTTTCCGCGTAATGGGACAGCGGGCGATAGTGGATGGAGTCGAGGAGACCGATTCCCACATACACCAGCAGCACGACCAGAGCACTCATCGCCACGCCGCTTCGGGCGACCTCGCGCCAGGGTGCACGGAGATGTTCCCTGCGCGAGGCGTGCAGCGCGAACAGGGTGGCCAGCGCCACCAGAAGAAAGATCAGTATGTCCGTCCAGAATAGAACCAGCACTTTCTCGACCAAACCCTATCTCAGTGAAACCCGCGGATCGACCAGGGCATAGGAGATATCCGTCATCAGCAATCCAACGATGTACAGTACCGAGCCCAGGAAAACCATGGCACGCACGATGGCGAAATCCTGGCGTTGAATCCCCTCGATCGTGTAGCTGCCCAGACCGGGTATGCCGAAGAAAGATTCGGTGATCAGGCTGCCCATGAACAGCAATGGCAGCAATACAACAATGCCGGTGAGGATGGGTATCAAAGCGTTTCTCAGCACGTGCCGGAACAGAACCCTGCCCTCCCGCAACCCTTTCGCGCGCGCGGTCCTGACGTAGTCTTTCTCGATCTCCTCGAGGAATATGGTTCTGTACCAGCGCGTGCCCGTACCAATGCCGCCAATTATTCCGATGATGACGGGCAGAATGAGGAACTTGAACGCGTCGATGCCGGTGTCGTATCCGGAGATTGGCACGAGATGCAGCAGCTTGCTGAACAGAAACTGCCCGCCGATGATATAGAAGAGTGTCGAGACGGAAAGCAGGATCACACAAAGTATGACGCCCCAGAAATCAATGTAGGTCGCGCGGAAAAATGCGATGAGCAGGGCAAACGTGATGTTCAGCAATACGCCCAACAGCAGCGTCGGCAGCGCTATTGCAAGACTTGGCCACATTCTCTGGCTGATGTCGTGACCGATGTCACGGCCGCTGTCGGACTGGCCGAAATCGAACAGGAACAACTTGATGGATTTTTCGAAGAATATCGTCTGCGTGATTTTGCCGAATCCCTCCTCGTTGTCGTTGTGAACAACGGGTTTGTGATAGCCGTGGGATTTCTTCCAGGTTTGAATCGCTTCTTCCGTCACCCTTCTGTCGCCGAGCTGTGAGCGGGCAATGTCGTCGGGACTGTTGACCACAAAGAACAATACGAACGTGAGCAGGTTGACCCCGATCAGGATCGGGATCGCATAAAGGATCCGGCGAATGAGATAGGCGCTCACCGTGCCGTTCCCCGCTCCCTGCGCCGGTAGCTCACCACCGCAGGGATGAGGCTGAGCCCCAGCAGGCCGGCGGCAATCCATACCGGCCACAACACGGGCTGGTTCCAGGCCGCCGTCGATGCCTCGCGCAGTTGAGGGTCGATGCGGATGTACTTGAGCGTGTTGTTGGCCATGGTATTGGGCTTGATGTTGTGGACCCATCCATGATGGAGGGAAAATTTCTTCGGATGGAAACCCCACATCCACGGTGCGTCTCTGCGTGCGATATCGACCATCTCATCGATCAGCACTTGCCTCTGCGGCCCGTTGTCCATGTTCTTCACCTCCATGAACAAACGGTCGAACCGCGGATTCTGGTAGTTGCTCGCGTTCTCTCCGTTGTGTTTTGCCTTTGCATTGGGCCCGTAGAGCAGAAACAGAAAATTCTCCGGATCCGGGTAGTCCGCGTTCCATCCCCAGAAGAAGATCTCGCCGGTGCCTTTCAGCATTTTCTCGCGGAAACGATTGTAATCCGTAGATCTCACGATGAGCTGGATACCAAGCTTTTTGAATTGCTTTCGCATCCAGTTCAGTCGCGCTTTGTCGTCCGGTCCCCGGCTCACCGCCTCGAAATGCAGCGACAAGGATTCGCCGGATGACCGGTCTATGCCCCCCGCATAGCCGGCTTCGATCATCAGCCCGAGCGCATCCTCCAGGGATTTTCGGACGGGCCTGCCGTCCACCCAGTCATAGACATAGGGGTTGATGCCCGCCTCTCCCGAACGGGCTCCAAAAATTCCCGGCGGCACCGGACCCTGAGCCGCGACACCGCGGCCGTTTGCAAAAATCGAGATGAACTCCTCGAAATCGACGGCGATGGATATCGCCCTGCGAAGCTTTCTGGCCGAATCGCCGTCACCTCCAATCACATCGTCCAGCATATTGAAGCCCATGTAGTAGGTACTGGTTTCGACCGATGTGGACAGATTCATCCCCCGTTCACTCATATTTTCTGTCAGCACCGCCTCGCCCTGGCCCGTGAACGTCACCGCCTGATCGAAACTGTCCGAGCCGATGCCCGAATCATCGAAATATCCCTGCAGGAACTTGTTCCAGCGGGGGATGGACTCTTTTTCAAGGCTATACACCGCACGGTCCACGAACGGCATTATCCTGCCTGCATCCGCCAGCAGGCCAAGGCCAATATCATCCGGACTACCGTCCGCAGGAAACGCTTCTCCCCGGAAATACGGATTGCGCCGCATCACCATGCGCAGGTTCGGATTGTTTTCCGACAGGTAGAACGGGCCGGTGCCCACAGGGTACCAGTCGAGCGTTATGTTTCTTGCCGCCATGCCGGATTGCGAGTAGAACTTTTCGGCTTCCCAGGGTATCGGTGCAAAAAAGGGCATGGCCTGCCAGAACAAAAACTGCGGATACTTGCCTTGAATTCGGATTCGATAGGTATGGCGGTCGAGCACTTCAGCACCGGTTAGAGGGTAATCACGCAGGTCGATAAAAGAATCCCTAGAGGTGTCCCCCAACGATCGTTCAAGAGAGTTCCTTAATTCGTCAAAGCCCACGATGTACTGGGCCATGAGACCGGAGATGGGGCTGTGACGCCTGGGATCTGCAATTCTTTTGATCTGGTGGACAAAATCTTCCGCCGTCAATTCGCGCGTGCCATTGAACCCGAAGTCGGCCAGGGAATGGATGTCACCGAGGTCGCCGGGGCCCAGATCGTGAAAACGGTAACTGCCGTCGTCCCGGGTGGCCAGCGCGGGGTGCGGTTGATAGCGGACACCCTGCTTGACTCTGAACTCGTATACGGTGTACGCCACCTGGCCGGACGGTAAATCATGTAAAGTTTCCTGTCCGGCCGCGTCGACGTATCGAATCGACGGCATGCCATCGCTGACCAGTGGAACCAGCTTGTACGGACGTTCCAGATAGTGATATTGCAAAGGCGGTTCATAGATCTGGGCAACAAACACATACTCGTCCGAACTGTAGGAACGGGCGGGATCGAGGTGCTTGGGCCTTTCCCGGAAAGAGGAAAAGAACACATTGGAAGCGTGGTCAGACTGCGGGTAGGGGTTGTTCCAGGATGCCTCTGCATCCCCGGCTGCACAACAAAATTGGACCAGACCGACCAAGGCGGCTTTTGACAGCAATTTCGGGATGTTATACAAGAGAGTTTATCCAGAGATCGTGATTATAGCCTCCGATAATTTTCATTCATAACGAGTAGCGAGAAGAACAATGGGATTTATGACCGGCAAACGTGCATTGATCGTGGGTGTGGCCAGTGAACGGTCGATTGCCTGGGGAATAGCGAAGGCCATGCACAGGGAAGGCGCTCAGCTGGCGTTGACCTACCAGACGGAAAAGCTCAAATCCCGCGTCGACAAGTGTGCCGCCATGGTCGATAGCGATCTCGTTCTGCCTCTGGATGTCTGTGACGATGAGCAGATCGAGGATGTTTTCAGCCAACTCGGACATCGTTGGGACGGGTTGGACTGCATCGTGCACTGCGTTGCTTTCGCGCCAAGAGAAGAGCTGGCAGGCTCCTACCTCGACGCGGTGACGCGGGAAGGGTTCCGCACCGCACATGACATCAGTTCCTACAGCTTTTCCGCGCTTGCGAAAGCAGGTAGAGGGATGATGTCGGGTCGACCGGCGTCGCTTCTGACGCTGTCCTACATTGGCGCCGTTCGTGCCCTCCCCGGCTACAACGTCATGGGGCTGGCCAAGGCCAGCCTGGAAGCCAACGTCCGCTACATGGCACAGAGTCTTGGCCCCGAGGGAATCCGCGTCAACGCCATTTCGGCCGGCCCGATAAAGACCCTGGCATCGGCCGGCATCGGCGGATTCAAAAAAATGATGCAATACTACGAGAAAATTGTGCCGCTGGGACGGGGTGTAACGATCGATGAGGTCGGCAACACCGCGGCTTTTCTGTGCTCCGACCTGGCGTCCGGCATTACCGGCGAGATCACCTACGTCGATGCGGGATTCAATATGATGGGAATGAGCGAACGGTTGATGTCGGAATGAATTACCGGCTTTGAAAACCGGGCTGGCCTGCATTTCTCACCAGGATCCCGAGCGATGGCGCAGGACAGGGGCCGATGAACGACCTAGAGGTTCTCCTCGAAGATCTCGATTTTTGCCGAATCGCGCAGACCCTTCTGATAGCTGGCGAAATAATCGACTCCCCTGCGCCTTGCAAGCGAATTTTCGATCTGCTCTACGGTTGGTTCATCAGCGGCCCCCGCATCTCCTGACTGGACTTCTTTCAATCGATATAGCACGTAGCTGCCGTCCGCGACCGCAACGCTGCCATAGGTTGGCGCAGAGCCGGGAGGTTCGGCTCTGAATATTTCTTTCGCGACAATCAACGATGTATCCGGATTCGCCATCAGTCTTGTCTGAATGGATTCCTTCGATGTCAGCTCGTTGGCGGCCATGATCGAATCCCAGTCAGCCCCGTCCCGCAGCTCCGCGAGCAGTTGGTCACCGGATTCGGCTGTCTTTTTACGCGCCTTTTCCTGACGGATGGATTCTTCGATATCTGCCTGTACATCGGTCAGCGGCTTCACCGCCGCGGGTCGACTTTCAAGTTTTCGCAACGCCACCAGGGTATTGAGGTCCAGTTCAATGACCTCGCTGTTCAGGTTTTCGATATAGACGTCATCGCTGAATGCGGTCTCTCTGACCAACCCGCTGTCTGCTATTCCAGCGCCCGAATCCAGGGAGAACCAGTCAGATTCGCGCAGTTCCAGATCCAGCTCCTCGACGACGGCATCCAGAGACTCGGGCTGTTCGAATACGAGATTTCGGAACGTTTCCGCACGATCCACGAACATCCCCTCCGCCACTCTCTGCTTCTCTCCTTCGATGATTTCATCGCGAACTTCGTCCAGTTCCTTGCCTTTTTCGGATTCCAGACCGGTGAGCTTGATCACGTGAAAGCCATAGCGCGTCTTGATCGGATCACTGACTTCGTCCTCGCGCATTGAAAACAGCGCGTCCTCGAAAGGTTTGACCATGAGTCCCCTTTCTATCAGCCCGAGATCACCGCCCAAAGCGGCGGAGCCGGGGTCCTCGGAGTGGGCCTTGGCCAGTTCGGCGAAATCCTCTCCGCCTCTGGCCCTTTCAGCGAGTTCGGCGGCTCTTTCCCGGGCAGCCTGGACCGATTCGTCATCCGCATCGCCGCTCACGGTAATCAGAATGTGGCTGGCTGTACGCTGCTCCGCGGTTTTGTACAAATCCTTATTGCTTTCATAGAAACCTTCGACGTCTTCTTCTGAAATCTCCACGTCCTTTGACAGCTCTTCAACGGACAGCTGAATATACTGGACCTTGATCATCTCAGGAGACTCGTACCGTTCAAGATTTTCCTCGTAGTAGGTTTCTATCTCTTCACTGCTGACTTCGATATCCGTCAAATAGATCGCGGGTTCGAGTGTAGCGTGATCGAACACCCGTGTTTCCTGGGTCAGTGCCAGCAGGTTTTGCTGATCCTTTTTCGTAACGATGGCGGAATTGCTGAGTCCGTCTCTCATTTGCTGCAGAACGAACTCGTCGCGAAGGTATGACTCGTAACCCGTCTTGGTCAGACCCCTGCTTATCAACCGCTGTTGATAGAGGCCGGAGTCGAATTGGCCGTTCTGTTGAAATTGCGGCGATGTGGTAATGAAAGCGGCGAGCTGCTCGTCGCTCACGCGGTAGCCGGCGCTTTCCGTGTCCTGGTCCAGAAGTCGACGATTGATGAGATCGTCGATAACCGCGTTTCGAAACTCGGGGCTGTTTACGATGTCCGCATCAAATTCACTGCCCATCACTCGGCGCGCGATGTTTCTGCGCTCCTCCAGCGCGGTACGATATTGCTGCTGGTCGATTTCCTGACCATTGACCACGGCCACATTGAGAGACGCGCCGCCCGCGAAATATTCGTTGATGCCCCACAACACGAATGGAATGGATATGATGATAACGATTATCCACGCGATCCAGCCGGTTGCGCGTTCCCTGATTTCAGTCAGCATTAGAAGCGAACACCTGTTTCTTTCGAATATCCTTCGGACACATGGTCATTGCGAGGAACGCAGCGACGAGCTACAAGCAGAACACGCCGCATGTCAACCACTCCGGATTGCTTCACTTCGTTCGCAATGAGTAAATATAGAATTAATCAGAGTTTCCCGGAAAAGAAAAGGGCGAGAAACCTCGCCCTTTATCGTTGTCTGGCGGTGATGCCTGGCGGAGCGGACGGGACTCGAACCCGCGACCCCCGGCGTGACAGGCCGGTATTCTAACCAACTGAACTACCGCTCCCAATCCATCCAGACAAGTCAATCCCAAATATAAAACCCAGAACCGCAAATACTGAATGACAAAGCCGGGAATGTTTCCCCGGAGAAAACCGTCACAACGGGCTGGTGGGTGCTGACGGGCTTGAACCGCCGACCTTCGCCTTGTAAGGGCGACGCTCTCCCAACTGAGCTAAGCACCCAAAAGGCGCGCTAGTTTAGGGCATCCTTAAGTGCTTTACCAGCCTTGAATTTGGGGTTCTTGGATGCGGGTATGGTGATTGCCTCACCGGTACGCGGATTACGGCCGGTACGTGCGGCTCGGTCCGTCACGGCGAAGGTACCGAATCCCACCAACGTTACGGCATTGCCGCCGGCAAGAGATTTGGTAATGTTGGAAAAAACTGCATCCACTGCGTTGGCTGCGTCGGATTTGGAAAGGTCGGCCTGAGCGGCGACCGTATCTATGAGTTCCGCTTTGTTCACGGTTATCGTCCCCTTAGTTAATTGGTTGGTAAGCGGTGAAAATTCTTTTGGTCCGGAAGGTAACGTTTGTTGGTGCTGCGCGCATCTCCTCCGCACGAGACCTTATACTACTGCGAAAAGTGGTGTCAAGGAACGTGAACTCGAAAAACTAATGTCCTTGACAAAATGTAAATTTATGCAACATTTTCATTTTTCAAAGTAAAACAACGACCTACAACTGACAGATAAAGTCAGTAGTAATCGAACATTTTGCGGAACGCCCCGTGCGGGGTCAATGGGTCGTAACTGAATCAGATGATGACTCTTCTTCGCCGGTTTTTGACGGCGCGGGTTGACCTGATTTTTCGTCTGTGGAAGAAATCTGCGGCATCTTTTCAAGTGCTATTTCCAGCACCTGATCGATCCATCGCGCGCTTCGGATTTTCAGATCGTCCTTGATGTTTTTGGGAATCTCGACGAGGTCCTTTTCATTTTCTTCCGGGATAATCACGGTGCCGATTCCACCGCGGTGGGCGGCTAGAAGTTTCTCCTTGAGTCCCCCTATGGGCAGCACTTCGCCGCGCAGCGTAATTTCTCCGGTCATCGCCACATCGGACTTCACCGGTATTCCGGTAATGGCCGACAACAAGGCGGTACACATACCGACGCCGGCGCTCGGCCCGTCTTTTGGCGTCGCGCCTTCGGGTACGTGCACATGGAAGTCATGCTTGTGAAAAAATTCCGGATCGACGCCAAAGCTGACGGTGCGGCTCCTGACTACGCTCATGGCGGCCTGGATGGATTCCTGCATCACATCGCCCAGCTTTCCGGTATAAATCTGTTTTCCTTTCCCGGTCAGGATGACGGATTCTATGGTGAGAAGCTCGCCGCCCACTTCCGTCCAGGCCAGACCCGTGACCTGTCCAACCTGGTTGTTTTCTTCGGCTTTGCCATAGCGAAATTGCTGCACTCCCAGAAATTTACTGAGATTCTTTGGCGTGATCCGGATGCTAGAACGCCTTTTGTCCAGCAGCAGTTCTTTCGCAACTTTTCGGCATATTTTTGCGATTTCCCGCTCCAGACCGCGCACACCCGCTTCGCGGGTGTAATATCGTACGATACCGACCAGCGCGGTTTTGGATATCGCAACTTCCTCCGCCTTCAGCCCGTTGGCCTTGATCTGCTTTGGGACGAGATAGCGGATCGCTATGTTGATTTTTTCGTCTTCCGTGTAACCCGAAATCCGGATGACCTCCATTCGGTCGAGCAGCGGCGGCGGGATGTTCAAGGTGTTCGCCGTGGCCACGAACATTACTTCCGAAAGGTCGTAATCGACCTCCAGGTAGTGATCCACGAAGGTATGATTCTGCTCCGGGTCCAGAACCTCCAATAGCGCTGAGGACGGGTCACCGCGAAAGTCCATCGACATCTTGTCGACCTCGTCCAGCATGAACAGCGGATTGCGGGATTTCACTTTGGACATGTTCTGCACGATCTTGCCCGGCATGGAGCCGATGTACGTTCGCCGATGTCCTCGAATCTCGGCTTCATCACGAACGCCGCCAAGCGACATTCTGATGAACTTTCTGTTCGTCGCCCTCGCTATGGATTTCCCCAGCGAGGTCTTACCGACTCCCGGAGGGCCGACCAGGCATAAAATCGGACCTTTGATTTTCTTGATGCGCTGCTGCACGGCCAGGTATTCAAGAATACGCTCCTTGACCTTTTCGAGACCGTAGTGATCTTCTTCCAGGATGTGTTCAGCCGCACCCAGATCTTTTCTGACTTTATTGCGTTTCTTCCAGGGGACCTGAACAAGCCAGTCGATATAGTTTCGAACTACGGTCGCCTCCGCTGACATCGGCGACATCATTTTCAGTTTTTTGAGTTCCGATTCGGCTTTTTCGCGCGCTTCCTTCGACATGCCGGCTTCGGCGATCTTCTTCTTCAGATCTTCGAACTCGTTCGGCGCGTCTTCGATCTCGCCCAGTTCTTTCTGAATGGCTTTCATCTGCTCATTCAGATAGTACTCACGCTGGCTCTTCTCCATTTGTTTTTTTACCCGGCCGCGAATCCGTTTCTCGACCTGTAAAAGGTCGATTTCCGATTCCATCACGCCGAGAATGTGCTCGAGCCGCTCTCGGGTGTCCGCCATCTCGAGGATCTGCTGTTTGTCCTGTATTTTCAGGCTCAGGTGCGCGGCAATGGTGTCGGCCAGCCTTGCGGGATCATCGATGCCCGCCAGCGAAGTCAGAATCTCCGGCGGGATCTTGTTGTTGAGTTTGACGTACTGATCGAACTCGTTCAGCACGGTACGCATCAGTACCTCGATCTCCCGCTCGTCTATGGCCGGATTCGATATCGGGGTAACCATTGCACTGAAACACTCGTCGGTTTCGATATAGCGGTTGATGACGACGCGGTTCTCGCCTTCCACCAGCACCTTGACGGTGCCGTCGGGCAGCTTCAATAGCTGCAGAATACTGGCGACGGTTCCGACCTGATAAATGTCCTCGATTCCAGGATCGTCATCTGTAGCGTTTTTCTGTGCCACGAGCAGGATCTGCTTGCCCGCTTCCATGGACGTCTCCAGGGCGTTGATCGATTTCTTGCGCCCGACGAACAGCGGAATGACCATGTGCGGGAAAACTACGACGTCCCGCAATGGAAGTACGGGCAGGGAAGAATCTGAATCGGCTATGAGATTATCTGTCATTGGCAATGGACGCGTTACGGCCCGGTTGAGGGCAAGAATAGAATTTCTTTAACTATGGAGCCAGATTCGGATAAATTCAACCCGACGGGATCAATCCGCGGATACTCGCCGGAACGCCTCCCCGTTTGTCGCTAGCCCGGGCTAGGCCGGGCTAGTGCGTGCTGGTCGAAGCTGCCTTCTGTTCGGATTCTTCATAGATATACAGCGGTCGGGCCCCGTCTTTTATGACGCCCGCGTCGACGATGACTTTCTTTACACCTTCCATCGAGGGAAGTTCGTACATCGTGTCGAGCAGCGCGTTTTCCAGGATGGATCTCAGACCACGCGCGCCGGTCTTTCTATCCATGGCCTTGGTTGCCAGCGCGGTAAGCGCGTCATCGCGTATTTCCAGGTCCACACCTTCGATCTTCAACAGCTTGTGATACTGCTTCACCAGCGCGTTCTTGGGCTCGGTGAGGATGCGAATGAGCGCACTCTCATCGAGTTCGTCCAGCGTGGCCACAATGGGCAGCCTTCCCACGAATTCCGGAATCAGGCCGTATCGGATAAGATCTTCCGGCTCCAGATCCCTGAGCACCTCGCCCACGTTTTGCCCATCCGTTTTGCTCTTTATCTGGGCGCCGAATCCTATGCTGCTTTTTTCGGAACGGTCCTGGATGATGCGCTCCAGGCCGGAGAAAGCTCCTCCGCAAATAAAAAGGATGTTCCGCGTATCAACCTGGAGAAATTCCTGTTGGGGGTGCTTGCGGCCGCCCTGGGGCGGCACCGAGGCAATGGTCCCTTCAATGAGCTTCAACAGGGCCTGCTGGACACCTTCTCCGGAGACGTCGCGGGTGATGGACGGGTTATCGGATTTTCGTGAAATCTTGTCGATCTCGTCGATGTACACGATCCCTATCTGGGCCTTGTCGATATCGTAATCGCACTTTTGCAGCAGCTTCTGAATGATGTTTTCCACATCTTCGCCGACGTAGCCGGCCTCGGTCAGGGTGGTCGCGTCCGCTATGGTGAACGGCACATTGAGCTGCTTCGCCAGGGTTTCCGCAAGCAGCGTCTTGCCGGAACCGGTGGGGCCAATCAGCAGAATATTGCTTTTGGAAATATCGACATCGTTGACCTTGTCTTCGTTTTCGATGCGCTTGTAGTGATTGTACACCGCCACGGACAAGATTTTTTTAGCCTCGGACTGGCCTATGACATACTCATCGAGGATCTTTCGGATATCTTCCGGTTTGGGGAATTTGCTCTTGGCCTCGGTGGGTTCCGACCCATCCTGCACTTCTTCCCGGATGATGTCGTTGCAAAGTTCGACGCATTCGTCGCAGATGAATACGGAAGGCCCGGCAATGAGCTTCCTTACCTCGTGCTGGCTCTTGCCGCAGAATGAGCAATAAAGGAGTTTTTCGCTCTTGCCGTCGTGTTTGTCGTCCGCCATTTCTGTGTCTTTGGACCCCGGTAAAACTCAAAAGATGCAACGTTGGGCGATATTTTTCAACCCCGTTACCTATATTGTAGCCATTATTTAAGGGTCGCGTCTCCCTATGATCGAATCGATCAGGCCATATTCCACCGCTTCCTCGCCTCCCATGAAGTTGTCCCGCTCCGTGTCGTCGCTGATGGTCGCCAAATCCTGGCCGGTGTGGCTCGCC
>Ga0209456_10000025_pt1 | contig 69761 bp, 63 predicted proteins | sample COG_11_FD_184755 | JGI IMG/M metagenome (GOLD analysis project Ga0209456, IMG submission 184755) | Pelagic marine sediment microbial communities from the LTER site Helgoland, North Sea, for post-phytoplankton bloom and carbon turnover... | ecosystem: Environmental > Aquatic > Marine > Neritic...
TGGTCGGCACATGCTGTCGTCGATTCGGATGGAGCATTCGACTACGACGGCGACGGCAGAGTCGAGTTGATCAACACCGGTTGCGAGTCCTGCCACGGCCCGGGCTCGGATCACTTGGAGCTCAGCCCACGGGGCAGTTACATCGTTTCACCCGGCTCGCTAACGCCAGGGCGACAAGCGGCGCTTTGCGGCAGCTGTCATTCCCGTCCACTCGGCATCGGCGGGGGCGAGACGGGGCTACCGCTCTCCGGCGCTAACCAGATGCCGCCTGCGGGCATCCGCCGTGCCGAGTTCGCCGCGAACCACACCAGCCGCGTAAGTGGTCCTCCCGAGGCCTTCTTCGATGCCGATGACCCCAGTTCTGCGGACGCCAGAGCGAATTATCAGCAGTACTCGGACCACATCCGGGCCAGGCACTATCGGAATCCGGTCCGGCTCGTCTCCTGCACGGGCTGCCACAGCCCGCACGCCAACTCCGCCGACATCGCCGAGATGGACACATCAGGCAACGACAATGCACTGTGCACCACCTGCCACAGCCAACTGGCCGAGGAAGGTGCCCTGGTCGCTCACGTCGACGAGGTCACCCCCCTATCCAATGGCTTACATACCAGCTTCGGTGATGACGCGTTTCGCTGCACCGAATGTCACATGGTGCCGACGGCCAAGTCGGGCGCCGCGGTGCGTGCACTCCTCGACAGCGGCGGGGCCGGTGAGGAGGACGTGCAGTACTTCTGGAACGACATCGCGAGCCATCGCATGGTCATGACCCGCGGGGCCGACGTCACGGTAGCGCCCGATCGGCCTATCGCCTTCACCAACGCCTGCGGTGTCCCGTGCCACGCCGGCCGTCTGCCGAACCCCCCCACACCATGAGAGGCGGGACGAGCGGCCCTTGGCTTGCCGGGCTCGTTTGCGCGAGCCTCGCGCTCCTTGGCTGCAATGAGGCGCGCGATCGAGAAGAGCCGCCGGTGGTCTTTGCCGAGGTTGACCCGATTCTTCAAGAGAGCTGCGTCGAGTGCCACAGTGGTCCACTGGCGGAGGCCGACTACCGCGTCGAGGACTATTTCCAGACCATTCGGTGCATCCCGGATCCAGAGGGCCAGCCTGCGACGGTGCCAGTCGACGAAGCGATACCGGAGACCGCGCCAATCCTGGCCGTGTTGGAGGATCCGGATGATCCGGTCCACGCGGACCTGCTCGACGAGGACGAAACCAGCGGGCTCACGAGCTGGGTGGCCGGCGGGGCCTTTCCCGCGAGCCGCAGCACGCATCCAGGCGATTGGAACGATCCGCGTGCCGTGAATTGGCATGGTGCTTACCTTCGGCAGACCGACTGGCAGCCGATCGTCGACCCGGAGCGTGAGGACGCATGCGGGCTGTGCCACGCGGGCTCACCTGCCCCCGTTCCTGGTGTCATCAACTTTCCACCCGGTGCCACCGATTGCACGGATTGCCACAGTCTGCCGGGCGGCGTGATGGCTTGCGGAACCTGCCACGGTGATGGCTTGCGCGCCTATCCGCCGAGGGACCAGTGCTACTTCCGCGGACCGCCGGCCGGCTACGCGCACGAGCCCCACGCCGAGCCTTCAGCGAACAACCCGCGCGGCCTCGATTGCCAGACTTGCCATTTCGGCATCGACTTCTCGATGTTGGACGGTCTCCACGGCAATGGCGAGGTCGACGTCGTGTTCCAACCCGCATGGGGAGCCGAGGCAACCTACGACGTCGAGACGATGGAGTGCGCAACCACCTGTCACAGCCGCGGTGGCAACGGTCCAATCGGCGCATGGAACGAAGAGGACCTCGGCCTCCAATGTGACGCCTGCCACCAAACCCCGCCCCCAGGCCACTTCACAATCGCCTGCAACGCGTGCCACCGGGGCATCAACCCCGAAGGCACGCAGCTTACGATTGAAGCGCCACACATCAACGGCCGCGTCGACGTCTTCTGAAAAAGGGGACAGTCCCCTATATGAAATCATTGCAGATTCTCGTGGACATCGATAGGCTCAGCTCCGATTTGGCGGACGGCGAACGAAGGTGAGGCGCTTGTTTGATCGACGTAAGATTCTGAACTGGTTTCTTGGCGGAAGCACATTCGCCTGGATGGGGTCGGTCGTCTATCCAGTGCTTCGCTTCCTGATGCCACCACCCGAGCAAGAAGCGTCGGTTTCCGCCGTAAAGGCGACGTCCCTAACCGAAATGGCGCCCAACTCGGGGAAGGTCTTCAAGTTCGGCCGCAAGCCGGCGTTGATCGTGCGGCAACCCGACGGAACATTCCGTGCGTTCCTCGCCAAGTGCACACACCTCGACTGCGTCGTGCAGTATCGCGAGGACAAAGAGCGAATCTGGTGCGCTTGTCATGACGGGTTCTACGACCTCAACGGGACGAACGTGTCGGGACCACCTCCAAGGCCTTTGGACGCCTTAGAGGTGCACATGCAAGGGGACGATGTCTACGTCACCCGAAAATCCTGATCGCGCGCTCCTGGCTTGGGCCAAGGATCGCTACCCCATCGGGAAGTTCGTCGAGTGGGCCGAGCACAAGACGGTTCCGATCGGACCGGGCGCGTTTTGGTATTACTTCGGCGGGATCTCCCTGTTCTTGTTTCTGATTCAGGTCGGGACTGGAATCCTCTTGATGTTCTATTACAAGGGGAGCGCCGACACGGCGTTTGAAAGCGTCCGATTCATTTCCGCCAAGGTGCCGTTTGGCTGGCTCGTTCGCTCGGTCCACGCCTGGTCTGCGAACTTGATGATTTTTTCGGTGTTCATCCACATGTTCAGCGTCTTTTTCATGCGGGCTTATCGCAAGCCGCGTGAGCTAACCTGGCTGTCGGGGATCGTGCTTCTCGCGCTTCTGCTGGGCTTCGGGTTCAGTGGATACCTCTTGCCGTGGAACGAGCTTGCGTTCTTCGCCACAAAGGTGGGCACCGACATCATCGGCGTCATTCCCGTGATTGGAAAGCCGATCATGTACGTCCTCCGTGGTGGAGAAGAGGTCACCGGGTCGACGCTTCCCAGATTCTTTGCGCTTCACGTCGCGCTTTTTCCAGCGCTGCTGACCACGTTCATCGTCGGCCATCTTTTTTTCATCCAAATGCAGGGGATTCACGAGCCAGACGCATGGAAGGCGCAACCAGAGCAACGGAAGACGATGCCGTTCTTCCCGCACTTCTTCATGCGAGAGCTGCTGCTCTGGCTGATCACGCTCAACATCGTGGCGGTGCTGGCGGTTTTCTTCCCTGCGGAGCTGGGCATCGAGGCCGATCCATTTTCTCCGGCCCCGGCGGGCATCAAACCGGAATGGTACTTCCTCTCCACCTTCGAGTTTCTCAAGTACATGCCGGCTCACGTCGGGCCGCTCGAGGGAGAAGAGCTCGGGCTCCTGCTCATTTCGTTTGGTTTCCTCTTGTGGTGCTTGGTCCCATGGATCGACCGCGGGCAGAGTCGTCGAATGACCACCATCGTCATGGGCACCGGCGTTGCGATCCTCATATTTCTCACGATCCTGACCGGTATTGGGTACGCCACATGACGAAGGTCTTTACGCTGGCTCTGTTCGTCCTTGGTATGGCCTTGGCCTCTCCGGCCCTGGCCGATGATCTCCCGGGTGGAAAATGCCTGGAGTGTCACGTCACGATCGACGACGACCTCGGCGAGCTGTGGCAGGACGACGTCCACGCACGGACCGGGATTGGTTGCGACGCATGTCATGGCGGGGACGCTACGCAGGACGATAGCGACCTCGCCAAACGTCCAGGCACCGATTACCAAGGCGAGCTGTCTCCTCTCGAGATCACGCGGTCCTGTGGCGGCTGCCACGGTGACGTCGAGTACATGAAGGCTCGCAAGCCGCTATTACCTGTCGATCAGCTCGACAAGTATCAGACCAGTGAGCACGGAAAGCTCCTCGCCAAGGGTGAGACTCGCGTCGCTCAGTGCGCGAGCTGTCACGGCGCCCATGGGGTCCGCGAAGTCAACGACGCCAAGTCACCGGTCTATGCATCCAACGTTCCAGCTACGTGCGGGGGGTGCCACGGGGACGCGGACTACATGAGCGACTTCGACATCAAGACCGATCAATACGACGAGTATGTCCAGAGCGTGCATGGGAAGGCGCTGCTCGAGAAGAACGACGTGCGCGGGGCGCCGGCTTGCAACGATTGTCACGGCAACCACGGGGCTGCTCCACCATCGATAGACGCGATCACCAACATTTGCGGGACCTGTCACAGCTACAACGCAGAGCTCTTTCTCGGGAGCCCGCTGGCGCCTGCGTTCGAGGAGAAATCGCTCGCCGACTGTGTGGCGTGCCATGGCAAGCACCTCATCAGGCACGTGTCCGACGAGTGGGAGGGCGACAAGCCTGGCGCCACTTGTCGGAAGTGCCACGAAGAGGGCGAGGAAGGGTCGGAGCTCGCCTTGTACTTCACCGATACGTTCGGTTCGGTTCGGCAATCGTTCGAAGAAATCGAGCAGTTGCTAGGGGAAGCCGAGGTGAAGGGCATGGATGTGACCGAGGGAGAGGATTACGTGGAGGCAGCCCGGCAGGGGCTCATGCAGGCACGCACGTTGATGCACTCTTTCTCAAAGCCCGTGATGGAAGAGAAAGTTACGGAAATCGCAGCGAATCAAGCCGCGGCTTTGGAGGTGGGCTACGCCGCTCTTCAAGCTCTCGAAGATCGCCGCCGAGGGCTTGCCATCAGCACTCTCTTGCTACTGCTCCTCACGATCGGGGTCGCGATCAAGATCCGCACGCTGCCACCATTGGACTAACGGGCGCTGATGAACGTATGGCAGCCCGTGCAGCGCTTCGCGTCGGGTTCGTGATTCGCGATATCTTCGTGGCAGGTCATGCACGTTGCGCGGTCAGCGCGCACCTTGGCTTCATGAATGTCGTGGCATGCGGTGCATTCCGTGTGGCCCACACTTTGCGGCGCGTCCGGGATCCGGTGAAGCCCTGGCAGCTCAGTTGCTTTGTGACAGCTGCTGCACTTGGTCTGCGCAGACACCGTGCCGCCATGAGGCTCGTGACAAGTCGCGCACTCGCGATGCCCTTTCGGACTCCTCAAGACCTGCTCGTCGTGACAGCTCCCGCAGACGACCACGCCAGCGGGCTCGTGGGTCGTCCCTTCGTGGCATGCGTCACAGCTAGAATGTCCCAAATTCCGGCGAGTTAGGCGAATCTGAAGCGTGTGGCATCTGCCGCACAACGCCCGATCGCTGAGGTTGCTCAAGTCGAAGCGGTGAGGCTGATGGCAACCGACGCACGGCATGTTGCCCGCGTGAAACGCCCTCTCCGACCGAGCTTCGTCGTGGCATTGCGAGCACTGAACGATGCCCCGCGCTCGCCGCCTAGGGTGCGGATCGTGGCATCCGATACAGGCTTGCTTGTGCTCCACGGGGTGCGTCGAGCGCACGTCATCGTGACAGTCGCGACAAGCTCGGTCTCCCGCCGGTCGCACCGCGTGCGGATCGTGGCAACTGCCGCAGTCACGATGCTCTCGCGCCTTATTTTGCGCCAAGACCCTCGTCTTGTCGTGACAAGAGGTGCACCGAAGCGCAGTCGCTACGGAAAACGCGTGGGCTTCGTGGCAGGTCGCGCACGAATCGTGCCCTTCGCCGAAGGTTGCAGAGGCAGGCACCGTTGGCTCTTCCGTCTCGTGGCACTCCATACACGAGGCCGCATCCGAGGCGAGCTTGTGTCCTCCATGGCAGTCTGCGCACGATCCGCTCAGGCGAGGGCGCCCGTGCTGCACATTCATCTTCTCGTGGCACTCGTCGCACTCGAGAACCGTTTCCGCGGTCGGCTTGTGTGGATTGTGGCAGGATTCACATGGCACGGAGGTGTGCATGGAAAGGCCTTGCATCCCCTCGGTCTGAAAGGGCCCGTGGCAACGGGTGCAGTGCCACCTTCCAAACACATCGGGCTCCGCGCCGAAGATATGGCAGGTGTAGCAATCCATGGGCATGCCATCGAGATTGACGTGGGCCAATGATGCCTGATCTTCGTGGCATTGCGTGCACACGCCGGTGTCAAGTGAGCCAAAGCCTTCTTCCGCGGGGTCGTGACATTCGTTGCATTCGAGGCGTTCGTTGATGACGTGCTGCGAATGCCCTGGAGAAAGGCGGACGTGGGGCCAGTTCTCGGGCACGTTCCGGGTGGGCCCCGCTTCGCGCTGTTCTTTCATCGTAGGGATGACGTTCGTCGTGAACCTCGCGACGAGGAATCCACCCACAAAGCCGAGCGCGACGAAAACTCCGATGACGATCGCGGCTTGCTTCATAGGCCACCCACGTGACAAAGCCGGCAAGGAAGGTCGTTGGCTTTGCTCAAGCGGCTATTGAACCCGGGCGGATGCGGATTGCCCCCAGGGCCGCCGACCTGGTGACAACTCACGCACAGCGTCTCCCCGGCGCCGCCATGGCAGCTCGCGCAGGAAAGCGGGTCGAGCCGTGCGGCCTGGCCATGCGTGTTCGCAGAGCCAGGCGGGCCCGACCACCCCGGCGGATGCGGGTTTCCGCGTGACGGATTCTGGCCTGAAATGCCCAAGCGGGTGTGGCAGTCGACGCAGAAGAGCTCGCTGTGGCAAACGACGCATTGCGCGGGATCCACGACCGCTTGCTGGTCGTGCACCGAGATGAAGTTCGCGCGGTGCATCGTATCGCGTATGGGCGCGTCGAAATCGAGCCGCGACGGAATCGTAGGTACCGTGATGCCGTGACATTCGGCGCATTGGCGCTGCGTGTGACAGGAGGTGCACAAGTCGCCCTGCGCATTGGCTTGCACGCCGTGCTCGCGCAGGAAGTTGCCGTCGTGAACCACGTGACTTTCGGGCCGCGTCATCTCGCCCGGCAGATCGACGTGACAACCGCCGCAGTCGCGTGTGTCCCACTGGCCTTTGTGCGTGTGGCAGCTGAGGCAGGTGGGATGCTTGGTGCGAACGTAGTCTGAATCCGTGGTGACGTTCACGTGGCAGCGCACGCAGTCGCCCGCGCCTTCTTCGCTGTGCGTCACGTGCGAGAAGCGCAGATGTTTGCGGGCCATCTCGGCGGCATGACGATTTCTCGCGCGCCCGTGGCAGTCCGAGCAGGTGTTCGGATCGTGGGGCTCCTCGTGGCACTCGACGCATTCAGCCGTCGACGGGAAGTGCATCGGGCCGGTGTCTCCGGCCTCCTGGATGCCCGCGTGGCACTCCAGGCAGTTGATCCCCTCGACTACGTGAGCGCGATGTTCGAACGCCCGGTTTTCTTTTTCCTGCTCGAGGCCAAGCATCTTGGCGCAGGCTCCGGCCGAGCCGGCAAGCAGCATCAGGGCTGTGATTGCGACGATCTTCCTCATTGTTTCCCGTGCCACTTGCGCTGATAGGAGACGCGCGCGAGCCCTCGCACGTCGAGTCGTTGGGTCTGGTTGGCGCTCGCTTCGGCGGCTCCCGCGAAGGACCATCCGCTTTGGTGCTGGTAGCGCAATGCGAGCCGGCCCCAGGGCCAGGCCTTGCCGGTTATATCGTTGCGATCATCCGGGATGATGACTTCGAACTCGGGCATCAGGCCTACGTTCTGGTGGACGTCCTCGAAGAGCTGGATCACCGATGCGAGCCGAATACCCGTCCACCGCGATGAAGCGACCTGCTGGCGTCGCAGCTCGCCGAGGACGCTGCCCTTGCCTTCATCGTCGGTTCGCAAGACGCCGCGCAGATAGCCGGTCCAACCCCATTGGTCTTCGGCCTGCTGCGCCGCCCCTTCCACCGTAAGGTCGAGCCGAGGCGCCGCCCTCCAGAAGAGATTGGCGCCCGTCTTCAAGGTTCCGAGGTCACCCAAAACCGTGAACAGCGAGGTCTGCTGCAGAAACCGCGTCGGATTGCGCTTGCTCGCGAAGAGCTCGCCGCGGAACTTTCGGTTGTTCGTCTGAGACGAAATGGTTGCGAGAACCTCGGCTAGACCCGGGTTGACGATCTCCCAGGAGAACTTGGCGGCCATGTCGAGCCAGCTCGCGGGGCGGAGCGAGAAATCGACGCCGACCTCTTCGTCGGAGCGCTGCCCGGAGTTGTACCGGTTGTAGTACGAGCCGCCGAGCACCCCGATCTTGCCAAGGCCTTGAGACACCCGGGCGCCTGCAATCCAATCGTACCGTCGCCCGTCGATGTTGCCGTCGACCGGCACGCCGCCGAAGATCTCGAAGTGGGTTTTGGAGGGCGCGCGCAATGTGAGGTGTCCGCCGTCGATGTGCTGGGCGCGCACTGCGCCTGTTCCGAGAATGAACCGGCCCAGCCTGGCATCGCTGATCCCCCTTGGATCGCGCACCTTGAGCGAAACCACGAGCGCTTCGAAGGTGGCTTCGTTGCCACGCAGGCCGTATTGTGGCGAGCCCGCTCCACCCCAAATCAGAGCTTCGGCGTCAACGTACGGGTATTTCCGCGTCGACGCCTCTACGATGATCAGCCCGACGTTGGGGTCGAGCTGCCCCCAGAGCTCGGCTCCTACGCTGTGGGGTTGGGCGGCCGCTTGCGAAAGAGGCCCGAGGACCGTCAAGGCAATTGCGGCGGCGAGCCCTAGCGCCCAATGGCGAGCGCCGCGAATCTTCCCACTTGCATTGCGACCCGATCCTGGATCATGTTCATGCTGCTCGGAACGCAGTGGATGCGACGAGCCCGTTGAATCATGCACATCTCGCCGCTGTCTTGGATCGCTCTGACTTGTGCCGTCGTCGCGGCTGGCATCATGCTTTACTACTTGGTCCGCCGGCCGCCCCTCGACGCGGCGGGCAAGTCGGTCATGATGCTGGGTGTCGGCGTGCTGCCGATCATGGTCGCGATGATCGGCAACATGGAGGGCCTCCAGGCCACCGAGCACCAGGCGTTCTGCGGCAGCTGCCACACGATGGACATGCACATCGCGGACGCCAACGACCCGGAGAGCGGATCGCTGGCCGCCATCCACTCCCGCACGATCAAGTTCGGGGACAAGAGTTGCTACGTCTGTCACAAGGACTACGGGATGTTCGGCTACGCGATGACCAAGCTCGGCGGCATGGGCCACGTCTACATGTTCCTGAGCGAATACGCTTGGTACGACATGGACGAGGCGCTCCCCAAGATCCACATCGCGCGCCCGTTCAAGAACGACAACTGCATGCAGTGTCACAGCACGACCGGGAGCATCTGGAGCGGCGTGGCGGACCACAACGGGCTTCTCGAAGACCTGCGCACCGGAGAGACGAGCTGTGTGAGCGCCGGCTGTCATGGGTACGCGCATCCTTTTAGCAAACCGGACGAGGAAACTCCATCGGATGCCGAGGTTCATTCGGCGCTCCAAGCGCCAGCGCCAGAGGGAACATGAGCCCGAGAAGCAGGTTTACGAAATTCCTCGACACCGCCTCCCGGTCGGGCCTGATGGTGTGGGCCTGCGTGCTCGGGCTCATCGGCCTGGCGCTCATGAGCTGGTCGCTCTTCGACCAGGGTTGGATTCCGGTGATGATGGCGATGTCGGTCGGCCAAGGTATTGGCACGCTATCATTCGCATTGTTCCTGGTCATCGTGATTATCGACCTGCGGCAGGCGGAGTTCCGGCCCTCACTCCCGGTCGCGCCGCCCAAGCCCGAGGACGACTAGCCGCCTGAGCGCTGGCTGCGCAGCAAGACGAGGCTCGCGCCGAGTGCAAGGATGATTCCGGCTGTGAGGAGCGAGCTTCTCGGGACGAATGGCATGAGGCCAATGCAGCTGAGCGCGCCAATGAAGGGGACCAGCCGGGGCGCGCAAAATGTGCGCGGGGAGCTGCGATCGCGTCGCTTGATCACGATCAGCGAGACATTGACCGTGAAGAAGACGAGAAGCAGCAGCAGGCTGGTGGTGCCTGCGAGATAGGTGAGCGTGCCCGACAGAGCCAGGACAAGCGCGACCGCCAGGACCGTGAGGACTGCCAGGTGCGGCGTGCGGCGTTTCGGGTGCACCATGCCGAGCGCTGCCGGCAGAAGTCCCTGTCGTGACATACCGTAGATCAGGCGCGAGCCCATGATGAAGTTCAGCAAGCCGGTGTTCGCGACGGCAAAGAGGGCGATCAGCGAGAACAGGCGATCGGGCACAGCATCAGTTGCTTGCTGCACGACGGAGAGGAGCGGAGCATCGGAGTCGGCAAGCACGGCAGGTGCGACGACGCTTGTTGCGACGACCACGACCAGTAAATAGACGAATCCGGTGACGCAAAGGGCGATGAGGATTGCGCGGGGCATGTTGCGCTCCGGGTCCTTCACCTCCTCTGCGACGTTGACCATGTCTTCGAAACCGATGAACGCGAAAAAGCCAAGGGCAGCGCCGCTGGCGATCCCCGTCCAGCCGACATCGCGGCCGACTTCGATCGTCTGGGCGATGCTGGCTTCTGGCGTGCGCTCGAGGAAGAGGGCGCCCGCGACGATCACGATCAGCAAGCCGGTCAGCTCGACCATCGTCGCGACGATGTTGGTCGTGGACGACTCTCGCATGCCCCGAAAATTGATTGCAGCCAACAACAGCAGAATGCCCACTACGGTGACGGACGGCGGAACCCCAGGGACGAGCCCGCTCATGTAGCCTCCAAACGCAACCGACACCGTCGCCAAGGAAAGGATGCCGGAGCAGAGGACTACCCAGCCGACCAGTAAGGCCAGCCCCGGACGTCCAAATGCTTGCTCGGTGAAGAACGACTCGCCGGCGCTTCGGGGGAACCGTCCGCCGAGCTCGGCGTAGGTGAGCGCCGTTAGGCCGGCCACGAAAAGCGCGACGCCGAACGCCGCCCAGCTCGCGCTTCCGGCCACTCCTGCCACCTTGCCGACCAGGGCATAGATTCCGGCGCCGAGGATATCGCCCACGCCGTAGAAGACGAGCGCCCAGAAGCCAAGGGATCGGCGGAGCTGAGGAGGCTGAGAGTCGGGCATCGGGCCGAAGGGTCTTTCTGGTCGAAGTAGGGGTCGTCTATGACGCAAAGCGCTGGTAGGCTCCGCGACGCCATGAAGCAAACCAAGATCACTCTCCAAGAGAACGAGATCCCAGAGCGTTGGTACAACATTGTCGCAGACATGCCGAACAAGCCGTTGCCGCCTCTCAATCCGGCAACTCAGGAGCCCATCGGCCCAGAGGCTCTGGCGCCGCTTTTCCCGATGGCTCTAATCGAGCAAGAGGTGAGCCAAGAGCGTTGGATTCCGATTCCCGAAGAGGTGAGACAGATCTACACGAGCTGGCGTCCATCGCCGTTGTACCGGGCTCACGGGCTCGAGAAGGCGCTCGATACACCCGCGCACATTTACTACAAGTACGAGGGCGTCAGCCCGGCGGGCTCGCACAAGCCGAACACCGCGGTTGCTCAGGCGTTCTACAACAAGCAAGAAAGCGTCAAGCGGATTGCGACCGAGACTGGCGCCGGGCAGTGGGGAAGCGCGCTGAGCTACGCCTGTCAGCACTTCGGCTTGGGCTGCGAGGTGTATATGGTGCGAATCAGCTACGACCAGAAGCCCTATCGCAAGCTGATGATGAATACCTGGGGCGCGGAGGTGATTCCATCGCCGAGCCAGCAGACCGAAGCGGGGCGCAAGATCCTCGCTGAAGACCCCGACTCCCCTGGAAGCCTCGGCATCGCGATTTCCGAGGCCGTGGAGCGCGCAGCGACCGACCCCGACACCAAGTACTCGCTCGGCAGCGTGCTCAACCACGTGCTCACGCACCAGACGGTCATGGGTCAAGAAGCGATCAAGCAGATGGAGAAGGCCGGCGAGCTTCCCGACATCGTGATCGCGCCGTTTGGTGGCGGTTCGAATTTCGCCGGGCTCAGCTTCCCATTCCTCCGCATGAACTTCACCGAGGGCACCAACATTCGCTGCCTGGCGACCGAGCCGACATCCTGCCCCAAGCTTACGCGCGGCGTGTTCCGATACGACTTCGGAGACTCCATTGGCATGACGCCACTCCTTCCGATGTACACCCTGGGGCACAACTTCGTCCCCGCGAAGATCCACGCCGGGGGCTTGCGCTATCACGGCGCTGGCGCGCTGGTCAGCCAGCTCCTTCACGACCAACTGATCGAGGCAGAGGCTGTCGATCAAATCGAGAGCTTTGAAGCCGGCGTGTTGTTCGCCCGTGCGGAGGGCATCATTCCTGCGCCCGAGGCCAATCACGGGGTGGCGTCGGCAATTCGTCAGGCCAAGCAAGCCAAGGAAGAGGGCAAGAAGCAGGTCATCCTCTTCAACCTTTGCGGCCACGGCCACTTCGACATGTCCGCGTACGAAGCATACTTTGCGGGCAAGCTGCATCGGCACGAGCTCAGCCAGCAGGACATCGATTCGGCGATCTCCAAGATCGACACGCCCGAGATTCCCGAGACGGCTGCCTGAGCGCGGGCAGAGCGACCATGCGCATCACCACCATTGAGCTCTATCACGTCTCGGTTCCGCTTCGTCAGACCTTCTGGCCGTCTTGGATTCCGGGATACCCGCAGACGCACAACCGCTTCACGCTTGCGAAGCTGGTGACCGACGACGGGATCGAGGGCTATGCAGCCGGGCAATCGATGGGCAAAGAGCGGCAGGGCTTGGGTGACCTGCTTGGCGGGTACCTGCTTGGCACGGACCCCACCGACATCGACCGTGTACAGGACCTGCTCAAGCAGGCCGGGTTCTTGGGTTGGAGGAACTTCTGGTTGGAAGCCGCCTGCTGGGACATCAAGGGCAAAGCCGAAGGCAAGCCGGTGTACGAGCTGTTCGGTGGAACGCCGCGTCCGCTTCCGGTCTATCTCTCGACGGGGGAAGTCCATCCGCCGGAGCAGCGTGTCGACGAGCTGCTTGGGATGATGGAGCACGGCTATCGGACTGCGAAGCTGCGCGTGAAGAGCCCCCATCTCGCAGAGGACGTTCGTCAAATCGAAGTGGTCCGCAAAGGGATCGGTGACGATTTCGTGCTCGGCGTCGATGCGAACCAGGGCTGGCTGGTGTCGATCGTCGATCGCGTGCCGGCCTGGGACTTGAAACGCGCGACCGAGTTTGCAGCGGCCTGCCACGCCAACGGGATTTCATGGCTCGAGGAGCCGCTCGACTGGCACGACTACGACGGACTTGCTGCTTTGAAACGGGCGTCGAAGGTGAAGATCGCGGGTGCCGAGCTCAACCATGGCTGGGACGAGATCAAGATTATGTTCGAGAAGGACTGCTTCGACATCTACCAGCCGGACGCCTGTTTCGCCGGGGGCATGGCCCAGGTGAAGAAGGTCATCGACGCCTGCCACGAGCATGATCGAACCTACTCGCCACACACCTGGACCAACGGCATCGGCTTCTACGTGAACTGGAACATGGCACTGGCCGACCGAAAGAACAGCCACCCGCTCGAGTACCCTCTCGAAGAGCCGTCCTGGATTCCCGAGTATCGCGAAGGCATCATCGATCCGATTCTCCCCAACGAGAACGGCATGCTGCCGCCCTTCAGGCGCCCCGGCCTGGGCTTCGAAATCGACAAGAAGAAGTTGCGCAAATACGGAAAACGCTTCTTCAAGCTCACGGAGACCGGGCTGAAGCTCAAGGTGATCCGGGAGAAGGGGATTCGGGCGGCGCTGGATATTAAGAAGCGGAAAGACGCGCAGTAGGAAGAGGGGCAGCGACAGTGGCAGCGGCAGTGACAGTGTCAGCGGCAGTGTCAGTGCCAGTGGCAGCGGCAGTGTCAGCGACAGAGGCAGTGGCAGTGTCAGCGACAGTGGTAGTGTCAGCGACAGTGGCAGTGCCAGCGGCAGTGTCAGTGTTAGCGTCAGTGCCGACGGCAGTAGTCCTGTGACGTGACTTTGTCATCGTGATCTCCTGTTTTGCGAGTGTGTTGGGTCCTTGGGTGAACCCAACCCACTCGCAAAAAAGGAGATCACTCATGGGACTCATCATTCAGCAACGGGCGCTTCAGGCAGCAGGTGGCTTGCGGCAGGTGCTTCCGGTCGTTCGGAAGCGGGACAGGTCGTTGTTCGACCAGATTCATCGGGCGATGAATAGCGTCGTTCTCAACATTGCCGAGGCCGATGGCAACGACGCCGGGACGGCGCGCGCGAGGTTTGCATCCGCATGTGGCTCGGCCAAGGAAGTGCGCGCCGGTCTCCAGCTCGCGGTGGCGTACGGCTACGTTCCGGGCACCCAGGTCAACGCGGTGGACATCGCGCTCGATGAAATCTGCGCGATGTCCTGGAGGTTGTCGGGCCGCTAGAGCCGACGACCCAAACACCAGGTAATGGCGCATACCTCGTCGAGCTTCTCGTCGAGGTGGGTTGCCATGCTGGCTTCGATGTAGCCCCAATCGCTTGCGACGTTCAGGGCTGCCCGCACTTCTTTCGCGGACCCACACGCTGTGGAGAACCGTGCCCGCGCGTTACCGGCATCGTTTCCTCTTGCCTCCGCGATATTCAACACGACACTCTGCGCAGATCTCTTCAGTTGGTCTCCGAGCGACTTGTCGTGCTCCCGAATCGTGTGAACAAGGGGAACGAGCTCCCGCACCGCCTTTCGTGCCCTGTCGTATACGTTCGTCTTTGTTTCCATCAGCGACTCCTTGGTTTGGGTTGGGCTCTCACCCCAAGTGCGAGCCCAACCCAAACCAAGGACAAGCGATGACAAAGTCTGAAAACGCAGATGCCAGTGCCAGTGCCAGTGCCAGCGTCAGCGCCAGTGCCAGCGTCAGCGCCAGCGTCAGTGCCAGCGCCAGTGTCAGCGTCAGCGTCAGTGCCAGTGCCAGCGCCAGTGCCAGTGCCAGTGTCAGTGTTAGCGTCAGTGCCAGGGTCCGTACATAGACATCTGCACAGGAGAACGGCTCGGGATGGGCAGCACAGCGATTGGAGGGGAGGCTAGACGTGTGGTGCCTTACGGAGCCGGCCGAGCGGGTCCCAATTGCGAGCACGCCCGTCGCGAGCCGTTCTCCGGTTGTGAAGTTGCCATTTGCACGGGTGGCGCTTTTTTCCGCGCCCCGGTTCTTACGCCGCGGCGCTCCGCTTCTTCCGCTGCGCCAAATGCTCGGGGTAGTCGGCGCATAGCGTGCCGAAGGCCGCGTCCCACCACGGAAAAAAGCCGGCGTAGTTGCCTTTGACTTTTGCGTGGTGGAAGTCGTGGTGGGTGGCGCCGTCGCTGAAGGGCATCAAGTGGGTGGGGCTCCAGGGGAAGTCGTAGCCAGCATGGCCTTCTGCAGCCTCCCACTCGCGAAGGACGATCCAAATGTAGAGGGTGACGACGTGTGCGCCGACGAGAAGCGGGCCGATGAGCACGACCGTGCCTGTGAGAACGAATTCGACCGGGTGCATGTAGTTACCGGTGATCGACCAGGGGGTCATGATGCGGTGGTGAATCGAGTGGACCTTCTTGAAGAGCCAGCGGCTTTCGTGGAGGCTGCGGTGCATCCAGTAGAACAAGAAGTCGTCGAGCACGATGAAGAAGAGCAACTGAAGGACGATGACCCACCAGGCCGGAAGCGGCCCCGCGTGCACGTTCGATAGGCGCAGCAAGGGCCATGCAGCCAACGTGGCGATCGCCATCGCCGCGTTGTTGCGGGCTACGTGCCAAAACGCTGGTCCGACGACCGAGCGACGGCCAGTTTTGCGCGCTTGAATTCGGTAGGGCTCTGCCCATGCTGGCTGCTTCCATGCGAGCAGCGTGAACGGCACTGCGAATGCGAGGAAGGCCGCGACGCCGATGAGCGTTGCCGCGACTGGAAACAGCCAGAACATCGGCTCGGTGTAGATTTCACGCAGCCAATCCCACATTGGACGGCGACTCTAGCACCAAGCGGTCATGGTTTCACTTGGGGCGCGCCGGACCAGGCCTCGACGCTGCTCCATTGCTTCCATGGAAACACGAGGGCGGCCATCAACCCTGCCGAAGCCCATCCAGCCAAGACGAGCCAGCCGCCGATAGGCGCCGACTCCATGCGAAGGAGCACTGCGATTCCCGCAAGACAGGCGAACGTCTTGTAGACGACGAGGTACTGCAACAAAGGCAGGTAGCGGACCGGCCAGATCGCGGCGAGGGCGAACATCACGCCTTCCCCCATGATGGCCCCTCCGTAGATCGCCTGTACGAAAGGGCCTGGCTCCACTTGGATGCCGACCGATCCCCAGGCCGATGCTGGATCGATCATCATCCACGGACCGATGACCAGCGAAGTGGTTGCAAAGAGTAGGCAAACGAGGCGAATCAACTGGATTCGCGAATCGGAAAGACCTTGTACGCTCATGCCCCGACCCATGGCAGAGACCCCGAGAACCGGCAAGTGCGACTCATAAGCCTAGACGTTCGGGAAGGATCTCGAGCATGCCATGTTCGGCATCTTCTTGATCGCTCCCGATCGAGATGACGTCGAACTTCCCGTGCCCGTCGAGCGGGCCGAGGTTGTAGAGAATGAAGCGACCCTGGCCTGTTTCGGTGTGGAACATGAGGTCGCCGAGGAGCTCGAGAAGGTCGGGGAGCCGCGCACCGATGAGCTCGGGGAAGACTACGTCTTGAGCGCGGTATGTCGGGCGAGGCCCCTGGAGCAGGCGGTCGAGAAGACTCATCGGGGTGCTGGTTCCACCCCAGCGGCCGTTGCACTCGGTGAACACGACCTGAAACTCGCCATGCGGATCACCGGTTACGAGGTGATCGAAGGAGCAACGTCCGACGTATCCGAGCTCCTGAAGCGCGGCGCCCACCATCAACGCCGCCGTTTCGAGCTCTCGGTTCACGGCATCGGGCAACATCGAAGGCCGGCTGCCAACGAAGACCCTCTCTTGGCCTTCCAAGATCTGCTCATAGATGCCGTCGAGACTTGGTTCGCCCAGACCGAGCGGCGGGATCCAAAGCTGGGTCGACGGCGAGAGCTCGGTGTCGAGCCAGGCCACCGCGAGCACGTCTTCGCCTTCGGGCCATTCGGTTCGCCGAAGGAACTCCTGCACCATGCACGCCGCGTCCCTCTCCGAATGCACGTCGCGCGACTCGAAGACGGCGTTGCCCATGGCAGATGCACACCTCGTTCGCTTGAGCCCGACGCGATCGTGCCGCTGGGCCAGCGCTCGAAGATCGGATTGTATGCCCGACAGGTCTCGCGAGATCCGCGTCTCGACCAGCGCCTCACGCCCGAGCACGCGCACGACAAGCTCGTCGAACAGCGCCTTGTCATTTGCGATCCAGGTGACCGGGGGTGGCGGCGCGAGCACGCGAATCGGGCAGCGGCTATCCACGCTGAGGATCGCGGCAAGCTCCCAAACGTCCTCGATGCCCATGTAGGGGTGAATCGTCATGCCGCCGGCGGAGGTCGCCGTTTCGACGAGACGAGCACGAGTGTTTCCCTTTGTGCATGCGCGAGCGACCGCGATGGGAGGGCCCACCGGATCGGCGACCAGGTGCTCGGGCGCGCCCATCCGTAGCGTGTCGTGGCAGTAAGGCTCGTAACCGTCGGTGGCCGGTGTGACGGTGACGTAGACGTCGCGATCGCCTGCCCTGAGGCGGCCGCGGTGCTGGTACTCCTCGACCCCTGCGATATCGACGAGAAAAGGAATCGCTGACACATCGTCTAGCTGCAGTGTCGGGTGCGGCGTGTCGCCTCGTTGCCAGCGGTAGGCCGCGTACGGCCGCACTTGGCTAGCGATGTCGATGTCCGATCCAAGCTTCCGCCCGGCGAGTCGCGCTCCTTCGAGGTCCAAGACACGGGGGCCAAGGGTCGTATTCACAGGCCCCCCTTTAGCGCAGCTAGGCGGCGTTTCCAGCGGGCTCAGTTCGATGCCCGAGTTGCAGGCGCGTACCCTTGGAGAAAGCCATTGACCGCTGCCCAATAGACGTCGCTATCCGGCCACTTGGCCCAGAGCGCGCGGGACCCGTGTTGTCCCTTCGATGCCGGCGTGAAGAGAATCTTCTTTTCAGCGGGGGATGCGTCGAAGATCGGCCACACCTGCTCGCGCTCCTTTTTCGAGGACGTGACGAAGAGCGGCTGCTTCACGCGCTTAGCGAAGTCCGAGATGTAGACGGGGCCCTTTTGCTTTTTGAAGTACTCGCCAGGGGCGAACGCCATGACTGCCATGACTTCCTTCGGGTGTTCGGCGGCCAAGCGAAAGACCAACGATGCCGAATAGGAACTGCCCCAAACGATGATGCGTTCGGCTTTGAGCTCTTTGCGCGCATAGGCAAGCGCAGCTTCCAGGTCCGCGTACGCGTCCAGGTAGTTCCGCGGCAAGCCCATCTTCGTAGCGCGGCGATGGGTTTCGTTTTGAACGCCGTTGACCCCACCGCCGGATCGCAGATCGACCGCCATCACACGATAGCCGGCCTTCGCGAGCTTCGGAGCAATCTCTCTATACTCCCCGCGGCTCCAGCCAGCCTGATGAAACAGCAGGATGAAGGTAGCCGAATCGTTTTTCGATCCATAGACATCGGCGCGGCCCTGGATGCCACCTTCCGTCGGAAAATCGATGCTTTTGAATCCGGCATCCGCAAGGGCGGCGCCCGCTGTCCCGGTCAGCATCATGGCAAGCGCCGCGAATCCCCCAATCAACTTTTGCATCCGCTTCTCCTCCGCAGAATTGTTGAAAAGTTAGCGCGAAATCGCGGTTTAGTACACCGAAACGGGACTCTGGGCAGCCACAGTCAGGGTCGCGGAGAGCGGTAGATCGCGGGAAGAGGTGCCTACGTGAACCAGATGCTCCAGCCCTTCGAGCGCCCAGGTGGATAGGGCGACGTCATAGTACGCGAGGTCGTTCACCGGCACCGCGATTTCGACCGTCTCGGTTGCGCCGGGCTGTAAGGTCACTTTCGTGAAACCCTTGAGATCACGCTCCGAGTGCTCCACGGCGGAGTCCGGGTAGGTCACATAGAGTTGCACAACTTCGGCGCCTGTGACTGGACCCGTATTCGTGACGTCCACGCTGAAGCGGACGACGTCGCCAGCCGAAGCCCTAGTCTGGCTCGCGCGGAGGTTGTCGATGGAGAAGCTCGTGTAGCTCATCCCAAACCCGAATGGGAACTCGGGGGTCGATCCGTTGCGATCGAGGTAGCGGTAGCCGTGGAAGTAGCCGTAGGTCACCGCGCGGGACACGTTGTCGAACGGTGGCAGCTGGTCGAGACCGGTGGGAAAGGTGATCGGCAACTTGCCCGATGGGTTGGCGTCGCCAAACAAGAGGTCCGCGATCGCGTGGCCGCCCATCTGTCCGGGGTACCAAGCCATCAGGAGCGCCTCGATGTCGGGAAGCCAGTCCCCCATCGTGATCGCGCTGCCGCCTTCGAGCACGACGATCGTCCGGTCGTTGGCTTCGGCAGCGTCCTGGATCAACTTGACGCGCTCTGTCGAGAGCCCGAGGTCGAGCCGGTCTCCTGCGCCGAGGCCCAATTCGCCCTCATCTTCGGCGGTGAGGCCCGTCACAACCACTACTGCATCGGCCGTCTCGATCAGCTCGAGGTCAGACGCATCGAGGACGTCCGTGCCGATGTGGTCGATGGTGATAGCGTCGCCGACCGCATCCTCGATCCCCTGCAGCGGTGTCACCACGAATGCGGGGCGGACGTTGTTGCTTCCGGTGTCGCCGATGTTCACCGTGTCTGCGAGCGAGCCCACGACTGCGATTCGGCTGAGAGTGGCCATATCGAGAGGCAGAGCATTGGATTCGTTCCTGAGCAGGACGGAGCCCGCGGTCGCCGCTTCCTGTGCGACCGCAAGGTGCTCCTCGCTTGCAATCACGCTTTCGTCAATGGGGCTCGACTCGTCGAGCCGGTGCTGCAGCTTCTTGCGGACCATGCGGCGGACTGCATCGTCCACGATCTCCTCAGGCAGAGCGCCCGATCTCACATCATCGAGAAGAGTCTGGAACACCAACGTGAGTGGCATCTCGAGGTCGAGCCCGTTCAGCGCCGACCTCGGATGCGTTCCCAAGACGAAGTCCGAAAGCACGAAGCCGTCGAAGCCCCAGTCGCCCTTGAGAATCCCTCTCAAAAGAAACTCGTTTTCACCACAGAACTCTCCGTTGACCATATTGTACGCGCTCATCACCGACGCCGCACCGCCTTCGTGCACCGCTGCGCGAAAATGCGCGAGGTAGATCTCGCGTAAGGTCCGCTCGTCCAACTTGACGTCGACCACGAAGCGCGTGTCCTCGATGCTGTTGGCGGCGTAGTGCTTCGGGTTGGCGAGCACATACTCTTGAACGCCTTGAACGAAGGCAACGCCCATCCGCGAAAGCAGATGCACGTCCTCGCCGTAGGTGTCTTGGGAGCGCCCCCAACTCGGGTGCCGAAGGTTGTTGATCGTCGGGGCTAGCAAGACATTGCCGCCGATTGCGCGAAGCTCGCGGCCCATCGCTTCGCCGACCCGGCGTTCGAGGTTGGGGTTCCAGCTCGCCGCCCGGGCCATTCCAACCGGAAACGCCGTCGCTCCTTCGTGTACCCCGACCCCACGAGGGCCATCGGACACTTTGAACGGCGGGACCCCGAGCCGTTCGACACCGGGGACGTTCCAGAGCTCCTGGCCGTAGATGGCCGGGAGGGGCGTGGTACCGGACATCTGCGCGACCTTTTCTTCGAGTGTCATCTGAGAGACGAGCTCATCGACGCGCCTTTCTAGCTCGGAACGATCGCCAGTACTGCTGCAGGCGATGATGATCGCAACTGGGATCAAGATGAGCGTTCTAAGTGTCATGGCGTCCCATGTGCTTCTTGAACTCGATTCGCGCCACCGTCCGCCGGTGAACTTCGTCCGGCCCGTCCGCCAAGCGCAGGGTTCTGCTCTGGGCCCAAGTTTCTGCTAGGCCGAAGTCCGTCGTGACGCCTCCGCCGCCGTGTGCTTGGATTGCGTCGTCCAAGACCTTTAGCGCCGTGATTGGCGCCTTCACTTTGATCATGGCGATCTCCGCACGGGCCGCTTTGTTGCCGACCCTGTCCATCATGTCGGCTGCCTTGAGTGTCAGTAGCCGAGCGCACTCGATGTCGATCCGAGCGTCCGCCACGCGCTCTTCCCAGATCGACTGCTCGTAGATTTTCTTGCCGAAAGCCGTCCGGCTCATCAAGCGCGTGCACATCTTCTCGAGCGCGCGCTCCGCCACGCCGATCAGTCGCATGCAGTGATGAATCCGACCGGGACCGAGTCGCCCCTGCGCGATTTCGAACCCGCGACCCTCGCCGAGCAGCATGTTGCTCGCGGGGACACGCACGTTCTCGAACAGCACTTCGCCATGGCCGTGCGGCGCGTCGTCGAAACCGTACACCGGTAGGTAGCGCTCGACGGTCACGCCGTCGGCATCGCGTGGCACGAGGATCATGCTCTGCTGCAAATGGGTCGATGCGCTGGGATCGCTCTTTCCCATCACGATCATGATCTTGCAACGCTTGTCCATGATGCCAGAGGTCCACCACTTTCGGCCGTTGACCACGTACTCGTCGCCGTCGCGCCGAATCTCGGTGCAGATGTTGGTTGCATCCGACGAGGCAACGCCCGGCTCCGTCATCGCAAACGCCGAACGAATACGCCCTGCGAGCAGTGGCTCCAGCCACTCTTGCTTCTGTGCCTCGGTGCCGTAGCGGTCCAGCACCTCCATGTTGCCGGTGTCCGGTGCGGCACAATTGAAGACCTCCGGCGCGAATGCGACCCGCCCCATGATTTCGCAAAGCGGCGCGTACTCGAGGTTGGTCAGCCCGGCGCCGCGATCACTGTCCGGCAAGAAGAGATTCCAAAGGCCCACGTCCCGCGCCTTCGCCTTGAGCTGTTCGATCAACGGCGGCGTATCCCATCGGTCGGAAAGCAAAGCGTGCTGCTCGCGCACCGCCGCCTCGTTCGGATAGACCTCCGCCGCCATGAACGCCTGAAGGCGCGAAATCAGAGCCCGTGTCTTGTCGCTATAGGTGAAATCCATAACTGTCCCCTAAACGTCTAGGACGACTTTGCCGCGGGCTCGTTTGGTTTCCATGTATCGGTGGGCATCCGCCGCGTCGTCGAGCGAAAAAGAGCGGTCGACCACGACTCGGAGGCGCCCTGCGTCGATCTGCTGACGCAGCCAGTCGAGCTGATCACGGCGGGATTTGACGACCACCAACTTTGCCCGTTTCCGGCGCGCGAAAGTCTTGGCGACGTCCTTGAAAATGCGCGCGTTTGGCACCGTGTTCACGTAGGTGCCGCGTGCGCGGAGCAGATGCTGCAGCTTGTCGAAGCTGTAGTTGCCGAAGACGTCGAAGATCGCATCGAAGCGTTCATCAAGATCGACGAGCTCGGTCTGCCCGTAGTCGATTACGTGATCGGCGCCGAGGTCGGTGACGAGCTCGATGTTTCGGTGGCTGCACACCGCGGCCACCCGAGCGCCCAGGATCTTCGCGATCTGCACTGCGAACACACCGACGCCTCCCGATGCGCCATTGATCAAGACATCTTGGCCTGGGCTGACCTGAGCGTTGTCGCGCAGCGCCTGCAACGCTGTTTGGGCTGCCAGAGGCACGGCGGCTGCCACGCGCAGCTCGACCGATGCCGGGGCCTTTGCAAGCTGTTGGCAATCGACGGCAGCGTACTCCGCATAGGCGCGGCCTGCGAAGTCGTTGATCATTCCGAACACCAACTCGCCTTCCGCGAGATCGGCACCGAGCCCGGCTTCGACGACTTCGCCAGCGATATCGTGCCCGACGATCAGCGGAAACTTCTTGCCCGTAGCTACTTGAAACTTCCCTTTGCGGACGATCACGTCTTTCGGGTTCACGCCGATGAACCGCGTCCGGACGAGAGCTTGTCCGCGCGTGGGCATCGGGCGCGGGACAGTTGCGTGGCGGAGCACTTCCGGGCCGCCGTATCGGTCGATGACGACCGCTCGCATCGTCGCGTTCGGATGAAGGTGCTTTCCGTATTGCGGCAGCGCACTCATTTTTGCTTGAATCGGTAGAGGGAGAGTCCGGAGAGAATCTTGGGCTGAAAGAAGGTGCTCTTCTCAGGCATCACGACCTCCGGGTCTTCGAGGCCGGCGTCGGCAACGGCCATGAGCTCGTCGAGGCCGACCGGGTGCAGTGCAACTGCGATGTCGTAGTCGCCTCGGTCGACGGCGGCTTTCATTTCGTCGAGTGCGGATTCGGAGTAGTAGTCGAAGTGATCAGGGTCGACGATCATGTCGTGCGTGAGCCCGAGCTTCGGATAGAGCTCGCGTTCGAGGATCGCACAGTCGAGGCGTCCAACGACGTCGTCGGGGACATGCTGCGCTTCGAGCTCGAAGCAGCCGTTCTTCGTGTAGATGCAGAAGCTGTGTTTTCGGGGCGTTCGGAATGAATCGACCGGCTTCAAAGGCAGATCTGCGGCAATCTCGGAGAAAGGGCGAACGCCGTTGATGGCGCGGTTGTAAGCCTGGATCACCGCTTCCTCGGTGACGTAACAAAGGAAGTGAGTCTGCTCGTTCAACAGGCTTGCATGGTAGCGGTGATGACCGTCCGCGATGTAGAGCGGCTCCGTACCGAGCGCGGCTTGAAGCGCGCGCCCCGTCTCGCTCGCTTCCGGCACACGCCAGACCTTGTTTTGAATGCCTTCAAGCTCGCTGAAGCCGCCAAAGGTGCTCGTGAATGCGTAGATCGGATCCGCTTCTTGCTTCGCCTTCTCCAAGATCGACGCGATCGGGGCTCTCGTCAATACGAACACTGGCCCGATGTGAAGACCGGTCGCGCGGCGCATGGCGATGCGCCCTTTGACTTTGTCGTCGAAGGTCTTCTCGTGACGGATGATCTGCTTTGCATCGTAGGGAGACACTTCCGCCGCTACGAAGACGCCGGTACGTCGACCTTCCTCCCAAGCTTGCTCGTAGACGTAGTACGCTGGCTCCTGGTCCTCGACCAGCGATCCATCCGCGACCAGTCGATCCCTTGTCTCCGCTGGCTGGTCCCCCAAAATGATGTGGAATAGCGAGCTGCGCTCTTCTTTGAGCAGCCTTTCGAGCGGCGTGCCTGGCTTGATCACGTCGTAGGGTGGGGACGCGATTCGAGACACGCAGGTCGGGGCCGGGCGCAAGCCGGTGAGTCCGATCGTGGCGACCATAATAGCTCCTTAGGGGCTTGCGAATCGCATACTGCCTCTGGAAGTCAAGAGCCCCAAGACGCGAGCGCAGACTACCTCAGACTAGCCCAGGCTAGGCGAGCGTCAGCGTTCCGCGGTCGCCGTCGAGCGTCACCAAGTCGCCCGTTCGAAACTGTGTCGTCGCGACTCGGAGGTTTACGACCGCCGGAAGGCCGTATTCGCGCGCCACGACGGCGCCGTGTGACACCGCGCTACCCACGTCGGTGGCGAGTCCGCCAATCAAACTGAAGTAAGGAGTCCATCCGACATCGGTGATCGGCGCAATCAGGACCTCGCCCGATTGTAACGCGGCCGCTTCTTCGAGCGTCTCGACGACCCGCGCGGGTCCTGTCACCTGGCCGCGGCTCACTGGTTTGCCGACCAGTGCGCCGTCTTGGCTTTCGGTGGGCACGAGCCGAAGCGGCTCGGGTCGGTTGCGAAACACCTCCGGGAAGTGGAGCGGCATCTGGTGGTCGATCACGCGTCGGCGCGACACCGCGGTCTCTGCCAGCTCCCGCCGGCCGCGAAGCAGCTCTCCAAGCTCTTGGTGGGTCAGAAAGAAGACGGCGTCTTGGTCGGGCAGCCGGCCTTCCTCCACCATTTGAGAGCCGAGCGCCCGGTAGGCGTGTTTGAAAGCGGTCGTCACTGCCACCAAACCGGATTTCGTGTGCTCGCGGGTTCGAATCGCAGCGTGCGCGAGCGGGAGCAGCCTGCGGACAATCGGGTGATCCTGCGATGCGCTAGCTCGCTTGGCCTCGGGTCGGCGCGGCGTTCCGTGTTCGAGGCGGGCGCGAAGTCCGGACTGCAACGAAGCGATGAGCGGAGCCGGATCAACCGCCCACTCTTCTTGTCGCAGCTCGAGCTCCCGCACCGCGCGATGACCGTGGCGATCGAGATAGCGTTCGAACTCCTTGCTGGCCTCGCCTGCCTGGCTCGAACAAAGCCAGGCAAGCGCAGCTTCCCGATCGGCCAATGCAAAGGCCTCCTTGGCGCTAGGGTTGTCGAGGAGCCGCTCGATCACCCGCTCGATGCCTTCGGCGATGTCTGCGCTTTCGACATTCTTTGCTCCCGCGAGCATCTCTGCGACTTGGGCATGATTCTCTTGGGTCGGCTCTTCTCCCTTGGCGAGGATGCGGAGCAGGATGGGGCTGAGCGCACCAGACGACGACGAAGAGAGAAGGTGGAGCTCGTACGCCCGCCACAGCTGCGGAAGGTTCTCGTCGATGCCGCGATACAGGTCCCGGGCCGTTCCCAGCTTCGGCAGGTCTAGTCCTGCGACGAGGGCATCGAGATCCCTGCGGTGCTTTGCGGCGGCAATCAGAAGCGAAAAGTAGCGGGCGCCATTGATTGCGCGCCTCAGCGCTGGCTCCGGCTCCGGCTCGTCCACCTCTTCGATGTCCCGCCCGCAAAGCGCGATGCACATCTGGCTCTTGGTGGACCCCGCCACCGCGGACGCGAGCTCGGACAGGGTCGAGAGATTGAGAAACAGGTGCCCGAAGTACATTCCTACATAGCGAAGATCTTCGCCGTGAGGCACGTTGGCCCCCATCCGCCGATACGCCCACTGCATGCCGAGATCGACACCGCGTCCGGTGACGGAAAAGGTGAGTGGCGTGACCGCGCCGGGCATCATCTCTCCGATGTTGCACCAGGTGTACACGTCGCGCGGGTTTGGCACCGTGTCGAGCTCGTTCGGATCCGCCGGTAGCTGTGTGATCGGCCGGGCCTGAAGCCATTGAAGCTCGCCGTCCTGGTCGATCGCCCACTCCATGTCCAGAGGTGCGCCGTATCGCTCTTCTGCGCGCAGGGCCCCGTCGAGGAGCAGCGTGAGCTCGGTGCTGCTCAACGCGGGGACGTCGCTGTGCAGCTCGCTTTCGAGAAGCGAGCCATCTCTGGCCAAGAGCCAATGGTCCGGCGTGGCGTTTCCACTGACCAGCGCTTCGCCGAGGCCTGCAACCGCGTCCACGACCACTTGGTCGCGTCGCGCGTTGACCGGATTGACGGTGAAGAGCACTCCCGCCGCGCGCGCATCGACCATCTGCTGCACGACGACGCTCATCTGGACACCACGCTGGCCGGCCTTCTCGCCGCGGTAAGCAAGCGCCCGGGCGTTCTCGAGCGAACGAAGACAGTCCTCGACCGCAGCGTGCAGCTCGTCCGCGCCTTCGACGTTCAGAACCGTTTCGTACTGACCTGCGAACGAAGCCTCGCCCGAGTCCTCCCCAATTGCCGAGGAACGCACGGCGACTTTGCCGGCGCCGATACGATGGTAATGCTCCTCGAGGTCATCGGGCAGGCAACCCGAGCTCGCGCCGATCACGACGAAGCCTGCAGGCACGTCGAAACCATAGCTCAGGAGACGAACCAGCCCTTCGGCCTTGCCGCCCACCGCTTCATTGGAAATCGCGTCGAGCGGAATGCAGCTGGGTTCGGTCATGCGGGATTCGCGCGGCTTCGCAGGCTGCCGATGATTTCGGCGGCACACTCTTGCGGGAGCGGGAAGGGCGAGGAAAACCCGAGCCGCCCGGCAAGCGTGCCGTAGCGCGCATGCAGGATCTCGGCGACTTCGCCCGGCGTACCTACTGCGGCAACTTGGCTCAGCAGCTCGTCGTCGATCAGGGCCGCCATTTCGTGCCAGCGCCCCTCTTTGGTGAGCTGACGAAGCGCCGGCTGAAGCTCGCCGCGGCCCTCGACTTCGAGCACGCTTCGATACGCAGGGGTCGACGCATAGAACGCGATCTGGTTTCGGGTCATCGCCCGCGCGTTCTCGAAGCCCGCTTCGTCCTTGCCGGTCACCACCAGCACCTGCGCGCAAAGCGCGAAGTCGGACAACTCACGTTGCGATGCCGCTAGGCCTCTTTTCAGATTGGGCAGCATCACTTCTTCGAGCGACCGCTCGGTGTGGAACGGATGCAAGAGCATGCCATCGGCCACTTCGCCCGCCGCTTCGGTCATCTTCGGCCCCACGCCCCCGAGATAGATCGGCGGCGCGCCGCCCTGGGTCGGACCCGGATTGAAAATCGGCGGCATCAGCGTGTGCGTGTAGAACTCTCCGCGGAAGTCGAGTTTCTCGTTGCTGTTCCAGCTCGCGAGGATCGCCCGAAGCGCCCCAACGAACTCCTTCATACGCGAGACCGGCTTGCCCCAGGGCATGCTGTAACGCGCTTCGATGTGCGGCTTGATCTGGGAGCCGAGACCGAGCCAGAAACGGCCGTCCGAGAATTGCTGCAGGTCGTGCGCCAGATTCGCAACCGTCATCGGGGTGCGCGCGAAGGCGATCGCGAGCCCAGTTCCGATTTCCAGCTTGGAGTGCTCTGCCGCCAGCACCAGCGGCATGAAGGGCTCGTGCGGCCCTTCGAAGGTGAAACATCCGTCGAAACCGGCCTCCTCGAGCTCTCGGACTCGGGGGGCGATCTGCTTCATGTCGGTGACCAGCAATCCGGCGTCGATCTTCATCCCTTGGCGCTCCCGTGAACTGAGGCTCGTCGCATGAATCGCCGGACACTGTCAAGAGCGCCAGGCTCTTGAATCCGTGTCTCAAACCGTCTACTTCCAGCTCCGGAGGCCATCGATGACGGAACGAACCGGACTTCTCCCATTCTGGAAAAACTACGACCGGAAGCTCTACCTCAAAGCCGCAATTCTCGCGGACGAGCTCGGCTACGATTCGTTTTGGATTCCCGAGGCCTGGGGCTACGAGATTTTCTCGTTGCTCACCGAGATCGCGGTGCATACGAAGCAGATCAAGATGGGCACCGCCATCGTCAATTGCTTCAGCCGCTCTCCGGGTCTCATGGCGATGAACGCCGCAACGGTCGACGAGATCAGCGAAGGCCGTCTCATCCTGGGCATGGGCACGAGCGGCAAGCGGGTCATCGAAGGCTTTCACGCGCGCGAGTTCAACAAGCCACTGACGCAGCTGCGCGATGTGATTCGGGTGACGAAGACGCTCTTGGCCGGTAGTCGGCTCACCGAGAGCGGAGCCAAGCTTCACGACTACCGACCGTTCGAGCTTGCGATGAAGCCGCTCCGCGCCGATGTGCCGATCTACGTCGCAGCGCTCAAACAGAAATCGATCACCTCGATCGGTGAGCTGGCCGATGGATGGATTCCCACCTTCTGGCCCTACGCGAAACTCGATCAGGGTCATGCCTGGATCGCCGAAGGCGCCGCCAAGTCGGGTCGGAATCCGAGTGAGATCGCCACGGCGCCTTTCACCACGGTCATCCCGCTCGGCGAGGCTGGTGTCCGTGAGGCACGGCAGATCATCTCCTTTTACATCGGCGGCATGGGCGACTACTACAAGGAGCTCCTCACCGGCTTCGGCTATGCCGACGAGTGCAAACGCGTGGACGAGCTCTACCGCGACAAGAAGACACGCGCGCAGGCCGCCGATGCGGTCTCCGAAGAGATGATCGAAGCGCTGACCATTGCCGGCGACCCGCAACACTGCATTTCCGAGCTGAAACGGCGCCGGGAGTACGGGATCGACCTTCCAATCCTCAATCTCCCTTCGAATCTGCCCTGGGAGATGGTCGAGATGTTCATCCGCACGATGGCGCCTTCCGCCTGAGGTTTTTTGGCCTGCGCCCTCCTCTTGCTACCCTAGATCCGTGGGGAGGGGACGCCGCGACGCAAAGGGTACGCCTAGCCGGGGGACCGGTTTGTGCGCGCTTCTGTGCTTGCTCGGATGCAGCGTATACGACGCGACCTTGATCGGAAGCGGCAATGCGGGCGTGCCCAATCGGCCTGCGGAGAGCACCAGCTCGCCGGACGACAGCGTGTCGGCGGTGTTCGCGCTCAAGGACATCTTCATTCGGCAGTCCGCGGAAACGGCCGCGCGCATCGGCATCGACTTGGATTCGACGGTGACGACCGGACCCGAGGATGCGACTTGCGAGCCTCGTACCGTAGACGGCGAAGTGGTCGGTCAAGCGGTGGTCGACGGCGAAAAAGGCATCGACAATTCGATCGGCGTCACCTTGCTGCCAACCACCGGGAGCGTCCTCCCTTGCCTCGAAGACAACCTTGCGCTCACCCAGGGTCGCGGCGTTGGAACCATTTTGCTTTGGGTGCAGGGATGGAACGGGCTCGCAAATGACGCAAGCGTGACCGCGATGCTCACGACGGCCGTGGACGGCACGAACGAAGACCTGTCGCTCATCGGCTTTCGCGGCGGCGACCAAGTCAATCTTGCCTATATGAACGGGCCGCCCGACGTCCATGCACCGGACCCTGCATGGGACAACGAAGATTTCTGGTTTCTCGATCCGGTCGACTTCGACGCGGACGAATCCGGCCAGCTGAGCCTCGATTTGCCGAAGGTCCAGCAGGTTGACGCGTACGTTGTGTTCGGTCGATTGGTGGTGCCGCTTCTTCCGGGCACCGAGTTCAAGCTGATCGCCGGCGACGGCGGTCTCCCGAGCGACGGGACCATGGCGGTTGTGGTGAACGGCGGCTTCATGATGGGCGACATCAGCGAAGACCGTACCCGGATCGACCACGGGCTCTTCACCGGGCGGTTTAGCATCGAGAAGCTCGGCGAGGCCACGCCCAAGATCGGCATGTGTGACATCAACGCCGCCGTCATCGAATCTCTTTTCGGTCAGTTCGCCGACATTCATCAAGATCCGGAACGCGACGGTCGGGGTGTAGAGTGCGACGCGTTCAGCGTGGGCGTGACGTTCAGCGGCGTTGCCGGCCAAGTCGCCGGCCTTGCTCCTGCTGCGCGTCCGGGGCTCGAGCCCTGCGCGTCCGAGGAGCCGGTCGAGCCCGACCTCTGCTGCCCGAGCGAATGGCTGGTTGGCAAGACGCGCCTTGAAACCTGCGACACGCCGGAAAAGGCGATCAAGGCTGCGCGCTTCGACGCGCTTCCGAGCCGCATTCAGATTCCAGTGCCCGAGCCGGATCTGTTCTAGGCGCCCGGGCGTGGTTCAACCGCCGGCGTTGCGGCGCTGTCGCACCGAATCGGCAAGCCCCTCGATGACCGGCACGGTGACGTCCCAACTCATGCAGGCGTCCGTGATGCTCTGCCCGTAAGCGAGCTCTGCGTCGGCTTTCTGATCCTGCCGGCCGCCGACGAGGAAGCTTTCGAGCATCACACCGAACACCTGAGTGCTCCCCTGCGCGACCTGTTGTCCGACTGCGATGGCGACGCCAGCCTGCTTTTCGTGATTCTTGCCACTGTTGGCGTGACTGCAGTCGACCATGACGCGACCTTCGAGTCCGGCTCCCTCGAGCATCTCCACCGTGGAGGCGATGTGCACGGGCTCGTAGTTCGGCTGGCCTGCGCCACCGCGCAAAATGACGTGGCAGTCGAGATTGCCCTTCGTCGCGACGATGGCCGTCAGGCCCTGCTTGGTGACCGAAAGGAAATGATGCGGATTGCGAGCTGCTCGGACGGCTTCAACAGCGATGACCACCGTCCCTCGTGTGCCGTTCTTGAAGCCCACCGGCATCGACAAGCCACTTGCCAGCTCGCGATGCACTTGGCTTTCCGTAGTTCGGGCTCCGATGGCTCCCCAGGACACCAGATCCGCCACGAACTGAGGCGAAATAGGATCGAGGAACTCCGTTCCAGTCGGCAGGTCCATCTCCGCCAGCGCGCTGAGCAGGCCACGGGCGACCCGAAGGCCGTGGTTGATATCGAAGCTCCCGTCCAGGTTGGGATCGTTGATGAGCCCCTTCCAGCCGACGGTGGTTCGCGGCTTCTCGAAATACGTTCGCATCACGATGAGCAGATCTTCAGCGTGCTGGTCGCGTAGCGCCTTGAGGCGTTTTGCGTAGTCGAGACCAGCGTCGGGGTCGTGGATCGAGCAGGGACCGACGACGACGAGCAGTCGGTCGTCCTTGCCGTGTACAAGGTCACTGATCTCCCCCCGAGCCTGCGCAATCCGCGCAATGGCGCCTTCTCCAGGATGGATTTCCTCCATCAGGATGGCGGGCGGGATCAGCGGGCGAAGGCCTTCGATCCGGACGTCGTCGGTAGGGGGGCGAAACATGGCAACGGAATTTCTAGCATGGAAGCACATCCACGTCCTGCTTGGCCCCTGCTCGCGCTGTGCTGTGCTACATCGCGACCTCGTGGCTGCGTTCGTCCGGCTCTTCCCCTTGTGGGTCACCCTCGGCGGTGTCCTCGCGCTCATCTACCCGCCGGCGTTCGTATGGTTTCTCGACTACGGGCTCATCACGCCGGGGCTTCAGATCATCATGCTCGGTATGGGGCTCACCCTCGAGCTCGCCGATTTTTCGCGCGTTTTTCGGGCTCCCGCGCCCATTCTCTGGGGGGTGCTCCTGCAGTACACCGTCATGCCGCTTCTCGGTTGGGGGGTCGGCTTCCTGTTTGAGCTGCCAACGGCGTTCGCGGTCGGCTTGGTCCTGGTGTGTTGCTGTCCGGGCGGCACCGCTTCCAATGTGATCGCGTACCTGGCCAAGGCCGATGTCGCGCTGTCGGTATCGATGACGGCGTTTTCGACGATGCTTGCCGCAGCGTGCACCCCGCTACTGACGACCTGGATCGTGGGCAGCCGGGTCGACGTGGACGGCTGGGGCTTGTTCATCAGCACGGCCAAAGTAGTCCTTCTCCCGATTGCTATTGGGCTCTTCATGCGCCGCTATCTGCCAAAGCTCACCGAGAAGCTTCTTCCCGTTGCACCCGCAGCCGCCGTCCTGATGATCGTGTTGATCGTTTCCGCCATTCTCGGCGCGCGCAAGGACGCCGTGCTCGAGTCGGGCTTGCAGCTGCTCGGCGCCGTCGTCACTGCGCACGCCCTTGGCTTCTTCCTCGGCTACCTGTTCGGGGGTCTGAGCGGCGGCTTTGGAAGCGTCGCGCGCACGACGTCGATCGAAGTCGGCATGCAGAACTCGGGCTTGGGGGCGGTTCTTGCACAAGCGCACTTTGCCAATCCGCTGACCGCCATCCCGAGTGCGATTTCGGCGATCACCCATTGCATCATCGGCAGTGCTCTTGCCGCTTTGTGGTCCAGGCGGCCTCCCGCCGGAGCTTTGAACTTGGCGGACGCATCCTAACCAAGCGCCAATCCTGGTTTTGTTAGATTGCTTACAAGTTTGTCGAATCTTGTGAAACTGCTTTATTCTAGCAATGCTAGATTCTAGTTGCGCACGTTGCCGGCGCCGAACCGATGAAACACCAGCTCAATTCCTTACTTACGGTTCTTCTGCTGACCGCTTCGGCCTGCAGTGTCTACGACTCCAGTCTGGTGGAGAAAGGGCTCGCTGGTATTCCGGAGCGGCCGCCTTCGAGCACGAGCTCTGCAAACGATGCTATCGAGTCGGTCTTCGCCCTTCGCAACATCTCCCTCGACCAATCAGGAGATCGCTGGCGACGGCTTGGCCTCGATTTGGACGGGATGAACACGGCCTCCGTCGCAGATGCTGCTGAGTGCGTCGCGGCCAACGGGAATCCGCCACTCGACGGAGACAAGGGGATCGACAACGCCTTTGGTCAGTTTGTTCTACCGACGGTCGTGAGCTTGATGTCATGCCTCGAAGACAACATTGCGCTCCACCAGGGCGGCGGTCGGGGCACGGTGTTGCTCCGGCTGCGCAACTGGAATGGCACGCCCAACGATGCGAAGGTCGATGTGTCGTTGTTCTTCGCTGTCGACGGAACGGCCCGGGACGACGTTTCCGACTTGGAATGGGGGGGAGCCGCGGCTTCGAGCTTGATGCTCCCGGGCGGGGTCCAAGAGGCTCCAGAGCCCGCGTGGGACGGCGACGACTACTTCTTCGTCGACCCGTCGACCTTGATTACGGGGGACCTCGATCGTCCAGTGATTTGGAAGACCGACGCGTACATCAGCAATGGCCGCGTCGTGCTTCCCTTGGATACCGATGCCACTTTTGCGTTTCTCACCGGCCCGGGCAGTTTCTCGATTACGATCAACGGGTTCTTGCTCGCGGACCTCAGCGACGACGGGAACGTCCTCGAAAAAGGCATCATTGCCGGGCGATTCCCCGTCGGTAAGCTCGTTTCGGCGCTCGGACCGCTAGGCATTTGCGACGAAGCGCTGCAAGGGAGCATCCTCGGTCTGCTCACCGACAATCTCGATCTTCACGCCGATTCCGAGGTTGGCAGCCCGGATGAGGCATGCACGGCCACCGGCGTCTCCTTCAGCTTCCAGGGCATCACCGCGCGAATCGCCGACCAAATCGCACCCGTCGCGCTCTCAATTCCCGACCCCTGCACAGGCGCTGGGGGGGGTGGCGGCGTCCAGCCCGCGTTTGATCGTTGCTGCCGCTCGGTCGAGCTCAACAGTCCGGGGTCGCTTCCGGTCGAGTGCACCGCCCAGGACCTGCAGCCCTACGCGGACTTGCCGAATCCGATTCCGGTGCCGCCCCAAGAAGGCTTTTAGCCCACCTCGAACGATTCGCCGCAACCACAGTCGCCGGTCGCGTTCGGGTTCTTCCACTTGAAGCCGTAGCTCATCAAGCTTTGCTCCCAGTCCAGCACCGCGCCGGCGAGAAGCTCGATGCTCCGGTTGTCGACCACGACCTTGAGCCCGTCGAATTCGAACACGAGGTCTTTGTTGGGGCGGATCTTCTTGGCGAAGTCATATACGTAGTAGTAGCCGGAGCAGCCACCTCCCTTGACTCCGAGCCGAAGGCCTTCGACCGGCGCATCGGCGTCGGCGAGCTTCTGCTTGGCCATTTGTACGGCTTTGGGTGTCAGGGTGATGCCCTTGGCTTCGCTCATCTGACTCTATGTAAGGCGGGCGGCCGGGTTTCGCCAGGTTTGCGGCTCAATCACCAGTCGACCGGCTTTCCGCTCGCCCGTCGAGCCCATAGTGGGGAGCGCTCCCGGAGCCGGCCAACGGTCTCGATCACCGCATCGGCGACGGCCTGGACCTCGTCGGCGGTCGTCTGCCGTCCAAGTCCAAAGCGGACCGAGGCCGCGCTCCAGTCCTTCGGGACAGCCATCGCCTCCAGCACATAGCTCGGGCCTTCGACGGCGCTGCTGCAGGCCGAGCCGCTCGACACGGATACCACCTTGCCAAGCTCGAGAAGCAGCCGAGCGCCGTCCAGGTAGCCAAAAGACAAATTGAGGTTCCCTGGATGCCGTGGACGGGCCGCTCCGTTTAGCCGGACCTCGTCGAGTGCGTCGAGGAGCTGGTCCTTCAAGCGGTCTCTGAGCGATTCGATCCGGGCCGCTTCCGCTGGCCCGTCGCTTTTCATGATCTCCGCGGCGGCACCAAAGCCCACGATGCCCGGTACATTGAGCGTGCCCGAGCGCAGACCACGCTCGTGACCGCCGCCGTAGATCTGTGGCGCGGGGATCCCGCGGGATTGCAGCGCTTGCCGAACATAGAGCGCGCCGACGCCCTTCGGGCCGTAGATCTTGTGCGCGGAAAAGCTCGCCAGGTCGATCTGCAAGCCTTCAACCGAAAACGGCAGGTAGCCGAGACCCTGGGCCGCGTCGCAGTGAAATGTGACGCCGTGCTGCTGCGCGAGCGAGCCGATTGCGGCGAGGTCCTGGACGACGCCCACTTCGTTGTTGGCGAGCATCACGCTGAGCAACACCGTTTCGTCCGTGAGCGCTGCGGCGACTGCATCCGGTGAGACGAGCCCCTGGTCGTCGACGTCGATCAACGTGACGCGCCAACCTTCACGCTCGAGCGCCGCGTAGGTGTCAAGCACGGCTTTGTGCTCGGTTCGGGCCGTGACGATGTGCTGCCCATCCCCCCGGCGGGCTTGGGCCACCCCGCGGATCGCCAGGTTGTCGCTCTCCGTTGCCCCCGAGGTGAAGATCAGCTCTTCGGCATTCGCGCCGATCAGTCCGGCGACCTGAGCCCGCCCGAGCTCCACCGCATCTCGGGCAACCTTTCCGTGGGCATGGGTGCGGCTGGCCGCGTTGCCAAAGCGGTCGACGAAGTAAGGAAGCATCGCCGTGAGGACCCGCTCGTCGACCGGGGTCGTCGCATGATGGTCCATGTAAATCGGCGGTTCGTCCATTGGCTCCGCCAAGCGTAGCGCCGACCATGTGCGCCTCCAACGTGTTGATCTATGCTTTCGTCATGGCAGGAGCGAGCATCCTTTGTGCAACCGATCTAACCTCTGGGGGCCCCCGAACCGTCGATCTCGCGATTGCGGCGGCCAAGGCCTTTAGCGTTCGAATTGACCTGGTCCATGTCCTTGACGACTCGGACTCCTGGTGGCCTGAGTCCCCCGAGCTGCAGGCGGCCGCCGAAGCGGCGAAGGCAGACGCCACGCGTTACGAAGCTGCGCTCGAAGCCGAGCTTCAGAAGGAGCGGGAGCGTTGCGTTGCGGCGGGCGTCGAGTGCGACGCATTCGTCGTCCGAGGTCGACCCTGGCGGATCATCCCGGAGCTCGCTGAGGAACGAGGTGCGTTCCTGATCACCATCGGCCCCTATGGGGCGAGCGGTCCGCGCTCGGTCGATGCGAAAGGCACGCCCGAGCTCGTTCTCGGATCGACAGCGCAGCGCGTAATCCGTGCTGCCGACCGGCCAGTCTTCGTTGCCACCGGCGACGCCCCGATCCCCGACGCTCTCCAAGGTACCAAGTGGTTTGTCGGCACCGACTTCTCTGCATCGGCGTTGGCGGCGGTGTCCTGGGCCAAGCGCGCAGCTGCGCGGGTGCACGGCGAGCTACACGTTGCCAATGTCGTCATCCCCGCCGGTGGCGAGGAGAAGCCCGACGAGGAGCGCACCTGGCGACAGGTCTTACGCGATCAAAGCAAGCTCGAAGCGGGCAAGAAGCTCGCCGCGTACGTCGACGAGCATGCGCCGGGCGCGCAGCTTCACCAGGTAGTTTCCCCCGATTACGCCTCTCATGCGATGTGCGATGCGGCAGAGACGGTCGATGCTGACGTCATGGTCGTGGGCACGCACCGTCAGGGGGTACTAGGCCGATTGTTGGTCGGGAGCACGGCGGCGCGTTGCCTCCGGATCGCGCCGATGCCGGTGCTAATGGTCCCCGAGCAAGCCAGGTAGCCCGTCGAGGCTTGCGGAGTTGTTGTCACGTCGGTACCGCGCGACGCCATCCTCACCTTTGCTCTTGGCCCAGCGCTGCAGTTGATCACGCTCGCCCGTGTAGTCGTATAGCGGTACGCCGTATCCGCAGGAGTCGCTGATGCGGTTTGCGCGAACCCGGATGATCGAGCGTACGCCCGGGTACTCTTCGAAATGTGCGCTCAGGCTTTCAAACTCGTCGTCGTTCGGCTCTACGACGTCGCCGGTACCGTGCAAGCGCACGATGCGAGGGGGCCCCTCGAAGGCGCAGAACATCACGCAGACGCGACCGTTCTCCCGAAGGTGCGCGATGGTCTCGACGCCACTGCCCGTGAGATCGAGGTACGCAATCGTGCGGTCGTCGATGATTGCAAGGGTCCCGGCGAGGCCCTTCGGAGAGACATTGATGTGTCCCTGCGGGGTCAACGGCGCCGTTGAGACGAAGAACATCTTCTGCCCGTCGATGAAGCTCCGGAGCTTGTCATTGATAGCGTCGTAGGTCTTGGCCATGGGCCAACCTTGACACCCAGGCGGCAGTACTCTAGATCCGAATATGGGACTGAAACGGTCCGGTATCTAAGTCGCTGAAAATGCTCCGAATTTCAAAACTGACCGACTATGCGGTCGTGCTGGCTACACACTTGGCCGTCGCGAAAGGGCCTCATGCCGCTCGCGACCTGGCTGTGCAGACCCAGGTCCCAGAACCGACCGCGGGCAAGGTCCTGAAAAAGCTGACGCGTGCTGGGGTCGTGATTTCGCAGCGTGGCGCCAAAGGTGGCTACGCGCTCGCCCGGCCTCCCGAGCAAATCGGCGTGAACGAAGTGATCGAGGCGATCGAAGGTCCGATTGCCGTGACCGAGTGTTCGGACGAAAGCACCGTTTCGTTGTGCGAGTACGAGACGAACTGTGGTGTACGCGCCAACTGGCAACGCATCAACCTTGCCGTTCACAACGCGCTTTCCGAGATTAGCCTGGCGGACATGGCGTTCCCCGGCACGGCCGAGCTCGTGTCGATCGCCCGCTCTAGCAAAGAGGCCGATCGGTTGCGCGGCGCAAGTCCGGGGCGCAACGAGGTCCACTGAGTTGGAGTGACGCATGTCAGCAGCAACCGAACAAATCGATGACATTCTCAAGAAGGGCTACGACGCCGGTTTCGTAACCGACATCGAGCAGGAGTACGCGCCGCCCGGCCTGAGCGAAGAGATCGTTGCGTTCATTTCGAAGAAGAAACAGGAGCCGGAGTGGCTTTTGGAATGGCGGCTCAAGGCGTATCGCCGATGGCTCGAGATGCGCGAGCCGACCTGGGCCAAGGTCAGCTACCCGAAGATCGACTATCAAGACATCTGCTACTACGCCGCGCCCAAGACGAACGAGAACGCGCCGAAGAGCCTCGACGAGGTCGACCCGGAGCTCCTCAGAACCTATGAAAAGCTCGGGATTCCACTCCACGAGCGGGAAATTCTGGCTGGCGTCGCGGTCGATGCCGTGTTCGATAGCGTTTCGGTCGCCACGACGTTCCGCGAGAAGCTCTCCGAGGTCGGCGTCATCTTCATGCCGTTCTCCGAAGCGGTGCAAGAGCATCCCGAGTTGATCAAGAAGTACCTGGGCTCGGTCGTGCCGGTCTCCGATAACTTCTTTGCCGCGCTCAATAGCGCCGTCTTCAGCGACGGCTCAGTCGTCTACATTCCAAAGGGCGTGCGCTGTCCGATGGAGCTTTCGACGTACTTCCGAATCAACGCTGCAAACACCGGGCAGTTCGAGCGGACGCTGATCGTCGCAGACGAGGGCAGCTACGTGAGCTACCTCGAGGGCTGCACAGCGCCAATGCGTGACGAGAACCAGCTCCACGCCGCGGTCGTCGAGCTGGTCGCGCACGAGGACGCCCAGATCAAATACTCGACGGTTCAGAACTGGTATCCTGGCGACGAGAACGGGAAGGGTGGCATCTTCAACTTCGTCACCAAGCGTGGCCTCTGCGAAGGCGCCCGCTCGAAGATTAGTTGGACGCAGGTCGAAACGGGCTCGGCGATCACCTGGAAGTACCCAAGCTGCATTCTCAAGGGCGACGACTCGATCGGAGAGTTCTATTCGGTGGCGCTGAGCAACCACCGTCAGCAAGCCGACACCGGGACCAAAATGATCCACCTCGGCAAGAACACCAAGTCCACCATCATTTCGAAGGGAATCAGTGCTGGGCATGGGCAGCAAACTTACCGCGGTGGGGTGAAAATCTCGCGCGGCGCAACCCATGCCCGCAACTATACGCAGTGTGATTCGCTGCTGATCGGCGACAAGTGCGGTGCGCACACGGTGCCCTATGTCGACGTGCGAAACGGCTCGTCGAAGCTCGAGCACGAGGCGACCACGTCGAGCATCGGGGAGGACCAGCTCTTCTATTGCCGGCAGCGGGGCCTATCCGAAGAAGACGCTGTGAGCCTCATCGTCAATGGCTTTGCCAAGCAGGTATTGAAGGAGCTTCCGATGGAATTTGCAGTCGAGGCGCAGAAGCTCCTCGGCGTCAGCTTGGAAGGAGCAGTCGGCTGATGTTGAAGATCGAGGACCTGCACGTCGAGGTAGACGGCAAGCCCATCCTCAAGGGGATCAACCTCGAGATCGAGGCAGGGCAAGTGCACGCGATCATGGGTCCAAACGGGTCAGGCAAGAGCACTCTTGCCTACGCTCTCGCCGGCCGCGATGGCTACGAGGTCACCAAAGGGCGTGTGATCTACAAAGGCGAAGATCTGCTCGAGATGGCGCCAGAATTGCGCGCCGCCGAAGGGATCTTTTTGGGCTTTCAATATCCGGTCGCGATTCCGGGTGTGAGCAACATCTATTTCCTGAAAGCCGCGCTCAACGCGATTCGGAAGCATCGTGGCGAAGAGCCGCTCGACGCGATCGATTTCATGAAGCTCTCCAAAAAGAAGGCTGCGTTGGTTCAGCTGTCCGATGAGCTCGCCAAGCGCTCGGTCAACGACGGCTTCAGCGGCGGCGAAAAGAAGCGCAACGAGATTTTTCAAATGGCCATGCTCGAGCCCTCACTGGCAGTGCTCGACGAGACCGACTCCGGGCTCGATATCGACGCGCTCAAAGTCGTGGCCGAAGGCGTGAACGCGCTGCGCGGCCCGGACCGGGCGATGCTGGTCATCACGCACTATCAACGCTTGCTCGATTACATCGTGCCCGATGTCGTCCACGTGCTGATCGATGGGCAGATCGTTCGAACCGGAAACAAGGACCTCGCCAAGCAGCTCGAAAAAGAGGGGTACACCGAGGTCCGGGACGCGCTGCAGCCGTGACGGAAGCAAGCCGCCAGACGCTTCTTGCGAGTCTCCCCACCTCATTCGACACGGGGCCGGAATGGCTGCGCGCACTTCGTGGGCGCGCGGCCGACAGGCTCCGCGACCAGGGTCTCCCGACGAAACGCACGGAGGCTTGGCGTTTCACGCCGGTTCGCTCTGTGGTCGACGCTGAGTTTTCGCGTGACGACAAGGGGATTGCTTCGCTCGTCTCGGCGCTTCCCGACGGCGTTACCGTCCGCAATCTGAATGAGGTCCTCGAATCCGAGCCCGAGCTTCTCGAAGGGCGACTCGACCTCGGTGGCGCGCCTTCGCACTTTGCCGCCCTCAATACCGCGCTGTTCGATGACGGGCTTTGGATCGACGTTTCTGCGGGAACCGTTGCGGCGGCGCCGATCGAGCTCTCCCAAGTCGTCCCGACGCGTTCCGAGCCGGGGGTCACCTATCCGCGGGTCCTCGTCACGCTGGGCGAAAGCGCCGAGCTAACCCTCATCGAAACCTACGCCAGCAACCAGGCCGGGGAGCTCAGCAACTCGGTGGTCGAGGTCGACCTCGGACGCAACGCCAAGATGAGCCACGTGCGCGTTCATCAGAACGCGGGCTTGCAGGTAGGCCGTGTGGACGTACGTCAGGCTGCCGACAGCGGATATCGTTCGACCGTCGTCACCCTGGGTGGCGCTCTCCTTCGGTTCGACGTTCGTTGTCTGTTGCAGGGCAAAGGCGCCGAATGTCAGCTCGACGGCGTATACCTGATCGATGGCGTGGATCACGCCGATCACCACACCTTGGTCGAGCATCAGGCGCCGCATTGCCGAAGCGCGCAGACGTATCGCGGCATCGTCTCGGGGAAGGGCACCGCAGTGTTCGACGGGGTCGTCATCGTCCACCGCGACGCTCAGAAGACCGAAGCCCACCAGGAAAACCGTAACCTGCTGCTCTCCGACACCGCCACCGTTCACACGAAGCCGCACCTCGAGATCGACGCGGATGACGTGATCTGCAGCCACGGCGCGACGGTGGGATCGCTCGATGAAGACCAGCTTTTCTACCTCCGCGCACGGGGCATTCCCGAAGACCTCGCTCTTGCGATGCTGACCTATGCGTTCCTGGAGTCGATCGTGGATCGGGTGAACCATGAGCCGACCCGCGAGCGTATGCGTGAGGCCTTGCTCGCACGGATTCCGCACGGCGACGAGATCCGGGGGGTCACGTGAACGAGGTGTCGCCCATCGCGGCTTCGAGCGCTCTGGCCTTCGAGGTTCAGCGTGTGCGCGAAGACTTTCCGGCCCTTCACCAGGATGTACACGGCAAACCGCTCGTCTATCTCGACAGCGCGGCCACCTCGCTCAAACCGCAATCGGTGATCGACGCGGTCGATGACGTCTACGCAAGAGATTGCGCCAACATCCATCGGGCGGTGCACCTGCTCTCGCAACGCGCGACAGCTCGCTACGAAGAGGCGCGCGAAAAGGTTCGCACTTTCGTGAATGCGGCCAAGAAGACCGAGCTGGTGTTCACGCGCGGCACGACCGAGGCGATCAATCTCGTGGCGCAAAGTTGGGGAAGAAGCAACCTCGAACAAGGTGACGAAATTCTGGTGACCGAGCTCGAGCATCACTCCAACATCGTGCCCTGGCAGATGCTCTGTCAGCAGACCGGCGCAAAGCTGGTGGTGGTGCCAATGACCGACCGCGGAGAGATTCTGCGTGAGGCTTTCGAGCAGCAGCTGAGTGAACGCACTCGCTTGGTTGCGATGGCCCACGTGTCGAATGCGCTCGGCACGGTGGTGCCCGTTGTCGAGCTGATCGAGCTTGCGCACGAGCGGGGTGCGCTGGTTCTGCTCGATGGTGCGCAGGCCGTTTCGCACGTCGACGTCGATGTCCAGGCCCTCGACTGTGATTTCTACGCATTCAGTGGCCACAAGCTCTACGGTCCGACCGGCATCGGCGCGCTCTACGGGAAGGAAAGGCTCCTCGACGGCATGCCACCCTACCAAGGTGGCGGCGACATGATCCGCTCGGTCACGTTCGAAGAGACGATCTACAACGAGTTGCCTTACAAGTTCGAAGCGGGAACGCCGAACATCGCAGGCGCGATCGGCCTCGGCGCCGCCATCGATTACTTCTCGTCGTTTGACCCGCAGGCCGTCCGCGCCCACGAGAACGCCGTGCTCCGCTACGCGAACGAAGTGCTCGAGGCGGTCAAAGGGCTGCGACTCATCGGCACCGCGCCGGGCAAAGTAGCGGTGCTTTCGTTCTTGATGCATTCGGCCCACCCCCACGACATCGGCACGATCGTCGACTCGGAGGGCGTCGCGATTCGCACAGGGCACCACTGCGCGCAGCCGGTCATGGAGCATTTCGGCATCGCCGCAACTGCACGCGCGTCGCTCGGCATGTACAACACAACCGACGACGTCGATGCCTTGGTTAGTGCACTTCAAGAAGTGCAGGAGCTGTTCGGTTGATGGACCTTCGCGAGCTCTACCAAGAGGTAATCCTCGATCACGGCAAGCACCCACGGAACCACAGGTTCCCAGAGCCACACAACCGGGAAGGGCGGGGCTACAATCCCCTCTGCGGCGACAAGATCGCGCTGCGGCTGCAGCTCGACGACGATACGATCAGCGACGTCGGCTTCATCGGGCAAGGCTGCGCCATCTCGCAAGCGTCTTGCTCCACCATGACCGAGGCGATCAAAGGCAAGACACTCCCCGAAGTCCAAGCGTTGTTCTCCAAGTTCCACACCATGGTCACCAGCGAGGACGGCTCCGACGACGACCTCGATGCGCTCGGCAAGCTTGCGGTGTTCGCCGGCGTCCGCGAGTTCCCGATGCGCGTCAAGTGCGCCACGCTCGGCTGGCACACCCTAAACCAGGCCCTTCGCAACGAGGGCGGCGAAGCAACGACGGAGTAAAGTGGTGGGCGACGACATCGAACGCTTCAAGATTCACAAGATCGAACCGCGGTCCACGTCCGACCACGTGTTCCTCCCGGTGTCCGACCCTCATCATCCGCCCACGGAGCCGATCACCGAGGCCCTCGGCGGAACCGGGGAGAAGTCTGTCGCACCGATCGACTCAAAACAGGTCGAAGTCGCCATCGTCGAAGCGCTGCAGACGATCTACGACCCCGAGATCCCCGTGAACATCTACGAGCTAGGCTTGATCTATGGCGTCGAGGTCGACGAAGACGGCCGCGCGGAAATCCGCATGACGCTCACAGCGCCTGCATGCCCAGTCGCCGGCGCCATAGTCGAAGAGGTCGCCGAGAAGTCCGGGCGCGTGGAGGGAGTATCCACGTCGCACGTGGAGCTCGTCTGGGATCCGCCGTGGACACCGGAACGAATGACGGAAGCAGCGAAGCTCGAGCTGGGGATGATTTAGCGACACCGACAACAACCGTGTTGCACAACTGAGTCACCGGAGGACGGCTCGCGACGGGCGTGCTCGGTCGCGGGGTACCCGCTCGCCTGGCTCTGTACGTCGACTCGCGCGGGGGCTCGCCCCCCACTCCCTGTGCTGCCCATCCCGAGCCGTCCTCCTGAATGGTCGTCGATGTACGGAGGAGTGTCAGTGCCGGTGTCAGTGCCAGCGCCAGTGCCGGTGTCAGTGGGGGGGAGCGCCTACTTCTTCTGCCCGCTGAACTGATCCTCTTTCCTCTTGAACAGCACGTTGAAGGTCGTGAGGGAGCCGTAGCAGCCGGTGATGTACTGCTGTAGCTGAATCTTCTCTTCATCGCTGAGATTCTTGCTGCCGTTGACCTTTTGCTCGAGGACGCGGAGCTTGTCGCGGACCATGACGATCTTCTTGAAAAAGACATCGAGGGGAATGCGCTTTTCCTGTGCTCCCTCTTTGCCGGGGATGAGAACGAGCTCGCCGTCGTTCCAGCGGTCCCCGAGCTCGACTTCACGCACGCCTAGCTCGTCGAGAAGGACCTCGCGCAGGACTTGTCGGAAGGTTTCTGGATCCATGTCGATTCCTATTTCTGAGGGAATGATCGGCCGTGGCTTCGGCGCCGGCTCGTCCCGGTATCGCCGCGGCGCGCCGGCCGCGGGCTTTCGCTTGAGCGCCTGTTCCCAGGGAATGTCTTTGGACTTGTGACTCGAACAGGTCGCCATGTCCTTGAGCGGCCAGCGACCTTGCCCAAGCCGGCACTCGCCAACCCAAGACCCATCGGGCTCTTCGCGTTTACGGATGTACCAGCCGCAGGTTCCGCATCGGCCGGAGAGGTCACGGTCCACGGGCGCACCCTATGTCAGTGTGAGTGCCGGCGCCAGTGTCAGCGTCAGTGTCAGTGTCAGCGCCAGTGCCAGTGTCAGTGCCAGTGCCAGTGCCAGTGCCAGTGTCCGAGTTGGCGTCGGTGCTACACTACTCTGTGCTCTACTTCGCCTACGGCTCTAACCTCGATTCCGAGAACTGGGCGCTCTGGTGCGAGAAGAAGGGTTACGACGCTGATTCGATCGAGCCACTTGGCCCCGCGTGGCTCCCGGATCACGAGCCGGTGTTCCACTATCGGTCGCGTCTTCGAAAGGGTGGCGCGCTCGATGTTCGTCCAAGTCGAGGTACGGCGATTCCCGGCGCCTTGTTTCGCGTGCATGATTGGGAAGGGCTCGACGCGAAAGAAGGTGTGTCGGGCGGCTACTATCGGCGCATTTCGGTCACCGCCCTGACCGACGATGGGTGCGCCCATTCGGCAACAACCTATTGCGTGTGTGACGAGCGCGTGGGTGGATTCGTGCCGCCAGAACCCGCGTATCGGGAGATCGTCACGCGTGGGCTTTCGCGCTTCGGGCATCGTCACGACGCATTTCTCGCCGCCGCTGCTGGCGTTTCGGCTTCGCCGGGCCCCGCCGCGATTTTCACATACGGCACCTTGATGCATGGCGAGCGCAACCACGATTTGCTGGCCTCTCAGGTGCGGCACGCACACGGCTCCGCTCGGGTTGCCGGCGCATCGCTGATTCACATCGACTGGTACCCGGGGCTGGTCCTCCGCGATGGTGGCTTGGTGTATGGCGAGCTCTACGAAGTGGACGACGTTTGCGCGACGCTCGAGGTGCTCGACTCCTATGAGGACTTCTTGGGCTACGAGAGCGAAGGCTCGCTCTATCGGCGTTCCCTGGTCAACGCAGCGACAAATGGCGGATCTGTCCGCGCATGGACGTACATCTATTTGGGTGATGCCGATGCGTTTCCCTTGATTCCGTCGGGTCGATGGGTGGGTGCTTGACGTGCACGCAGCCGATCGTACAATGTTGACCGCAATGAAAACCCGCTGCGACATCCTGCGTAACTACTTTTTTTGGTTCACCGACTGAGGTGGCCTGCGCGTTTTGTCGCTCAAAGGCCGCCTCTCAGGGCGGCCTTCTTGGTTTAAAAATCTGAGGCCGTCGTGGGAGGGGCTGGGAGCCCGAACGATGGCACAGACAGACAGAAACCAAGCACAGCAAACACACTCTCGCATTCGATCCAAGCCGCGGAAGGCTACCGTCGTGCACGATGGCTCAGCGTTCGAGCTCGCGGCTGACCTGCGTGACCATGGTTTTGAGGTGGCCGAAGGGCCGCTGCTTTCGCCTTCGAGCGTTCACACCGAACCGGGTGCGCTCGCTGTGATCGCGACGCGTCCTGGTGCGACCCGAAGCGAACGATTGCGAGAGTGGACGCACCAACTCTGTTGGAGAGGTGCGACAGTGCTGGCGGTCGGTTCCGCCGTCGGCCCGGTCGCAGAATTCTTCGGTGCGCCGCGCACCGCCCCGTCAGAAGAACGAGTCAGCGGCCGCTTGGCCAACGTCGGCTCCGCAAACCAGGGCCTGTTCACGGGGCTACCCGAGGGGTTCCGCCTGGCCCTTCCAGCAGGACACCGCTTCCCAACCTCCGAGCTCAGCGCCGAGTTCGGCGCGACAGCCTGGAGCCAAGACGGCGAGCTGATCGGCGCCTCCCACGTCTTCCGTCCGGTGCACTTGCTCCACGTGGGAGTGGTAGAGAGCGGAGAAGTGCGGCCGGTGGTTTTGAAGAACTTGTTGAGATTGATGCGAAACAGGGGAGGGCGAGCTTTTTAGCAGGGACAGCGACAGGGACAGCGGCAGGGACAGCGGCAGGGACAGCGACAGGGACAGCGGCAGGGACAGCGACAGCGGCACTGACACTGGCACTTGCAGCGACTACTTCGAAGAGCTCGGATAGACCCCGCGTCGTGTCCCAGCGCGCCGCGATCCATCCGTAGATGTGCTAGTGAGACCCCATGTCCGATGCGCTCGTGCTCGCCGACCTCGATGATGATGGGGTTCTCACCGTTACCATGAACCGTCCCAAGCGGCGCAACGCGTTCAACTCCGATGCGTTTCTGGCGCTGCGGGATGCGTTCGCTGACGCCAATGCGGACCCGCGGGTTGCCGTCGTCCTGCTCACCGGTGCCGGGGATGACTTCAGCTCGGGGCTCGACCTGTCTGCGATCGACATGAATCCCAACGAAGAGCCACCTTTCGAGCTCATGATGGATGCGATTTGCGGGTTCGATAAGCCGCTTGTCTGCGCGGCCAGGGGGTGCGCGATTGGTTTTGGGGCGACCGTGCTCTTTCACGCCGATGTCGTCTACCTCGGGCAAAGCGCGAAGCTGCGCTTCCCGTTTGCCAGTCTCGGGCTCGTGACCGAAGCGGCGGCTGCTTACATGGGTCCGGCCACCATCGGGCACAAACAGGCCGCTGAGCTCCTCTTCACCGCCGAGTTTTTCGGCGCCGACAAAGCGCTCGAGTACGGGATCGCGACGCAAGTCTTTGCAGACGATGAGCTTCTACCCAAGGCGCTCGAAAAGGCGCGCGAGATGGCGCAGTGGCCGATTGAGTCACTGGTCACTATCAAGCGCATCATGAAGGTCATGCACGGTGACAAGGTCGCGCTTGCGCGGAAGCTAGAAATGGAGGGCTTTGGCGAGCTGATGGGATCGCCGGCCAACATGGAGGCGTTCTCCGCGTTCATGGAGAGGCGTCCGCCCGATTTCAAGCAGTTCCGGAAATGAGCGAGACCGACCGCGGCTCCAAATGGTATCTCGATGCGGCCGCGTGGTGGGCGCTCGGCGGTGCGGTGCTGGTGGCCGCGCTGTCGTTCGAATGGTCCCGCAGGTACAGCCACAACGTCTGCGACGACGCGCTCATCTCGTTCCAGTATGCGCGTAACGCTGCTGAGGGCCTCGGCTTCGTCTTCAATCCCGGGGAGCGTGTCGAGGGCTTCACCAACTTTCTGTGGACGGCGCTCCTCGCACTGGTGCATCCGATTGGCGGCGGAACGAGTGCCGGCTTCGTTCGAGTCGGTGTAGCGCTGAGTATTCTCCTGGCCGCGCTCGACATCGTACTGCTCTACCGTCTTGGACGCTTGCTCTGGCCGCAACGGGTCGCGCCCATCGTGTTCGCCATCGGCCTTTGCGCGCTCGACAACGGATACACGGTTTGGGCGATGCAGGCTTTGGAATCGCATCTTCTCATCTTCGCGATGCTGCTGGCCTGCCTGTTTCTCTGGGGTAAGCCTAGTCGTTCCAACCAAATCGGCGCTGCGCTCAGCCTCGTCGCGGTGATGATGACTCGACCCGATGCGGCGCTCTTCGTAGCGGTCCTCGGCGCAAGCGAGCTACTTTGCGCCTGGCGATCTGACCAGCCAAAGCAAGCTCTGCTTCGTGTGATTGCGATCTTCGGGACCACGGCGCTGCTGTTCGCTCTCTATTTCCTTTGGCGCTACCAGTACTTTGGCTACGTCCTGCCCAACACGTTCTACGTCAAAGCCTCCGGTCTCCGCGGCGAGGCACTCGAACGAGGTTGGCGCTACCTGAGCGGGTTCCTGGCTGACCGTGGCTACGTTCCTTTGCTCGCGCTCGGCGCCGTGGTTGGGTTTCGAGATCGCATCGTCGGCCCGCTCCTCGCTTGGGCGCTGCTCTATGCGGCGTATGTCGTCTACGTGGGTGGGGACTTCTATCCGGGACACCGATTCTTCATCGTGCTGGTCCCAATTGCCGCGTTGCTCTCTGCCTATACGTTGGAACGCGCCGCAACCTGGGCGCGAAGTCGTTGGCGCTCCACACCGCGGCCCGTTTGGGGAGTTTGGGCTGTCGGTTTGGCGCTCGTTGCGATCGTTACGGTCCGTGGGTTGACGGTCGGCCCGATTCAAACGGAGGTCATGCGCTGGGGTCACGAGGTTGCTCGGGTGCGTGCGTTCATGGAGTGGCTCGGCGAGCAAGCGCCGCCTGGGGCCTCCATCGTGAGCGGCGACATCGGCTCGAGTGGGTTCTATGCGAACCTGTACGTCTACGACTACTTCGGCATCATCGATCCGGTCACGGCGCATCAAGAGCAAAAGCGACTCGGTCGAGGCAAGCCGGGGCATGAGAAGCACGCGGACCCGGACTACCTGCTCGCGAAGCAGCCGACTTACATCAAACGTGGGTACATCCATCGCGACCTCTACCGGCACGGCTACTTCTTCGAATCCGACATTCCCGCGCGCCTGCACGAGCCGGGCATCTGGCGAAAGGACGAGCTACGCGAGGAAAATGGCTGGGCGGTCCTGAGCCACATTCCGTTCGAATCGCAACCCTATGCAGACTGGGTGGCAAGCGGGGAGGCGTTCGAAAGTTGGCCGAGCCAAACGTTGTCTCGCCACCAGCAACGATCGGTCGGACAGGTTGGTTGGTTCGTATCGAGCTACCATCCGACCAGGCACGATGCCGCCGTGGGACAGTTGCGCTCCGCCTCATTCCTGTTGGAGGGTGACCTCCTCGTTATTCGCGTTGCAGGTGGCCGCGACCCCGTGAAGCTCAGAGTGGACCTCCTCGTCGACGGGGAGCCGGTCGCTTCGGCCACCGGGAATAACTCCGAAGTCTTTGCAAGATATGCCTGGGACATCTCCACGCACCGCGGAAGCTCGGCCGCGCTTCTGATCATTGACGACGCCACCGGCGCTTGGGGTCACATCATGGTCGACGAGATCGAACAGCGGATGGCCAGCGTCAGCATCGCCCCTGACAGAAAATGACAATTCGCGGGCAACTAAAGTAGGTTTGTAACTATCCACCGAAAGTTAAACCAAATCGGAGCCCGGGGATATCATTTCCCCCTTTCACTGCGGCACGTTACGGCATCGAACTGACTGTTTTGGCTCGTTCCTGCGGCCTCCGAAGACCTGGCAGCAAGGTGCGCGTTTGTTGGTGCTCAATTTGACCGGGTCGTGCCCGGCCGCTAGTTCGGTGGCGGTTAGCGGGGAGTGTGGGTGTAGTGGTGTCCCCCGCGCCATCAACGGAGAGAATCACTATGACCAGAAACATTTTTCGATTGGGCCTGCTCCTAGCGCTTTGCGGGGCGATGACGGCTTGCAAGAAGGCCGAAGATGCGGCCGAGAAGGCCGCGGAAGCTGCCGATCACGCGGCGCACCAAGCCGAGGAGGCCGCAGCGGCAGCTGGCGAAGCAGCGGAGGAAGCGGCGGACAAGGCCGGAGCCGCCGTTGACGATGCGAAGGAAGCGGCAGCTGGCGCGGTGCAAGACGCGAAGGAAGCTGGCGACAAGGCCGTTGCAGGCGCAAAAGAGGCTGGTGCGGATGCGAAGGAAGCGGCTGAGAAGGCCGCCGCGGATGCGAAGGCGGCTGCCGAGAGGGCTGCCGCGGATGCGAAGGCAGCTGGTGTCGAGGCCAAGGAGGATGTCGAGGCAGGCGGCGCGGATGCGAAGAAGAAACTGGGCTACTAGGCCACGGGAATTCCATTCTTTTGCGAAAGAGAGCCGGCTCACATGAGCCGGCTTTTTTTTGGCGATTCGGCCCTCGGCTTGCATCGAGCGCATGGCTAACTAGAACATGTTTCACTCCGGCGGTCGTGCCGGGAAGCGTGAGGCCATGTATTTCGACTACACCCCCGAGCAAAAAGCACTGCGCGACGAGCTGCGCACGTATTTCGATCATCTGATCAGCGACGAGCTCCTTGCCGAGCTCGACGAAGCCGAAGGCGGCGGGCCGCTCTATCACAAGGCGATGCAGCAGCTGGGTGCCGATGGCTGGCTGGGCATCGGCTGGCCCAAGGAGCACGGTGGCCAGGGCCGCGGTCCGATCGAGCAGTTCATTTTTTTCGACGAGGTGCAGCGCGCTGGCTTTCCGATTCCGATCCTCACGCTCAACACGGTGGGGCCAACGCTGCTCAAGTTTGGCACCGAGGAGCAGAAGGCCAAGTACCCGCCGAAGATCCTCGAGGGCAAGTGTCACTTTTCGATCGGGTACACCGAGCCGGCTTCGGGCACCGACCTGGCGTCGCTTCAGACGAGCGCGGTGCGGGACGGCGATCACTATGTGATCAACGGTCAGAAGATTTGGACGAGCCTGGCAGACCACGCCGACTACATGTGGCTCGCCTGCCGGACCGATCCTGATGCGCCGCCGCACAAGGGCATCTCGATCATCATCGTGCCCGTAGAAACCGAAGGCGTTCAGATCACCCCGATGCACGCGCTTGGGGAGAACAACGTGCACGCGGTCTACTACGACAACGTGCGGGTCCCTGTCGAGAACATCGTGGGCGGGGAAAACCAGGGCTGGCACCTGATCACGACGCAGCTCAACCACGAGCGTGTCGCGCTCTGCTCGGTCGGTCCGCTCGAAAAGATTTGCACCGAGACGATCGAGTGGGCCAAGAAGACGCCCAACGGCGATGGTGGCATGGTGATCGACTTGCCCTGGGTGAAGACCAATCTCGCGCGAGTCCACGCCAAGCTCGAAGTGCTCAAGCTGCTCAACTGGCAGCAGGCCTGGGGCATTGCCAAGGACACACTTTCGCCGGCCGACGCTTCCGCCATCAAAGTCTTTGGCTCCGAGTTCTACGTCGAGGGCTCCCGGTTGCTCATGGAGGTTCACGGGGCAGCAGGCGTCCTTCATCACAGCTCAGAAGGAGTGCTCCTTCGAGGGCGGCTCGAAAAGTACTACCGCATGTCCCTGGTGCTCACCTTCGGCGGCGGCACCAACGAGATTCAACGAGACATCATTTGCCAGGCGGGGCTCCGCATGCCCCGGCTCGGACGACGCTGACGAGGACCGCCATGGATTTTTCATTCACCGAAGACCAGAACAGCATCCGCGACCTCGTCAAGCAGGTGCTCACCGACATCGTGACCGACGACTCACTCAAGGCGCTCGACAGGGAAGGCACTTGGTTCCACGAGCGCGCATGGAAGCAGCTTGCCGACTCGGAGATGCTCGGCCTCGCCATTCCAGAAGCGTATGGTGGCGCCGGCATGGGACTGACCGAGCTGTGCCTTCTCTTGCAGCAGGTCGGGCGCACGGTTGCACCGATTCCCGCGATTGAAACCCTCGTGTCCGCGGCGTTGCCGTTGGCAGAGTTCGGGACGCCCGAGCAAAAGGACCGCTTTCTCGGCGGCATTGCGCAGGGCCGGACGATCATGACTCCGGCTCTCGTTGACACCGGGAGCCGCAATCCGCTCAACCCTTCCGCAGAGGCCATGTCCGACGGTCGGGGTTGGCGCGTCAGCGGACGCTTCAGCAACGTGGCTTACGCGGATCTCGCCGAGCGAATCATCGTTCCGTCGCGGACCGAGGGCGGCTCGATCGTCGTGCTGCTGGTCGATCCCAAGCGTGATGGCGTCCGCCTCGGCGAGCAGCGTGGCACCAACGGCCAGCCACTTTGGCTCCTGGATCTCAGCGAGGCGCCTGTTGCCGCCGGCGATGTGCTCGGAGGCACGGACGAGGGCGAGCAGGTCCTTCGCTTCCTGCTCGATCGCACCGACCTCGCCATCTGTGCGGTCGAATACGGCATCGCCGAGCAGGCGCTCTTCATGACCGCCAACTACGCGGGCGAGCGAAAGCAGTTCCGCGTTCCGATCGCCACGTTCCAGGGCGTGACCCAGCGAGTTGGCGACGCCTATATCGACGTACAGGCCATGCGCTCGTCGATGTGGCAGGCCTGCTGGCGTCTCGATGAAGGACTCGACGCCGACAAGGAGCTCGCCGTCGCGAAGTTTTTTGCGTCTGAAGCGGGGGCCCGGGTCGTGGCTGCCGCCCAGCACGTGCACGGCGGCATGGGCTTCGATCGCGACTACCCGCTCTACCGCTACTTCATGACCTCGAAGCACCTCGAGTTCACGCTCGGTGGGGCACAGGAAAGCCTCACCCGGCTTGGCGCGCTCATCGCGGAGTGACCGCGTTGCCGTCTCGGAAGCTCGGGTCGGCCCAGGGTTAAAAAGTCCCTGCCTGGTAACCGCAAGTTGGTGAGACCGTCGGTACCAGGCAGGGGGATGAAATGAAGGAGAGGTTGTACCTGTCCTATGCCCTACCTTCTGGTGTGTTACGGTTGTGGCGATGGCCGTCACGACGTTTTTCACAGCCGAAGCGATAACCACCGAATCGAAGACCAATTTCATTCGGGAAGCCTGGAATCGGTTGGAGCGCGTTCCAGGTGGGAAGCTGTTGTACAGCCGGATGGTAGGGCGGCTCATCCCCAACATGAAGGTCAAAGAGGTGGACATGGCGCTCGATGAAGTCTGCGCGATGTCTTGGAGGCTCTCCGGCCGTTAGAGCCTCCGGCCCAAACACCAGGTAATGGCGCACACCTCGTCGAGCTTCTCGTCGAGGTGGGTTGCCATGTGGGCCTCGATGTAGCCCCAGTCGCTTGCGACGTTTAGCGCCGCCCGGACTTCTTTGGCGGACCCGCATGCCGTGGAGAACCGGGCCCGCGCGTTACCGGCATCATTTCCTCGAGCTTCTGCGATGTTCAGCACCACACTCTGTGCAGCTCTTTTCAGTTGATCGGCTAGCGACTTGTCGTGCTCGCGAATGATGTGAAGTAGGGGGACCAGTTCTTGCACCAACTTTCGTGCTCTGTCGTAGACGTTCTTCTTTTCCATGAGCGACTCCTTGGTTTGGGTTGGGCTCTCACCCCAAGTGCGAGCCCAACCCAAACCAAGGACAAGCGATGACAAAGTCTGAAAACGCCAGTGCCAGTGCCAGTGCCAGTGCCAGTGCCAGTGCCAGTGTCAGCGTCAGCGTCGGAGTCAGCGTCAGTGTCGGTGTCAGTGTCAGTGTCAGTGTCAGTGCCAGTGTCAGTGCCAGTGTCGGTGTCAGCGCCAGTGCCAGTGCCGGCGACCCCTCACACCTCGGCGCTTCGGATCAGCTCCTGGGCCGCCGCTCTCGCTTGGTCCGTCACCCTGACTCCACCTAGCATCCGCGCGATCTCCTCGAGGCGCTCCTTGTCGGACAGCAAACGGATGTCGCTCTTGGTCCGTTCCCCCACGACCTCTTTGTGCACGCGGTAGTGTGCGTCGGCGTATGCCGAGATCTGTGGCAGGTGGGTGATGCAGAGCACCTGACTGTGCTGTGCGACCTCGTGGATCTTTCGGCCGATCACTTCGGCGACCGCGCCGCCGACGCCCGCGTCGACTTCATCAAATACGTAGAGGCTTGCCGGCCCCAACCCTGCGAGCACGCGCTTGATTGCCAACATGGCACGTGAGAGCTCGCCGCCGCTTGCAATCTTGCGGAGTGGCTTGGCGTCTTCGCCCCGGTTGGGCGCGATCAGGAGCTCGGCGTGGTCGATGCCGGTTGGTGAGAGGCGGGCGCCTTCGACTTGAAGCTCGCGCGGGCCACCTTCGAGTGCGGCCAGCTCTACGGTGACCTTGGCCTCGCCCATGCCGAGCGATGAAAGCTCCTTGCTGATCGCCTTGCTGAGCTTAGCCGCCGCGGTCTTTCGCTTGCCTCGGAGCACGAGCGCGACACGCCCGGCTTCTTCGAGTGCATTGTCGTACTCCCGCTGATGACGGTCGAGGCGCTCTTCGTATCGTTCGAGCGAGTCGAGCTCCGTGGCCGCCTGTTCGCGGTAGGCGAGAACCTCGGCGGCATCGTTACCGTACTTCCGTTTGGTGCGCGAGACCCGGTCGAGCTGCTCTTCGAGCGTGGCGAGCCGGTCGGGGTCGAAAGACAGATCTCGCGCGTAGCTCCCGAGCTCCGACGCTGCGTCCTCCAGTTGCACCAAGGCCTCGCGAAGCTGAGCTGCCATCGGCTCGAGGCTCGGGTCAACACGGGACGCCTGCTCGATCGACGAAGCGAGTCGCGACAGCGCACCGCAAATCGAAGCATCTTCCGAGTACAGTTGAGCTTCGGCCTCTCCCGCTGCCGAGCCGAGCTTCTCTGCGTGGCGAAGCCGCTCGCGCTCGATCAAAAGCGCTTCTTCGTTTTCGAGCGTGTCTCGTAGCGTGTCGATCTCGTTGATCTGGAAGCGAAGCAGGTCCTCGCGATCCGCCCTTCCACGCTCTTCGGTCACCACTTCCTCGAGCCGGGCGGCTGCTTCGACCAGCGCCGAATGGACCTGAGCCACCTCTTCGACGAGTACCGTGTGGAGCGCGTACGCGTCGAGATAGGTCAGGTGATGCCGAGGGTCAGCGAGCGAGTGGTACTCGTGCTGCGAGGAGATGTCCGCGAGGCCCTTGGTGACTTCCTTGAGCTGGGCGAGGGTGGCGAGCCGTCCATTGATGTAGGCCCGAGTCCGGCCACTTGCGCTCACGACGCGGCGAATCAGGAGCTCTCCATCGGTTTCGATGCCGTGCTCCCGCAAAGCCCCCAGCAATTGGGGCTGGTCGCCGAGATCGAAGAGCGCCTCGACCTCGGCGGCTTCGGCATCGGTGCGAACCACCTCGGGCCGTCCTCGCGCTCCGAGCACCAGCTGAAGCGCATCGACCAGGATCGACTTTCCGGCGCCCGTTTCGCCCGTGACGATGTTGAGCCCCGCGTTGAGCTCGACTTCGAGCGCTTCGATGATGGCGAAGCTCCGCACGCGCAGGCACGTCAGCACGGCGAAAGCTCTAGCACAGGCGTTGCGTGGGCGCTGCACAAGCGCTAGCAATCGTCGAGAATGGCCTCGTCATCGGAAATTCGGGAATCGTTCCTGCGGTTCTTTGCGGAGCGTGAGCACCAAAGGGTCGCCTCGGGTCCGCTCGTTCCGCCCAATGACCCGACTCTCATGTTCGCCAATGCAGGCATGGTGCAGTTCAAGGACGTCTTCACCGGCAAAGAAGGGCGGCCGTACTCTCGTGCCGCCTCGTCGCAGAAGTGCATCCGCATCAGCGGCAAGCACAACGACCTCGAAAACGTTGGTGTCACTGCGCGGCACCACACCTTCTTCGAGATGCTCGGAAACTTCTCGTTTGGTGACTACTTCAAACGCGACGCGATCAAGTTCGCCTGGGACTACTTCGTCGAGGCTCTTGCGCTCGACCCTGAGCGAATCGTGGTCACGGTCTTCGGCGGCGAGGAAGGTCTCGCACCGGCCGACGACGAGGCAGCGGCCATTTGGAAAGACATCACTGGATTTCCAAGCGAGCGGATCATCCGCTGCGGCGCCAAGGACAACTTCTGGCAGATGGGCGACACGGGCCCCTGCGGACCGTGCTCCGAGATTCACTACTGTCTCGGCCTCGACGAGATCGACCCGCGCACGTTCGGCGAAGAGCCAGCAAGCGACGGCCGGGGCTGGTTCGAGCTCTGGAACCTGGTGTTCATGCAGTTCGAACGTCACGCCGACGGCAAGATGGAGCCGTTACCCGCCCCCTCGATCGACACCGGTGCCGGCCTCGAGCGAATCGCCGTCGTCAAACAGGGTGTTCTCAGCAATTATGACACCGACCTGTTGCGGCCGATCGTCGATCTGGCCTCCGAGATTTCAGGCAAGCGCTATCGAGACAGCCAGTCCGATGACGACATCAGCATGCGCGTCATCGCCGACCACGCCCGGACGACGGCTTTCCTGATTTCTGAAGGCGTGTTCCCGGACAAAGACGGGCGCGCGTACGTGTTGCGGCGGGTGATGCGAAGAGCAATTCGCCACGGGCACCGCCTCGGCATTCATGAGCCGTTCCTCCATCACTGCGCGCTGCGCGTCGTCGACGACATGGGAGACGTCTACCCCCAGCTCAGCGAGCGCCGTGCCCTCATCGACCAGATCACCCAGCAAGAAGAAGAGCGCTTCCGGCGCACTCTCGACCGGGGCCTCGAGCTCATCTCGGAGAACAAGCAGTGGATTGACCTTGGCGGTGCGCGTTCGCTGCCCGGGGAGGTCGCCTTCAAGCTCTACGACACCTATGGGTTCCCGCTCGATCTTCAAAACGTGATCGGCGAAGAGCAAGGGTTCGAAGTCGACCAAGCCGGCTTCGACACGGAGCTCGAGCGGGCTCGTCTGCGAAGCCAGGGGTCGAAGGTTGGCAGTAGCGCGGTCGCCGACGTCTACCCCGCGCTCGCGCAACAAGTCGGAGCCGTCGAGTTCCTCGGGTACGAGCAGGAGTCCGCTCGCAGCGAAATCCTCGCGTTGGTTTCGGAAGGCGGTCCGGTCGACCAACTCGGTTCAGGCGCATCCGGTGAGATCATCACGCGCGCCACGCCGTTCTATCCGGAGCAGGGCGGCCAAGTTGGCGACCGGGGCCTGATCGAGCTCGATGGCGCGCGCTTCGAGGTCGACGACACTCAGAAGCCGGTCGAAGGCTTGATCGTCCATCGTGGCAAGGTCGTGTCGGGCTCCTTCAAGATGGGTGTGCAGGCCGATCTCCACGTCGACCACGAGCTTCGCAGTGCAACTCGCCGCAATCACAGCGCGACACATCTGCTGCACTGGGCACTGCGCCAAATCGTTGGTGAAACCGCGGCGCAGAAAGGCTCGCTCGTCGGCCCGGATCGCCTGCGCTTCGACTACAGTGGCACTCGGCCGCTCGACGCGGCGGAGATCGAACGGATTGAAGACCTAGTCAACGCTCGCGTGCTCGAGAACACGGAGATCACGACCGAGGCTCTCGCGATGGACGAGGCGAAAAAGCGAGGAGCAATCGGTATCTTCGAGGAGAAGTACGGCCAGGTGGTTCGAATGCTTACCATTGGCCCTTCGCTCGAGCTCTGCGGCGGCACGCACGCGACGCGCACAGGCGACATTGGGCTCTTCAAGGTGCTTTCCGAGACCGGCCTTGCCGCCGGCGTGCGCCGCATCGAGGCGACGACGGGTTTGAACGCGCTCGGGCACCTTCGTCGCGTCGAGTCCGAGCTCAGCGGCGCAGCATCCTTGCTCAAATCTCCGGCGCAGCAGCTCCGTGACCGGGTCGAGCGTCTCATCGAACAGCAAAAGGAATCGCAGCGCGAGATCGATCGACTCAAGCGCTCCCTGATGTCCGGCGACCGCGCCGATCTTTCGTCCGAGGCGCGCGAGGTAGATGGCGCGCGGGTGCTCGGAGCGACCGTCGAGCTCGGTGACGCGGGCGCGCTTCGAGAAATGGCGGACCAGCTGCGAGACAAGCTCGCACCTGCGGTCGTTTTGCTCGGTTCCCACAGCAAAGACAGAAAGAAGGCGTTGCTCGTCTGCAGCGTCTCGAAGGATCTGACCGGCCGGTTCCGGGCCGGGGACATCGTCAAGGCTGCGGCCTCTGTCGTCGGTGGCAATGGCGGCGGGCGTCCCGACTTCGCGCAAGCCGGAGGTCCAGACCCGAGCAAGCTCAATGAAGCCGTCCGCACGGTGTACGAGTTGCTGGGGACCGGTTAGGTGTCCGCCAAGTCCCAGATGATCGGGACGATTCTCAACGCGTATCTCAGCTCACGCCCGGCAAAGCACGCAGTGCACACAGTGGGCCGCGTCCTCCGCGGCGGCCGCAGGCGCGCGCGCTTCTATTACCGCGCCGATGATCCTTACAGTCACTTGCTGGCGCAAATCGCGCCACGTCTGGTGAGCACCTATGGTCTCGAGATCGAGATCATCCCGGTGGCGCAGCCGACCATTGCCGCCAACCCAGCGCCGGAGATGCTGCGCGATCACGCGATCCGTGATGTTGCGCTTCTTACCGAGAGCTACGAGCTCAGCTTTCCGCGCGATGCGAAGCCTCCGCCCGAAGACCGGGTTCGGCGCGCTCATGCCGTGCTTCTCGAACGCCGTCCAGCGGACGAACAGCTGCGGGTAGCGGCGGAGCTCGGCGACGCCGTCTGGCGAGATGACGGCCAAGCACTTGCGGCGATCGTCGAGCGGTATGGGAGCCTGTCCGGCGAAGAGGTCCGATCGGCGCTCGAAGCGAATTACGCGGCTCTCGGGCGCGCCGGGCACTACCAGCCGGGAATGATCTACTACGGGGGCGACTGGTATTGGGGGATTGATCGGCTGTGCCACCTCGAGGAAAGGCTTCATCGTGAAGGAATCGCAGGAAGCCTCGATCTCCGCGCTGGCCCCGCGCCGACGCTGGCTTCGATGATCCGTTCGTCCGGGGAAAATCCGCTGCGCATTGAGGTCTTCGTTTCGTTCCGAAGCCCGTACTCGTACCTATCCATCCCTCAACTGATCGAGCTCCGAGATCGACATGGTGTCGAGATCACAGTGCGGCCGGTCTTGCCGATGGTGATGCGGGGCCTTCCCGTGCCGCGAGCGAAGAGGCTCTACATCGTGCACGATGCAAAGCGTGAAGCCGATCGCCTCGGGATCCCCTTCGGCCACGTCTGCGATCCCTTGGGCAAGGGGATTGGTCATTGCATGGCGGTGTTCTTCAACTGCGCGACCGTGAAGGGGCTTGCGCTCGAGTTTACGCATTCGGCGTTGCAGGGCATCTGGTCGGAGGCTCGGGATGTCGGGCACCTTTCCGATCTCGTGTCTCTCGCCGGGCGGGTTGGGATCGACGAGGCCGAGGTGCGGGCTGCCATCGAGGACCGCGGCTGGGTGGAAATCGCCAAGTCCAATCGCCAGGCGCTCACCGACCTGGGGCTTTGGGGAGTGCCTTCGCTTCGAATCGGCTCGTATTCCAGCTGGGGCCAGGACCGCCTTCCGCTGCTCGAAGCCGAAATCGCTCGGCTTTCTCACTCTGATTGAGCCCCTTTTCGGGTGAAAGACTTTACGAAGCCTCGATTTCCTGTGACATTGATTACGTGAGCGTTGCGGAAGAGAAGCTGGCTGGGGTGGACCAGGCTCTCGCGGAGCTCGGCAAGAGCGACGCCGAGGTTTCGGAGGTTCGCGAGCGTCTCGCTTGCACGACGGCTCTCGACTTGGAGGCCGTGGATGGCGAGCTCGGTGCGCTTTCCGAGGGTGTTTCGATTGCCGTCGAGTTGACGGACGCGCCGGCCACGAACGTGGACGCGCCCGCAGTTGCTGGCGAGGGCTGGGAAGACGAACTTACCGACGTTGAGCTCATGGATGAGTCCGACTTCGTCCTGCTCGTCGACGAGGACGACCTCGAAGAGCTCGAGAAGGCTGGGGAGGACGAAGCACAGCGCACGAACCCGGCTTCGCCTCCCGACGTGAGCGAACCAGTCGAAGGAGAAGGCAGCTTCTTCAAGAAGCTCTTTGGCGGCCGCCGCAATAGCAGCAATCCTTAGCTCGCCTCAGAAGTAAAAGGTGCCGCCAAAGGTGAGCACTGCACCGCCCGAGGTGTTCGTGCTTCGCGCGCCGTCGATGAACTCCGGTCGCGGGTCGTTGTCGATTCGGTGGCGGAGAACGCCGCGAACATCTGCGTTGAGTGCAAATGCCGGCGCCAGCCTAAGCTCAATGCCAGCGCCCGCCTGGCCGCCCACGTGCGTCATCCGGCGAACCTCGTTCAACAAGTGGACGCGACCAAACGAGAGCCCTGGGCCGAGCAGGAAGTAGAACTGAAACTTGTGCTGCGGATTGATGAAGAAGAGGACGTTTGCGGTGACCGGGATCTCGGTGCGGTGGAAACCCAGGAAGTCGTTGCCGGCGTAGTAACCAGAACCGAGGTCGATTCCGACGTGCTCATTGGGGCGGAAGCGAAGCGCACCCGAGAAGCCGCCCATCAAGACATTCGGTCCAAACGTGCCTCCGAAGTCGAAGTGAAGTCCTGTCTTGCGTTCTCGATCTTTCCGAGACGGCGGCTTTGCGGCTGGCGGCTGCTGAACCGGGGTGTGTTTGACGACGACGACTGTCGGCGGCTTGGTCTTGACCACAACCGGGGACGTGCTCCCTTCGGGCCGGACCACGACCACATCGGCGCGCGCCGCCGTCGTGCTGCTGAGCACGATGGCGAAGGCAAGGACAGGGAAAACTATGAATCGGAGCATGGGCTACCTCTCGCCTTTTTACGAGAGGGCCCGGCAAAACATTCAAACGCCGTGAATCGGTCCGAGAATCTGCGTGAATTCAGCCCGTTTGGACCTCAGCGCACGGCGCGGCGGTCTTCGAGCGCTCGGCCCAAGGTGACCTGATCGGTGAACTCGAGCTCACCGCCATGGGGCACACCTGCGGCGATTCGCGAAACGCGCACCGGCGAAGATGCCAGAGCATCCGCGACGTAAAGCGCCGTTGCCTCGCCCTCCACGTTGAGCGGCGTGGCAACGATGATTTCTTTGATGTTCTCTTCTGCGATGCGGCGTTCGAGCGCGTCGAGCGGGAGTTGGTCCGGGCCGACGCCATCGAGCGGAGCCAGCAAACCATGCAAGACGTGATAACGGCCGCGGAAGGTTCCGAGCGCTTCGAGTGCGATCAAATCGGGGACTTTGGCCACGACGCAGATGACCGATTCGTCACGGCGCGGGTCTTGGCAAATCGCACACCGTGACTCGGCACCATAGTTCCCACAGAGCTCGCAGCGCGTGACCTCGTCGTGGATCGTGCTCAGGGACTGGCCTAGCGCATCGGCGTACTGCGCCTCTCCTTCGAGCACGAAGAAAGCCAGTCGTGCCGCGGTCCGCTCGCCGACGCCAGGTAGCCGCGACAGCAACGAGATCAACGATGCGATGGGGTCGTTGGGCCTCATCGCTCAGCCGAGCCCAGGAATCGCGAGGCCCCCCGTGATCTTTTCGATTTCTGCATCGACGTGCTCGCGTGCCTTCGTCAGGGCTGCATTGGCCGCTGCGACTACGAGGTCCTGCACCATCTCCATGTCCTCTTCTTCGAGCAGGGCTTTGTCGATTCGGATCTCGGCGAGCTCGGGGATGCCGTTGGCCACTGCGGTCACCTTGTCGTTCCCGGCGCTGGCTTCGAAAGTCTCCTCATTGAGCTCTTCCCGGCGCTTCTCGACTTTGCGCTGGATACGACCAGCCTGTTTCATGAGCTCTCCCATGCCGCCACGAAAATTCATTCGATCCTCTCAGTCCGCTTCGATGTGAACTTCCAGCTTTCCAGCTGATTCCGGAAATACGTCGATCGCATCGCGTACGCGCGGGTGATTGAGCGCCTCTTTGCGTTTGGTCTCCGCCTCCGCTTCCTTGCGCTGGGCTGCGACCGCCGCCACGGTCTTCGTCGCGGCCTCGCCCTTAGCGTCGAAACGAATCTCGATTTCCGGGCGCGCGCCGAGCTGCTGCTCGGCGACCCTCGTGATCGCTGCGATCGATTCAGGCGACTCCGCTTGGCGCCCGTAGAACGAGCCCTCTTTGAAGGACAGGACGATGCGGTCGGGGCCGACGGATTTGGGAATTCCGTGCTCCAACACGGCTGCCAGTGCTGGCTGCTGCTGCTCGAGCGTGCCGACGAGCTCTTCCCATTCTTGAAGCGCAGCTCTACGGATTGGCGTTAGCACCTCGCCCGAGCTGGTTTGAAAACCGCCGGAGTGCTTGGTGGCCGGCATGATCGGCTCGCTCGGGGTCCGCCGCCTTGGCTCGGGCTCCGGTTCGGACTCTACTTTGGGATTCGCTTCTGGCGTTGGCTCAGGCTTGGCCTGGGCTTTGGGCTTTGCGGGATGGGGTGCAGGTTTCGGGTTTGGCTTTCGCGGCCGCGACCCACCCGAAGGGCTTCCTGCTGCGCTGGGGTTGCCTTGCACCGCTTCGAGCCGGGCAAGTAGCTCCGACACCGATTGAAGAGCAGGCCGCGTCGCCACGCGCACCAAGCCCATTTCGAGCATGAGCTTCGGGTTCGGGCTATGGGCCATTTCGTCCATGACGATCGACGTCGCCCGAAACGCGCGTTGAAGCTCGAGGATATCGATGTCATCGATGAGCCGTTCAGCGGCCTCTCGCTCTTCGGGGACCCATTCCGCGGGGTCACCCGCGTCGAGCTTCAGTACGACCAGGTCGCGCATCAGTTGCAACAACTGACGGGCGAAGTGCTGCATGTCGACGCTCTTGTCGGCGAGGCCGTCGATCGCACCAACGACCCCGGCGCCGTCTCCCTGAAGCACTGCGCCGGCCACGTCGTAGAGCGCCTCGCGGGCTGCGATTCCAAGGCTCGAAGCCACGGTGTCCGCCGTGATTCGCTCATCGGAGATGGCCACGAGCTGGTCGAGCAGGGTCAACGCGTCGCGCATCGAGCCTGCTGCCTCACGGGCCACCACCGAAACTGCCTCGTCGTCTGCCGACAGAGCTTCCGAACCGAGGATCTCGCGAACTCGCTCGGCGATGAGCCGGTGGGGGATCAGCCGGAAGTCGTACTGTTGGCATCGGGAGCGGATGGTGACCGGGACTTTATGGCTCTCGGTGGTCGCAAAGATGAACTTCACGTGGTCGGGGGGCTCTTCGAGGGTCTTCAGGAAGGCGTTGAAGGCGCCCGCCGAGAGCATGTGAACCTCGTCGACGATCACGATCTTGTAGCGGTCCCGTTGCGGCCGATAGGGGAGCGATTCCTGCAATCGGCGCACGTCCTCGACACTGTTGTTCGAGGCGCCGTCGATCTCTTGGACGTCAACGTCGACGCCTGCCGTGATTTCGAGGCAGGGGGCGCATTCGTTGCAAGGCGTCGGTGTCGGGCCCTTTTCGCAGTTTAGCGCCTTGGCGAGCAGCCGTGCGGTGCTCGTCTTACCGACGCCGCGCACGCCAGTGAACAGGAACGCGTGCGCCACGCGATTGGTTTCGATGGCGTTCGCAAGCGTGCGCGCAACGTGCTCCTGACCAACGAGGTCTTCGAAGCTCTGCGGTCGGTATTTCCTTGCGAGAACGGTGTACGACATCGGGCGAGCGAGCGTATCATGGCTCTACGCCCTGCGCAGCCGCGCTCACTCCGCCGTGTCGGGCTCCTGCGCTTCCTGTCCCTCCTGGGCATCCAGGATTTCCTCGAGCTCTTCGTCCTCGAGCTCTTCGCCTTCGAGGCCCTCTTCTTCGAGCTCCTCTTCATCTTCGTCGGCCTCCATGGCTTCCTGCATCATTTCTTCCATGGTGGGCATGCCGCCTGCATCTTCGCCCCGATCGTCTATGCCATCGCCATCCTCGTCGACCATGGCGTTGGGATCGCCACCCATGATCGCGTTACCGAGGCCGATGGAAAGCTGCGGGTACCAAGTGATGACACCGAGACCGATCAGCATTAGACCCACGAAGGGCGCAACGCTGCGTATGACGTGACCGAGCCCTTTCTCATAGAGGGCGCTCGCGACGAAGAGGTTCAGGCCGACAGGCGGCGTGAGGTAACCGATCTCGAGGTTGACGATGAAGATGATGCCGAAGTGCATCGGGTCGACCCCCATCGAAGCGGCGATCGGCGCCAAGAGGGGGACGAAGACGAACATCGCGCTGAGGATGTCCATCATCATGCCGACCGCGAGAAGGATCAGGTTGAGCAAGATGAGGAACTGCCAGTGCTCGAGGTCCTTGCCCTGAATCCACTCGACCATGAGGGCCGGAATCTCTTCCTTCTCGAGGAACTCGCCGAGCGCCAGCGCCATGACCATGATGACCAGGAAGGAACCGAGGAATACGCCGGTCTCGCCGAAGATGCCCGGGATGGCTTTGAGCTTGAGCGCCCGGTGCAGCCAGACCTCCACGATGACCGCATACGCGACGCTGACGGCGGATGCTTCGACCGCATTGAAGATGCCGCCGTAGATGCCACCGAGAATCAGGATCGGGAACATCAAAGCCCAGAAGCCGTCTCGGGTGGCTGCGACCAGCTTCTTGAACCTGAACGGCGCGGTCGGGACCTTGTCAACGATCCCTTGGTAGAACGAATAGCCGATCAGAATCGAGCCCATCACGAGGCCGGGACCAAAGCCTGAAGCGAACAGACGCTCGACCTCGATCACGGCGGTCTGGTTGACGATCGGGTACACGATCATCGGGATCGACGGCGGAATCAGAATGCCCAATGAACCCGCCGATGTGAGCAAGCCGTGGGAGAAGCGCTCTCGGTAGCCCTCGGCGATGAGGGCCGGTCCCATCATGGTGCCGATCGCGACGACCGTTGCCGGGCTCGAGCCGCTTATGGCGGCAAAGAGCATACAGGCAATGACGCCGCTCATCGCCATGCCGCCAGGGACCCAGCCGATGAGCGCCTGCGCGAAGTCGACCAAGCGCTGGCTGATCTGACCGCGGCTCATGACCGCGCCGCTCATGATGAAAAACGGGATCGCGAGCAGGGTCGGGCTGTCTGCGAGGCTGCGAATGCCTTCGATGACGATCGTAAACTGCTCGGGCTCTCGCAAGCCGCTCCAGAGGAAAAGGCTGCCGAGGGTGGCGATGCCGATGAGCACGAAAAGGGGTGCACCCACGAGCGCGGCAGCGATGATCGCAGCCGCCAGGATGCCTCCCTTGCCGAGGAAAGGCAGGAAGAGGACGATCCCGATCATGATCAAGAACGGAAGCTTGCGCTCGCGAGTCTCGCTCATCCTTCCGCTCCTTCCTTCGACACCTTCGCCGCTGCGGCCAGGGCCTCTTCTTCGGGAGCGGCGCCATACGAGCCACCAAGAATCGAGCTAAAGGCGGCGGCGATGTAACGCGCCATCGTCATCGCGAACGCCGCGGGCACCGCGATCGTCGCCACCCAGTCGGGAATGTTGGTTTGCTCGAATCGGCCTTCGAGCTGGATCGCTTCGGCCGCGTACTCGTACCCGAGCAATGCCATGAAGAAGCAGAACGCGGCGGTCAGGAGGTAGCCGATCGCATCGGTGAACCGGGACATCGACGGGGGCACGACCTTCTTGAGCGCGCCGACTTGGATGTGCTTGCCCTCGTGGGCACAAACGCTCGCGCCGAGGAAGCCCACCCAGAGCAGCATGATCAGGGAGATCTCCTTGGACCAGCTGTAACCGTCCGGGAAATAATTGAGGGTGATGTACAAGTACAGCGCGGTGACGACGACGAAGGCGATGAGCTTGCTCATCCAACCCGCTGGGCGTTCCCGCAGCAGCTTGAAGAGCCAAACTCCGGCGCATAGGGTGTAGAGCAGAAGATAGAACCAGCGCGACTCGACCTCGGGCTGGATCATGATCCACGCGAGGAGGCCGAGGCCGGCGCACGCTGCGACGGTTTCGATCATCGGCTTGATGCGCGATTGCTCTCGGCCCTCGGCTGCGTGCTTCTCGGCGGTCCAAAACGCAAAGTACACGAGGCCCACACCGATGATGCCCGTCACGATTGGGCCGATGGCCGTCAGTGTTTCCATCGCCTCCGGACTCTCGATTCCGAGGATTCGCGCCGTGAGCTCGGCGACCTTACTGTCCGGCGCAGCGAGCCGGCGGTACACGACGTCGAGAAAGACCATGACTGCCGAGACGCCGAGAAACGTCCAGAGGATCCCCATCTCGACATGGAAGATCCAGTCGTCTAGCCGTCGGAGGGGACCCCACGGACCTTCATAGGGGTTGTCATTGCCCGGTTCGGCCATAGCGCCGGACGGTACGTTCGATCGCTCTGGCAATCAAGACTTGATGCGGTAGGGTCGCCCAAGAGCACATGCGTACAGTCATCCACTTCGACATGGACGCGTTTTTTGCGTCCGTGGAGCAGCTGGACGACCCGAATCTGCGCGGGAAGCCGGTTCTGGTTGGCGCGCGTTCGCGCCGGGGAGTGGTGACTGCCGCCTCTTATGAGGCGCGGCCGACCGGCGTTCGCTCGGCGATGTCGATGGTCGAGGCGCTGCGCAGGTGTCCCGACGCGATCGTCGTACCGCCGCGGCGCGCCCGCTATTCGGAGCTCAGTAGCCGTATTTTCGACGTTTTTCGGCGCTATACGCCCCTGGTCGAAGGCCTTTCGGTCGATGAGGCCTTCCTCGACGTGACCGGCAGCCGGGCCCTCTTTGGGGATGGGCCTGAGATCGCCCGTCTTATCAAGGAGGACGTTCGCTCCGAGGTCGGGTTGACCGGGTCGGCAGGCGTCGCACCAAACAAGTTCGTGGCCAAGATCGCCAGCGACCTCGATAAGCCCAATGGGCTGACCATCGTGCCGTCGGAGGGCGCGGCCGAGTTTCTCGCACCGCTGCCGCTCGAGCGGATGTGGCGGGTGGGTCCCAAAGCAAGGGTGAGGCTGCGTGCGGCGGGACTACAAACGATTGGGGACCTTGCGCGCACCGATGTGCGTGCGCTCGAGCAGTTGCTGGGGAGTTGGGGGCCGGTGGCGCGGGCGCTCGCCCGGGGGATCGACGAACGGCCCGTGGTCGTGGGGGCGCCACCGAAGAGCCTCGGAAGCGAGGCAACGTTCGAGCAGGATCTCACGACCGTCGACGCACTGCTCAAGCCGATCTTGCGACAGTCGATGCAAGTGGCCGATCGTCTCGTGAACAAAGGGCTGTGGGCGCAGGTGGTCGCGCTGAAGATCAAGTACGGAGATCATCGCATTCGAACCCGGCAAGCTCGTCTGCCCCGTGCCGTCTCGGACACCGACGCGATCTTCCAAACCGTCAGCGACTTGCTTTCGCGTTTCGAGGCACTCGACTCGGGTGTGCGCCTCACCGGGGTCTCGGTTTCGTCGCTCACCAAGCTCCCCGACGCTGAGCTCTTTCCGGATGTGGAGCGAGAACGGCGGGAGCGTTTGGCAGCAACGACGCGTGCGCTCCGCGAACGGTTTGGCTTTGCAGGTCTCACCCGCGCTTCCTTGATCGCCGACCCGTCGGAACCCGGAGATTCTTCGCGCTAGAAAAATGTGCACAATCACACTGTCGGCAACTTCAATCGAGAGTCGCGTTGACACCATCAGGTCGGGCCTTTAGGGTCGGTCTGTTGCGTGCAACACGCAATGCTCTAGGAGCCCCACCGGATGAACGCACGACACACCAAGTTCATCTTCGTCACGGGCGGTGTTGTCAGCTCAATCGGAAAAGGCCTAGCGGCCGCTTCGATGGGCGCGCTCCTCGAAGCACGAGGATTGCGGGTGACCAACATGAAGTTGGACCCGTACATCAACGTCGATCCCGGCACGATGTCGCCCTTCCAACACGGCGAAGTGTTCGTTACCGATGACGGGGCGGAAGCCGACCTCGACCTCGGTCACTACGAGCGCTTCACCAAGGCGACGATGACCAAGGCCAACAACTTCACGACCGGCAAAATCTACGATTCGGTGATCTCGAAAGAGCGTCGCGGAGAGTACCTCGGCGCGACGATTCAGGTCATTCCGCACATCACCGACGAGATCAAAGCACGCGTCCGTGAAGCGACGAACGACGTCGATGTGGCGATCGTCGAGGTCGGGGGCACGGTCGGTGACATCGAGTCGCTGCCCTTCCTCGAGGCGGTTCGTCAGTTGCGCGGAGAGCTCGGTCCGCAAAACAGCGTTTCGGTTCACGTGACGCTCATTCCGCACATCGCGGCGGCCGGAGAGCTCAAGACAAAACCGACACAGCACTCGGTGAAGCAGCTCCTGGGCCTCGGCATTCAGCCCGAGTTGCTCCTGTGCCGAGTCGACCGCGAGCTTCCGCATCAGCTCAAGGAGAAGATCGCGCATTTCTGCAATGTGCCTGTCAAAGCGGTGATCGCCGCGCCGGACGTGAGGGTGATCTATGAGCTTCCGTTGACCCTTCACGAACAGGGGCTCGATCGCCTTCTGGCGGAGCGGCTCAACATTTGGTCGCGCGATCCCGATCTCTCCGTTTGGCGCCGCACGGTCGAGCGCTACATGGCTCCGGGCAGAGGTCACGTTTCGATTGCGCTCGTCGGCAAGTACGTCCATCTGCGCGACTCTTACAAGTCTCTTCACGAGTCTCTGGTGCATGCCGCGCTCGAGTGCGACGTGAAGCTCGACCTCGACTACGTCGATAGCGAGGAGCTCGAAGGTGGCGATCTCGAGGCGCGGCTCGGCCAGCACGACGCGATCCTGGTTCCGGGAGGGTTTGGCGACCGCGGCGCCGAAGGGAAGATCCGCGCCATTCACTTTGCGCGCGAAAACAACATTCCGTTCTTTGGCATCTGTCTCGGGATGCAGATGGCGGTGGTCGAATACGCACGAAACGTGTGTGGTCTCGAAGGGGCCAATAGCGCCGAGTTCGATCGTAAAGCGAAGCACCTCCTGGTGGACATCATGCCCGACCAACGCGGGATCAAAGACAAGGGCGCGACCATGCGGCTTGGGGCGTACCCCTGCACGATCAAGCCCGACTCGCTAGCTGCTCAGATCTACGGCACGACCCAGATCAGCGAGCGACACCGTCATCGCTACGAGGTGAACAACGACTACCGCGAGCAGCTCGAGGCGGGCGGCCTCGTCCTGTGCGGCGTCTCTCCGGACGAGCGCCTGGTCGAGATGGTGGAGCTTCCGGGCCATCCGCACTTCGTTGGCTGTCAGTTCCATCCCGAGTTCAAGAGCAAGCCGCATCAGCCGCATCCCTTGTTCACTAGCTTCGTACGCGCAGCAGTCGCGCACCACGCGCGTCGGGGCCAGTCATTGGGCGGCGCCACAGAGGCGCACGTCAACTAGGCCTGTGGTCGGGCTTGTCGTTGGTGGGGGCGGCGTCGCCAGGCCAGCGCAAGCACGCCGAGCAACAGGAGCGTCACGCCATTTGCCTGGTGTCCGGACCAGCCCACCGAACAGCCGTCGGTGCCGGACCCGGCGAGGCCGCTGCCACTTCCATCGGTTCCGGCGCTCCCACCCGGGCCGCCCGTCCCTGGCACATCGCTGCCCTTGGCAACGCGCAAGGCCGGGTCGCCGAACAGGTGGTAGATGGCCATCATGTCGCGCGCGTGCTCCGAGTCGGCGAGGACAGAGTATGAGCTCGCAATCATCGGTCCAAGCCGCGACTCCGCATCCGAGCTGAGCGCAGCCAGAAGCTCGTTCCCAAGCATCGACGCTTGCTCGTTGAGCGACAGGCCCGACGGACCCCAGACAGCGATCGCGCCTTCGTCGTCGACCAGCATCGCTTCACCGAGTGAGACGAGGCCGGGTACGGCGAACCGCGAAGAGACGCAGCTCATGGCCGCGAACACCGGCTGATGACCGTCCATAGCGATCGTTTCGAGATCTTCGATGCTGAGGAGCGCTTCGACCTTTCCGAGCCTCGTGATCCCGGCGTGGCCCAGATATCCCAGCACCCTCGGGCCCTTGCGAAGCTCGTCGAACAGGAGCGCGCGCGTGCTTTCCAAGTCCCCGAGCTCCGAACGATAGACCGCCGCGACGTCCCAATCGGCCGGGAGCCCTTCGCTCGTCGCGTCGGCCCAGGCGCCGAAGTTGGCTCCCGGATCGTTCGCATCGGCAAGGAACGTCACGTCATTGCGCAACGAATCGATCGACGCCTCGTAGCTGATAATCTGTTGAACCACGGCGTCGAGATCTGAAGCGGAGGCGACCGGCAGTCGGCCGATCGATACGTCGGGCACACCGTCGTCGCCAAGAATGTCGGCGTACTTGTTGTCCGATGAGAAAATGCCGCCCTTCGTCAGCGCCATAATTGGAGGGAACAGGTTGCCGCCCTTGCCCTGAACGTCGCGGTAGTCAAAGGACCCCTTGCCGACCAGCACGACAAACTCGGGCGCGGTGGCCCAGTTTTCGTGCGTATAGCGGAGGAATGCGCGGATGGCGTTCGGGTCTGGAGTACCGAAGGCAAACTCGTCGTAGATGTCCTGGAGCTCGACCAGCATCGACTCGAGCTCATCGCCGTCGCGATAGTCGACCAGCTCTTGCGCTTTTTCGAGAAGCTGCGCCGGCGCGATGACCAAGTGGCCAGCCGCGTTGGCTCGGTTGCGTAAGTCCGAGGGAACGTCGTTCCAAATCGAGCTGGGCGCACGCACCTCTTCCGCAGTCAGCGCGAAGTACTCGCGTTCGGCGTCGGTGGCGAGCTGGAGGCCTGTTGCGCTTGCGACCGTATCGGTGAGCTTCACCGGTTGCCGTGAATTGGTGACGTCGAAAACCTCGATGCCGTTGCCAGTGAGCCCGGTCACCTCCACCGATGCGTCTTGGTTGGCGTCGAAGAGGAGCGAGCCTGTGCTGGTGGCGTAGGCGCGTGTGTAGGCCAGGTCGGCGAAGTTGAGGTAGAGGGCGCTGTCGCTCGCCACCGTCGGTTCGATCGAAAGCGTGTTTTCACCTTCGTTGAGCACGGATTCGGGAACGGGGAAGGTCGCTTGGTGCGGAACGACTCCTTCGAACTGCGTTGTTCCAATGAGCGTGCCGTTGAGTTTCACCGCGACCGAATGAGGCTCGTCGAGAACGCCGTGGAGGTCGATCCGAATCTCTCCATCGCCCGCGACGCTTGCGAGGTCGAAGGTCACGACGGCAGACTGGGGCATGGTGGGCGCCGCCGAGATCAACTGCCAGAACCAGTAGTCGACATCCGGGTCCCTAGCGACGAGCACCCCGGGGATTTCGTCGGCTTCGAGATGGAGCTTGCCTTCGAAGGTGAGGCCGCCGG
>Ga0209456_10000026_pt1 | contig 69163 bp, 63 predicted proteins | sample COG_11_FD_184755 | JGI IMG/M metagenome (GOLD analysis project Ga0209456, IMG submission 184755) | Pelagic marine sediment microbial communities from the LTER site Helgoland, North Sea, for post-phytoplankton bloom and carbon turnover... | ecosystem: Environmental > Aquatic > Marine > Neritic...
GATGCAAGAGGGCGGTGCGATGATGGTCAAGCTCGAAGGCGGTGACGACCAGGTCGAAATAGTCGAGCATCTCGCGCGCCACGATATTCCAGTTTGTGCGCACCTGGGCCTCAAACCGCAATCTGTGCATAAGATCGGTGGCTTCAAGGTGCAGGGCAGAGAGCCGAACAAGGCGAAGGAAATGCGGTCTGCTGCAAAACGCCTGCAAGACGCCGGTGCGGACATTGTTCTGCTCGAGTGCGTACCGAACGAGGTCGGCAGCGCTATTACCGAGGTTCTCGACGTTCCGGTCATCGGCATCGGTGCGGGACCCGACGTTGATGGCCAGATCCTCGTCTTGTACGACATTCTCGACATCACGCAGGGGCGAACACCGCGTTTCGTCAAGAACTTTCAGGCCGGCTGCGACTCTCCGTTGCTTGCAATCGAGGCCTACGTCCAGGCGGTGAAGAAAGGAACCTATCCTGAGCCGGAGCATTGCTTCTCATAGCATCTGGGGCAACAAGTGATCGAAGTTCACAGTAAACAGGAGCTCGCCGAGCAGATCGCCGAGTGGCGGCTTCACGACGAGCATGTCGCTCTCGTCCCGACGATGGGAAACCTGCATGCCGGCCACGTCGCGCTTGTCGATCTGGCACGCGAGCATGCCGAGCGCGTTGTGGTAAGTATCTTCGTCAATCCGACTCAATTCGGGGATGGCGAGGACTTCGATGACTATCCGCGCACACTGGAACGGGACAAGCGGCGGCTCAAGAAGACCGCGGCCGACCTGATTTTCGCACCGGATGTGGCGACCATGTATCCGTTCGGGTTGGAGAAAGCGACTACGGTTTCAGTGCCGGGCCTGACGGAGCATTTCTGCGGGGCATCGCGTCCCGGCCATTTCGATGGCGTCACAACCGTCGTCGCGCGACTCTTCTCGCTGGTCCTGCCTGATGTCGCGGTATTCGGCCAGAAGGACTACCAGCAGCAGCTGGTCATTCGTCACATGACAGAAGATCTGAATTTCCCGATTAACATCATCACCGGCGAAACTGCACGTGCGGATGACGGACTCGCCTTGAGTTCGCGCAATAGTTACCTGTCCGAAGAGGAGCGTGCGGCAGCACCGGTTCTCTACGAGACGCTCTGCTCGACTGGGCAGGAACTGCAAAACGGACGGCGAAATTTTCCGGAACTGGAAGCGGATGCGCTCGAGAAATTGAGCAATGCCGGATTCGAGATCGAGTACTACTCTATCCGTCGCGCGCTTAACCTGGAGGTCCCGAATCGCGATTGCGACGATCTCGTCGTCCTGACCGCAGCGCGGCTGGGCACGGCGCGACTAATCGACAATATCGTGGTAACTACCTGACGCGGGCTAATCCGAGACGGTATCGCGTCCCGCATGTTTGGCCCGGTAGAGTGCTTTGTCCGCATCACGAATGAGTGTGTCGAGGGTACCCTGCGGCTGCAGTTCGGCTACGCCCATCGAGATTCTCAGTGGAATCTGAATCAGCGAATCCGATCCATCACCGGTAGTGCCGCTAACAGCCTCGCGAACGCGATCACCAATTACGACGGCCTGTTCGGTCGATACGTCGGGTAGAAGTACAGAAAACTCGTCGCCACCATAGCGCACGAGAAGATCCCGTGGCCGGAACTGCGTGCGCAGGACTTTCGAAACAGCGGACAGGGCCCGGTCGCCCGCGATGTGTCCGAACATGTCGTTGAACTGCTTGAAGTTATCGACGTCGATCATCATCAGCGCGACAGGCTTTTCCTTCTCAACACAACGCGCGATTTCACGCTGGAACGTCTCTTCCATTGCGTGCCGATTCGCCAGGCCCGTCAGCGCATCGGTCGTCGCATGGCGTTCGAACTTCTGCAATTCGCCGTAATTGTCGGCAATCACGCGGTTGTGGCTGCGTACTCGCTCGGACAAAACAACGAGCAGATTCTTGGCAAACTCGTGCGACGCATCAACCATATCCCAGAGAACCGACTGATGTATTACGAGCAGGTGAGTGTCTTCGGCGCCAATGACGTAGGCAGAGGGGTCGCGATCCTCGATGATCGACATTTCACCGACACAGGCTCCGGACTCCATCGCTGCGATAATCGGCGTCTCCGGCGCTCCAACGTGTACGTTCAGGCTGCCTGATAGCACCACGAAGACGTGTTCGTTCTTTTCTCCGGGCGACAGCAGCAGTTCGCCGGCTTCGATATCGCGCCGATCGCAACGTTGCAGTAGCTCGTGAATGTCGTCGGGGTAGACGCCCTTGAACAAGTCGAGGCTATCGAGCAGCGAACGTTTGTAGTCCGAATTGACTGCGAGTGATTCCTGCATCGGGTTATTGTCACGTGAAACGCGCGTCAGGACTGCCGACCAGCCCACACTCTTTATGTGAACTGCGTCACTAATCGCCGCTACAGAGCTCTTTTCTGGCCGCTGCAAACTCAGCACGGTCTTCCGCGGAGGGTTCCGGGTACTCGAGCCCGATGCTCTGCAGGGTACCAATAATGATGTCAGCCACGCGTGCGCGCATGTACGATTTGTCGTCGGCGGGAATGGCATACCAGGGCGCCCAGGGACGAGACGTTGCATTCAGCGCGCTTTCGTAGGCACGCATGTAGTCATCCCAATGCCGGCGTTCCTTGACATCGTTGGGCTCGAATTTCCAATTCTTGTCAACCTCGTCGAGCCTCGACAGGAAGCGCCGCTTCTGCTCGTCCTTGGAAACGTTGAGCCAGAATTTGAGGATCACGGTGCCATTGCGCGCGAGATGCTCTTCCTGCTGCCGAATGGATGTAAGCCGTTCATCCCAGATTGAATCCGTATCAATGTCGCCGGGCAGTTTCTGATAGTCCAGGATTTTCGGATGGACGCGGACAACCAGTACTTCTTCGTACTGGCTGCGATTGAAGATGCCGATCCGGCCCCGTTCGGGAAGGCGGATTGTTGTGCGCCAGAGAAAATCGTGATCGAGTTCCAGGCTCGATGGCTTCTTGAAACTGAATACCTGGCAGCCGGATGGATCGACGCCCTGCATGACGGATCGAATGGTGCTGTCCTTACCTGCTGCATCCATGGCCTGGAATACGAGCAGTACCGAGTGCTTGTCACCAGCGGCAAGTACGCGTTGCAGCTTGTTCAGTTCTTCCGTGCGCTGACGGCGATGCTTTCCCTTGTGCGGCCGGCCACCGGTCTGTGGAGAAGTGCTGGCGTCGGCAACACGGAACGTGCCGTCGAATGGAACAAGGTAGGGTGACTCAGGTGCCTCAAACATTGTCGCTCTCCGGATCTTCTTGTTGGTGTTGGGCAAGCGCCCAATTGACATGTTCTGCAACATGCTCCGATTCGCCATGCTGCCGTGACTTGAGCGCAGCGACAACCTCTGTCGAGGTTTTTGCATTGCCGAGTGCGACAGCGACGTTGCGCAGCCATTGTTGATGGCCGATGCGGCGAACGGCGCTGCCTTCCATGCGGCTCAGCCACGTTGCCTCGTCCCAGCTAAACAGGTCAACGAGTTCTGCAGAATCGAGGTCATGGCGCGGGGCGAAGTCCGGCTCGCGCGTCAACCTGGCGAATTTATTCCATGGGCAAAACAACTGGCAGTCGTCACATCCGTAGATCCGGTTGCCGATTGCCTTGCGAAACTCGACAGGAATAGGGTCCTTCGACTCGATGGTCAGGTAGGAGATGCAGCGGCGGGCGTCGAGCTTGTAGGGCGCGACAATGGCGTCTGTCGGACACACATCGATGCAGGCGGCACAGGTCCCGCAATGCGATTCTTCGGCGACGTCCGGCTCCAGCGGCAAGTCGGTAAAAAGCTCGCCCAGGAAGAACCAGGAACCTTCGTCTCGGTTGATGAGATTGGTGTGCTTGCCGACCCAGCCAAGTCCCGCTTTCTCGGCGATCGCCTTTTCGAGAACCGGCGCACTGTCGACGAACACCCGGTAGCCGAACTCTCCGATTCGCTCCTCGATGCGGCGCGCGAGCGCGCGCAGGCGTCGGCGCATCAGCTTGTGATAGTCGCGCCCGAGCGCATAGCGCGACACGTAGGCGCGCGATTCATGGTCCAGCAATTCCCTGGCTTCGTCCTGCGGCTCTGGAAGATAGTCCATGCGCACGGAAATGACGCGCACCGTGCCCTGTACCAGTTCGTCCGGGCGACTGCGTTTGCTGCCGTGCCTTTCCATGTAATGCATGGACCCATGAAAGCGCGCGGCCAACCATTCGTTCAGCTGTCCTTCTGCCCTGGTCAGGTCTATATCGCTGACTCCCGTCTGCTGAAATCCGAGTTCGCGGCACCAACCGACGATCTCATCCTTGAGCGCGGCCATATCGGTATTGCCGTATTGGTTCGGACTGGCAGTCAATGTAGTTTTCCGTAGGAAGTTCCTGAGGCCGGACCAGTATAATCGCCCAGATGCATAGCTTGCCTGCCAACATTTACTCGGTTGCCGCTGTTCGCGAGATGGACCGGACAACCATTGAGGATCATGGGGTTCCCGGATACACGCTGATGACGCGCGCCGGAGAGGCCGCGGTGCGCGAGGCTGTCGAGTGTTTTCCGAACGCCAGGCGCTGGCAGGTTGTTTGCGGTGCCGGCAATAACGGTGGCGATGGCTACGTCGTAGCGCGGCTCGCTTCACAGCAGGGAATCGTGGTGTCAGTGCTCGCGCTGGTGGACCCCGAGAAACTAACGGGCGACGCCGCGACGGCCTGGGGCGACTTCGCGGCCGATGGCGGCGCCGTGTTGCCCTGGTCGGGGGAACTCGATGCCGAGGCGGATTTGCTGGTCGACGGGATTCTCGGCAGCGGTCTCGAGCGAGACGTCGGCGGTGAGTTCGCTGCTGCCGTCAACGCCTTTGACGAGCACGCGGCACCGGTGCTCGCGCTGGATATTCCGACCGGTATCAACGGCGATACTGGCGCAGTGATGGGCAACGCTGTCCGGGCCGATCTGACCGTCACGTTCGTCGGTTTGAAGCAGGGCCTGTTTCTTGGGGACGCGCCGGGCTACTGTGGTCGCGTTCGCTTTGCGGGACTCGATATTCCCGAAAGCTATCGCGAGGGCATTGATGCTGCCTACCGGCGCGTCGACGATGGGCTCCTCGCGACCTCACTGGCGCCGCGCGCGCGCGCTGCACACAAAGGTGATTTCGGGCACGTATTGGTGGTAGGAGGCGGCGAAGGGATGCCCGGAGCCGTAAGGTTGGCCGGCGAAGCGGCGTTGCGGGCCGGGGCAGGGCGGGTCAGCATCGCGACCCACCCGTCGCATGCTGCAATCATCGTCGCATCCCGCCCGGAACTCATGTCGCACGCTATTTCAGTCCCGTCCGACCTGGAGCCACTGCTCGATAAGGCAGACGTGATTGCCTTTGGGCCGGGGCTGGGGCAGTCCGAGTGGGCGAAAGCGCTCTATGAGCTGCTCGCAAACGATGGCCGCCCCGCTGTCTGGGACGCGGATGCGCTGAATCTGCTTGCCCTGGCGCCCGGGCGTGCGCCGCATCGTGTGATAACACCGCACCCCGGTGAGGCGGCGACGCTGCTGGGCGCCGGTACCGCGGACATACAGGGCGATCGACCGACCGCGTTGAATGGCCTGGTCGAAAAATACGGCGGCACCGCTGTTCTGAAGGGTGCAGGAACGTTGGTTTCGTCGGCGACTTATGCGTCCACGTTGTGTACATCCGGGAATCCCGGCATGGCCTCTCCCGGCATGGGCGACGTACTGACCGGGATCATCGCGGCCTTAATCGCGCAGGGACTGGACCCCGAGAACGCCGCTGCTGTCGGTGTGGAGGCGCATGCGCGGGCAGGAGACCGCGCAGCGGCAGCCGGTGAACGCGGCCTTGTCGCGTCGGATCTCTTATCGGAACTTCGCGCGGTCCTGAATACATGAAGCGGTTTCTTGCCGATGAGGCCGCCACGATCGCCTTTGGACAGGAAATGCTGGAGGCACTGCCGGACGACCTGGCGGGCTGGACCCTGTTGCTGACGGGCGAGCTGGGCGCCGGCAAATCGACGTTTGCGCGTGCTCTAATCAAGGCAGCGGGACACACCGGGGCGGTCCCAAGCCCCACCTACACTCTTGTGGAACCCTACGACGTCCCGAGAGGGCATATCTACCACGTTGATTTATATAGGGTTTCGAGTGAGGATGAACTCAGGTACCTGGGTTGGAACGAACTCGACAATGGTTGCCGCCTGGTCGAGTGGCCGGACCGGGCTCCGGGCCTGACGAGCCAGGCAGACCTGTCGCTGGTCCTGAGCTACGAAGGCGATGGGCGCAGCGTCGAAGTAATCCCGCTCAGCGATCGCGCCAAAAAGGTGTCAGTCACCTTAAATCGGGTTTAAGGTGACTGGCACCATTAACTGAGAGTGTTAAGAAGCAGTGGTATCTTCATAATTTATCAGCGAAATCTCTTGGAATTTCTCGCCAGATTCGTATACTCACCCGACATAATCCCGAAATCTGGCTTCGAGATTTTTCTTCATGCTTCGACTGAGATTCACAAGCTGCCTGGTGCTGTTGCTGTTATCAGCGGCCGCAGTCGCGGGCTCGACCGTCGAAAATGTACGTATATGGTCGGAAAATAACAAAACACGAGTCGTGCTTGATCTGAGCCGATCCGTTCATCACAGTATTTTCACACTGCGCGGGCCCGACCGGCTCGTTATCGACCTCAAAGACAGCCGCCTGGCCAAGTCGCTTGTGGCAATGCCACAAGGGGCGGGCTCAGTTCGTGCCATTCGCAGCGCAGTCCGCGCCAATGGCCAGTTACGCGTGGTTCTTGATCTGAATGCTGCCGTTCGCTCACGCACATTCACGGCCGGTCCCAATGCGACCTATGGCGATCGCCTTGTGATCGACCTGCAGGACGCGGGCGGCATCTCGACCGTCAAGCGGGCCTCCGAGGTATACCGACCCGGCCGCGATATCGTGATCGCGATCGATGCTGGCCACGGCGGATATGACCCGGGTTCGTCAGGGCGGCGCGCGAAAGAAAAGGACATTGTCCTTTCTGTCAGCAAGGAACTGGCGCGGCGTATCAATGCCGAGCCGGGCATGCGCGCATTGCTGATCAGGGACAGGGACGTATTCATCAATCTCAAAGATCGGGTCGACATTGCGCAGCGCAAGGATGCCGATCTCTTCATATCGATTCATGCCGACGCATTCGGCGATTCGCGCGCCAATGGCGCATCAGTGTTCGCTTTGAACCTCGATCGGGCTGATCGGGTTGCTCGCGAGACCCTGTCTCGGCGCAACAGGGAAACCGTCAAGGTCGGCGATGTGTCGCTCAATGACAAGGACCCGGTCCTGGCTTCTGTTCTGTATGACCTGTCGCAGAGCGCGGCGCTGAGCGCGAGTAATGATGTTGGCAATCGCGTTAGCAAGCAGCTCAGCCATGTCGCCAAGATGCACAGCCACAAGGTCAGAGAGAAGAGCCTGGCCGTGCTGACGTCGGCGGAGATGCCGTCCATCCTGGTTGAAACAGGGTTTATCTCCAACCCGACTGAAGAGAAGAAGCTCCGCGACAAGAAATACCAGGCGCGTCTGGCGAACGCGATTCTCGCCGGTGTGCGCGACTATTACTATACGAATCCGCCGCCCGATACGCAGATAGCGATGGACCTCAAGCGCCAGCCCGCCAGGCAGGTGCGTTACGTGGTTGCGCGCGGCGACACGGTTTCGCAGATTGCGGAACGCTATAACGTCAGGGCAGCCGACATTCGTCGGGCCAACAAGCTTTCCAGCGATAAAATCCGCGTCGGCCAGACGCTGAGCATCCCGATCTTCGCCGGAGGCTGATATTCCGGCATAATCGGCCGGATGCCCATCCAGCAACTCCCGAGTCACCTGATCAACCAGATCGCCGCCGGCGAGGTTGTCGAGCGGCCATCTTCCGTGGTGAAGGAGCTTGTCGAGAATAGCCTGGATGCCGGGGCGCAGTCAGTCCGGATCGATGTCGTCGCCGGCGGTCGGAAGCTGATTCGCATTCGTGACGACGGCAAAGGTATCGACAAGGCTGAGCTCGATCTCGCATTGTCGCGGCATGCGACCAGCAAGATCTCCAGCCTTGACGATCTCGAGGCGGTGGCGTCCCTCGGTTTTCGTGGCGAGGCGTTGCCCAGTATCGCCTCGGTCGCGAGGCTTGTGCTTTGCTCCCAATCGATCGATGAAGACACTGCATGGCAGGTTGAAGCCGATGGCGGCAACGTCAGTTCCCCCGCGCCGGCCGCGCATCCGCAAGGCACGACGGTCGAAGTTCACGATCTTTTCTACAACACGCCTGCCCGGCGTCGTTTCCTGCGCACGGAGCGCACCGAATTCGGTCATATCGAAAAGTGGGTGAGGCGGCTGGCGCTGTCACGACCGGAAATCGCGTTCACGCTGACTCACAATCAACGTACGGTCCTGCAGCTCGTTGCTGCGAAGGATGACGAGACTCAGCGGCAGCGCGTGGCGAAGATCTGCGGCGACGCGTTTGCCGAGCAGTGTGTCCACCTCGAACGAGAAGTCGAAGGCATCGCACTTTCGGGATGGATCGCGTTGCCGACGTTCAACCGGAGTCAGCCTGACCTGCAGTACTGGTTCGTCAATGGCCGCAGCGTGACGGACAAGACACTCGCGCATGCAGTAAGACATGCCTATCGAGATGTTTTGTTCCACGGACGCTACCCGGCGTACGTGCTGAATCTGACAATGGACCCGGCAGGCGTAGACGCGAACGCACACCCGGCGAAACACGAGGTGAGATTTCGGGACGGGCGGCGTATCCACGGTGTCGTGTCGCAGGCTGTCGAAGTTGCACTCAAAGACACGCGGCCGGGCGGGCATGATGTCACGCCGATTCCAATGACGCGGGATGCGGTGTTTAACCAGGGCGCCATGCCGCTCGGTACCAGCCCGTCGCGTGCGGCGGTCCGCGAAACGCTTGCCACGTACCGGTCGATGGCAACAGCGCCATCGCTCGCAGACGTTCCCGAACACGCATCCGAGGTGCCCCCCCTGGGATTCGCCGTCGCGCAGCTGGCCGGCGTCTACATACTTGCCGAGAACAAAGATGGGCTCGTCGTCGTTGATATGCATGCTGCACATGAGCGTATTACTTACGAGAAACTCAAGAAGAGCTACGACGATCGCGACCTCGTGCGCCAGCCGTTACTCGTGCCGGAGACGATCTCGGTAGCAGAGAATGAGGCAAACCTGGTCGAGCAGTCGGGCGAGTCGCTGGAGCAGTTGGGACTCGTGGTCGATCGCTCGGGGCCAACCACGCTGACCGTGCGCGAAGTTCCCGCGCTGCTGCGGGATGCCGACGTCGAGTCGCTGTTGCGAGACGTACTCTCGGATATGTCCGAGTCCGGGCAGAGTAACCGCGTCGATGACGCAAGCGACGATTTCCTGGCAACGATGGCCTGCCATCATTCCGTGCGCGCAAACCGCCTGCTGACGATCGATGAGATGAATGCGCTGTTGCGCGAAATGGAAACGACCGAGCGGGCGGATCAGTGCAATCACGGGCGCCCTACCTGGACGACGATTACGATGTCGGAGCTCGACCGCCTGTTCCTGCGCGGTCGCTAGGCCTGAATCTTGAGCAAGACAGCAATACTCCTGATGGGTCCGACAGCATCGGGAAAGACCGACTTCGCCATTAGTCTGTGCAAGCGGTTCCCCTGCGATGTCATCAGCGTGGATTCCGCCCTGGTTTATCGCGGCATGGATATCGGTACGGCCAAACCGGACAAAGAGACGCTGCAACGCACACCCCATCGCCTGATTGATATGCGGGATCCTGAAGAAAGCTACTCTGCCGGCGAATTCGTACGTGATGCTTATCGCGAGATGGACGAGATATTCGCTGCAGGTCGTATCCCGCTGCTCGTCGGCGGCACAATGATGTATTTCAGGGCGCTAACGGAAGGGATCGCGGCGTTGCCGTCCGCCGACGAGGCTATCCGACGGTCTATCGATGCCGACGCTGAAGAGCGGGGCTGGCCGGCGTTACACGCCGATCTGCAACTGGTTGATCCTGAGGCTGCCGGGCGTATTGAACCGAATGACCGGCAGCGTATCCAGCGCGCGCTCGAAGTGTACCGATCCAGCGGCAAGCCGCTCTCGGTCTGGCAAAAGAACTCTGCGCCACAGCGCGACGACATTCGCTACCTCAAGATAGGATTGAATATCGAGCCGCGCAGCCTGTTGCACGAGCGCATCGCGCAACGACTCGACATCATGGCCAACGGCGGTTTCATCGAAGAGCTGCGGCAGCTGCGTGAACGGCCGAATCTCGTTGCGGATTGCCCCGCGATGCGGTCGGTCGGGTATCGCCAGTTCTGGCATTATCTTGATGGCGACTGCTCACTGGACGAGGCCAGGGACAGGGCCCTGTTCGCTACGCGGCAGCTGGCGAAACGGCAGATCACATGGCTGCGCTCGGAATCGGATGTATTTTTGATCGATCCCCTTGAAGGAGGCGGAATAGACGCTATATCCGGTTTTCTGGCGCAGTCCCTGTGATAGAATTTTTGTACGCTTAGGCTGAAAGTCGCATTTTGGGCATCCCGGCGCCACCGGGACGCGGTTTTCATGCGAATAAATAAGAATAAGGAGACCCAATATGGCTAAAGGGCAGACACTGCAAGATCCCTTCCTGAACATTCTGCGTAAGGAGAAGGTCCCTGTTTCGATTTACCTCGTCAACGGCATCAAGTTGCAGGGGCAGGTCGATTCGTTTGACCAGTTCGTGGTCTTGCTCAAGAACAGCGTGAACCAGATGGTCTATAAACACGCTATCTCGACGGTCGTTCCGTCACGCAACGTGCGCTTGCCGTTGCCGGACGACGAAGCTGGAGACGGTGACGACTAGGTCTACACGGCGGTTGCCCGGCAGGAGGTCGTGATTGTTTGAACGACCGCAAAGTGGCGAGCGAGCAGTCCTCGTCCACGCGAGTCCTGATGGGTTGCCCGAAGAGTCCGAACGCGAGGAGTTCTGCGAGCTGGCCCGATCTGCGGGTGCGGAGATCACGGGCGAGCTTGTCAGTTCGCGTCGCAAACCCGATCCACGCTACTTCATTGGCAAGGGCAAGCTCGATGAGCTGCGCACGCTGATCAGCGAAAACGACGCGGAACTCGTCATTTCGTCGGCCGCGCTGAGTCCGAGCCAGGAGCGCAATCTTGAAAAAGAGCTCAAGTGCCGTGTTCTCGATCGGGCCGGATTGATTCTCGATATTTTCGCGCAACGCGCACGCAGCTTCGAAGGCAAGCTCCAGGTTGAACTGGCGCAGCTGGAGCATTTGTCCACACGTCTTGTAAGAGGCTGGACCCACCTCGAACGCCAGAAAGGCGGTATTGGCCTGCGTGGCCCGGGTGAGACGCAGCTGGAAACTGACCGTCGCCTGGTTGGCAAGCGAATTCGACAACTTCATGAGCGTCTCGACCACGTGGATACGCGCCGTACGATGAATCGCCGGAATCGCATGCGTGCCGAGATTCCGACCGTCGCGCTGGTTGGTTATACCAATGCGGGCAAGTCAACGTTGTTCAATGCGTTAACCGATGCGGGCGTGTATGTCGAAGACCAGCTGTTTGCTACGCTCGATCCGACGGTTCGACGCCTTGATCTGCCCGAGGGCAAGCATGTTGTGCTGGCCGATACCGTCGGCTTTGTGCGCGACTTGCCACATGAGCTCATCGCAGCATTCAGATCCACGCTGCAGGAAGCTCGAGAGGCCGACCTGATCCTGCATCTCATTGATGCCAGTGATTCGAATCGCTGGCAACGGGTACGGCAGGTCAACTCGGTGCTCAAACAACTCGACGCCGACCAGGTGCCGCAGATCCGGGTGTACAATAAGATCGACAAACTGGATCGCCAGCCGCGCATGAGCAGCAATCGGGAAGGAGAGGGGCGCGCAGTCTGGATATCCGCGACCACAGGCGATGGCCTGTCACTGCTCAAAGAAGCCATCGCCAGGCGCCTGCAGCAGAAAACCGTGCACCGCTTCATACAGCTGGAATCGGCCCAGGGACGGCAGCGCGCCAAACTATTTGAGCTTGGCGCGGTCCTTAATGAGGAAGTTCTCGAGGAAGGCGGTTGGCTGCTGGAATTGAAAATGGCAGAAAAGGACTTGCGGCGGTTCCTAAAGCATGAAAATCTCGCCGAAGATCAACTGGTACCGGCTCCGATTACGAAATCGGCTCCGGCCGCAAATGAGTGAATAACACTATGGCATGGAATGAAAATGGCAATGGTAAGGACCCGTGGAAACGCGACGGGGACGAACCCAATGACCTTGATCAAATCGTACAGGACTGGCAACGACGCTTTGGCAGCATCCTCGGTGGCGGCGGCCGCGGCGGCGGCGGCGGAGGCGCCGGCGGCATCGTCCTGGTAATAATGCTGCTGATCGCGTGGGGCCTCACGGGCTTCTACCGCGTCGATGAGGCAGAGCGTGGCGTGGTACAGCGCTTCGGCAAGTTCATCGAACCGGTAACGCTGCCGGGTCTGCGCTGGCACATGCCATACCCGATCGAATCAGTGGATGTTGTGAATACTCTCGAAGTAAACGACTTCAACTACTCGACAGAGATGCTAACTGCAGACGAGTGGTACGTATATATCGACATAGCCGTGCAGTATCGCCGAGATGATCCGGTGGCTTTCAGTTTCAATGTGGAAGATCCCGAGCAGACGCTGCAGGACGTGACCGAAAGCGCACTAAGAAGCGTGGTCGGTACCAGCACGCTGGCATCCCTGATCGGTGAGCGACGAGGGGAAATCCCGGCGCGCACGATTGAGGAACTGCAGGATACCTTGACCGGCTACGGCGCCGGCCTCGAAGTTACTTCGATCAATATTAATACGGTTAATTATCCGTCGGCCGTTGAAGAGGCCGTGGCCGACACTCAGCGTGCCAGGAACGATCAGGATCGCTACCAGCTTGAAGCGGAGCGCTACGCGAATGACATCGTGCCGAAGGCACGCGGCGAGCGGCAGCGCATCCTGCAGGATGCCGAGGCGTATCGTGAGCGGGTGATCGCTGATGCCGAAGGTGAGGCAGCGCGTTTCGAGGCACTGCTGACCGAATACCAGAAGGCGCCGCGCGTGACACGTGACCGCCTGTACATCGAAGCGATCGAGGAAGTTTATGCCAGGTCGGCAAAGGTCGTGATCGACACGGATGGAAGCGGCAACCTGTTGATGCTGCCGCTGAGTGACATTCTCGGCCGGGCAGGTATCAACCTGCCAACTCTGGATTCGGGAGGTGGGTCCGGAAGTTCATCCCAGCTCAGGCCGTCAGATACCGGTCAAGACGATGATGACCCACGTGCGCGGAGGTCGCGACAATGACTAACATTCGATTTGGTATACTTTTTGTCGTCGGTCTCGTAGTGGTCGTGGTCGGTCTGTCGGCGTTCACGGTCAACGAAAGAGAACTGGCCATCAAGCTCAGAATTGGCGAGGTGAGGCAGGCCAACTACGAACCCGGGCTGAATTTCAAGATCCCGATCATCGAGACGGTCCGCAAATTTCCGCGGCGCATCCTGAAGATTGACGATGCCCCGCAGGAGGTCTTTACGCTCGATCGCCAGAACATGACAGTCGACTTCTTTGTGAAATGGCGAATTGTCGATGAGGTTGCGTTCTATACAGCAACGGGCGGGTCGCAGGTCGCCGCGGTTGAGCGCCTGCGGGAGATCATCAAGAACTCCGTCGTAACGGAATTCGGTAAACGTTCGACCAGGGAGGCTATATCGGTCGAGCGCATGGAGCTGATGAGCGACGTAGTTGATCTAGCTCGACCTACTGCGGAAGGACTTGGCGTGAAGATCGTCGATGTTCGCGTCAAACAGGTCGAGTTTGTCGCTCGCGTCAGGGAGTCGGTCTATGAGCAGATGCGTGCCGAACGCCAGCAGTTGGCGACGCAGACACGTGCTGAAGGTCGAGAGGCTGCTGCGCTTATCTCATCGACTGCGGAGAAGGATCGTACGGTGATTCTTGCCGACGCGAATCGCCAGAGTCAGATCATTCGTGGCGCTGGCGATGCGCAAGCCGCCGAAACGTATGCGAACGCCTTTAATAAGGATCCCGAGTTCTATGCGTTTTATCGGAGCATAAACGCCTATAAGAATTCAATCGGCAAGTCCGGTGATGTTCTCATTCTCGACCCGAGTAATGAATTCTTCCGATACCTGAACCAGTCGGATGGTGAGTAATAGCCACCGAGATCTTCACGGCAATTGCCCTTGTGCTCATTATCGAGGGCATGTTGCCGTTTATCTCACCACAGAAATACCGCCAGATGGTGGCGGAAATCACTCGCCTGAGTGACAATCATATTCGCAATATAGGCCTCGTGGTCATGGCTATCGGGGTCGCCGTTCTGTTTTTCGTGCGCGGCTAGGCGCTGCCGATAAAGATGCAGGAATCTCATGGGTAAGAACGTAGTTGTCATCGGCACTCAATGGGGCGACGAAGGCAAAGGAAAGATCGTCGACTTGTTGACGGATCGCGCAGCGGCTGTTGTGCGCTTCCAGGGTGGTCACAACGCGGGTCATACGCTGGTGATTGGCGGCGAAAAGACCGTATTACACCTGATCCCGTCGGGCATTTTGCGAGACGGTGTCCAGTGCCTGATCGGCAACGGCGTTGTGCTTGCCCTCGATGCACTGATCACTGAAGCAGATGCACTGATCGAAAGCGGCGTACCGGTCTACGAGCGGCTGCTTATCAGTCCGGGATGCCCGCTCATTCTGCCATCACATGTGGCTCTCGATGCGGCCCGCGAGAAGGCTCGTGGGGCCAGCGCGATTGGCACTACGGGACGAGGGATCGGCCCGGCCTATGAAGACAAGGTTGCGCGGCGCGCGCTGAAGGTATCCGATCTGTTTGTGCGCGAGAATTTCGCGGCCAAGCTCGGCGAGGTACTCGACTACCACAACTTCCTGCTCAAGAACTATTTCAAGGCGGACACGGTCGATTTCGCGAAGACCCTCGATGAGGCGATGGGCTATGCGGAGATTGTCGCTCCCGTCACCGCAGACGTTACCCAGGTCCTGCATGATCTCGCCGACTCCGATAAAAGCATCCTGTTCGAGGGGGCGCAGGGCAGTTTCCTTGACGTCGATCACGGCACCTATCCGTTCGTGACCTCCTCAAACACGGTTGCCGCGGCTGCGAGCACTGGCACCGGAATTGGTCCGCGAAACCTCGACTACATCCTGGGAATCGTCAAGGCCTATACGACACGAGTCGGTGCCGGGCCATTCCCGACAGAACTATTCGACGACTACGGCGCACATCTCGCCAAGGTCGGCGCGGAGTTCGGCGCGACGACAGGCAGGCCGCGCAGGTGCGGTTGGTTTGATGCCGTGGCGTTGCGCCGTTCGATCGTTAACAGCAGCGTCTCGGGTCTCTGCGTCACCAAGCTGGACGTTCTCGACGAGCTCGAGACTATCCAGATATGCGTGGGCTACTCGATCGATGGCGAGCCGATTTCCGGATTGCCCGTCGTTGTAGATCGTTTTGCGGAGTGCAAACCGATCTATGAAGAGTGGGCTGGCTGGCAGGAATCGACGGTTGGCGTGACCAACTTCAACGACTTACCCGAGAAAGCGCGTGCTTACCTGGCGCGTATCGAGGAACTGGCTGGCGTGTCCGTTGATATTATTTCAACGGGACCGGATCGCGAACAGACGATTATAAAGACCCATCCGTTCGAATAGCAGCAGTGCCAGCAACCAAAGCGAAACCGCGCCGCCACCTCCGCCGCCACCAAGTGTACGTGCCGTCGTCGTTACGGTGATGGCAACCGACGCAGAGTCACCGAGACCCTGAGGGTCGGTTACGGCGAGTTCGAATCTCAGCAAAGTGTCCGAAGATAAGTCCGGCGCCGTGAATGATGCGCTTGCTGTATCCGCGTTATTCAGCGTGACCGCGGGACCCATCGTCTGGGTCCACGCATAAGTCAGCGTATCGCCATCCGGATCGTTCGAGCTACTGCCGTCCAGCGCGACCACGGTTCCACCGGGAACTGATCGATTTGTTCCGGCAATTGCGTTCGGCGCGACATTCGACCCATTGCCATCGAGAATATCGACTCGCAACACGCCGTTCGTAGCGATCGTGCCGCCTGCTGCATTGCTCAGGGTCAGTTCGAAAAACTCACCGGCCTCCCCGATGCCGTCGTCGACAATGGCGTAGTCAATGGTCTTTGGGTCGGCGTCGCCATCCGCCCAGGTCAGGGTTCCGCCTGCCGGACCTGTGTAATCGACGCCGGCTGTTGCATCGCCGCCGGTGACTGAGAAATCGACGGAGACAGCACCCGCTGCGCTGCCGTGGCGTTGTGCGACAGCGACGACAGCACCGAAACCGCGTTCTGTGACTCCAATAGCGGGGCCCGAGAACTCGACCGTCGGTGTATCGCCCGGGTCGCTGATATACAGGCTCGCGATACTCGGCGATGACAAGCTTGCGCCGCCCGTCGGAGCCGTGAGCCGAACGAGCAAGCGTTCGATGCCTTCGGTTGTGCCATCGTTGTTGAGACCGAGGTTAATCGTCTTGGAGGTCGAGTCTCCGGCGCCCCAATTCAAAGTCCCACTCGTCGCGGTCACGTCAGCAAACGACGCATTGGCGCCTATGACCTCCCAGTTGACGGAGACTGCACCGTCCGACCTGCCAACGCGTTGCACCGTGACTGCGGCGGTCTGGGTCTCATCGGCACCGTAGGAAGCCGCGACAAATGAAAGCGTTCCAGCGTCGCCGTGCAGTGTGTTGTCGCTGACAACGTAGAAACCGCTGTCGATATCGCTGATCAGTACATTGCCACTTGGCAGGAACGGGTAAGTGCCCCACGCGCCGGGGAATCCCACACCGTCGGACGCCGGATAGCTATCGAAGCGGCCTACCGTCACGGGGTTGGCGGGGGTAGTGATGTCCAGAACCGTGAGGCCGCGCGAATAATTCGACATGTAGTAGCGATTTCCTCGCGCGAAGCCATTGTGATCGATTGCACGCGTCGGTCCGGTCCACGTGCCGACAAGCGTTGGATTGCGCAGGTCGCTGATCGAGAATGCCCGCAAGGTTGTGACGAGGCCGCGGTCACGCTCATCGAGTTCGTCCTGGACAAACAGGTACTGCTTGTCCTCCGACCACCAGCCCGAGTGCGTATAGCGGCTGTTCGAGTAGGGCACATGGCTCAGGCGTACGGGATCTGACGGATCGGTGACGTCCCAGATATCTACCGTCGACTCGTTAAAGTCGAACAGAACGTCGCAGTAGCTTGAAGAGGCCGCATTCGCGCACTGCGTGTCCTTGCGCGCGCCCATGACAAGCATCGATGCGGCGTCATGCATATAGAGACGATCGCTACCGGCCTGTCCCGGAGGCGTCGTGGGTGCTGCGATAAATGCCGGCGAGACAGGATTGTCGAGCGAGTAAGTACGGAAGCGGCCGTCAGAGTTATTGGACCCGGCAATGACTAGAAGCGGTGTGTCGGCTGTGAGCGCAAGGCCGGTCGCGAAGTCTGTCTTCGTAATGTAGACGTTGTGCGCTTCGAGGAAATCGCTGTTATAGGTGGACACATTCGAGACGCGGTGAGGCAACTCCGTCAGGTCGATAATGACCAGTCCATCGGAGGCATTGTCCGCCGTGACGTAGGCATACGCATTCCAGCGGTTTTCGCTACCATTCCAATACTGGTAGATCTTGATATCTCGCCACGTCGTACGCTGGCCATTAATAAATCCGACTTCACGTGGATCTCCGGGATTCGCCAGGTCGTAGACGGCTGTTCCCGTGCTGTATCCCATAATCGCGTACTCGCGATTGGAGTTAAGGTCGACAAAACCCCAAATGTCGGTACCGTCTGCGAAGACCGTGCGATCGGGCACGTGAGCAAGCAGGTCCATGTTGCTGCAAGGAAAAGTCCCGGCAAAGCCTCCCGCGCAGGTCGTCGCAGTCGTGCTTGTATTAAGGCTCTCTCGCGTACTGACCAGTTTTTCCGCAACGTCGCGGCCGAGGCTCTTGCTATCGACGATAACCCGGATCCCACGGGCGCTGAGATCGTTAGCGAATTCCTGTGGAACGCCAACCAGGGTCGTACCGACTTCAGCCTTTACGTCGATCGCGCCGCTGACCAGGTAGAAGATGTTCTCCGGTGTGTCCAGCGTGTAGCGGCCGGCCTCGATCAAAATCTGACCATTCTTGCCGACGCGCCGCAGCGCGTAGTCGATAGTCTGGCAAGGGGAGGCCGCATCGAGGCAGTCACCGGCATCGGTGCCCTGGCTCGACACGTGCAGCGGCGGTTCGTCGGTATCGGCAAGAACGGCCGAGCTGAAAGTCAGGGCGGCGGTGGCCGCCAGGGCGGCCAGGGGGATACGGATCATATTTGAGACCGGTTGCCAGGAGAAGCCCCTATAATAGCCGTTCATACCGTTCTCCGATGCCCCAAAATCAAGAAATTGTGAAACCGTTCTCTTTGACATTCAAAGCGGGCGCCGGTGCCCTCAGATCTGTCCGTCAGCACGGATTCGACATATTGTCGATTGGTACGATGGCAGGCGCATCCGGGGGAGCAAAATGGTTGGTTCTGAGTCAGCTGGATCGCGCGATCCTTAGCACTGTGGTGCCGCAACTCAAGGGCCCCGTGCACCTCATCGGCAGTTCTATTGGGTCCTGGCGATTCGCCTGCTATGCGCAGGCAGACCCCCTGGCGGCGATTGAGCGCTTCGAAAAGGTCTATCTCGAGCAGACGTACAGCGAGAAACCGGACATCGAGGAAATTACGGCGAAAAGCAGGGAGATCCTCGGCCTGGTATTGGGCGAGAATGGGGTGCGCGAGATTCTGAGCAATCCGCTGTTTCGTACACATGTCATGACCGCTCGCAGCCGCCATGTCCTGGCGTCGGAGAACAAAGCTGTGCTGGCCGCAGGCCTGATCTCAACCGCGCTCCTGAATGCGGTTAGCCGCTCGACGCTGGGCTGGTCATTCGAACGTGCCTTGTTCTACGACGATCGGGACGTCCCGCCGTTCTTCGACGTTACCGGTTTTCCTCTGCAACGCGTGAAATTGACGCCCGAAAACCTGCAGGATGCGATCGTGGCGACGGGATCAATACCACTGGTCCTTTCTGGAGTTCGTGACATCGCCGGGGCGAGGCCGGGCGTGTACAGGGATGGCGGTGTTATCGACTATCACCTCGATCTGCCGCATAGCGCGGACGAACGCCTTACGTTGTTTCCGCATTTTTACGGCCGGATCGTACCGGGCTGGTTCGACAAGAGGCTCAAATGGCGTCGGCCCCACCCCGGCAACGTCGACCGGACCATCCTGATCAGCCCCTCGGATGAGTTCGTCGCCAGCTTGCCGCACGGGAAGATTCCGGACAGGGGTGACTTTGTTAATTACGAACCGGCAGAACGGGTACGTATCTGGAAGCACTGCGTCGCAGCTTGCGAGGCAATGGCAGACGAGTTCCTTGAGGTGATGGAGAAGGACCGGCTGGCGGCACGCCTCGAACCACTATGGTAATCTGGCGCGAAAATAACAATGGGGGAGTAGGGTGGAAAACTCACCAGCAACGGTTGCCCGGCCGTATCCGGAGCTAACCTGGATCGCGCTCATCGTCGGTTGGATCATCGGCTGCGTCATTGCAGTTTCGATTGGCTACGCTGCCCTGATTCTCGGCTTCTCGATCGAAGGCTCCGAACTTGCAGCGATCCTCGGCTTCGGCATCCTGCGCGGCATGCTTCGGCGCAAGAGCATTATCGAGAACAACATCGTGCAGACGATCGCGAGCGGTGTAAACGGCGCCGCGTCGGGCATGATGTTCTCGGTACCGGCAATCTTCCTGCTCGGCTTTGGTGACAGGTTCGATCCGGTCCTGCTGACATTCGGCTGTATTGCTGGCGCGTTTCTCGGCATCGCGTTCATCATTCCTTTGCGCAAACACATGATCGACTACGAACGCCTGACGTATCCGGGCGGCGTGGCCGTGGCGACCATCCTGAAATCTCCGGGTGCCGGGGTTCGCAAAGCTGTCATTCTCGTAGCGGCCGCGCTGGCAAGCGCTATCGTGCATTTCACGACGATCGAGACGGGAGTCTCCAACTGGAATCTCGGCGCGCTGATCGGAATGCCGGAGTACATGAACGGCATCTGGTACTTGTCGTTGATGACTATCGGTGTCGGGTTCATCGCGGGACGTGGTGGCATCGCATTTATTATCGGCGGCTTCGTTGCCTACTGGTTCCTGTCGCCGATGCTCTCGATGATGGGGGCTTTCCCGGCCGATGCCGCAGGAGAGACGATCAATCAGCCAGGTCCACTGCGGCTATTGCTCTATCGGCCGTTCGGCATCGGCATGCTCATTGGCGGCGCCATCATGGGCGTTATCCTCGCGTCTCCCCTGATCATCAGCGCTGTGAAGTCGATGCAGAAGGCCGCGCAGGTAGAGACGGGGGCATCGAAAGACGAAATGCCGATCAAGTTGCTCTACTTCGCGGTCGGCGGCGCCCTGATCCTGTTGTGCTACATGGCGATAGCTTCCGTCGAAAGCGTTGGGCTGGTGCAGGGCATCGGGATGGCGCTGCTCGGTACGCTGTGGATCTGGATGGCCGGTATTATCCTGTCCGAAGCCATCGGTCGAACGAACTGGTCGCCCTTGTCCGGCATGACGCTCGTCGGCATTACGCTGCTGATTATTCTGACACAGGCGTTCGGAATGGAACGCACCGACTCGATTATCGCGGCTCTGATGGTCGGTGCTGCGATGTGCGTGGCAATGTCGCAGGCGACGGACCTGATGCTCGACCTCAAGACCGGCTACCTGGTCGGCGCGACCCCACGTATGCAGCAGATTGGCCAGTTCGCCGGCGCGTGGCTCGGACCAATCGTCGTTATAGGCGTCATTTTCGTTCTGAATGAGTCGCATGGGCTCGGCAGCGATAAATTGCCCGCGCCGCAGGCGCAGGCGCTGGCGAGCACGATTGACGGCATCATGGGCGGCGACGTGCCGACGCAGAAATATGCGGCCGGTGCCGTAATGGGCGGCATCCTGTCTGCGATGATGGGTGGCCTGGGTATTACGGTAGGGCTGGGTTTCTACCTGCCATTCAACATCGTCCTGACCTACTCGCTCGGAACGCTGGGTCGCGAACTGTCTGACCGGATCAAGGGTCAGACGTGGAGCGAGGAGGTAGGCATACCCATTGCCGCCGGGTTAATTGTTGGCGAAGCACTTGTCGGCGTCGGCGACGCCCTAAGCATAGTCCTGTCAGGGTAGGGGGCGAGAATGAAAAACATAGGGTTTATTTTGCTGGCCGCTGGATTCCTCGGTGGCGCCTACGCGACCGCGCTCGATGTTCAGAACGTCAATTGGCAGATCTTCACAATTTCCGCCGTTTTGGCGATCGTGGGACTGGCGACGTTCAAGCGCCAGGCCTCGGCACACGCGCGTTCGGACTCGGTACTGGAGTTGAATCGCGGAGAACTGCGTGAATCGATTAGCAACATCGTGGCGGACCTGAATGAATTGACTAACGGCGAGACACTACGTGGCGATGCCTTGCGGAATCGCATCGACCTTCATTTGCGAGAAGACCTGCGTCGTTTTGCCGATGCGCGGGAAAGCATGGTGCATTTGTTTGGCTTGCAGGTTTACGCAGATATCATGAGCAGTTTTGCGGCCGGTGAGCGGTACATAAACCGCGTATGGTCGGCCTCCGCCGATGGCTACGACGATGAAGCCGAGACCTATCTCGGCAAGGCGGTCAATCAGTTTATCGACGCGCAACAGCAGCTGCTAAAAGCCGCGCAGGGTACAGCGTAGGCAGCGATTACTTGCGCTGGCAGCGCGCAGTGAGTTCTTTCTGCAGCGCGTCGACATCCTCGTTCATGAGGTAGTCCGACTGGTCCTTCCAGCCGCGCAACATTGCGATCGTCCGTTCGTTGACGAGCAGGTGATTTTCGCTCGCCTGGTCGCCGATATCCCAGCCTGGCACCGCGATAACGGAACGGACGCGAATCTTGTGGCCGAGGAGTTTGCGGATCTCTTTCTCAAGTCGCGCGGTACTCGCGGTCACGCCGACAACGGGTAGAATCGCATCACTGTCTGCGAAGTGCAGATCGCTGCCACTCAGCACGGCGCTACCTTTCTTGCCGCCCCGTCGCGCGACGACGTTGACAGCATAGATTCCGGTCTGCCCGACCAGTACATGATCGACTACGCCCGCGCTCGTCTCGATATCATGGAACACGCGATTCGCTCCGGTGGCGATACTCTGCAACTGATGTCCCACGGCCACATTGGCATCGCGCACGAACTTGATCTGGCGTCTGGCCAGGATTGTTCGTCCGAGACGCCAGGTTGCGACTATCGCGGCAAACGCGAGAAAACCAATCTGCAACCATAATTGCCAGGACGGGTAGCCTTCGAACAGGTGCTGGGCCTGCAGAATGTAAGCGGCGATAAAGAGCACGACGAAAACGAGTGCACCGCTCAGGTAGATTGACTGGGAACTGGTCAGGCGTTCAAGTTCGTCCCGGAATCGCTGTGCGGACTCGCGCATGATGCTGTCGGCAAAACTGGGCGTCGAGCCAACAGTGCGGTTCAATGCAGACCAGGATTTGGCGACCAACAGGAATAGAATCGTGCTGGTCAGCGCTACGGTCGCTGCGCCACTGATCGCTTCGATGTTCATTCCATCGTTCCTGAATTCCCTTGGTCTGTGCCAGCGTATCGCCGGACGGCTGCCTGCTCTGTGAAACAGGTCACATTGGGGTCGCCAATCTATCGAGAACGTCTCGATTTTCAGGATTTGTTCAGCCACAGGCGTGTATTTGTGAATGTCATCACGGCATGGACCGGGATGTAGAGATACTTTCGGCATTATGTCTAGCAACGACAAACGGACGGATATTGCGATGAATGGCAAATTGAAGGTGATTGGGGCGGCTCTCGCCACACTGGTGTTGAGCGGTTGCGCATCGATGAGTAGTGATGAATGCGTGACAGCTGACTGGAATGCGGTTGGTTACGAAGACGGTGTGCGCGGCTACACGACAGAGCGCTTCTCAAACCACCGCAAGGCGTGTGCCAAGCATGGCGTGACCCCCAGCTTTGCGGATTACAAGGCGGGCCGGGAACAGGGTTTAGTTGAGTATTGCCAGCCGGGCCGTGGGTTTGACGTGGGCGCCAGTGGTGGCCGCTACTACGGCGTATGCAGCGTCAACCTGGAACCAGATTTTCTTGATGCCTACAATGTTGGTCATCATCTCTATGTCCTGCGGTCGAACGTAAACGGTGCGAGTTCTGAAATCAGTTCCAAGGAGAACGAAATTCAGCGCGTTGACGAAGAGATTCGCGAAAAAGAGGCACTCCTGATCGCCAGGGAAACGTCTATCGAGGAGCGCGTTCTGCTGCTGGCGGACCTCAAGGACCTGTCTGAGCGCACGGGAACGCTCGAAGCCGAGATCGAGCATCTCTACGAAGAACGTGCTCGCCACAGGGTGGAACTCGAAAACTACCAGGCTTCGTTGGTTGGTTACGGCTACTAGGCCTTAGCGATTGTAGTCGTCCAGATCGTCGTCACTCTTGCGCCGGTCCGGACGTTCCCGCCTTTCCTTTTCGTAGGAACCGGACCCGCCGGCAAATCCTGCAGCCCCAAACGGGCTGCGCCGGTCTTTGCGTGAGCGTCGATCCTCGTGATGATGGAAATGGCAACGGCATTCCAGGGCATTGCATTCAGGTAGTGGCAGCCGCGGCGCAGCACTGGACAGGAACCGCCGACCTTCCATTGCCTTTGCCGCTTCGCAGGCATTATTGTCGAATTTGATCGAAACAGCGTGGTAGGCCGTACTGCCGGTGTCCTCCAACGCGGTGGGTTGTTCTTCTTCTGCAGATCTGCCGCGTTGGCGAATAAACAGCCACGCGATCAACAACACCACTGCTACCCAAAGCAAAGTTGCTTGCATATGCGCTCCCCAAGCCAAATGCGGAAGAGTTAAACCACTGTAGTCGGAATCATAGTAGTTCGTCCACCATAATCTCAGCCAGATGTGTCGCTGGTGTGACATCGACGGGGCTGACGATTTCGCGGGACAGCATCAGGTCGGGGATGAATACCTGGTCGAGTAGTGCGTTGACGGTGTCCGGGTCCGTCGTGGCGAGATTCAGTTCCTTATTTACCTTGAGGCTGAGTTTGTCGAAGTTCGCCGAACCAACGCAGATCCAGCCGTCGTAGACCGCAGCCTTGATGTGACTCATGCCCGGGTATTCGTACACACGGATACCGTGCTCGAGAAGCGTATTGATCGTAACCCGGTTGCTCGCATTCAGGGCACCGTGATTGCCGGCGGAAGGAATTATCACGCGAACGTCGACGCCGCGACGCCGGGCTTTCGCCAGTTCGTAGATCGTACGATCATCCGAGAAGTAGGCGTTCTCGATGATGATCTGGCTCCGGGCGTTCTGAATGGCCGCAATCTGTGCTTTGTGGATGTCAGAATCGAAGTTCCTGGTCTGCAGAATTCGCACGGGATAGCCATCTCGATCTGCATGCTTCTTTTTGCCTTGGATGAAGCGGAATGCATTGGCGAGATCTCCGAGCAGGCTGGCGCGGGCCCAGGCCTTGTCTGACTCGAATTGCAGCTGGTCAACGACGGGACCCGTGACTTCCATCATCATGTCATGCCAGTCGTAGCGATACTCACGGCCAATATTCATGCCGCCGACGAAGGCGATCTTCTCATCGATGATCGTCGTCTTGGTGTGATCGCTCGTTATTATCCAGGGGTTTGCATACTGGCGAACTCTTACGTCTGATGACTGTTCCAGGTAGATGTTCATGGACATGGGCGGCTCGAAGTCGTCAGGGAGGGAGTCCGGATCGGTCTGCGTGGCGAGCAGGTTTCCAACGCTGTCGACCATGACGCGAACGCGCACTTCTTCGGCGCGGTCTTTCAATGCATCGGCCATCGCGACCGCGAAATCGTCGTTGTCAAAGATGAATGTACGAATATCAATGCTGTTTTCGGCGTTCTCGATCGTCTCCAGCAGGCGGCCAAAATACTCGTCCCCGTCGACGAGAAACTCAATTCGCCCAAGGTCCCGGCGCGTACCGGTCACCTTGTCGAGAATCTCCTCGAATGCGGCGACATCCATCGGGTCGGTGCGGCTAACTTCCGGGATTGCTGCTTCGAGTACCGGCATTTGGACTGTACCAATAACGATGCGCCGGAGCAGGCCGCCCGTGGACTTCAGCGCGTATGATCCAAGTGCCGCTGCGCTGGAAACAGGGCGATTGATCGGGTTTTCGTAGGCGGCTCGCCCATATAGCCAGGCCGCCTGGCTAACACCGGCAGCCTTCCGAGTCAGGGCCTCACCGCGGTCATCACGAGACGAGGCGATTCGCCCGTCCGAGGCAACGACGCCTGTGGGAGAGGTTGTCGTGGCGCATCCGGCAGCAAGCGTGATTAGCGAGGCGACGATCGAGGCTTTGCTGAAGATTCCCATAATTTGACTCCGTTTCTTCGCCGGCTGGCTCGTGTGCCGGCCGATGAGTCAAATCTAGGGAGGAACGCGCCCAATTAACTGACGCTTCCTTGTGCCTTTCCAGATGCTTGCTGACGATCTCCTGACGAAACCTGATGAAATCAGATAAGTTATTGAATATAAATGCTATACAGGGATCGGCGAAACGCCGAATAACTGCAGGTGGAAGTGCCCGACGACCGCGAAAACCACGCCGCCAATGACCACGGCAATGAGGTCAAACTTCCCCGATGCGGGGCTCGGTTCAGCTCTCGGGCCCTCACGCCGATTGATCATGACGATCTCGAACAATGCCCAGATGGCCATACCGCCAAACAGGGCGACCGAACGGCTGTCGCCGTTGGTCAGGAGGTGCGCAGCAGCCCACAGGATCGTTCCGGCCATTTGCGGGTGACGGAGAATTCGCTTGATGTTGCCGTTCACCTGGGAGGCAAAGAAGAACACCAAACCGACCAAGACAAGGACGGACGGCAGGACGCCCGGTGCCATCGGCGGCTGGTAGAGCGCGCTCGGCACGGCGTTCTTCCATCCGAAAACGATCATCACCAGTGACGCCACGATGACAAGAGAATAGACGCCACGATACGGCTGTTCGCCGAGTTTTGTGACCAGCGCGTCGCGTTTGACGGGTGCGACTGCAGGAAATGAATGAACGGCGAACCAGAGGATGATGCCTGCGAGAAGTAATGCCATGGGTGACTCCGCGTTAGTTCTGCTGTCCGGCAAGTATACTGATTGCAACCCGGAGGAGAGCGAGTATGAATACAGCGGTTCAGGCAATCACATGGCAGGGGCTGGTCCTCTCCCTGTTGCCGACATTCATCGTTCTCGCCATCATGTGGAGATGGGCTGCCGGCGTGGGTACCGGCATCTACGCGACGTTGCGTATGCTCGTCCAGTTGCTGCTGATCGGTTACGTGCTCGTGTTTATCTTCGAAACAGGTCAGCCAACGGTCGTGCTCGGCATCCTGGGCGCGATGCTGATCATATCCAGCTGGATTTCCATTCGGCCACTGGCGCACAAATCGAGGCGTCTTTACCAGAATGCACTGGTGTCGATTTCAGTCAGCGGGGTGCTGACACTGGCGCTGGTCAGCCAGGTCGTCATCGGCATCGAGCCGTGGTTCAGCCCTCGTTATCTCATTCCTCTCGCCGGCATGATCTTCGCCGGCGCGATGAACACAGTCAGCCTGGCAGGTGAGCGAGCCTGGGCGGAAGCAGGTCGCGGCGTTAGCTATAAAGAGACCCGGCGCATCGCGTTGCAGGCGGCGCTAATCCCCATGATTAACTCGCTGTTCGCGGTCGGCCTCGTGTCATTGCCTGGCATGATGACAGGTCAGATCCTCTCGGGAACGTCACCACTTGTGGCGGCGAAGTACCAGATCGTTGTGATGTCGATGCTGTTCGGCGTTTCGGGGATGTCGGCCGCTATTTTCCTGCATCTCGAGCGCTCCGAGCTGAGTCAGCGATCCTAGGCGCTGTATCCACCCAGCAGCTTCTTAAGGTCAGCGATCAGCATACGAAGCGTGCCAGTGGCCATTACAAACTCGGCATCGAGTCGCGCCAGCGGATCCGTGTGATCCTCGCTGTCGTCGTCCATGCCGATAAAGCGCATCTTTGTGATCACGCCATTTTCGTCGAGCACGCAACTCATGACATTGTCGTAAACGATACCGAGATGTGTCAGCCGCATGCCGTGAGCGACGTGGTCACGAATCGACTTGTCAGTCAGGTCGAAGTCCGACCACCGAACAATAGATCCCGGGTCGCGCGCATCCTGCATGCGGCATTCCCGGCCTACGTCGATTTGCCCGGGTGCGTCGCCGAGGAAGATCTTAGTTAACAATTCGGCTATCGGCTGCCGGAACTGCAATGGCTTGATGTTCAGGTCTCCGAAGGCGGCCCGGAGGCGCCTTAGAAATCGTTCTGCCGCAGCGTTCTGCGCGGTATCGATTCCAATGAGCTTCTCTTTCAGGTCGACGAAGCCCCAGATCTTGTCGGACTTCAGCAGCGCCTTCGGCATGAGCTCATCGCGGACCTCGGCCTTCAGTCGCTTCTTGTCGCGGGCGCTGGGTGGCTCGTTCATGCGTCGGCTGAATTCGGCGACCCGGGATTCCAGTTCCTCGTTTACGACAGTTGGCGGCAGTAACCGCGACTGGCTGCGTAGTCTCATGAGGTCCGCACCGTTCAGACGGCGCGCCAGCAGATCTCCGGAATCAGGGTAGACAGGTACCCAGCCGGAACTGCGCTCAGTTAGGGGTCCGCAGGGCTCGAACCCGGCGTTCTGGAGGGCCTCTGAAAGCGCTTCTTCACTCGCGGGCCAGGCATTGTCGAAGCGGTAATAACGGACGTTTCTGAACATGACTTCTCGAGGGCGAAATTGACGACGGCGCAGTATCTGTATTTCGCTCCGCAATGTCACCATTGACTATCATGATCTTTAGGAAATTCCGATATGATATGCGTATCCGGATACACCAAATTATGAATATGTCGAAAATCGCCAGGGGAAGGAGAAGTGTGACCGCGTGCCTTTCCCGGTTGGCGAGCGGCGTGATCGTTGCTTTCTTACTCTTGACGCAGCCTGCCGGCGCCGAAGACTCCGCGGCCAGTGATGGTGGATTTCATCCCATGCTGAACAGCACTTACTGGGTCAAGGCCGGAACGTTCTTCGCCGCGCGGGATCTGAGCTTATCCGCGAATGGTACGGCTGTCGCTAGTGCTGGCTCTGACAACCCGGAAATCGATTTCGATTCGACCACGGGTCTGGGTGACAGGTCTGATTTGTTTATCGTTGAGTTCGGCTGGCAATTTGGCAAAAAATGGGACTTTGCGATTCAACACTTTCGTTCGAGTCGGACCGCGCAGGCGGAGTTGTCGGAGTCCTTCGAGTGGGAGGACGTCGTGTATGAGGCGGGTGCGAACATAGAGGGGCGCAGCTACCTGAGGATTACGCGCCTGTTCTTCGCACGCAGCTTCTGGGACAAGGGGCCTCACGATCTGCGACTGGGAGCCGGCGTGCACTGGATCAAAACCGGCGTTACGATCAGTGGCGATGCGACGCTCGCGGACCAAACCACGGAGTTCCAGGTTAATGCTGTATCGGCAGAATTTCCGTTCCCGGATATCGGCGCATGGTACCGCTATTCAATCGATGATCGATGGTTATTTCACACGCGTGTGGACTGGCTCTCCGCCAGTACCGATGATTATTCTGGCGGTATATGGAATGTCTCTGCAGGCGTCGATTTTTCCGTCACGAAGAACATCGGGCTTGGACTCGCCTACCAGTTCTTCGAGATCAACGGAGCGATCAAGGAAGACACGTGGCGTGGCGATTTGTACACACGTTACGAGGGATTTACGTTAGGCATCAGTGGTTTCTGGTAACGAGGTAAGCAGCGGTGCTATTTGAACCGACGACACTGTCGAGCGTTGCGCGGCTAATTGGTGAGTCTCTGGAAGAAGACTACGGGATTGATCCCGTGCCAGTTTTCAAAGAGCTGCGCATCGACACGCGGAAATTTCTCAAACCGGGCGCTCGAACGCCCTACGGCAAGATGGATGCGCTCTGGCATCGTGCCGTTGCTGTTTCAAATGACCCCTGGTTCGGTTTCACAGTCGGCAAGAGGGCGACCCCGAACGATTTCTTCGTCTTCGGTCATGCATGGCTGGCAAGCGCGACTCTGCGCGGGGCGTTCCAGCGCCTGTGCCGTTACGGGCACGTCATCAGTAACCTGAATGAAGGCCCTGTATTGCTTCGGGAGAATAACAGCTACATTCTGAGGTATCCGGACTCCTCGACTCAGCCGCACCCAACCAGGTATGCCGAAGATGCTGGCAATGTGGTGCTGATGAGCTTTATCGACATAGTGACGTCACGGAAAGTACGTCCGTTGCGAGTGTCACTGATCCTCGACCCGGAGTGTGCGTCAGAGCGTCACAACGAGTTGTTCGAGTGTCCCGTAACTTTCGGCTGTGCAGAGGAAGAGTGGGTTTTCGCTGCCGATGATCTCGACGAGCTCCTGCCGGGTTCGGTTCCCGCCATCACAGAGGCGACCGACCGAATCGCGAGGAACTACATTGATGGCCTCGACTCTTCCAAGATCGCAACCGAAGTTTCTCGCCTCCTCGTAAAGATGCTGCCAGCGGGTGGTGTCGACCAATCCGAGGTTGCGTCCCGTATGCACCGCAGCAAGAGCACCTTGCAGCGACAGCTAAGCGCCGAAGGAACCAGCTACAGGGATATTCTGGAGTCTACACGCCGCGCGTTGGCGAAACGTTATCTTGAAGAAGGCGACTACTCGCAGGCGCAGATCGCGTTCATGACGGGCTTTTCCGACCAGAGCAATTTTGCCCGTGCGTTCAAGCGCTGGACGGGACAGAGTCCCGGGCAATTTCAGAAAGAGTACGGTCAGGACCTGTCGGCAGAGGGACTCTAGTGTGACGGCTCATCGAAGCAGGATAAGCCCACACTACGCGGCGGCTGTCTTGGTTGCGATTGGGCATAGTCTGGGCGATTACCGTCAATCCGAAAATCGCACTGAGGCTGACGACGTATACGGGTGTGGTTACCCGTGTCAGAAATGACCCGAATACCTGCACGCTTGCCGCGACCTACCGTCGGGAGTGACGCTCCTGCTAGGTACATCCCCGAATTGACCCAAGCGGATCATTACGGCACAGAATGGTGAGCCGAAAAAATACAGGTCAGGGCGCCAGCATGGCCAGTCTGGGGAAAGAATATCAAGATGGCGACGTTATCTTTCGGGAGGGGGATACGGGCACATGCATGTTCGTCATCCAGCAAGGCGAAGTCGAAGTATTTGTCGAAAGAGATGACCACGAGCTGACGCTGCGCAGATTGGGGGTCGATGACTTCTTCGGCGAGATGGCCCTTTTTGAGCATCAAATTCGCACAGCCTCGGCTCGAGCTGTTGGACGTGCTCACGTGCTCACGATCGATAAGAAAAATTTCCTCGCCGGTATCCATGAAGATCCATCCCTGGCTTTTCGAATTGTAAAGACCATGTCACATCGAATTCGGAATCTGACGGATCGATTGGCGATGTATGAGGAAGACTCCTAGCCGTAACAAATAGCGTCATGTAAGTGGCTAAAGCCACAGGTCGAGGACAGGTTCTGTAATGACAATGGTCGAAGATCTTGGTCGCCTGAGTGAGAGGTCAGGTCAGCAGGCAGATGCATTGCAGGATGGTTCCAGGGTTGCGGTGGTAGGCGCAGGTCCCGCAGGGTCATTGTTCAGCTATTTTCTCCTTAATATGGCGGACGCGGTTTCGCTGGATATCTCGGTTGACCTGTTTGAGCCTCGTCATTTTTGTCACCGAGGACCCGCTGGATGCAACCACTGTGGCGGCATCGTCTCGGAGTCCCTGGTACAGCGTCTCGCTACCGAGGGAATCATGTTGCCAGACGGCGTCGTTCAGCGCGGCATCGAGTCCTACACCTTGCACATGGACGTAGGCGATGTGGAGATTGAGACGCCGCTGATGGAGAAGCGGATCGCCGCAATCTATCGTGGCAACGGGCCGCGAAACTCGGAGCCTCTCGACACACATAGTTTTGACGGATACCTGCTGGAATTGGCGCAGGAAAAAGGTGCAAATCTCGTTCCCCGATTGGTCACGGATATACAGCGCCGGGAAGACCGGATGAGCGTGCACTGTGCGGATCAATATTGTGACGACTACGATCTCGTCGTCATCGCCACGGGTGTCAACAGCCGGCTCATGGAATCGCTCGAAGACGGATCGCATGAATTCCGACGGCCGGGCCGCACAAAGACTTTCATCTGTGAATTCCACCTGGGCCGCGATGTCATCAGGGAGACGTTCGGCCCTTCCATGCACGTCTTCTTTCTCGACATCCCGCGCCTGAAGTTTGCAGCACTGATTCCGAAAGGCGACTACGTCACGCTTTGCTTGTTGGGCAAGGACATTGACGATGAATTGATGGAACAGTTCTTCAGTTCACCGGAGGTGACGAACTGTTTCCCGGGCGGTTTCATTCCAGACCATGTTTGTCATTGTTATCCGCGCATCAATATTGACGCTGCCAATCCCGCCTACGGTGATCGGCTGGTTATGATCGGAGACAGCGGGGCGACGCGCCTGTTCAAGGATGGCATCGGGGCGTCCTATCGAACCGCAAAGGCTGCCGCAAGGACGGTGGTCTTTCACGGGGTGAGCGCGGAAGATTTTGAAAAGTACTACGCGCCGACCTGTCAGGCGATCAACAGGGACAACCGGGTCGGGAAAGTGGTTTTCGGTTTCGGGAGCCTGGTACAGAAAAGCCGCTTTGCACGCCGCGGCGTGCTTCGAATGACTTCGAACGAACAGCAGCAGGTCGACGCGAGCAGACGCATGTCCGAAGTACTCTGGGACCTGTTTAGTGGCAGCGCGTCGTACACGGACGTATTCCTGCGAACATTACATCCGGCCTACATCGGCGGTCTCCTTTGGAACCTGGTTGCCGGAAACGTCCCCGGGGCCAAGCGGCGCGACGGCCACGCCCAGGAACAGGAGGTCGATCGTGTCGAACACTAAGGCGCCGTCGAAGCAGGTTTTCTGGACGCATGCGCAGCAACTCGAGAAGTTGCCGCCGTGCCAGGCGCAATGCCCCAATAGCGGTGATATTCGTGGCTGGCTTGGCATCATTGCCCAACATGAGAAGAATGGGCTGACGTCGGAGCAGGCTTACGACCAGGCGTGGCAAAAGCTAACTGAATTGAATCCTCTCCCGGCGACACTGGGGCGCATTTGCCCGCACCCCTGTGAGGATCTGTGCAGCCGCGATGGCAAGGATGGTTCTGTCTCGATCAACGCGATGGAACGATTTATTGGGGACTGGGGTATTTCTCGCTCGCTGAGATTATCCATGCAGGCCGAAGAGGAGAATTCGGCAAGTATCGGCGTCATTGGGTCCGGGCCGGCGAGTTTGTCATTCGCTTATCAAATGGGGCGTCGAGGACATCGAGTTTCCATTTACGAACGGCACGATGCCCCGGGAGGCATGTTGCGCCAGGCGATTCCGGATTTCCGTCTGCCGAGCGCTGTTCTGGATGCGGAGATTCAGCGAGTGCTCGACCTGCCCGTGACGCTGCACAAGAACATCGAGGTTGGTGTCGATATCAGTTTCAGTGAGCTCCGTGACAAGCACACTCTGATCTTCCTGGGGCTGGGCGCACAGGCAGCCCGCAAGCTTGGAATTCCCGGTGAAGCTGGTCGGGGAGTCATCTCCGGGATCGCTTATCTTCGCCAACGTAAGCAGCGCGTTGGCCCCCGAACCGGCGCGCGGGTCGTCGTGATAGGTGGCGGAAATACAGCACTTGACGCCGCCCGCAGCGCCAGGCGGCAAGGTGCAGACGTCAGCGTGCTGTATCGGCGCAGCCCGGAGGAAATGCCCGCCGCCAGCGATGAGGTGAAAGATGCGCGGCACGAGGGTGTTCGCTTCGAGTTTCTTGTCTCTCCGACGCGGATCATTCGCGACGGAGATGAGGTACGGGAAATAGAGGTTCAGGAAATGCGCCTTGGCGAGCCTGATACGAACGGACGTCGCCGCGCCGATCCAATTCCGGGCAGGAAACGACGTTTCGGCGTCGACACCGTCATTGTCGCCGTGTCGCAGGCACCCGATTGGACCGGCCTGGACCTGGAGCATACGGGCCATCAATGGTTGATGACCGAAGAGGACGGCAAGCTGGCTGAAAACCTCTGGGCAGGTGGTGATGACCGCGGACCGGCCATCGCCGGCAAGGCTGTTGCTCAGGGGAGGCTGGCCGCGGAGGCAGCGCACGCCGAGCTCTGCGGCGAACGACACGACATCGAAAGGCAGGATGACCGGGCGTTGCAATCCGGCCAGGTCAAACACGACTTTTATCGGGCTCAGGAGAGAGTTTGCCGTGTCCGCCGACCGCCGGAGGAATGGCTCGACACAGAAGAACCAGAGATCGACCAGACCTTAGGCCATGAGCAGGCTCAAGAAGAGGCGGCGCGGTGTATGTCCTGCGGCCTGTGCTTCGATTGTGGGGCCTGCTTCATGTACTGCAATGGAGGCGGCTTTACGCGCCTGGAGGAGTCACATCCCGGACACTATTTCGCGCTGTCCCTCGACGCCTGCGAAGGTTGCGGTAAGTGCATCGAAGTTTGTCCATGCGGGTATCTCGAGATCCGCGAGCCAGAAGAATAGAGTGGAGACCCTTATGACTTTCCCGCATCCGCTTTTGAATGATCCCAAGGCCCTGGCAGGGTACAAGGGATGGAGCGAAGACGTTTACCAGGACTTCTTCAAACTGCAACGCGGCGAAATGCAGGAGTCCGAATTCCGCGACAAGTATCACCGGGAACGTGCGATCTTGTCGATCGATATGACGGGTTATACGGCCTCGGCCATGCAATACGGTGAACTGCAGAGCCTGCTTCGCATCATGAATGCCCAGACGGTGGTCATACCCGTGCTGCAGGAGTTGGATGCGGAACTTATTCGTTGTTTTGCAGACGATATTGTCGCCCTGTTTCAGCATCCCGATTCGGCGATTGATGCTGCTTTTGAGATTCACAGGCGGGTGCAGCAATTCAATACCTCGCCACAGGCGCCTGAGAATCCGACGTCGTGCTGTGTGGGTATCGGTTTCGGCCGCCTTTTTGCCATCGGCCCGAATCTCGCGCAGGGCGATGAAATGAACCAGGCCTCCAAACTCGGCGAGGATATCGCTCGGGCCAACGAGACGCTGATTACTGAGCGCGCTTATGCGGCTGTGTGTGAACGCGCAGATATTGCGTTTGAGAGGCAGGACCAGGATGACCAGCTGTTCCCGTTCTACAGGGCCACGGAGTCCGGTTGAGATTTCCGCAAAAAAAAGGCCCTCCGAAAGAGGGCCTTTCTCGTAATTGGTGCCCAGAGGGAGACTTGAACTCCCACGACCTTACGGCCACTAGCACCTGAAGCTAGCGCGTCTACCAATTCCGCCACCTGGGCAGGCGAGAACCGCGTACAATTGCAGCTCCTGCGGGTGGCGCACTGTACTGAAACCGGCAGCCGCCTGTCAATCGACAATTCGCACATATTCCGGAGTCGCACCACTTGCCTCGAAAGCCCAAGAAAGACAAGCCATTGCCCAAGGGCAAGCCTTACAAGCACCCAATCCCGAGCCCGAACAAGCTGATCGATTTCCTGACCGAGGAGGGCAAGCCGCTCAAGACGGATGCGATACTCAAAGCGTTTGGTCTCAAAGGCCAGAGGATGCGCTCGCTGCTCGTTGAACGCCTGGTCACGATGGTCCGGGCGGGTCAGATCCTCGAGAACCGGCGCGGTGAGTTTTGCCTGACGTCCAAGTTGGATCTCGTCACCGGAACAGTCAGTGGCCACAAGGACGGCTTTGGTTTCGTGGTTCGCGATGATGGCGAGCCAGATGACATCTACTTGTCGGCCAGAGAGATGCGTCCGCTATTCAATGGCGATCGTGTCGCGGTACGCGTTGTCGGGTCGGATCGCCGGGGGCGTGCCGAGGGTGAACTTGTTGATGTTCTCGATCGTGGCACACGCGAAACTGCCGGCCAGTTCATTCGAGAACGTGGCATTGGCATTGTTATTCCCGATAATCCGAAGATCTCGCACCGCATCCTGATCCCAAAAGGTGAGTCGGGGAAAGCGAAGCCAGGCCAGATGGTGGTTGTCGAAATTCTCGATTACCCGACGCATATTGAGCAGGCGACAGGACGGATCACTGAGGTAATTGGTGCACCCGACGACAAGGGCATAGCGACCGATATTGCCATTCACTCGCACGCGATCCCGTTCAAATGGCCGCGGGCCGTTCTCGATGAAATAGAGAGCTACGGTGACAAGGTACCGGCGAAAGCGAAGGATGGCAGAACGGACCTGAGAAGCGTCGATCTCGTAACCATCGACGGTGCCGATGCACGCGATTTCGACGATGCCGTATATTGTGAGCGCTTCGGTGACGGTTGGCGCCTTCTGGTCGCCATTGCAGATGTTTCGCACTACGTGAAGATCGGTAGCGGGCTTGATGCCGAGGCCACGCGACGGGGCACGTCCGTGTATTTCCCTGATCGCGTCGTGCCGATGCTTCCCGAAGTATTGTCGAACGGCCTGTGTTCCCTGAACCCGAAAGTCGACCGCCTGTGCATGGTCTGCGAAATGCAGGTAAACGAAGATGGCAAAGTCACGGGTTCAACTTTCTTCGAGGGCGTCATGCGCTCGAAAGCGCGACTGACGTACAGCCAGGTCAATGACTTGCTCACAGGCAAGTCGATGTCCGCCGTGCCCAAGGCACAGCGCAAACCCGTTCTGGAGCTGCATGCTCTTTACAAGGCACTGGCCAAAGCGCGAGGTCGGCGCGGTGCAATCGAAATTGATCTGCCGCAGACCAAGTTCAAACTGAATGATGATGGTGAAATCGATCGCATTGAAGTTGTGCCACGCAACGACGCGCACCGCTTGATTGAAGAATGCATGATCGCGGCGAACGTGCAGGCTGCGACGTTCCTGAAGAAGAACCGCATTCCAGGACTCTATCGCGTGCACGCCAGGCCCGATCCGGATCGATTCGACGAGCTGCGACTATTCCTGGTATCACTCGGCCTGAAGGTTGCACATTCGGATCACGTCAAGCCGCGGGACTTTACGAAGATCATTCGACAGACGGCGGATCGGCCTGACGCGACGGCGATCATGATGACGATGTTGCGCTCGCTGACACACGCGGAGTATTCACCATCCAACATCGGTCACTTCGGTCTTTCGCTGGAATCCTACGCTCACTTCACGTCGCCAATTCGGCGCTACCCGGACCTGCTCGTGCACCGTGCTATTCGGCACATCGTTCGGGGTGGGAAACCGGGACGGTATGACTACAGTGGCCGCGATATGGAACGCCTTGGGACGATTACCTCCGCCCATGAGAAGCGGGCCGAGGAGGCCACGCGTGATGTCGAAGCCTGGCTCAAGTGCCAGTACATGGAGCAGCACCTGGGCGACGAGTTCGATGGTGTTATCACCGGAGTGACTAATTTCGGCCTGTTTGTCCAGATCACGTCGTTGATGACCGACGGCCTCGTGCACGTCACGAGCCTGTCGAACGACTACTATCACTACGATGCGGGGTCTCAGAGCCTGGTAGGCGAAAGAACGGGGAAGACATTCCGGCTCGGGGATGCGATGCGAGTCAAGGTACATCGCGTTGACATGGAAACCCGGCGCATTGATTTTCGACCCGTGGAGAAGCGGCGCCGATGAGCCAAAAGAAGTGAGTAAGTCGCAGTACATCGCGGGCCTGCGTGCCGTTGAGCAGCTGCTGGCATCGGAATCGCCCGAGATTCGACGCATCTATGCCGAATACCAGACCGCAAATCCCCGTGTCGAGGCCGTTATCAAGTCTGCGCGCCAGGACGGGGTCGAGATCCAGCCGGCGAACCGGGCGCGCCTGACCCAAATCAGTGGTGAGTCGCGCCACCAGGGTGTCGTGGCCGAGGTCCGCCGCAGCACGATCATGGACGAGGCAGGCCTGCGCACCATGGTCGAGGAGCGGCTGCAGGCCGGCGAGACGTTGTTATTGCTGTTACTCGACGGCGTCCAGGATCCCCATAATCTCGGCGCCTGCATGCGCACCGCTGATGCGGCTGGCGTAGATGCGGTGGTAGTGCCGCGGCACGGGGCGGCAGGGCTCGGGCCAACCGTCAGCAAAGTGGCGGCCGGCGCAGCGGAGCAGCTACGTTTCGTGCCTGTGGCCAACCTGGGGCGTGTCCTGTCCTGGCTCGGTGACTACGACGTCCGTTGTGTGGGTACGAGCGACAAGGCGGACGGGAGCCTGTTTGAAGCAGATTTGAGTGGCTCCGTTGCCCTCGTGATGGGGCGCGAGCACACCGGGCTTGGCAAGGGGATTGCGAGCCGCTGCGACACATTGGTGAGCCTGCCGATGGCAGGCGCAGTGTCGAGCCTCAATGTGTCGGTAGCCACGGGTATCTGTCTCTACGAGATCGTTCGCCAGCGGACCTTGTAAAAGGCCCGCAGCTTGGGTAGCATGCGCCTCCCCGTCAATAAGGGCGGGAATAAACCTCTTGCTACACCGCTTTGACGGGTAGCTGTGGTCTCCTGGAGTAATTCGGCTGACCTCATCCATAAGGGAAGACAATGAGACATTACGAAATAGTGTTTCTGGTCCATCCGGACCAGAGCGAGCAGGTTCCTGCCATGGTGCAAAAGTACCAGGGCCTGGTTACCGAAGCCGGCGGTCAGATTCACCGCTCTGAAGACTGGGGCCGTCGCCAGCTGGCGCACCCGATCAACAAGATTCACAAAGCGCACTACGCATTGATGAACGTTGAGTGTCCGTTCGACGTGATCTCCGAGATCAAGAGCGCATTCAAGTTCAACGACGCAGTGCTACGCCACATGGTCCTTGCCCGCGACGAGGCCGTGACCGAGGCATCGCCGATGGCCGTCGCTGTTGCGGAAGAGAAGGCCAAGGAAAAGGAAGCCCAGCAGCGCCGCGAAGCCAAGGCAGCCGCCGAGGCAGCCCAGAGAGCTGAACAAGAAAAGGCGGCCGCCGATGCGCCGGCCGAGGAACCTGCAGCAGAAGCTGCGGAAGAGGCCCCGGCTGAGGAAGCACCAGCCGCTGCTGACGAAGACAAGGCAGAGGCGGCTGAAGCTGCCGAAGCTGAAACCGCAAAAACAGATGACGCTGCAGAGGGTTCTGACGAGCCTGCTGAAGCAAAAAGCGCCTGAGGAGATAAATCATGAGTCGTTATTCACGCAGGCGTAAGTATTGCCGTTTCACCGCTGAGGGCATCAAGGAGATCGACTACAAGGATCTCAACCTGCTCAAGGCCTATGTCACGGAAACGGGCAAGATCGTTCCGAGCCGTATTACGGGCACGAAAGCGCACTACCAGCGTCAGCTGGCGGCGGCGGTTAAGCGTGCACGCTACCTTGCGCTCTTGCCTTACACCGACCGGCACTAAGACGCCGTCGGAGGAATTCCCGTGCAGCGTTTAGCCGCGTGGCTTGTTGCCAGGCCGCAAAACGCAGTGATGGGACTGGCCGTAACTTTGCTGCTGCCTGCGCCGCAGCTGACCAGTGGCGTCATCATGGTGCTGCTGGTGTTGGCGCAAGGGATGCGGCAGGCGGTTGTCGAAGCCCTGGTCGCTGCAGCTGCGCTGCTGACCGCGTCGCTGATTTTCGGCGTTTCCATGGCTTCGTTGTTGACGCTGATGGCAGGGACCTGGTTGCCCGTGATGTTGCTTGCGGTCGTGCTGATCAACTCTCGGTCGCTGACGCTGACAATGCAGGTGACCGTCATAGTGGCAGTCATAGCGTTGACGGGGTTTTATGTAGTAGTTACAGATCCGGCCGCATTTTGGGAACCGTATCTGATAACGATGGCTGAGATCGCCCGGCAAAGCGGCCTGGAACTGAACCAGGAGCTGCTCAATGCGGAGGTGATGACAGTATCCGCCACGTTGGCTTTCTGGATGCTGTATGTGGCCGGATTGTTGTTGGGGTACGGGCTGTACAGAAAGCTGCCGATTGAAACCAGCGAATTTGGCCGGTTTCGGGATTTGAACTTTGGACGTGTCATTGCGTTCACTATGGCGCTGGCTTCGCTGCTCGCGCTCATAGTTAACGGGACCTGGCTGCAGAACGTTGCGTTCGTTGTTTTCGCAATGTTCTGGATACAGGGACTGGCAATCGTTCATTGGTTGCATGCGGAGGAGAAGCTGCCGCTTGGAGCCGTGGTTGCGGTGTACGTGTTGTTGCCGCTCTTGCAGGTGCTGATTTTTACTGCACTCGCGATAATTGGATATATGGACGCCTGGTTCGGATTCCGGCGACGTATGAAAAAAGCGTAAAAGGTTCTAGAACATGAACGTTATATTGTTGGAAAACGTAGAAAATCTCGGCGGCATTGGCGATCTTGTCAAGGTCAAGCCCGGTTATGGTCGTAACTACCTCCTGCCGCAGGGCAAGGCCGCTCTGGCAACCGAGGAAAACATGAAAGCCATCGAGGCGCGCCGTGCCGAACTCGAGAAAGCCGCTGCTGAAGAGCTGGCCAAGGCGCAGGCTCGGACGAAGGCATTCGATGGCCTCGAGTTGGTTATCCATGCGAACGCCGGCGCGGAAGGCAAATTGTTCGGATCCGTCGGTCCGGTCGATATCGTTGAGGCACTTGGTGCCGTGCAGGTTGAGGTCGAGCGGTCGGAAATCCGCATGCCTGAAGGCCCCATCCAGGAGCTCGGAGACTTCACGATTGGCATTCACCTTCACTCTGAAGTGAACGTGGATGTGCTCGTGCATGTCGTCGGTGAAGAGTAAATGAATGCAGCCGGCGTGTTTCTGTCGGCTGTGTTACCTTTGAGTCAGGAATAACACTGGCAGGGGAATCCAATCAATGGTCCGAGCGTTGGACGATGGCTATCCAGACGAAGGTGCTGAACAGCGCCTCAAGATCCCGCCTAACTCCATAGAAGCAGAGCAGGCCCTGATCGGCGGCCTGATGCTGAACGCCCAGGCATGGGACAAGGTCGCTGATGTCGTCTCGGCCGGCGACTTCTATCGCAAAGACCACCGCCTCATTTTCGAGTCTATCGGCAGTCTTATCGAAGACGGCAGTCCTTGCGACGTCGTTACGGTCTCCGAATTTCTCGATAATCGCGGTGAGCTCGAGCAAGCAGGCGGTCTCGAGTATCTTGCCATGCTGGCCAACGAAACAGCTGGTGCCGCCAATGCCCGTGCCTACGCCAAGATTCTCAGAGAGCGTTCCATGCTGCGGGCGCTCATCAACGCCGGAAATGAAATCAGTGGTAGCGCATTCGCGACCGACGGTCGTTCTGCCGCCGAAGTTCTGGACAATGCCGAGCGCATGGTGTTCGAGATCGCAGAGAAGGGTAGTCGGGGCAGCAAGGGTTTCAAAGCGCTTAAGGACATCCTGCCCGAGGCCGTTGATCGAATCGATGAATTGCATCAGTCCGATGGAAGTATCACTGGAATTTCGACGGGCTATAACGAATTCGACAAGTTGACAGCGGGTCTGCAAGGGGGCGATCTCGTGATTGTCGCCGGCCGCCCATCGATGGGTAAGACGACCCTGGCCATCAATATTGCAGAGAATGCGGCAATCGGCTCCCGGAAAGGGACCGCTATCTTCTCAATGGAAATGCCATCCCAGCAGCTCGCGTTTCGGATGATCTCGTCGCTCGGGCGAGTCGATCAGACGCACTTGCGGACCGGTAACTTCCCCGACGAGGACTGGTCGCGAATCAATACTGCTGTGCAGCTCATGTCCGAAGCGCCGATCTATATCGACGATACACCGGGCTTGTCGCCAACGGAGATTCGGGCCCGGTCGCGTCGCCTGCAGCGAGAGCATGGCCTGGACCTGATCGTTGTCGACTACCTGCAGCTGATGGCAATTGAAGGCACGAAGGAAAACCGCGCAACGGAGATTTCAGAGATCTCGCGTGGCCTGAAGGCGCTTGCCAAGGAACTGAATGTGCCGGTCATGGCCTTGTCGCAGCTCAATCGAAGTGTTGAGCAACGCACCGACAAGCGGCCCGTGATGTCAGATCTGCGGGAATCGGGTGCTATCGAGCAGGATGCCGATTTGATCGTGTTTATTTATCGGGAAGAGGTCTACAACCAGGACACGCCACGCAAGGGAATTGCGGATATCACGATTGCCAAGCAGCGTAATGGACCAATCGGCGATTTTCCGCTGACGTTCGTGGGTCGGTACACGAAGTTCGAGAACTGGGTCCCGGACAGCTACAACGACTATCCGGACGACAGCTACCAGTAAGGCGATCCAGTAGGAGCGGCGACTCGCCGCGATTCCCTACGCTGCGAAGAATCCCATCTTCACGCCCGCAAGCTGGACGACATCATTATCCGCGAGTCTGCGCGCCTGGGCGCCGATCGGCTGGCCGTTGACGAGCGGGAAGTCTCCTTCCTTGCCCGATTCGACATGCACGATGTAGTAGCCCTCGGCACGGCGCGTAATCGCTGCGACCTGTACTCCCGGGCGGCCGAGCGTCGTTAGTGCCTTGGTCAATTCCAGCTCACGTCCTGCGAACGCGCCACTCAGAACCTGCAGTTTGGCCAATGGCAATGCGTTCGGTGCATTCGCCGGGTCGATCCCTGTCATTGTCGAGGAGTGTCTGGGCTCGACGCTTTCTTCTCGTGGCGGCGGCGGGGGAGCTTCGTCTTCAAGCGCTGCGGCGTCCTCAGGGTCCAGCTTCACTGAGGCCGCGACATCGTTCCGATCTTCGGAAACTACACTGGCAACGGCCTTGTCAGCCGCTTCCTCGGCTTTCGCCAATTGCTCAGCGTTCTGTTGCCCGGTCGGGATGACCATGGTCTTCTCGAATTCGTCCTGCTCGGTCTCAGGTGCCTGCTGGTCCGAAAACCGCAGCTGGTGGTGACCGATCGTTATGACGTCACCGTGCTGCAGAGCATGTTTCTTGATCAGCTTGCCATTGACGTAGGTGCCATTGGTGCTGTTCAAGTCCTCGAGAAAGGAATCATTGAGAATATTGATGATGAGTGAGTGGTGCCCACTCACCGCCGGGTTATCGATGCGTACATCGTTATCCGGCAGACGACCGATCGTATACCGCTCTTTGGTCATGTTGTATTCGGCCAGGACCTGGTTGTCCAGACTCAAAATTAGACGTGCCATGTTTTCTCGCTCTTAGACCGGTGCATCGCTTTACGAACGGAACAAGCCAGTAATTTTTGCAAGCAGGCCTCTTTTTGCCGGGAAGGCTTCCTTAACCTGGGCAAGCATTACTGACACGTTATCGCGTCCGCCGTGGTCGTTGGCCAAGTCAATGAGTTGTTGACCAACCACGTCAAGACTAGCATTAAAAGTACTGATAGTTAAGTGAATATCGTCATCTTCGACCATGTCGGGCAGACCGTCAGAGCACAGCAGATAGACGTCGTCGGGCACCACGTCGTACTCGTGAACCTCGACTTCAACGGTCGGTTCGACACCAAGTGCACGGGTGACGTAGTTGCGGTTCGTTGAACGCTGCGCTTCCTCTTCTGAGTAGAAGCCGCGATCGACAAGTTCCTGTAACAGGGAATGGTCCAGGGTCATCTGGTCCAGTTGACCACCGCGAAGACGGTAGGCTCGTGAATCGCCGACGTGAGCAATCGAGACCTTGTCATCATAGAACATACAGGCAACGATCGTGGTTCCCATGCCTTCGCAGTGTGTCTGGCTTTGCGCGGTCTGGAAAATAATCTTGTTCGAACGATAGACGGCGTCACGCAGAATAATCGACTGCCGCATCAGGCCGCTGTGTGGGTCAATGTCGTTCAGTTCCTCTCGAATCGCACCCTCGGAAGCCAGCTCTGTGACAATTTGCACGGCGATGCCGCTCGCAACCTCGCCGGCGTTATAGCCACCCATGCCGTCCGCAAGGACCATCAGGCCGATATCGGCATTGGTGCCGATAGCGTCCTCATTATGGTCCCGAACCCGCCCCGTATCGGTCAGTTCGGCAAAGTCTATTTTTCCACTAAGGCTCATGGTCAGGGATATATCGCTCTTGTTAGCTCAGGAGACTCTCGCGCAATTCCGGAGTGCGATGGCCATTTCGGCCCCACAGGAAAAGCGATCGCTCGGTCGTTTAGCCAATGCTTTGGCCAGTACGGCGTCTACGCTGGGGGGTATCCCCGCGCGGCGTGAAGAGACAGGGGCAGGGTCTTCGGTCGTTATCTTTGTCATTAGCACTGCAATGTTCGATGCTCTGAACGGTACCTCTCCCACCAAGAGCTCATATAGGGTAACACCAAGCGAGAACAAGTCCGATAGCCCTGTCAAATTTTCTGCGCTCAGTTGTTCCGGGGACATGTACATAGGCGTTCCGAGAACGATACCTGTCTTTGTGCTGTTGTTATCAGTCATGCGAGCGACACCGAAATCGCTGATCTTGAGGGACCCTTCTTTCGGATTGTAGAGCAGGTTCGCCGGCTTGATATCGCGGTGAATTACGCCCTGGTTATGTGCGTAGTCCAGGGCCTCGGCTGTCGCGGCCGCCAGTTCGAGCGCGCGTTTGGGCGCCAGGAGTTTTTTGGGATCCGTGAAGCTCCTGAGTGGAATGCCGGGAACGTACTCCATCGCAATATAGGCAAGGCCCTTCTCTTCGCCGGCATCGAATACGGTGATAATACTGGGATGGGTCAGCCGACCGGCCGATTCAGCTTCGCGATAAAACCGCAGGCGGGCTTCCTTAAGCTCTTCGTCCTCAAATTCCTTCTCGATCGGTATCGCTTTGAGGGCAACCGGTCGATTGATGCGTGGGTCCTTCGCGAGGTAGACCGCGCCCATCGCACCACGTCCAATACGTTTCTCGATCACATAACGACCCAAGCGCTGAGGAGCACCGCTTAGCTTCTTCGAAGTGAGCGTGTCGTCAGACTTGGCCGCGGTCCCGGTGTGCGTCCGTTTCATCCACTCCAATACGGCTTCAGCGCGTTCCGGTTTGGCTTGCTGCTCAAATGCCAGCGAGAGCTTGTACATGACGGCGGCGACAGTCTCCGTTGGGTTGCAGCGGCGGAATTCGGCAAATGCCGGCTCGAGACGCCCGGCAGCCAGGAAGTCGGATCCTTTCTTGAAAGCATCGATGGATACTTTCTTCACATCGGCAACCAGGTAGGCGCTCAGTGCTCCTACACCAACGAACATGAGAATTGGACGCCCGAGATCGATGCGCAGGTGCAGTCCCATCAGCATCAGGGTCTGGAACAGCAGCAGGCTCAATACGCCGGTTGCGGTCAGCACCGCAATTTCCTTGCGGTTGCGATCCGGCATAAACAGCGTTGCCACGATGGCCAGCAACGCGGGCAACAGGAACTCCATCGCCCTGACCCACGAGGGAGCGATGATCATGCGGTTATTCTCGATATCAGCCAGAAGGGCGGCCGTGATTTCCGAATGGGTAACAAACTGGCCTGACGGAATGACAGCAGCAGCACCAACGATAGCGGGATCTGAGTCGACAAAGACTGTTGCGCCGCTCAGCAGTTCCCGAGCTTCCGCTTTCATCAGGTCGTCTTCATCGATGCGCGGTATTTCAGCATAGCTCGACAGATACACGGCATCGTCGCTGCCGGACATACGTGGTGCCGTAGCTGTAGCAGAAGCCGCGAACGCGATGGCCAGCGGCAAAGAAGGCGACATGACACCACCATTGAGATGCCAAAGGTTGGAGTGACGCAAAACACCGTCATTTTCGACAGCCAGCTGGACAAAGCCACTATGCCCCGAGACACGCGCAAGCGCATGTCGCTCAGGCACGAATACAGGTATCCCCGACGCGAGCATTGCTGCCCACGCGGGAAGTTCTTCTGATGCCGGGATATCGGGCGGGTTGCTCAGCACGATTCGGCTGACACCGCTTTGTTGTAGCTTCTGCAGAACCTCGCCGTAGCGATCGACTATTTCGCTCGCATTGGCACGTTGCGGATCGATGCTGACAATGTAGGCATTGGCAAGCGGCACGGCAGGGCGGCCTCCCGCGAGTTGGTCATAGAGGACGCGGTCGGCAGCAACGAACCACTGCGAGAGTGGTCCGTACATCAGCAAGAGAAGCACGCTAACGAAACTCAGTGCGACGAATCTGTTGCGTTTTTGTTTGTCTGCTTTGTGCAAAGTGAGTCAGGTCCCTGTTTTATGAGCAAAATTATAGGGAATGTGGTCTGTACGTAATGAGATAGGGTTGGCACTTTTTATGTAATACCCGGTCCTGAATGCGGTGCTATCATTGGCCTTCAACTGGATCGGGCGAATTTAACAATAATCCGCGACGCGGTCGCGCCCATTTCAGCGTGGCGAACAAAAATCCTTTAAATACAAAGAACTAGAGCCTATGGCTAAGGCGAAAACGGCCTACGTATGCACAGAATGTGGCGCGCACAGCGTCAAATGGGCGGGACAGTGCCCGGATTGCTCCTCCTGGAACACGTTGACGGCGACGACGATCAGCGCGCCGAGGACCTCCAGCGGGCCGAGCACACCGGCAACGACGCTGGCCGAACTTCCCGACGACATCGAGTCCAGGTATAGCACCGGTTTCGGCGAGTTTGACCGGGTCCTTGGTGGCGGCTTGTTGCCAGGTGCCGTGGTGTTGCTTGGCGGCGATCCCGGGGTCGGCAAGTCGACGTTGTTGCAGCAGGTATCGGCCAATCTCATGCAGGACCTGCCCATATGTTATGCCACCGGTGAGGAGTCCCTGCGCCAGATTGGCCAACGCTCGCTGCGGCTTGGTCTTGATGCATCGGATATGAACCTGCTGGCCGATACGTCCCTTGAAAATGTCGTCGAGCAAACGCAGGCATGCGACGCGCGCGTACTTGTCATCGATTCGATTCAGACGATGACCTGCGAAAACCTGCCGTCGGCTCCAGGTTCGGTCGCGCAATTGCGCGAGGGCGTCGGTCGGATCGTCCAGTTCGCGAAAAAGCACGAAGTGTCGGTCTTCGTCATCGGTCACGTCACGAAAGAGGGCGCCATTGCCGGTCCGCGTGTGGTCGAGCACATGGTAGACACCGTATTGTATTTTGAGAGTGATCCCTCGAGTCGCTACACGATGATCCGGTCGGTCAAGAACCGCTTTGGCGCGAGTGGTGAGATGGGTGTATTCGCCATGACCGAGACTGGATTTCGCGAGGTGAGCAACCCGTCAGCGATATTCCTGTCACGTGAATCGGTCGACGAGCCTGGCAGTGTCGTATCGGTTGCGTGGGAAGGTAGCAGGCCGTTACTGGTGGAGATCCAGGCATTGGTCGCCGATGGAAGCAGCAATTATCCGAAACGGCTCGCACAAGGCGTCGATCAGAATCGCCTCGCGCTATTGCTGGCCGTACTGCAAAAACATGGCAGCCTGGCCGTCAGCGACGAAGATGTGTTCGTCAATGTCGTGGGCGGACTGCGTATCGCGGAAACCGCTGTGGATCTCCCGACTTTGCTTGCCATTGTCTCGAGTTTTCGCGATCGTGCGGCGCCGGAAGCGCTGGTTTGCTTCGGCGAGATCGGCCTCGCCGGCGAGATTCGACCCGTGCGTTTCGGTACTGAGCGAATTGCGGCTGCCGCGAAGCAGGGGTTCACCAAGGCTATCGTGCCGGTTGGCAACGTCCCGAAACGGGCACCTGCCGGGCTCGAGGTGATTGGCGTGCGGCATTTGTCCGACGCGCTTGATGCCGCCTGGTAGTTCAGTCCGTAGCCGGCAATACTTCGTCCCGCGGTCCGACTCGAACCATGCGTACTCGATTGTCGTCGACCTCTGTGATCTCGATCGGGTAGCCATTGATCTTGAGGCAGATGCCGGGCGTGGGAATCGTCTCGAGGAGTTCTACGATCAGGCCGTTGAGCGTCTTGGGACCCTCAGTGGGCAGTTGCCAGTTCTGCGAGCGATTGAGTTCCCGAATATTCGCCGTGGCGTCAACGATGTACGAGTCAGCGCCTTCGCTGACAACGTCATCACCTTCATCGGCCGGGTCGGTTGTGAACTCCCCGACGATTTCCTCGAGAATATCTTCGAGCGTAACAATTCCCTGGATGTCGCCGTACTCGTCCACGACGAGTGCGATTCTTTCGCGGCGCCGCTGGAACTGCACGAGTTGCATGCTGAGCGGCGTGCCCTCTGGCACGAAGTAGGGCTCCGTCAGGAGTTGCTGCAGGTTCGTCTTGTTGAGGTCGCGTTGGGCCAGGTTTGCCAGGCGACGCAGGTGCAGGATCCCGACGACCTGGTCAATGCTGTCGCGGTAGACGGGCAGCCGCGTGTGCTCGCTTTCCGCAATGATCTTCTCGATATCAGAGTCTTCGTCGTCGAGATCGATACCGATGATTTCGTTATGCGGCACCATAACGTCGTCAACCGTGACTTTTTCAAGGTCGAGTATGCTGATCAGCATCTGGCGATAGCGTGAAGAAATACGTGCGCCCGCCTCGAACACGACCGTGCGCAGTTCTTCCCGTGTCAATGACTGCAACTCGGTATCGCTGGAACGCACACCGAACAGGAACAAGACGCCGTTAGCGCACGCGTTGGTCAGCCAGACGATGGGGTAGGTGATCTTTAGCAGCGGGTAATAGATCAACGCAGCCGGAAACGCAACGCGCTCAGGATGCAGCGCCGCGAGCGTCTTCGGTGCGGTCTCGGCAAACACGAGCACGATTAGCGTCAGCACCACGGCGGCGAGTGCGGCGGCCGGTTCTCCCCCTATCTCGTATGCGGTTACACCGACCATAGAGGCAGCGAGAAAATTGACCAGGTTGTTGCCGAGCAGGATCAGGCCGATAACGCGGTCGGGTCGTTTCAGGAGCTTCTCTGCGAGGCGTGCACCACGATGACCTTCGCGCGCTTTGTGTCGCAGCTGGTAGCGGTTAAGGCTCATGAGGGCTGTTTCCGAGCCAGAGAAGAAGGCGGAAAGCAGCAGAAGCGGAACAAGCAAGCCGATAAGGCTCGCTAATGGAACGTCATCGCCCAAAGAAGGGCACCTCCGAAAGAACTAAATCGCAGCCAGTTCAACAGGCACCCGGCAGGGTGTCAAGAACATACGTCTCAGCTCCAGCTACGGTTGAAGACTTCTTCGAGAATAAGGCGGCTGCCGAAATAGGCCAGGCAGAGCAGTGCATAGCCGCCAAGGTAGAGTCGCACTGCCCGTGTGCCTCGCCAGCCCCGGAAGTGACGGCCGACCAGCAAAATGCCGAACACGAGCCAGGCAAGTATCGACAAGCCGAACTTATGGGCGAGGTGCTGCTCGACAAGATCGTTAACAAATGACGACCCGGACACGATAGCCAGGGTCAGGCCGACGAAGCCCGCAGCAGCCAAGCCAAACAGCAGCTTCTCGGTTGTCTCAAGCGGCGCGAAGAGTTGGTTGACGGGTGAGAGTTTCGCGGCCTGCAAACGGCGTTCCTGCACCAGGGCGTAAAAGGCAACAATTGTCCCGACCGTCAAAATTCCATAAGACAAGATGGCGACCATGATGTGCGCACGAACCTGCCACGCCAGCGCGGCACCCGTAGCGGCGTCGCCAGACGGCCCCATTAGCAATACGGTGAGCGACGCAAGAAAGATAAGTCCGCCACTGATGCCTCGCAGCGTCGGTTCAATGGCTGCGATAAGACCGATTACGGCCAGTTCAAGACCGATCAGCGAAATAGCATTGCCGACAGTCAGATCGATGCTCGTCGCCAGGTTAATCAGGCCAAACAGAGCATTGCCGTGGATGACGATTCCGAGCGCATCCAGGATCACGGCGACGATCAACAAAGGTCGCGCCAAAGCGCTGAACCGTGGCAGGCGGCTGGCCGTGAAAGCCCCGGCTGCCAAGAGGTAGAGCAAAAGAATTGTGATTTGAGACACAGAAACCCGGCAGGCAATAACCTAGCTTTCAATCATCCCATAAGCTCAACTTCAAGAGAACCCTTCTCCATGCGAATTCGTGTACTTGGATGTAGCGGCGGAATAGGCGCCGGAGCACGCACCTCTGCGATGCTTGTCGACAACGATGTGTTGATCGATGCGGGTACCGGTATTGGGGATCTCGACCTGGCCGACCTCGACTCTATTCGACACGTATTCCTGACCCACGCGCACCTGGATCACATTGCCGGACTGCCGATGCTTGCTGACCGTGTTTTTGATGAGAATTTCGATATTCCGCTGACCGTGTACGCGCGAGAAGAAACGCTACGGGCCATACAGGACCACTTGTTCAACGACGTCATCTGGCCGGATTTTTCGCGGTTGCCATCGGCTGAGAATCCCATGTTGCGCTACCACGTATGCAGCCCGGGCGACACGATCGAGATTGGCCACCGGGAGTTCTACGCGGTCGACGTCATGCACAGCGTCCCGTCACTGGGCTTCACCGTGCAGAACTCCGGCGGTGCGTTCGCGGTGAGCGGTGACACCAAGACCAACGAGACCTTATGGCCGGTATTGAATGCCTGTGACGAACTCAGGGTCCTCGTGATCGAAGTTTCTTTCCCGGATGAAATGGCAGACCTCGCTATCGAGTCGGGCCATTACACGCCCAAGGCACTTGCCGACGACCTCAAACGGCTGCGCCATCATCCTGAAATCTGGCTCACCGGCATGAAGCCCGGGGAGGAAGACAGGATTCTGGAGCAGGTCCTCCAGGCGGCACCGGACAAGAACATCCAGATGCTGTCGCGCGGAACCATCCTCAAAATCTAATTGGGTGTCAGTCACCTAATTTCCGGTTTACGGTGACTGGTACGTTTGGACTCGAAATAAGGTGACTGGCACCGTATTATTCGCGGCATGTTCGACAATCTGACCGGCCGCCTCTCTGACGCCACCCGACAACTCACCGGCAAAGGCCGGCTGACCGAATCCAACATCAAGGACACGCTCCGGCAGGTGCGGTTGGCGCTGCTCGAAGCGGACGTCGCGCTGCCCGTTGTAAAGACATTCGTCGACCGGATCCGGGAGCGCGCACTCGGTGAAGAGGTAGGCAAGAGCCTGACGCCGGGGCAGGCGCTGGTGAAGATCATTCATGCGGAGTTGGTTCAGATCCTGGGCAGTGAGTCGATACCGCTCGACCTTCGCGCACAGCCTCCTGTTGTGATCATGCTGGCCGGCCTGCAAGGCGCCGGTAAGACGACAACCGCGGCCAAGCTTGCCAGGCGCTTGATTGAACGTGACAAGAAGAAAGTCATGATGGTCAGTGTCGACGTGCACAGGCCGGCAGCCATCCTGCAGTTGCAGACGCTGGCAGGTGAGGTCGGGGCGCTGCAATGCGAGAGCAGCGCGGACGAGAAACCTACTCGCATAGTCGATCGAGCGCTTGATGAGGCAAAACGCTCGCACGCCGATGTGTTGATCGTCGATACGGCGGGTCGTCTCCACATCGACGCAGACATGATGCAGGAAGTGCAGGCGGTACATGCGAAAGCGGCGCCGCACGAGACCCTTTTCGTGGTCGATAGCATGGCCGGTCAGGATGCCGTGAACGCCGCAACCTCTTTCGACCAGAGCCTTCCCCTGACCGGTGTCGTTCTGACGAAGGCCGACGGCGATGCCAAGGGCGGTGTCGCACTTTCAGTGAGGGAAGTCACAGGTAAGCCCATTCGATTCATGGGCGTCGGTGAGAAGACCGACGCGCTTGAGGCGTTTCATCCCGACCGCATGGCGTCACGCATTCTCGGTATGGGGGACGTTCTCTCGCTGGTCGAGGAGATCGAGCACAAAGTCAGCAAGGACAAGACTGAGAAGCTCGCCAAGAAACTCAAGAAGGGCCGGGGCTTCGACTTGTCGGATCTCAAGGACCAGCTCGAGCAGATGATGAGCATGGGAGGAATTGCGTCCATGCTCGAGAAGCTGCCTCTGCCGGGCAACGTCAACCCGGCCGCACTGCAGGACCAGGGGAACGAGCAGAAGATCAAACGGCAGATTGCCATTATCAACTCGATGACACCGGGCGAGCGGCGTTTTCCCAAGACGATCAACGGTTCCCGCAAGAAACGCATCGCAGCAGGGGCCGGGCAGCAGATCCAGGACGTGAATCGACTCCTGAAACAGCACGTCCAGATGGAAAAAATGATGAAAAAGATGTCCAGGGGCGGCATGAAAAACATGCTGCGCGGGATGCCGGGCGGCGGCATGCCCCCGGGCGGCATGCCCCCCGGATTCCGCTGAATTTGCCTGTTCAGGGGTGATTTAGGGGCCAAAACAGCCCGGAATCTGCGTGCCTGGCGACCCTTTTGATGGCCGGTGCGCCAAGCCGCTGAATTTCTTGAGGATTTTGGCCGCCAAAACGCTTCACATTTGGCCCAAAACCCGTACAATGCGCCGTCTACTCGGGCCAGCCCGAGTCAAGGCATGTCTGCCTTCCTTTGAATTTACTACGGAAATGTAATGGTTAGTATTCGACTTTCGCGCGCTGGCGCGAAAAAGCGTCCTTTCTATCACTTGGTGGTCACCGACTCGCGTAATCGTCGGGACGGCCGATATATCGAGCGTGTTGGCTTTTTTAACCCGGTCGGTCGTGACCACGAGGAAAATCTGCGGATTGACGTCGAGCGTGTGGACTACTGGATTGGCCAGGGCGCACAGCCGTCCGATCGTGTTGCCTCTCTGCTGAAACAGCACCGCAAGGCAGCCGCGGCGAACTGATTGGGCGTTACGACTCAACCCGTCGTCCTGGGCCGAATTTCGGGCCTGTTTGGCGTAAGGGGATGGGTCAAGGTGTACTCGTACACCGAGCCGCGTGAAGCGGTACTGAATTACGATCGCTGGCTGCTCTCCGCGAAGGATGGATGGCAGGGGGCGACAGTCGCTGAAGGCAAGCGGCACGGAAAGACCGTCATCGTACGTATCGATGGATACGATGATCGTGACCAGGCGGCGAGTCTCATTGGAACCGAGATTGGAGTTCCGCGGGACGAGATGCCAGAGACGGGTGGCGACCAGTATTACTGGTCGGACCTCGAGGGACTCAGGGTCATTCACAAGGATGGCGCCGAACTCGGCAAAGTGGACCACCTGTTGGAGACCGGCGCTCACGATGTGATGGTAGTAAAAGGCGAGCGGGAGCGTTTGATTCCTTTCGTCATGAAAGAGGTTGTACTCGGCGTTGATCTCGCCAATGGAGAGATCCGGGTCGACTGGGAATGGGACTGACGCAATGCATTTCGATGTCATCAGCCTGTTTCCGGAAATGGTAGCGACGATCGCCGAATACGGCGTCGTGGGACGCGCACAGAGCAGGGGGCTGGTTACGCTGGAGGTTGAAAATCCGCGCGACCACACCAGCGACGTGCACCGCACGGTTGATGATCGACCCTACGGCGGCGGGCCTGGCATGGTGATGAAGTGCGAACCACTGGCCGGGGCGGTAGCCGCTTCAAGGAAGCGGTCACCCGAAAGGAGCCCTGTCGTTTACCTGTCACCGCAAGGCAGGGTGTTTGACCAGGCAACTGCGAATCGTTTCGCGGAGCTGCCTGGACTGATACTGCTGGCGGGACGTTATGAGGGTGTCGACGAGCGATTCATCGAGTCGCAGGTTGACGAGGAAATATCGCTGGGTGATTTCGTGCTTTCGGGCGGTGAAGTCGCGGCGATGGCAGTAATTGATGCTGTAGTGCGTTTGTTGCCCGACGTATTGGGCGATAACGAGTCAGCCGCCCAGGACTCATTTATGAGTGGGCTGCTGGATCATCCGCACTACACACGGCCTGAGGAAATCGACGGTCGCAGCGTGCCGGACGTGTTGTTGTCTGGCGATCACGCGGCGATTGCGCGGTGGAGAATGAAGCAGGCGCTGGGCAGAAGCAGGTTGCGACGCCCGGACCTGGTTGAGAAACTGGAATTGACCGACGAGCAGCAGGCGTTGCTTGACGAATTTTTGAAAGAGCAGAAACAATGAGCAAAATTATTGAAGCAATCGAACAAGAGCAAATGGGTAAAGAAGTACCCGAGTTTGCTCCCGGCGATACCGTCATCGTGCAGGTTAAGGTGAAGGAAGGAAACCGCGAGCGTCTGCAGGCGTTCGAAGGCGTGGTCATTGCCAAGCGCAATCGTGGCCTGAACTCATCGTTCACCGTCCGCAAGATTTCCCATGGCGAAGGCGTTGAGCGCGTTTTCCAGACCTACAGCCCGGTTGTCGATTCGGTCAAGGTCAAGCGTCGCGGCGACGTACGTCGCGCCAAGCTGTACTACCTGCGCGGTCGCACGGGTAAGGGCGCGCGCATCAAGGAAAAGATCTAGTTTCCGTCAGGAAATCATCGTTCCGGCGCAACGGTGTCCGGGGCGCTTTTCGCTATACTACGGCCCACTTACAAGAGCTGAACCATTTCTTTTCAGCGGGGTCCGTCATCTAATGAAGAACACATTGCTCATTGGCGTATTCGCCCTTGTACTCAGTGGCTGTTCGTCGCTCATGTCATCGGCCGCCAGCGGGCTGTCCGACAGCATTTCCGACTCTATCCTGAACCAGGATGACCCCGAGACGGCCAAGGCCGCGTTGCCCACCTTCATGGTGCTTATTGACGGGTTTATCAGCGATAACCCCGACGATCCCGACATACTTGTGTCAGGCGCGACCCTGTATGCGTCCTATGGAGCGATCTTTGCTGACGACGAAGCCCGTGCATCGCGGCTGACGACGCGAGCGCGCGGTTACGCGCTTAGAGCCATGTGCGAGGAATACGGTCCAGCCTGCGATTGGCCGGACGCCAATTACGATGAGTTTGTAGCCTCGCTCGAGGCCATCGGTCCAAAACAGAGTGAATACCTGTACACCTACGGTTTCGCGTCAGTGGTTTTTCTACGCGCACACAGTTCGGACTGGAACTCGCTGGCCGAGCTGCCGCAGATCGAGGCGCTGTTCAATCACTATCTGGACATAAGTGGCGACACAGTTAACAGCGCCGTTTACACCTATATGGGAGCATTGCTGACTCTGCGCCCGCCGGCGCTCGGTGGGGAGCCTGAGAAGGCGCGGGAGTATTTCGAGAAAGCGATCGCGCTGACCGACGGCAAGGATCTTAGCGCCAAGGTCGAGTACGCGCGCGGTTACGCCAAACTCCTGTATGAGCGCGAATTGCACGATCAACTGCTTAACGAAGTGATGGCGGCTGATCCTTATCAGGACGGTTACACGCTAGGTAACGTCCTCGCCAAGGAACAGGCCGCGATACTGCTTGCCGAAGCGGATGACTATTTCTGAATGGAAAGACGATGAAAAGACTGATTCTGACAATCCTGGTGCTCGCGACTGGCCTCACATTGGGTCTGCCGCTGCAGGCTGCGACCCTGAAAATTGCCACGGTGACGCCTGAGGGCTCGCAGTGGATGAAGGACATGCGCGCGGGCGCCAAGGAAATCAAAGAACGTACGGAAGGCCGCGTACAAATCAAGTACTACGGTGGCGGTGTCATGGGCAACGACCAGAAAGTTCTGAGTCGTATCCGTATCGGTTCGCTCCAGGGCGGTGCGTTCACGCCAACCGCGCTGTCCAGTCAACACCCGGAGCTCAATCTGTACGGCCTGCCGATGGTGTTCGACTCGCTGGAAGAGGCGTCCTATGTGCGCAGCCGCATGGACAGCAAACTGATTGCGGGATTGGAGGAAGCAGGTTACGTCAGCTTTGGTTTCGGGGCTGGTGGATTTGCGCTGCTCATGTCCAATACGCCGATCTCGAAATTCGAGGACCTTAAAGGCAAGAAGGTCTGGATTCCGGAAGGTGATGCAATCAGCCGCCAGGCAATGGAGGCACTGAAATTGACGCCTGTGACCTTACCGCTAACCGACGTACTGACTGGTCTGCAGACCGGGCTGATCGACATTGTTGGCATGTCGCCGATCGGCGCGCTCGTCTTGCAGTGGCATACCAAGATCAAGTACATGTCGGATTTGCCGCTCGTGTACACGCTGGGCTTCATGGCTGTCGACAAGCGGGCGTTTTACAGGCTCAGTGAGGAAGACCAGGCCATCGTTCGCGAAGTTATGGGCCGCATCTACGAGAACTTCGACAAGACCAACCTGGTTGACAATGAGGGTGCGCGGGACGCAATGCTCAATACCGGTATCGAGACCGTGTCATTTGAGATTGCCGACTACGAGGAAGTTCGCGACGCGCTCATGGAGCTGAACGGAAACCTGGCCAAACAGGGCGTGTTCAGTGAAGAGCTGTATAGCGAGATGCTCACCTACATCGCCGAGTACCGGAACGGGCAACGTGATGAGGCCGGTCCGGCGAATTGAGGAAGCTCCTCAATAGCATGGACCGGGCGGGGCGGCTCGCCGAAAACACCGCGCTTGTCATCCTGCTCGGGACGATGATCGGCGTATCGGTTTTCCAGATTATCAACCGGCAGCTGCTTGACGGCAGCTTCAGCCTTTCCTGGGCTGATGAACTCGTCAAGATTATTGTGTTGTGGCTCGCGATGGTCGGGTCGATCGCCGCGGCGCGCGATAACAAGCACATTCGAATTGACCTGATTACGCACGTTCTGTCCGGGCCGGTCGTGGCCTGGGCGAAAGTGATTGTCGACCTGTTTGCAACGATAGTCTGCGCGGTCATCGGGTGGCACGCCTTCCGCCTGATACGTGAAGAGATGAGTTGGGGCGATACTATCTTCACGGATGTGCCGCTCTGGATGCTGCATGCGATCGTGCCGCTCGCGTTTCTGTTGCTTAGCTACCAGTTCCTCGTGCGTACCGGGAAGCTGTTGCTCGGTATTTTTGCACCTGCCAGGAACGAGGCGGCATCGTGATTATCGTCAGCATCCTGTTGATCGTGCTCGCAATCCTTGGTGCGCCGCTATTTGCGGTCATCGCGACCAGCGCAATGGCCGGTTTCTTGAATAACGAAACCGACCTGATGACGATGGCGCTCGAGTTGCTGAGTATTTCGCAGATGCCGATACTAACGGCCATTCCCTTGTTCACGTTTGCGGGCTACCTGCTCAGCGAGAGCGACGCACCCAAGCGACTGGTGCGGCTGACCAATGCCATGTTTGGGTGGATGCCAGGCGGCCTTGCGCTTGTCTGCCTGGCGGCGTGCGCGTTCTTTACTGCTTTCACAGGGGCGTCAGGTGTAACTATCATTGCGCTGGGTGCCATTCTCTATCCCGCATTGAAGCAGGACGGCTATAGCGACCGCTTTAATCTCGGTCTGGTCACATCGTCCGGAAGCCTGGGATTACTGTTCGCACCTTCGCTGCCGCTGATCCTCTACGGCGTGGTTGCCGAAGTCAGTATCGATGATCTCTTCCGGGCCGGCATCCTGCCGGGCCTTACCATGCTGGTCATGTTGTCGGGATACAGCATCTGGGTGAATCGAGACAACCGCAAACCAATCAGCAATTTCTCGTTACGTGAAGTCGGCAGCGCATTGCGCGAAGCGATGTGGGAACTGCCATTGCCGATCGTTGTGCTTGGCGGCATCTACTCTGGATTCTTCGCAGTGTCGGAAGCGGCGGCGATCACCGCGCTCTACGTCTTCATCGCGGAAGTTCTTATCAACCGCGAGATTTCGTTCAAGGAGTTGCCGCGAATCGTGCGTGAGGCGATGGTACTCGTTGGTGGTATTTTGATGATCCTCGGCGTTTCGCTGGCGTCGACCTACTACATGATCGACTCCGAGGTGCCGCAGAAGTTACTCGCCTTTGTCGCCGAGATGGTAAGCAGCCAGACGTCCTTCCTCATCCTGCTATTACTTTTCCTGCTCGTGCTTGGGGCAATTCTGGATATCTTCTCCGCCATCGTTCTCGTGGTGCCGCTGATACTGCCTATCGCGGCAGGTTTTGGCGTCAACGAAGTGCATCTTGGCATCGTGTTCCTGGCCGCGATGCAGCTCGGCTACCTGACACCACCAGTCGGCCTGAATCTTTTTATCGCGAGTTATCGATTTGAGAAACCGATCATGCACGTCTATTCTGCCACGTTCCCATTCCTGGTAATCCTGCTGCTGTCGGTTATCCTGATAGCGTTCCTGCCAGAGCTGTCATTAGTTTTCCTGTCGGGTGACTAGCACGGAGGTGTAGCGTGTTTCGTAAACTCTCGACTTTTCTTTTCCTGGCGCTGATGTCCTCGCCAGTTGCGGCGTCGCTGGACGATGTTCGGCTGCCTCCGGGCTTCGTCATTGAGGAGTATGCCGACGTGCCGAATGCGCGCTCCCTCGCATTGGGAGATAAGGGCACGCTATTTGTATCGAACCGGAAGGGTCGCTCCGTGTACGCGGTCGTGCGCAACGACGATGGCTCAACCCGGACGATTGAGCTGCTTAGCGGTATGAGTACGCCAAACGGCATCGCGTTCCGCGATGGCGCCCTGTACGTCGCAGAAATCGATCGGGTCATTCGCTACGACGATATCGAGGATCACCTCGAAGATGCGCCGCAAGGGGAACAACTGGATATCGAATTGCCGTCGGATCGACACCACGGATGGCGCTACATCGGTTTCGGGCCGGACGACAAGCTGTACATAAGCATCGGCGCACCCTGCAATATTTGTGACGAATTCGGTTACGCGCAAATTATCCGCTTGAATGCAGACGGAACCGGTCGCGAGACCTTCGCCTCGGGCATTCGGAACTCTGTCGGGTTCACGTGGCATCCCACGACCGGGGAAATGTGGTTTACGGACAATGGCCGCGACATGATGGGTGACGACATACCGCCATGCGAGCTCAATCATGCGCCGCGACAGGGACTGCACTTCGGCTATCCTTATTGTCACGCCGGGGATATCGCCGACCCGAGATTCGGGGTTCGTCAGGATTGCTCCAACTACACGCCGCCCGTGCAGAAACTGGGCCCGCACGTCGCCCCGCTCGGAGTTAAGTTCTACGCTGGCGACATGTTCCCTGAGGAATACCGTAACCAGGTGTTTATCGCGGAACACGGCTCGTGGAATCGGTCCAAGAAGATAGGCTATCGAATTACGCTTGTCCGACTGGAGGGCAATGAGGCCGTCTCTTACGAGCCGTTTGCAGAAGGGTGGTTGCAGAACGAGCAAGTTTCGGGCCGACCTGTTGATCTGATCGTGCTCGAAGACGGTTCCATGCTTGTAAGTGATGATTATTCAGGCAAGATCTATCGAATTAGTTATTCGGGGCGCACACGGTAAGGGTTTGTTCTATGAGTAGCGGTAACATCATCTCTCGGTTCTTCGGCGCAATCTGGCGCGGCCTCGACAGGCTGCGCAAGATCCTGCACCTGTTGTTGTTGCTGTTCATTTTCCTGATGTTCTTCGGAGCGTTGTCCGGCGGTCCGCCTCACCTCATGCCGCAATCGGCCGCATTGCTTGTGCAGCCGGTCGGACAGCTCGTTGAACAAATCGCGGGTGATCCCTATGACCGGGCTGTTGCCGAATTGTTCGACGATCCGCCTCCGCAGACATTGGTATCGGACGTAGTTGAAGCATTTCGTTACGCGAGCACAGACGATCGCATTGAGGTTGTGCACCTGGAGCTCAGTGCCCTTGGAGGAGCGGGTCTCAGTAAGCTGCAGCGCATTGCGGCAGCGATGGACAGCTTTCGGGATTCGGGTAAGCGCATCATTGCAAGCGCCGACTACTTTTCTCAACAGGGTTACTTCCTGGCGGCACACGCCGACGGGCTGTACATGCATCCCGAGGGCATCGTTTACCTCCAGGGATACGGCTCGTACCGCAACTACTTCAAGGAAGCGATCGACATGTTGCGTATTGACTGGAACGTCTTCCGCGTCGGTACGCACAAATCCTTTGTCGAGCCCTATGCGCGCATGGATATGTCGCCCGAGGATCGCGAGTCGCGCCGGCGCCTGATCGACCAGTTCTGGACGATGTATGAGAATGATGTCGTTGCGGCACGTGGCTTGCCGGAAGGCGCGATCCACGACTATTCCGAAAACCTGCTTGAATACGTGAGAAGCACGAACGGCGATATCTCGCAAGCGGCGCTTGATCGTGGCCTGGTGGATGAGCTGCTGGGACGTGCTGAACTGCGCGAGATGTTGCAGGGTTACGTTGGTGTGGATCCGGACGATGACTCAATGTACTCGGCTGTCTACATGCCTGATTACCTGAACCAGATGAATCTGCTCCACGGGCCGCGTCTGCAGGCGGAGAACGTCGCTGTAGTCGTAGCCGTAGGGGATATTCTCAATGGTTCGCAGCCGCCGGGAACGATCGGGGGCGATTCGACGGCAGCATTGCTGCGACGTGCTCTTGCGGACGAATCCGTCAAGGCCGTGGTGTTGCGCGTCGACAGCGGAGGCGGCAGCGTATTTGCCTCTGAAGTCATCGCGGAAGAAATCGAGGCATTGCAGGCAGCCGGCAAACCAGTCGTCGCGTCGATGAGCAGTATCGCCGCATCCGGAGGGTACTGGATAGCGGTGGTGGCAGATCGCGTTATCGCGAGCCCGGCGACCGTGACCGGGTCAATAGGCATTTTCGGCATGGTTCCGACATTCCAACGCACGCTGAGGTTGGCGGGTATCAGTACCGACGGTGTGGGAACGACCCCGTGGTCTGGTGAACTGCGTCTGGATCGCGAGATGGCCGAGCATACGAAGCAACTCTTCCAGCTCGTTATCGAAGATGGTTACGACGACTTTATTTCCGGTGTTGCCGAGAATCGGGAACTCGATAAGGACTACGTCGATTCAATCGCGCAGGGGCAGGTCTGGACAGGCGACGACGCTTTTGAGAATGGCCTGATCGATCAGCTGGGCGATTTCGACGACGCCATACTGGCCGCCGCCGAGTTGGCCGGACTGGTTGAGGGTGCGTACGGGCAGAAGCTGATAGAGCGGCAGCTCACGCCGACGGAGCAGATGATCCTTGACTTGTTGTCGGTTTTTCGGGTGACGGGCGTAGACCCTGCGGTACTGGTCGACGCGCCGACGCCGATTGAAGTATTCGCCAATCAACTGCAGAAACTCGTCGCTCACGTCGGCCGCTTCAACGATCCGAAGAGCATCTACTCACACTGCCTGTGTGAGATGGAGTAACGGTAGGCACTTTCCCGAATTGACTACTCGAACCGGTGTTGGATAATAAGGTGGCGAAAGGGCAAAGCTGACGAAAGTCAGTGACGCAAAGCCACGGATCCTCGCCTCCACCGCGACGCTTTCCGCGTCGCCACGAAGGACCCAAGACCGCCGGGCTGCCGACACGGTAAGCAGCTAAGTAGACGGAGATAGGTCATGCTGTTCTTCAACAAGATCCCGGTATCCCTGGTGCTGATAGCACTGCTCGTTACGTTCTGGCTAGCAACAGGGCAACTGCCATAGGAGCTACGTAATACAAGGAAGTTCGTCCCGCTGGGTACGAAGTTAGCGATACGTGTGCCGGCGCAGTGAATGCGTAGTCCTAATTCCAGTGAAGGATGACTTTACCTGACTGACCGGATTCCATAAGTTCGAAGGCGGGCTGGAATTCATCGATGTCGAAGTGGTGCGTAATAATTGGGTCCATGTTGAGCCCACTCTGAAGCATGCTGGACATCTTGTACCAGGTCTCAAACATCTCCCGCCCATAAACCCCCTTAAGCACGAGACCTTTAAAGATCACTTCGTTCCAATCGATCGCCATGTCGCCCGGTGGAATTCCGAGCATCGCGATCTTGCCGCCGTGATGCATCGTGCGCAGCATGTCTCGGAACGCTTGCGGGTTCCCGGACATTTCCATACCGACATCGAAACCCTCCACCATGCCGAGTTCCTTCATTGTCTCGTCGATCGTCGTTGCAGTGACATTGATCGCGCGTGTAGCGCCCATCTTGCGAGCGAGGTCGAGGCGATAGTCATTGACGTCGGTAATGACGACATGGCGCGCGCCCGCGTAGCGAGCAATAGCTGCAGCCATGATCCCGATTGGCCCTGCGCCCGTGATCAGCACATCCTCGCCGACCAGGTCGAAAGACAGCGCCGTGTGGGTGGCGTTACCAAGCGGGTCGAGAATTGACGCCATCTCGTCAGTAATTGCGTCCGGGAGCTTGAAAACGTTGAAAGCAGGCACCGCGAGGTACTCGGCAAACGCGCCAGGTCGATTTACGCCGACACCACAGGTGTTCATGCATAGGTGGCGTCGTCCCGCACGGCAGTTACGGCAATAGCCGCAGGTGATGTGCCCTTCGGCTGAGACGCGATCGCCGATCTCAAAACCTCGAACCTCGATGCCCATCTCGACAATCTGGCCGCTAAATTCATGCCCAACAGCCATGGGTACGGGGATCGTCGCCTCGGCCCAGTCGTCCCACTTGAAGATGTGAATGTCGGTGCCGCAGATCGCGCTGCGATTAACCTTGATCAGCACGTCATTGTGTCCGACTTTCGGGGTGTCGATGTCTTCCATCCAGATCCCACGCTCGGCCTTGGCCTTGACGAGTGCTTTCATGAGATTACTCCGAGCTCACGACCAACCTCGGTAAACGCGTCAATTGCCTTGTCGAGTTGTTCGCGTGTCAGTCCCGCTGACATCTGTGTGCGTATCCGTGCCTGCCCCTTGGGGACGACCGGGAACGAGAAGCCGATGACGTAGATGCCACGTTCGAGCAGCTTGTCGGCCATCGTCGTGGCGAGCTTCGCGTCGCCAAGCATGACCGGGATAATCGGATGTTCGCCCGGCTTCAGGTCAAAACCGCGCTCCGTCATCCTGGCGCGGAAATGCGCGGCATTCTCATGCAGCTGCTGCTGCAGCGAGTTGTCGCGCTCCAGCAGATCGAGGACGGCGATGGAGGTCGCGGCGATCATCGGCGCGACGGAGTTGGAGAACAGGTAGGGGCGCGAGCGCTGCCGCAGCCAGCCCACGATTTCCTTGCGGCCGGAGGTGTACCCGCCGGATGCGCCACCCAGGGCCTTGCCAAGTGTGCCCGTGATTATGTCGATGCGGCCCATGACGTCACGGTATTCATGCGTACCCCGACCGTGGTCGCCGAGGAAGCCCGCAGCGTGGCAATCGTCGATCATAGTGAGGGCGTCATACTCGTCTGCCAGGCTGCAAATACTCTGCAGATCAGCGATAGTTCCATCCATCGAGAAAACACCGTCGGTCACAATCAGGCTGACATTGGCGTCCTTCGTGGCCTCGAGTTGCTCGCGGAGGTCTTTCATGTCTGAGTTGGCGTAGCGATGCCGGCGAGCCTTGCAGAGACGGATCCCGTCGATAATGCTGGCGTGATTCAGCGCATCACTGATGACGGCATCCTCAGGACCAAGCAGTGTTTCGAAAAGGCCGCCATTGGCGTCGAAACACGACGGGTAGAGAATGGTGTCCTCGGTACCGAGGAACTGGCTAATTCGGTCCTCGAGCGCCTTGTGGATCGTCTGTGTCCCGCAAATGAAGCGCACCGATGCCATTCCGTAGCCAAATTCGTCGAGCGCCTTGTGCGCCGCGGCAATGACTTCGGGGTGGTTGGCGAGCCCCAGGTAATTGTTGGCACAGAGATTCAGGACCTCGGTCGTACTCCCATTGGTCTGTACGTCAATGGCAGCCTGTTGCGGTCCGGCGATCAGTCTTTCCTGTTTGAACAGGCCCTCGGATTTCAGCGCTTCGGTTTGAGCCGCAAGCGACTGCAGAAATGGTGCTGGCACGGGGCTTCTCTTTGTTGTTTTTGGGGGCCGAAATTATATCGCGAATCCGGGCCAATACCGATGCCTGTAGCGCTATTTATAGGCTATCATCGCCCGCGACTGACCCGTGATCGGGGCGCTAATACGAGTCCACTTCGAGTGGACGAATGGAGTTTGAGATGAGTTTCGTCGACCAACCGGCTGCCCGTGAAAGCAGCATCTCCTACATCAATGAACACTACCTAACTGACGAACAGGAGATCGTCCGGCAATTGGCCGAAGAGGCTGACCCGGGCGCATCAACACGTCGGAAGATCATGGAAACGGCGGCCCAGCTCGTGCGGGCTGTACGCAAGAATTCGAAGAACGATGGCGGTATAGAGGCGTTCCTGCAGCAGTACGACCTGTCGTCCGACGAGGGCGTTCTGCTCATGTGTATTGCGGAGGCACTGCTGCGTATTCCCGATGCGGATACGGCGGACCGATTAATCGCCGACAAGGTCACGGCGGCCAAGTGGCAGGATCACGTGGGCACCAGCGATTCGCTGTTCGTCAATGCGTCGACCTGGGGCCTCATGTTGACGGGCAAGATCCTGACGCTCGATGAAGTCGCGCAAGGCAACCCGACCAGGATGCTCGGCAAACTTGTGAGTCGGGCAGGTGAGCCGGTAGTTCGGACAGCCATGCGCCAGGCGATGAAGATCATGGGGCACCAGTTCGTTATGGGCCGTAACATCGGCGAAGCGCTGAAACGCGCAATCAAGAGTACGGATCTGCCGTACCGTTACTCATTCGACATGCTGGGCGAGTCGGCCCTGACCGCCACTGATGCGCAACGCTATCTCGACAACTATCACGAGGGCATCAAGAGTATCGGTGACGCGCACGTCGAGTCAGAGGACGTGTTCTCGGCCCCTGGCATTTCGGTCAAGCTGTCAGCCTTGCATCCGCGCTACGAATACACCCATGAGGACCGGGTCATGGCCGAACTTGTGCCGTCCGTACTCGAGCTCGCGAAGCATGCCAAGGACATCGGCATCGGCCTCACGATCGATTCGGAGGAGGCGCATCGCCTTGAAATGTGGCTCGACATATTCGAGCGCGTTTATCGCGATCCGGCTCTGAATGGCTGGGACGGTTTCGGCGTCGCGCTGCAGACGTACCAGCGCCGCGGTTGGGACAGCATGCGCTTCCTGATTGACCTGGCTGGCGATGTCGGCCGCCGTATCCCGGTGCGCCTGGTGAAAGGAGCTTACTGGGATAGCGAGGTGAAATGGGCGCAGGAGCAGGGGCTGGAAAGCTACCCTGTGTTTACGCGTAAATCACACTCCGACGTCTCCTACCTGGCCGCGGCACGAGCGGCGCTCGGTGCTGGCGACAAGATCTACGCGCAGTTTGCCACGCACAACGCGCATACCCTCGCGAGTGTGCTGCACTATGCGGGCTCGCGGCGTGACTACGAGTTTCAGCGGTTGCACGGCATGGGCGAGGAGTTGTATGCAGAAGTCGTCGATCCCGAGAAGCATGACCGGCCATGCCGCGTGTACGCGCCTGTCGGCAATCACGAGGATCTGTTGCCATACCTCGTGCGGCGACTGCTCGAGAACGGCTCGAATACATCCTTCGTCAACAAGATCGCCGATGAATCGATTGACGTTCAGGACATTATCGCCGATCCACTCGAGACTGCCGCAGCCCATGACTACGCGGCACATGACCTGATTCCCAGGCCGATCGATATCTTCCAGCCGGAGCGCGAAAACTCGCAGGGCGTAAACCTGCCGAATCGTTCTGTCAGCAAGGATCTCCTCGACGAACTGGAGGCCGCGAGCAAGCAGCCGCGGACAGCGAAACCGATCATCGGCGGAAAGGAAGTAAGCGGCAAGGAAGTACCGTCGGTCAACCCGGCCGATAACGCCGAAGTCGTCGGCATCTGTCACCAGGCGTCCGGTGAGGACCTGGACAAAGCCATCGAATTATCCGTTGCGGCACAGCCAGCCTGGAACCGTCTTGGGGCAGAAGAGCGCGCCCGGATCCTGAATCGCGCAGCGGACCTCTACGAGGAACATCGCGACGAGCTGATCGACCTTTGTGTCAGGGAAGGCGGCCGGACGATTCCGGACTGCATTTCCGAGCTCCGCGAAGCCGTCGACTTCATGCGCTACTACGGTGCCCAGGCGAAGAAGCATTTCGGCGATCCTGTTGTGCTGCCAGGCCCGACCGGCGAGCGCAATACCTACAGCATGCGTGGCAAAGGCGTGTTCATTGCGATCAGCCCGTGGAATTTCCCGCTGGCTATCTTCACGGGCCAGGTGACGGCGGCGCTTGCTGCCGGCAACGCAGTGCTCGCGAAACCCGCGGCCCCGACGACAATAATTGCCTACCGAGCGATCCAGTTGTTGCACGAAGCCGGGGTCCCGGCCGAGGTCCTGCACTACGTTCCTTGCGGCGGTCGGCTCATGGGCGAACGCGGTGTTGCAGATCCTCGCATAGCCGGCGTCGTGTTCACCGGGTCAACCGAGGTGGCGCAAACCATCAACCAGACGCTGGCGCATCGCGATGCCCCGATTGGGACGTTGATTGCCGAAACCGGCGGCCAGAATGCAATGTTCGTAGATAGCTCGGCGTTGCCTGAGCAGGTTGTGCACGACAGTATCTATTCCGCATTCAACAGTGCGGGACAACGGTGCTCGGCGCTGCGCTTGCTGTGCGTCCAGGAAGAAGTCGAACCGCGCACGCTGGATCTTCTAAAGGGCTACATGGAAGAGCTCGCAATTGGTGATCCGAAGCACTTGTCGACCGACGTTGGGCCGGTAATCGATGACCCATCGAGGCAGATACTGGCGAAACACGTCGAGCGCATGGGAAAAGAGCAGAAGATCGTCCACCGTCGAGCATTGCCTGATGGGGCCGATGCGGGTACGTACTTCTCGCCCACGCTCGTCGAGATCGACGACATCAGCGCATTGACCGAGGAGCAGTTCGGCCCGGTTCTGCACGTGGTCAAATTCAAGAGCCGGCATCTCGACAAGATGGTCGCTGCCGTGAACGGTACTGGTTTCGGGCTGACCATGGGTCTGCACAGCCGTATCGATTCGCGCGTGGCCGGGCTTGCGGCAGACTGCGGAGCAGGGAACCTCTACGTCAATCGCAACATGATCGGTGCGGTCGTTGGCGTACAGCCGTTTGGCGGCTGTGGGCTCTCCGGAACCGGCCCGAAGGCGGGCGGTCCGCACTACGTGCAGCGCTTTGGCACCGAATTCACGCTGAGCAACAACATTTCGGCTGTTGGTGGTAACGCGAGCCTGCTTACTCTAGGCTCCGATTAATGGCAGCAGTCAGTGTCTTCGATATATTCAAGATAGGAATAGGCCCCTCCAGTTCGCACACGGTCGGGCCGATGAAGGCGGCGCGTGCATTCGTATCCGGGCTCGAAGGCCTTGAGGCCGCGAAGATTCGTGTCACGCTCTTCGGGTCACTGGCCTGGACCGGTAAGGGGCATGGTACCGACTCGGCCATACTGCTGGGCCTGGCCGGGTATGAGCCTGAGACCATCGATCCCGACGCCGTGGACAGTATCCTCGCCGATCTTCGTGACGAGGATCGATTTGAGATCGACTTCAACTACGAGCGTGAGCTCGAGCGGCATACCAACGGCATGACATTTGCCGTGCTCGATGAGAGCGGTGCGATCCTCAAAGAGGACGACTATTTCTCCCTGGGTGGGGGCTTTATTGCACGCGGCGACGAGCCGGAGCCCGGTTCGCTCGGCGAGGAACCGCCGTATCCATTCACGACCAGCGAGTCTTTGCTCGAGATTGCCGGGTCGCATGATTTCAGTATTGCCGAACTGATATTCCAGAACGAGCTGACCTGGCGAAGCGAAGATGACGTGGTCGCCGGTTTGGGGGCCGTGCACGATGCAATGCTCGCCTGTATTGATCGCGGTCTGCGGACCGACGGCGTCTTGCCGGGGCAGCTCGCCGTGACGCGTCGCGCTGCGAAGCTCAGGCGCAGTCTCGAGAAACGGGGCCAGCCGCAAGCACTCGATGCGATGGAATGGGTGAATGCGTACGCCATCGCGGTTAACGAGGAAAACGCCGCAGGTGGCCGAGTGGTCACATCGCCGACTAACGGCGCGGCGGGAATCATCCCGGCGGTTCTAAAGTTCTACGAAGAATTCGTCCCCGACGCAGACGCAGAGGGCGTGCGCGCATTTCTCCTGACGGCAGGCGCGATCGGCGTCCTGTACAAGATCAATGCATCGATTTCAGGTGCCGAGATGGGCTGCCAGGGCGAGGTCGGCGTGGCGTGTTCAATGGCGGCGGGTGGCCTGGCCGCAGCGCTTGGCGGCTCGAACGATCACATCGAAGAGGCCGCCGAAATTGGTATGGAACACAACCTGGGGCTTACCTGTGACCCGATAGGCGGTCTCGTACAGATCCCCTGCATAGAACGCAACGCGATGGGTGCTGTTAAGGCCATCAACGCGGCCAAGCTTGCGATGCACGGGGATGGCTCGCACAAGGTGACGCTCGACCAGGTTATCGAGACCATGCGCCAGACCGGCCTGGATATGTCATCGCACTACAAGGAAACGTCCAAGGGCGGCCTGGCTGTCAATGTTCCGGAGTGTTGACGTGGATGAACTGACAATTCTGGTCAAAGGGTCATCGGCCGACCCCTACGAGACCACCTTTATCAAAGATGCCTCCAGCCTGACCGCGCTATGTACCTGCCCGGCGGGCAGCTTTGGAAATTTCTGCAAACACAGGATTGCCATTCTCGACGGCGATGCTGATGCGGTCCTGGAAGAGGACGCGAAGAAGGTCCCGACGGTCGTGGAATGGCTGGCCGGAACAGACGTTGAAGAAGCATTGGCCGAGTTGCGTGAAGCCGAGTCACGCAAGGACAAGGATGCTGTCGGGACCGCAAAACGGAAGCTCGCACGAGCGATGAATTCGTAAAACGAACGACAGCGATAACAAAACAACAGGAGACGAAAATAATGAAGAACAGGTTCAAGGTGCTGCTTGGATTGCCCATCATCGGAGTATTCGCCGTCGCTATTGCAGCGAATCATGGTGACGATGTGGTGCTGCCCGCAAAGATCAGCAAAGCGGACGCCAAAGGTCAGATCTTCGAGCGTGAAGACATGACCGAAACGAAGCACGACGACGGGCATGTCACGCTTGATGTCACGTCGCTTTTAAGCAGTGACAAGAAGTTCGCGTCCGGCATGTACAAGTCCGGCAAAACTCGCTCCGAAATCAACGAGCCGTATGGCGTGGATGAGTTCATGTACTTCCTGGAGGGTGGCGTAACGCTTACCTCGAGCGACGGCACGGTTACCGAGATCAAGGCTGGCGATGCCGTCACTATCCCGAAAGAGTGGACAGGCATTTGGGACACGGACGGCTATACCAAGATCTGGGTGATCTACTCTGCGGACGGGTCCGGACTGGAGTAAACAGTCACCTGATCAGGCAGGTTGCTTCTTTGGCCAATCGTGCACGAGCAGTTCGGTCTTCGGCCGCTCGTAGAGACTCCAGTTATCCTGATCGATCTGCACTGAGACGACCCCGGCGGTCGGCAGATTATGGGTGAGTCCCGGTTGCAGGAAGTTCACAAGGTCCGTTAGCCCCGGATTGTGGCCGACCACCATGAGGCTGTTGAAACCGTTGTCCTGAGACACAATGACGTCGAGGATGCGTTCCGGCGAGGCAAGGTACAGGTGGTCCTCACGTTGCAGAAACTCCTTCGGGTAGTTCAGTTCGCGGGCGATGACTTTGGCCGTCGTCCATGCCCGCGTGGCGGGGCTGGTGACGATTAGCGACGGCCGTATGCCGTGATCGTGAATGCGTTTGCCCATAACCGGGGCATCGCGCTTGCCGCGCTTGTTCAGCGGGCGCTCGCGGTCTCTGAGGCTAGTGTCTTTCCAGCTGGACTTGGCGTGGCGAACAATAGTCAGTGTTTTCATAGGCTTATTGCCTAAAAGTAAAGCTTACATTAACCCTGTCTGGAGTCGTGCTTCTTCGGACATCATGCCGACATTCCATGGAGGATCAAAGACTAGCTCGACCATGACATCCGCAACAGTAGGGATAATCGCTATCTTCTCTTTTGCGTCTTGCACCAGCACATCGCCCATGCCACAACCCGGCGCGGTCAGGGTCATATCGACACTGACCGAGCGTTCACCGTTGCCGAGTGATGCGACGTCGCAACGGTAGATCAGTCCGAGATTAACGATATCGACCGGGATCTCCGGGTCGTAACAGGTCTTGAGTTGATCCCAGATGATGGTCTCAATATCCTCGTCGCTCGCGTTTTCCGGAATTGCCGGCGGTGGTGTGGGTTCCTTGCCGAGCGCGTCCGCGTCTGCTCCTGATATCCGGAACAGGTTGCCTTCGACGTACACGGTAAAGCTGCCGCCGAGCGCCTGGACGACAAAGCCCTCGGTTCCTTCTTTCAGAGTCACGGACTCGCCAACAGGAATGATGACCGCGCTGACGTCGCGAATGAG
>Ga0209456_10000027_pt1 | contig 66209 bp, 58 predicted proteins | sample COG_11_FD_184755 | JGI IMG/M metagenome (GOLD analysis project Ga0209456, IMG submission 184755) | Pelagic marine sediment microbial communities from the LTER site Helgoland, North Sea, for post-phytoplankton bloom and carbon turnover... | ecosystem: Environmental > Aquatic > Marine > Neritic...
CCATGCTTCCCGATGGCGACACGATCATCCAGGAAGGCGATGAGGTTTTCTTCATTGCGGACCGCAAGGATATACGCGTCTTCATGAGCGAGATGCGACGCCTCGAGGACCCGGTGCGCCGGGTCGTTATCGCGGGCGGCGGCAACATCGGTGTGCGGCTCGCACTTGCGCTTGAACAGACCAACCAGGTCAAGATTATCGAGCGTGACCCCGTGCGAGCGCGGGTGATTTCGGAGCAATTGAACAAGGCGATCGTGCTGGTTGGTGATGCGGCCGACGAGGAGCTGTTGCTCGAGGAAAACATCGATAACGTTGATGTCTTTTGTGCGCTGACGAATTCGGAAGAAGCCAATATTCTGAGTTCGATGCTGTCCAAACGGCTGGGCGCCCATAAAGCGATGGCATTGATCAATCGCGCCTCCTACGTCGACCTCGTGGAGTCCGGCAGCATCGATATCGCCATATCACCGCAACAGGTCACCATCGGGTCGCTGCTCGCGCATGTGCGCCGTGGTGATGTTGTAAAGGTCCATTCATTGCGACGCGGGGCCGCCGAGGCCATGGAGGCGATCGCGCATGGCAACGAAGACAATTCCAAGGTCGTGGGGCGGGCGATCGAGGACATCGAATTACCCAAGGGCACGGCCATTATTGCCATCGTACGCGACGACCAGGTCATCATTGCGCATCACGATACGGTCATCGAGTCCGACGACCACGTCATCCTGTTCATGACAGACAGGCGCAAGATCGAGAAACTCGAAGGCCTGTTCCAGGTTGGCGTTTCGTTTGTATGAGCCCTGACGACAGCTAATGAACTGGACGGTCGTACAACGCATCCTTGGCTTGCTGCTCATGATATTCAGCCTGACGATGCTGCCGCCGATTCTGTTCAGTCTCTATTACGACGACCACTCCTGGCTGCCGTTTGTCGAGGGCTTCGGCCTGACTCTGGCCGCCGGCTTCCTCTGCTGGTTGCCGGTACACCGTTCGAAGAAGGACCTGCGTCTGCGTGACGGCTTTCTCGTCGTTGCTGCGTTCTGGACGGTACTGGGTACCTTCGGTGCTGCGCCCCTGTTCTTCTCCGACGCGTTGTCGCTGTCGTTCACGGACGCCGTGTTTGAGTCGATGTCCGGCCTGACGACCACCGGCGCCACCGTTCTTACGGGTCTCGATGAACTGCCCGTCTCGATCCTTTACTACCGACAACAGCTTCAATGGCTGGGCGGCATGGGCATCATCGTCCTGGCCGTCGCCGTCCTGCCGATGCTCGGTGTCGGCGGTATGCAGTTGTATCGCGCAGAAACGCCAGGGCCGGTCAAGGACACCAAGTTAACGCCACGCATCACCGAGACGGCGAAGGCCCTGTGGTACGTCTACCTCGCATTCACCATTACGTGCATGGTCGGCTATCGCATCGCCGGCATGGGCTGGTTCGACGCGCTTTGTCATGCGTTTTCGACCGTCGCTATCGGTGGCTTTTCGACACACGACGCGAGCATCGCCCATTTCGACAGTGCAACGATCGACCTGATCGCCGTCTTCTTCATGTTTGTCGCCGGCATCAATTTCTCGCTGCACTTTTTCGCCTGGCGCTACGTGTCTATCAAGCACTACTTCAAGGACCAGGAGTTTCGTGCGTATAGCTTTATCCTGATCGTGCTATCCGCAGTCGTAATCGGTTCATTATTCATGTACCGCGGCTTTGATAACCCGGCCGATACGTTCCTCGACGGCCTGTTCCAGTCTGTGTCCATTGGTACAACGACCGGATTCACGACCGAGAACTTCGCGATCTGGCCAGCCGCGCTGCCGGTGCTATTGATTTTCTCGAGCTTCATCGGTGGTTCCGCAGGCTCGACGGCCGGCGGCATCAAGGTGATCCGCTGGTTGCTCGTCTATAAGCAGGGCGTGCGCGAGATTGCCCGGCTCGTTCACCCGAGCGCCGAAATTCCCGTGAAGCTCGGCAACAAAGCCGTGTCGTCACGCGTCGTCGAGGCTGTATGGGGTTTCTTCTCGGTGTACATCATCGTCTTCGGCGCCATGATGCTCGCGATGATGGCAACCGGGCTGGACCAGGTTACAGCTTTCTCGGCCGTTGCTGCGACGCTCAACAACCTGGGCCCCGGCCTCGGTGGAGTCGCCTCCGGTTTCATGGACCTCTCTGACGTGGCTAAATGGATATCCGTTATCGGGATGTTGCTCGGCCGACTCGAGATCTTCACGTTACTCGTTCTGATAACGCCGACGTTCTGGCGCACTTAAGTCTTGAGCGCCGGGAAATCGCAAAGCCGCATTGATCGCATGAGTTCTGCGTCCGGCCGGGCGGTTGCCTGGCTCACTCTCTTCATGGTGATCGTCACATTTGTGGTTGTCGTCATGCGCTACGTGTTCGACGCAGGGCTGATCTGGGTGCAGGAGTCTGTCGTCTGGATGCATGCTGTTGTGTTCATGCTTGGTGCGGCATATACACTGAAGGCCGAGGAACACGTGCGGGTCGACGTATTCTACCGGGCCATGAGTGACCGGCGGCGCGCATGGATCGATCTCATTGGCGTGCTCATCTTCCTTTTGCCGTTGTGTGTGTTCCTTGGCTGGAAGTCGTTCGACTTTGTCACGCAATCCTGGAGCATTCGCGAGGCCTCACGCGAATCTGGCGGGTTGCCGTACCCGTTTATCCCAATGCTCAAGTCGGTCCTGCTGTTGATGCCGCTCACTGTCGCGCTGCAAGGTATCTCGCTCGTCCTTGACTCACTCAAGACACTGCGAGGCAAGTAACGATGGAGTGGGTAGCGGCATTACTCTTCATTACGGTCATCCTGGTGTTGCTCGCCGGCTTTCCGGTGGCATTCACCCTGGCTGGGACCGCGTTGATCTTTGCCGGCTTCGGCATCATCGGTGGTGGTTTCAACGAAGCATTACTGCTCGGCCTGCCGAATCGCGTCTTCGGTATCATGACCAACAAGACGTTGGTCGCCGTTCCGCTGTTCGTATTCATGGGCGTGACGCTCGAGCGAGCGCGCATAGCTGAAGAGTTGCTTGAGACGCTGAGCGGCCTTTTCGGAACGTTGCGGGGCGGTCTCGGGATTTCGGTAACGATTGTCGGCATGCTGCTGGCCGCCAGCACCGGTATCGTCGGCGCGACCGTTGTGACCATGGGACTGTTGTCCTTGCCCACGATGCTCAAGCGCGGTTACGCGCCCGAAGTTGCGACCGGGACGATATGTGCCTCGGGTACGCTCGGGCAGATCATTCCGCCGTCGATCATCCTCGTCATGCTTGGCGACGTCATGACGACGGCGTACCAGCACGCGCAACTGGAGATGGGCATCTACTCGCCCAAGACGGTTTCGGTCGGCGATCTGTTCGCCGGGGCGCTGATTCCAGGACTGCTGCTCGTCGCACTGTATGTTCTCTACATACTGGTTACCGCCTGGTTCCGGCCGGGCACGATGCCTGCGCACCGTGCGGTGGAAGGACAGACGATCACCCTGTGGCAGGTACTGCGTGCCCTGGCGCCGCCATTGATCCTGATTCTCGCGGTGCTTGGTTCGATTCTGACAGGCCTCGCGACGCCCACAGAAGCCGCCGGTGTCGGCGGAATGGGCGCCTTGCTGCTCGCCCTGGCGCGCGGCCAGCTCAACCTCCCTCGCTTGCAGGACATCATGCGCGCGACGCTGCGCATCAGCAGTATGGTCTTCATGATCCTGATCGGGGCGTCGATCTTCTCGCTGGTATTTCGGGGTTACGGTGGCGACGATGGTGTAAGGGCAGTACTCGAGGCGCTGCCTGGTGGAATCATCGGGGCAGTCGTCGTCGTGATGCTCGTGATGTTTCTGCTTGGCTTTGTGCTGGATTTTATCGAAATCACATTCGTGGTCGTACCGATCGTCGGGCCAGTGCTGCTTGCTATGGGGCTCGATCCGGTTTGGCTTGGCATCATGATTGCGATCAATCTGCAAACGTCATTCCTGACCCCGCCTTTCGGTTTTGCGTTGTTCTACTTGCGCGGTGTCGCGCCCCCTTCGGTTACGACAGGCCAGATCTATCGCGGAGCTATACCGTTTGTCGCAATTCAGCTGCTGGCCCTATTGTTAATAGCAGCGTTTCCCGAAATCGTTACCTGGCTTCCGGACAAGATTTACAACAGCTAGGCCCCGCACACCGTGTGGATTGCGGCCGTCAGTTTGTCTGTGAGCTCGGCTTCCTGTTCCTCATTGATGATGTACGGCGGCGCGATCAGGACATGATCGCCGCTGCGCCCGTCTATCGTGCCGCCCATTCCGTAGATCATGAGCCCCTGTTCCATCGCGGCTTTTTGCACTTTGTTATGTGTCTTCTCTGCAGGATCCAACGGCGCTTTGCTTTCCTTATCGGCGACGAATTCGACACCGATAAACAGACCCCTGCCACGCACGTCGCCGACATTGGGGTGATCGCCGAGACTCTCGCGCAGGCGCGCACGCATCGAGCTGCCCCGGCTTTGTACGTTATCGAGTAGCCGCTCGCCTTCGATCGCATTCAATGTTGCCAGCGATGCGGCGACCGCTGTCGCATGGCCCATGAACGTATGACCATGTTGAAAGAAGCCGCTTGCTTGTCGAATAACGTCGGTGATCTCGTCCCTGCACAAAAGCGCACCTATCGGTTGGTAGCCCGCCGCCAGGCCCTTGGCCATCGTCACCATGTCGGGCTCTATACTTTCCTGCTCGTAGGCCATCATCGTTCCGGTTCGGCCCGTGCCACACATGACCTCGTCAAGAATCAGGTGCACGCCATACCTGTCGCAGATTTCGCGAATACGCTTGAAATAGCCAGGTGCCGGAGGAACACCTCCCGCGGTGGCGCCGACAACGGTCTCGGCGATGAAGGCTGCGACATTGCTCGGGCCGAGCTCCAGAATTTTCGCCTCTAGCTCGTTTGCGGCGCGTTGTCCGTACTCCTCGCGAGTTTCCTCATCGTGCATCTCACGATATTCGATGCACGGCGCGATATGGTGACCCGGCATCATGATCGGCCCGAATTTTTTGCGGCGCCACTCATTGCCGCCGACTGATAACGCGCCGAGGGTATTGCCGTGGTAGCTCTGGCGGCGCGCTATGTAGAGATGCCTCTCAGGCTCTCCTGCCTCGACAAAATACTGGCGTGACAACTTCAGTGCGGCCTCGATCGTCTCGGAGCCACCGCTTAGCAGCAGCACCTTGCCCATTCCGGGCGCGTTGTTTACGAGCTTCCCGGCCAGGGCTTCCATCACGTCGGTCGTGAAAAACGATGTGTGGGCATAGGGAAGCGTCTCCACCTGCTCGTGGATCGCGGCGACGACCGCGGGATGGCTGTGACCGAGACAGGAGACAGCTGCGCCGCCACAGCCATCGAGAAAACGCCTGCCTTCGGCGTCGACCATGTAGACGCCATCGCCGCGCACGGCTTTCGCCGGGTTCTGCAGCAGGCTTCTGTGAATCGCGTAGCTCACCAGTACGCGCTGACTTTGGAAAGTTGTCTTTCCGCTTCTCTTGCGATTTTGACGGCATCCCCGCCTTTGCGTGCAACGAGCAAGGTAATCAATGCCTCGACGACGGAAAGCGCGCCCGTAAACGAGTGATAGAAAGAGGTGGACCGGTTCTGCGTGATTATCGTATGGCGGGCGGCGTGCGCCGCAGGTGAAACCATGCTATCGGTGATCGCAATTATCTGCGCGCCGGCCTCGGCGCCATAGTTAACGGCATCGATTGTCAGTTGCGTGTACGGCGGAAACGAGATTACGAGGAGGCTGTCCTGTTCGCCGATCCCTCGTAGCTGATCCGCGAATATTCCAGCACGCGTATCAATGAGAAGGCTGTTCTCCTGGAACAACTGGTAGGCATAGTAGAACAGGAACGCGGGCGCATAAGCACCTCGAAGACCAAGAACATAGACGCGTCGTGACTCGTGCATCGTTTCAGCAGCGTCCCGAATCACTCCGTAGTTTTCATCGGAAAGCGTGCGCTCTACGTTCCTTAGCTCCTGTTCACGCAATTCCGAAAACAGTGCTTCGCTGCTGCCCGCGCCGCGCCGCTGTAAGTCAGCGACGCCGCTCGCGAACGTTGGCTCATTGCGTCGCAGGCGCTGGCGGAAGGGCTCCCGGAAGCGGTCGTACTCATCGAATCCCAGTGTCTTACTCAGGCGACTGACGGTCGCGGGTTTCACTCCAGCTTCTTTGGCCACAGACCGCATCGAATTCAGGCCCATTTCCTCGGGATTCTCGAGTATGAATTTGGCCGCCTTCTGCAGCTCGGGGGTCAGGTCGGAAAACGACTCGACGATCAGGCGAACGGTGTCCGGATAACGGAGGTCCATGATCACAAATGAAACAAATGATTCATTGAATCACTATACTGACTCATCCGTTGCAATAGAAGGGTTGATCAGCTAACTTGGAGGCAGATCTATAAGACGAATGGGCGCGCTCAGCGTCCCAAAGAAAGCAAGAAATTCTTCAACACAGGGGGTAAACCAAATGAAGAAGACATCCGTTTCCTATGGCGTAATGGCCGCATTGCTCGCGACTGGCGGGCTGGCGTTCCAGACAGCCATTGCGCAAGACGGTGCTGACGATGAGTTCATCGAAGAAATCGTGACCACAGGGTCGCGCAGCGCCAAACCACGCTCGGCCGGCGACTCGCCTGTTCCCGTCGACGTTCTCAATGCCGACGACTTCAATGCGCTGGGCAACACGGCCGACCTGACCGACAACCTGAAGGCCCTGGTGCCCTCGTACACGGCGACACCGGCCACGGGTGACGGTAGTGCGTTCGTGCGCCCGACGTCGCTGCGCGGTACCGCACCTGACCAGACACTGGTTCTGATCAACGGCAAACGCCGGCATCGTTCGGCGCTCGTGCAGTTCTTCGCGCCGGCCGCCGGTAACGGCGCTCACGGCGCCGACGTCGGCATGATTCCAGGTATGGCGATCAAGCGGGTTGAAGTCCTGCGTGATGGCGCAGCATCGCAGTACGGCTCAGATGCTATCGCTGGCGTAATCAACTTCATCCTCAGAGATGCCGCCGAAGGCGGCAGCATCCAGGCCCAGTACGGCGAGTTCCTCGACGGCGAGCAGAGCATTCATGTGGGCGCCAATGCCGGTATGGCGATCGGCAACAGCGGTTTCATCAACGCCACGATCGAGTACGTCGACAATAACGCACTGTCGCGCGGTGTTCAGCGTCCGGACGCGCAGGCGTTGATCGACAGCGGCATTAGCGAAGTCGGCCAGGACGCGCCGTTTGGCGACTCGCCTCTCGTGCAGACCTGGGGTCGTCCGGAGACCGAGGGTGTGCGCTTTTTCCTGAACTCGGGATTCGAGCTTAGCAACTCGGCTGAACTGTATGCCCGCTTCAGTCTCGCTGAGACCGACGGCCGGTACCGGTTCTTTTATCGGCACCCAACCACAAATGCGGTCTTCACGACCCAGTTGCCATTTGGTGCGGGCTGCCCGACCTGTGATCCAAACGATCCCACTGACACGCAAAACCTGCGTGAGCAGGGTTTCGTTGGCCTGCCGGGCGGCTTCACACCGTACCTCGATGGTGCTCAAAACGATTCAAGCATCGTGGTCGGCGTACAGGGTGAGGTAAGCACTGGCATCCTCTACGACTTCAGCTACAGCTACGGCAAGAGCGAGCTGGACTATCTCCTGAACAACACGGCCAACCAGTCGCTCGGGCCCGGCGATTTCGTGAACTTGCCCCAGACGAACTTCGACGTAGGTGGCTATGCGCAGGAAGAGAACAACATCAACCTCGATTTCTCGCTGCCCATGAGTGACAACGTTAATCTCGCCTTCGGCTTCGAGGCGCGCGAAGAGACCTTCACGGCTATTGCCGGTGAGCCGACTTCGTACTTCGGGTCCGGTTCCAGCGGTTTCCGCGGCATCGAACCAGCGAATGCCGGCGCATTCAAACGGGATAACGTAGCGATTTATGCGGATATCGAGCAGGACGTCAGCGATGCATGGATGCTGCAGTATGCCGCCCGCTACGAAAACTACTCGGACTTCGGCGGTACGCTGAACGGCAAGATTGCGACGCGTTTCCGGTTCACGGATGCGTTCGCAATTCGCGCCGCTGTGTCGACGGGCTTTCACGCCCCGACGCCGGGCCAGTCGAATGTCAGCACGATTATCACGACATTCGACGGCACAACCGGTCAGCAGGTAGAAGAAGGCCTGCTCCCGGTTAGCAACCCGGTCGCCCAGGCAGCCGGCGCAACCGCGTTGACCGAGGAGACCTCCATTAACGTCAGTGCTGGTTTCTCATGGGATATCGGCGATGCTGTGTCTATCACGGCCGATATTTACCAGATCGAAGTTTCTGATCGCATCTACCGCACTGGCGACCTGCCGCTGTTCAATGATCCGACACGGTCGGTTTCGTTCTACACGAATGCTCTCGATGTTGAGCACCAGGGTCTGGATATCGTCGCAACGTCTTCGTTCGACGTTGGCTCTGCTTCCAGCATCGACCTGTCATTGGCGTATGCCTACAACACGATCGAAGTAACGGATCAGAAGATCATCAACGGTAACCAGCCGGTTAACGACGGGCTGATCGAGGATATCGAGAACAACTATCCCGAGCATCGCTGGAACCTGACCGGCAACTGGCTGATCGGCGAGAGCTTCAATATTATGGCTCGCGTCACCTACTTCGGTGAGCATTATGACGAGCGCGGCCGCATCGACGACGCTGTCGATCCGAGCGCATTGATCGATCCGCTCTACTACCTCGATATGGAGGCAGGCTGGAACCTCAACGACAACTGGCGTGTTGTCCTCGGTGGCAGCAATATTCTCGACGAGTACGTCGATCCGATCGGACCGCCGAATGCCAACCGCCTGAGCGTTGGCCTGCAGTATCCGCGCCGTACGGTGGCCAACTATGAAGGTGGTTCCTGGTACCTGAAGGGAATCTTCTCCTGGTAGGAGTTACGCGTAGAAACACACGTTGTGTGTCACGAAGGCCGGCTGTTTTCAGCCGGCCTTTTCTTCTTACAGAATGCCCTTGCTCGTAGCGTTGGCGAGCTCCTGCATTAGCGCATCGTCGTCGTAGCGAGCTGCGCTAAGCGCCGTCGCGTAGTCGGGCAAATCTCCCCCGGCCATCCATGACGCACACAGGCTTCCCGCTGCGCAGGCCGACATGCTGCCAAAGCCCGACAAGGCGGCGACCATGAATGCGCCGTCCGTTGCCATCGGGCCGATCAATGGCCAGTTCTCTTCGGTCATCGTGTAGTAGCCGCCGTAGTGTGAGTAGCGCGCAGGCGGCTCGTCGATGTACGGCCTGAGTGCAGGAATGAATTCCGCCGCACCACGCATCACGATTTCCGGAAACTGGGGATCGGACGTCGGCTCGTTGGCAAGGTCCTCCTGCGGCTCGCTGGTTTGCTGGTTGTAGGCCCAGCCGAGCTTCACCCATTTGCCTTTGGGGCCACCGTCGGGGCGGCAGTGTGTGCCACCCGGCAGCGTCTCCGTTAGCCACGCGAGGTCGGGGTCGTCGGCGAGAAGTTCTCGCTCCTCGTCGGTCCAGCTCAGGGTCTTGGCATCGAGGTCGATCGAGAACGGCATGTCGCGGCGAATCGCGCCAAGACGGTCTTCGAACGCGACCTTCTGCTGGAACAGGTTGGTCACGGGCAGCGATTCGCCCAGCAAGCCTGCAATGTGGTTTGCGAAGGGTCCCGCTGCGTTGACGATTTGCTCGGCCTCTACCGTGGTCTTCTTATCTACCTCCAGCCTGAATGGGTGGCCCGCGTCTATTGACGTGACTGCGCCGCGCAAGAACTTGCCTCCACACTCCCGGATCCCCTCCAGCATGTACATGCCCAGTTGGTGTCCGCTGATGTCGCCGCCACGACGGATGTGAATAACACTTCGGATGTCGTTACTGAGCCACGGATAGTCTGTCGTGATCGCATCCCCGCGGACCTGGTTCTCGCTCCCTGTATCCCGGCGGCTCGCCAGTACGTAACCGCCGCGCGTCATGTTGAAGACGTTGTTTGATTCTTTCGCAAGGCGGTCGAGTTCGTCGATGCTGGCATTGGTGAAGGCAGTCATGACCGGGTGCGGCCACCAGTTGCGATAGTTGTCCCCGGACTGCGCGCTCGTGTAACTCATCGGCTGGCGCGGGTCGATCAGCAACACCGACTTTTTGCCGTGCTCCGTGCACTGGTAGTAGGCAGTCGCAATGCCCGCGATGCCGGCACCTATGACAGCTATATCGACCTGTCCGTCAGAGGTCGCGGGCACGCAGGTAGGCCAGTTCCGTCAGCCTGGAGTTGGCAGATACCTTCTCGAGGAACTCCAGGTAGGCCTTGCCGATCTTCGCAAACGCCGGGTCAATGGACATCAGCTCGGCCACCACTTCCTGCGTGATCGCTCTCAACAGCCGCAACACCTCGTCGGGGAACGGGCGGATCTCGATATTGGGGTCGGCCTCGAGTTGCGCCAGCGACATGGCATTGCCGTGTGTGTACTCAGCGGCCGTGTCGGTTGTAATCGCCTGGGCAGTGATCTCCAGAATCGCCTGTAAGTCAGGTGGCAACGAGTCCCAGGCTGCCTTATTGATAATTGTCTCGAGGCCCGGGCCCGGTTCCTGCCATCCCGGGTAATAGTAGTAGCTGGCTGCCTTGTGCAAACCGAACGACGCATCGTTGTAAGGACCAACCCATTCCGTCGCGTCGATGGCGCCCGTCTGCAGGGCCGTGAATATTTCGGCGCCCGGCAACGTCACGGGTGTGCCGCCCGCTCGCCGCAGGACCTCGCCGCCGAGACCCGGAATGCGCATCTTCAACCCCTTGAGGTCGTCGATCGAGTTGATCTCCTTGTTGAACCAGCCGCCCATCTGCACGCCGGTGTTGCCCGTCGGGATCGGCACGAGATCGAAGGGCTCATACAGTTCGCGGTACAACTCGAGGCCGCCGCCATAGTACAGCCATCCGTTGAGTTCCATGGCAGTCATGCCGAAAGGAATGGCCGTGAAGAACTGGGCCGCATCAACCTTGCCTTTGTGGTAGTAGGACGCGCCGTGACCCATTTCCACGGTACCGCGTGAAACCGCGTCGAAAACCTCGAAAGCCGGGACAAGCTCGCCACCTCCGTAGACCTTGATCTTCAGTCGCCCCCCGGATGCTGCTTCAACCCGGGTCGCCAGGTTTTCCGGGGCCATGCCCAGTCCCGGAAATTTCGGGGGCCACGAAGTGACGCAGGACCACTCAAACGTCTCGGCGTTCGTCGCGCCCTCATTCTGGCAATTGCTTTCTTCCTGTGCGCAAGCCGCGAGTCCGGCCGTCGCGGCCAGGCCGCCGACAAAGTCTCTTCTTTTCATTCTGGGTCCCGCTGTTGTGGTCTGTCGCTAGTGTATTGATCGACCAGCGGAATGCCAGCACCACGGAAAGCCCAAAAGTGGAGCGTTCGTATCGACAATTTCTCCCACGGAATGGCTTTTTTTGTTGATTTAGGGGTCACATTATCCATTTTATTGGAGAATTGGCCCCGATCTGTCGACCGGGGCCACCCCATCCATGGTCCGGCCGGCAGAACACCACCTATTTAGCCTTCCCTGGCAGATGGGTCGACCGTTATCGGGTCAAGTTTCCCACCGACCGGTCAAAACAGTCTCTCACGCGCTCCTGCCGCTGGTGGCTTATCATTCTTTTGCATGCGTCGATAAAGGCCGGCGGGCGGCCAGAAAGCAGAGGTTCCAGCGAGAAATGATCGGGTTGCTACAGCGCGTCAGCCACGCAGAGGTTCGTGTAGGAGGGGAAACGGTCGGCAAGATCGGCAGGGGTCTCCTGGTGCTCGTCGCCGTGCACCGCGACGATACGCCGCAGGACATAGCCCGGCTGGCCGAGCGCCTGCTCGGCTACCGCGTTTTTCCGGACGACGAAGGCCGCATGAACCGTAGCGTTCGCGACATTGAGGGTGGGTTACTACTGGTACCGCAGTTCACCCTGACCGCGGATACGAAGAAGGGTACGCGCGCCAGTTTTACCAAGGGCGCAGCGCCGGAGATGGCTTCGGACTACTTCGATCGACTCGCCGCCGCCTGCTCGGCGGAACTGGAGGAGGTAGCGAAAGGACGGTTTGGCGCCGACATGCAGGTCAGCCTGACCAATGATGGCCCGGTCACGTTCTGGCTCGAGACCAATTCGGGGTCAGTTACCTAATCGGCTAAGTGACTGATCCCAAAGCCAGGGGCGAACTTAGGTAACTGACCCCGAATTGGTTCACGGTTTTGTTGCGCCTACAGGGGTATCATGAACATAATTCGCGCCTGAAATTATTGGGGCCCTGCCCCAGGAGATAAAAGATGTTTGCCAATATTGGTCCCTGGCAGTTACTGATCATTCTGGTCATCGTGCTGGCCATTTTCGGAACCAAGAAGCTTCGGAACATGGGCTCTGACCTCGGCGGTGCCGTCAAAGGCTTTCGTTCGGCGATGAACGAGGCGGAAGATACCGCTGAGCAAATCGGCGATTCATCGGACGACGCAGATTTTGACACCACGCCCGCGGAAGAGCCGAGCAAAGAAAAAGATAGCTAGGCCCCGGGGCAGACCATGTCCGGAATTGGTGGTTCGGAATTCATCCTTCTTTGCCTGATCGGGCTCCTGATACTAGGGCCCGAGCGGTTGCCGCGCGTGGCCAGGCAGCTCGGCAGCTGGGTCGGCAAGGCCCGCCAGATAACGCGCGGCTTTCAGCGGCAACTCGAAGAGGAGCTCGACGCCGAGAAGAACCTCGGGTTTGACCCCGAAGAGATCAAGAACCTCGACCCAAGTCAGCTGCTGACACCAAACGAGGACGACACCTATTCGCCGTTACACGACGAAGAAGACGATGCATCCGCGGCGACTGATACGCCCGCCGATACCTCGGACGAAGCAGCCAAGAAGCCCGTGTAATGTCTGTTGAAGAGAAGGAAGACCTCGCCGAGGGAACGCTGCTGTCTCACCTGGTTGAGTTACGCACGCGCCTCTTCTGGATGTTTGGCACCGTGTTCCTGGTCTTCCTCGCACTGCTGCCGTTCTCGAAGATGATCTTCAACTACGTGGCGGCGCCGCTTGTAAGTGTCGTCCCAAATGGCGAGCTGCTCGCGCTGAGCCCGGTGTCACCACTGACGGCAACTATCGCCCTCACTTTTTACATCGCGCTGTTCATTGCGATGCCCGTGATTCTTTACCAGGCCTGGGCCTTCATCGCGCCGGGCCTGTATAGGAAAGAGAAGCGCTTCGCGTTTCCGCTATTCGGAACCAGCGTTGTTCTTTTCTTTGTTGGCATGGCGTTCGCCTACTACGTCGTATTCCCTTTGGTCTTCGGCTTCGTGTCGGCGTTTACACCCGACACCGTGAACTACCAGCCAGACATGACCGAGTACGTCAGCTTCGTCATGATGGTCGTGCTCGTTTTCGGTCTGGCGTTCGAGACCCCGATCGCTACGGTCCTTCTTGTCATGACGGGCATTACAACAACAGAGAAACTCGGGAAAGCGCGTCCCTATGTGTTCCTGGGCGCCTTTATTCTTGGCATGCTGTTAACGCCGCCGGACGTTATCAGCCAGACCATGCTCGCCGTTCCCGTCTATCTACTCTATGAAATGGGCATACTTATGTCGCGTATCGTCGGCCGTTCAGGAAACGATGTGGCGGAAGACGAGTCAAATAGTGTTTAATGCTCTACCCTTGCCCGCTGCAAACCAAATAAATAAAGCACTAAGTAAGTACCAGGGCGCCTGACGCCCACCGGGGGATAAATGACTGATTCCGTAGCCGCTAGCGCGGACGATTACTCGCACGACGACGAGTTCCTGGGCCATCCCAAAGGCCTGTACGTTTGTTTCACGACCGAGCTTTGGGAGCGCTTTTCGTTCTACGGAATGAAGTACCTACTGCTTTTGTATCTCACGAAGTATCACCTGTTTACCGACGAGATGGGCCTCGACGTGCTCGGCTCCTATGCCGGTCTGGTCTACGCGCTGCCCCTGATTGGTGGGATGCTCGCCGACCGTTTCCTCGGCATGCGGAAGTCGGTCCTGTTCGGTGGCACTTTGCTGTCGCTCGGTCACATCCTGATGGCGGTCGAAGGCTACCAGGCCAGGTTCTACGCAGCGGGTACGGCACTCACTGACAACCTGACCCTGGCCTCGGGTGAAGTACTTGCCGCCGGCACGATTCTCGCGGAAGACATTATGATGCGCGATACCGCGGCATTGAATGTGTTCTACTTCGCGCTCGCCCTGATCGTGATGGGTGTCGGCTACCTGAAACCCAACATCTCCACGATCGTTGGCAAGCTGTATTCACAGGACGACCCGCGTCGCGATTCGGGATTCACGATCTTTTACATGGGCATCAACATCGGTTCCTTCACGGCGACGCTGTTGTGCGGCTGGCTCGGTGAGACCTATGGCTGGAGCTACGGCTTCGGCGCAGCCGGTATCGGCATGATCGTCGGTTTGATTACATTTACTATGGGCCAGAAATACCTGCTTGGACACGCTGAGCCCACGGAGCCCGAGAAGCTCAAGAAGAGTTTCCTCGGACCGATCAATGTCGAGTGGTCAATCTACCTGCTCAGCTTGCCGGTGCTTGGCGTGCTCTGGTTCCTCGTGCAACACGAACCCGTCGTGCTGATCACGCAAAACGTCTTCCTGATCGTGTCTATCGTCAGCCTGATCCTGTACTCGATGGTGCATACAAAAAAAGACCACAACAACACTGTCGCTTACGTGATCGCGGGTGTCGCGATTCTATCGGGCATTCTCGCTGTCTTCGCCAACCTGCACCCGATCGGCGGTATGGCCGCGTACGCTGACCAGGCCCTGTATCTCTCGATCATCCTGATTGTCGGGTTCGTGATTTACGGTTTTCTCACTCACGATTCGGAAGAGTTCGGGCGTACTGTGGTCCTGATGATCCTGATTCTGTCGACGATCGTATTCTGGGCACTGTTCGAACAGTCGGCCGGTTCCATGACCCTGTACGCGGATCGAGTGGTCGACCGAACGCTCGGCAACACGACGTTTACGGCCGCGCAGTTCGGCTCGCTCAACGCCGGCTTCATCATGCTACTCGCTATTCCTTTCGCAGCACTCTGGACCTGGCTGGCCAAGAAGAACCTCGAGCCCACCACACCCATCAAGTTCGGTCTGGGCATCCTGCAGGCCGGCCTCGGTTTTGGCGCACTGGTATTCGGCGCACAATTCCCGAACGAGGCTGGGCAGGTCGCCATGATCTGGCTGGTCCTCGCTTACCTGCTGCACACCACCGGTGAGCTGTGCCTGTCACCGGTTGGTTTGTCGGCAGTAACCAAGCTGTCGATTGGCAGCGTGGTAGGCGTTAGCATGGGAACCTGGTTCCTCGCCACGGCATTGTCGGAGACGGTTGCCACGCGCATCGGCAAGATGGCGGCCATCGATACGTCAGCCGGTGAGACCGCGGACCCGGCGACCGCACTGGCCACATACACGCAGCTCTTCGAGTTCCTGATGTGGTTCGGTATTGGTGCTGGCGTGTTCATGATTATTATTTCGCCGATCCTGCGTCGCTGGATGCACGGCGTACACTAACCCTGAAAACGGAAAAGCTATGAACAATTTTGCAAAAATTTGTGCGGGCATCGCGCTCGTATCGCTCCTCGCGGCCTGTTCGAAGCCGGCCACCGATGAATCTGCTGCTGCACAGGCTGCGCCAACCGAGTCGGCTGAGGAATTCGTTGCTCGCGCCAATGCCGAGCTGAAGGATCTCGGCCGGGAGCTCGGCGCGGCAAGCTGGGTACGGTCAACCTATCTCACCCAGGACACGGCAATTATTGCCGCCGCTGCCAGCGAAAAATACGCGAAGTGGCACAGCGAGATGGTGCAACAAGCCGTCGCTTACGACGATCAGAAGCTGGATGCCTCGACGCGCCGGGCGCTGGACTTATTGAAGCTCGGCACCTCGGCGCCCGCGCCAAACGACGCGGCCAAGCGCAAGGAGATTTCGGAAATCTCGACAGACATGGAAGGTGCTTACGGCGCCGGCAAATACTGCCGCGGTAACGACTGCCTGTCCGGTTCCGAGCTCGAGCAGCTCATGAAAGATGTACGTGATTACGACGAGTTACTCGAGTACTGGACTGGCTGGCGGCAGATTTCCGTGCCGATGCGCGAGCAGTACGCTCGCTTCGTCGAACTCGCCAACGAGGGAGCCAATGAACTCGGCTACGGCGACCTCGGCGAGATGTGGCGCTCCAACTTCGATATGACTCCGGCAGAGTTCCAGGCCGAGTCCGCCAAACTCTGGGAACAGGTCAAGCCGCTTTACGACGAGCTGCATTGCCACGTACGCGCCAAGCTCGGCGACGTATACGGCGAAGACAATGTTCCGCAGGACAGCCCGATCCCGGCACACCTGCTCGGCAACATGTGGGCGCAGGAGTGGTCCCAGATCTACGACATGCTTGAGCCGTACCCGGGTGTCGGTGACATCGATGTCGACTCGACCCTCAAGACCAAGAACTTCTCCCCACAGGAAATGGTGCGCTCGGCAGAGAGCTTCTACGTATCGCTCGGCATGCCTCGACTGCCCGACACATTCTGGGAACGCTCGATGTTCTCGAAGCCGGCGGACCGTGATGTCGTTTGTCACGCCAGCGCCTGGGGGCTCGATGGCGGCAACGACCTGCGCATCAAGATGTGTATCAACCAGACTTATGACGAGCTGCGTGTGATCTATCACGAGCTCGGCCATAACTACTACCAGGGCGCCTACAAGGATCAGCCGCCCCTGTTCCAGGGCTCCGCGCACGGCGGGTTCCATGAGGCCATCGGCGATACGGTCGTCCTGTCGATGACCCCGGGTTACCTCGCCGAAGTCGGTCTCGTGAACGATGCAGAAGACGATCCGCAGGCCGTTATCAATCGCCAGATGCAGATGGCGCTGGACAGCATTGCGTTCCTGCCCTTCGGCAAGCTCATCGACGAGTGGCGCTGGGGCGTGTTCTCGGGCGAGATTACCCCGGAGAATTACAACCAGGCCTGGTGGGACCTGCGCGAGAAGTACCAGGGCATCGCCCCGGCAGTAGAGCGAACGGAAGCAGACTTCGATCCGGGTGCGAAATATCACATTCCCGGCAACGTCTCATACACGCGCTACTTCCTCGCACGCATCCTGCAGTTCCAGTTCCATCGTTCGCTGTGCCAGACAGCCGGCTACGAAGGAGACCTGTACGCGTGCTCGATCTACAACAGCAAGGAAGCCGGCGAGAAGTTCTATGCCATGCTCGAGGCCGGCGCGAGCCAGCCCTGGCAGGACACGCTGGAGCTGATGACGGGCACACGCGAGATGGACGCAACGGCGATTATCGATTACTTCGCGCCGCTCATGGGCTACCTGCAGGAGCAGAACGAAGGTCGTAGCTGCGGCTGGTAGGCGTTTCGGTTCTTTCGACGGCCGCTATCGCGACTAGTGCCGCGATAGCGGCTCGACCAACAGGTACACGACGGTGTTGTCACCAACATTCAGGACTTCATGCCACTCAACGCCGTCGCTCGCGTAGCTGTTCCCCGCTACGAGGTCGACTTCGCGCGTACCGCTCGCATCCGTAATGCGCATGCGGCCACCGGCAAGAACGTAGCCGAAATTTTTGTCGTGGTAGTGGCGCTCGTGCCCAACACCGGGCGGAAAGGTACAGCGCAGAACGCGCTGATCGTTATCCTCATGCAGCTTTTCGCAAACCGTCGTGCCGTTCCATCCCGCCGCCAACGGGTCCGGTAGCTGGGACCCGGAATGGCCGTCAGCCATAAGCAGGCGCGGAAACAGTACTACGGACGCGACGATATACGCTTTTCGAATCATCTGTGTTGTGCCTTTTTGGGGCCCGATTGAGTAAACTCCACCTTATAACAAGAACGGGGATTCCTCATGTCTGATCAGAACCAGGCCGCCGCGCCCGGCGGCTTTCTCGGCACCGTTGAGCGTGTCGGCAACAAACTTCCCGACCCGGCCGTGCTCTTCATTGCACTGCTGTTTATCGTCTGGGTGCTTTCCTGGCTGCTGTCTTATGTGACGTTCGACGTCGTCGATCCGCGCTCGGGCCAGACGCTGGTCATTCAGAATCTGCTGACCGGCCGTTCGTTTACCGAATTCCTGTCCGTCATGGTCACGAACTTCTCGCACTTCCACCCGGTCGGCGTCGTGCTTGTCGCCATGCTGGGTATCGGTGTGGCCGAGCACACGGGCTTCATCAATGCCGCGATTCGTTCCTTGCTGAATGTGACCCCGGCGAAACTGCTGACGCCGATGGTGATTCTCGTCGGTATCGTCTCGCACGCCGCTGTGGATGCTGGTTACGTACTCGTCATTCCGCTTGGTGGCGTGATCTTCTACGCGGCGGGCCGGCATCCGCTAGCAGGTATCGCTGCCGCGTTCGCGGGTGTTTCGGGTGGCTTCTCGGCGAACTTCGTACCGAGTTCCCTGGATCCGTTGCTGCAGGGCCTGACGCAGGCGGGCGCACACATTCTCGACACCTCGGTTGTCGTGAATCCGCTCAACAACTATTTCTTCACCACCGCCTCGTCGATCCTGATTATCAGCCTCGGCTGGTACATCACGGACAAGGTCGTCGAGCCGCGCATCATGGCGACAGAAATCGATGGCGACGCCGAAGACCTGCCCGAGATGCACGACCTGCAGGACAACGAGAGCAAGGGCCTGCGCTGGGCGCTGATTTCCATGGTCATCGGTATCGCGCTGTTGATTGTTACGGCGCTGCCCGCAGGTTCTGCATGGCGTGCCGCCGATGGCGAACTCACGGCATCAACAGCCCCGATGATGCGCTCGATCGTTTCGCTTATCTTCCTGCTGTTCCTCGTGCCCGGCGTCGTGTTCGGCATCGTGTCGGGCTCGATGAAGAGCTCGAAGGACATGATCGAGGGCATGACGCATTCAATGCATAGCATGGCCTACTACCTCGTCATCATGTTCTTCATCGCACAGTTCGTGTACGCGTTCGGCCAATCGAACCTGGGCGTGTTGCTTGCACTGAAGGGCGCTGAATTCCTGAAGGCACTTAATGCCGGAGCATCGATAACGATTGTGGGCATCGTCATCCTGACGGGCTTCGTGAATATCTTCGTGGGCTCGGCAAGCGGCAAGTGGGGGCTGCTTGCGCCGATCTTCGTGCCGATGCTGATGTCGCTCGGCATTTCGCCCGACCTGACGCAGGCTGCGTACCGTGTCGGAGACTCGAGCACCAACATCATCACGCCGCTGATGCCGTACTTCCCGCTCGTCGTGGTCTACTGCCAGCGCTACGTCAAGGGCACGGGCATTGGTACGTTGACGGCGATGATGCTGCCGTACTCGATGTCGTTCCTGCTGACCTGGACGATCTTCCTGCTCATCTACTATGCGATTGGGTTCCCGCTTGGCTTCGCAGCCAGCTATACCTATCCACCAACTTAGGTGAGACGCATGCAGGACTTCGAGAAGCTGGGCGCTTTCTACCTTGGCAAGCGCTACGACACTGACGCCGACAAACTCACGGACGAGTATGTCTTGTATGACTCCAAGGACCTGACAACGCACGCCGCGATTATTGGCATGACGGGGTCGGGCAAGACGGGTCTCGGCATCGGCTTGCTCGAGGAGGCGGCCCTCGATCACGTTCCCGTGATCGCGATTGACCCAAAAGGGGACATGGGCAACCTGTTGCTCACGTTTCCGCAACTCAGGGCCGAGGACTTCCGTCCGTGGGTTAATACACGGACGGCGCTCGACAAGGGGCAAACGCCCGACGAGTTCGCCGCATCGCAGGCGGCCTTGTGGAAAAAGGGTCTTGGTCAGTGGGGCCAGACCGGCAAGCGCATCGCGCAGCTGCGGAAGAACGTTGACCTTGCGATTTACACACCGGGCAGCAACGCGGGTCTTCCCGTGTCCCTGTTGCATTCATTTGACGCACCAGCACAGGAACTCATCGACGACATCGACCTGTACCGCGAGCGCGTGCAGTCCACTGCCACAGGAATCCTGACCCTGCTCGGCATGGACGCCGACCCGGTGTCGAGCCGTGAACATATCCTGATCTCCCGCTTGCTCGACAATGCGTGGAAAGAGGGTCGCAATCTCGATGTGGCTGGCCTGATTGGCGAAATCCAGGCCCCGCCGATCACCAGGATTGGCGTGATGAACATTGACTCGTTCTTCCCCGCCAATGACCGTTTCAAATTGGCTATGGGGCTGAACAACCTGCTGGCCGCCCCGGGCTTCGAGGTCTGGATGCAGGGCACGCCCCTCAATGCGAAGAACCTGCTGTACACCGAGGAAGGCAAGCCGCGCATCTCGGTCATGGCAATCTCGCATCTCGACGACGCGCAGCGCATGTTCTTCGTGTCGATGCTGCTTAACGAGATCATCGCCTGGATGCGCGCGCAGCCGGGCACATCATCGCTTCGCGCGATCCTCTACATGGACGAGATCTTCGGCTACATGCCGCCGGTCGCAAATCCGCCGTCGAAGAAGCTGTTCCTTACGCTGCTCAAGCAGGCGCGCGCTTACGGCCTCGGCCTTGTGCTAGCCACGCAGAACCCGGTCGACCTCGATTACAAGGGCCTGTCAAACACGGGCACCTGGTTCATCGGCCGCCTGCAGACAGAACGCGACAAGGCGCGGGTCATGGAGGGCCTTGAGGGCGCGACGGCCGGGGACTTCGACAAGCAGGCCATGGGGCGCACGATCGCGGGCCTCGGCAAACGTCGCTTCCTCCTGCACAACGTGCACGAAGACGCACCCGTGGTTTTCGGTACGCGCTGGGTATTGTCGTACCTCGCCGGGCCCCTGACACGTGATCATATTCGTACGCTGATGAAGACGGCCAGGAACAAGCTCGCCGCCGCCGCCAGGGCGATCTCGAAACCGAAACGCAAAAGTGCTGCAAGCGCGCCGGCCCTGCCGCCGTCTATCGATCAGTTCTTCGTGCCTGGCTACGGCGAGAACATCGTGTACCACCCCCGGCTCGTCGCCGGTGGCAACGTCCTGTTCACGAGCGCCCGTTACAACATTGAAGACGAACGCGCTGTATTGCACACGGTCGAGCTCGAAGACGGGCCGGTCGAAGTTGATTGGGACAATGGCGAATCCCTCGACGTGTCGATCGACGACCTTCGTGATGCCGGCGACAGCGACGCAACGTATGCCGACTGTCCCGCGGCGGCGGATAACGTCAAGGCGTATGCGAAGTGGACCAGAGACTACAAGCGCTGGCTCCGGCAGAACGAGAACATCACGCTGTTCCGGAACAAGCGCTTCCGATTGACCTCACTACCGTCTGAAACAGAAGGTGATTTCCGGGCGCGGCTACAGGACGTTGCGAGCGAAAAGCGTGATGCGGCCGTCGCCAAGATTCGCAAGCGTTACGCAAGCAAGGTTACAACGCTCGAGAATCGCCTGATGCGGGCCACGCAGGCGATCGACGTTCAGCAGCAGCAGTCGACAAAGAAGAAACTCGATACAGCGATCTCATTCGGCACCGCCATTCTCGGCGCCGTGCTCGGGCGCAAGAAGATTTCGAGCAGCACCGCGACCAAGATGGGAACCGCGATCAAGACCGCGGGGAGCGCAAGCAAGGAGGCGGCCGACGTCGAGCGCGCGAAACAGACGGCCGAGAAGATCAAGGCCGACATGGCTGCGCTTAACAAACAGCTTCAGCAGGAGCTTGCCGATCTCAATACCACGTTCGACGCGCAGTCTGAGGAACTCACGGAAATCGTGGTTCGCGCCAAGAGCACGGACATTCACGTTGCTGTCACCGGCCTCGCCTGGCTGCCTTATACCGCGGACGAAAAGGGCCGCCTGCGCCCCGCCTCGTAGGCAAAAGAATGGGCCCTTGCGGGCCCATCTTCATTTATCGGTTTGGTGCGCGCTTATTCAGCAGGCGCTTTCTCGACCGTTATCGCCATCGCGACCGTATCGGTAACAACGACAATGTCACCAACTTTCGAGCGCTTGAGGTTATCCGGATTCCGTGCCACGTATTCGGTAACCACGCCGTCCGGGCCTTTCAGCTTGAATGTGTTCTTCTCGATATTGATATCTTCAACCGTCGAGATGACAATCGTCGAATCCATCGCTGCAACGCCGGGCATTTCGCCTTCCTTTGTCCGCGCCATCGCGGCTGCTTCAGCCGCATCCGGGTCCAGCCCCTCACCCGGGAGGACTTCGATAGTGATGGTTTCCACGAACTCGGCGACGAGCACATCACCGACGCTGACCTGGTCCAGGTTACGAGCTTCCTCGCTTGCCGTGAACGTGAGCGCCTCATCATCCGGTTTACGAACCGTAACGACCCGCGTTTCGTGATCGATGGCCTCAACAACCGCCGTAACGACCATGGTCTGGCTGGCGGCAAATGACGGCCTTTCGAGTTCCGCCTCTTCGGTACCAGCCAGTACGGCCGATGCCGCCAGCAAAGCTGCCGCGGCGCTCAAAATTCTGATGTGTTTCATAGAGACATTCCTTGGACTTGGGGAGGGGCTATTCTATAGAGTGGAGCGCGTTGCAGGCAACCAGAAACCACTAACTAAGGAACAACATGAAGACTCTCAAATGCGATCTGTGCGACGTGACAGCCGAAGGTGAGACATTCGAAGACTGGATGACGGCGCTTCGCCCTCACTACATGGAAGCTCACGCGGATGTCATGAACGATCCCAACAAGGGCCCGGCAGAAATGGAAAAGTGGATGGCCGACAATCGCGCGAGGTTTGACGCCGCCTAGAATCAGGCCGAAGGGCGCGAATCAGTCCCCTATGCAAGAGCCCGCATAGGCCTTGATGACACCGGCGTTTTCGAGCTGGCATTCATTGTCATAGGTCACGCTATCCATTCCACAGACCGGTGAGTAGGTTTCGGGACAGTTTCGACCGACTTCCTCACAAACACCCGCGTATTCCACGCGAACACCCTTGCGTTCTGCATGACAGGCATTGGCGTAGGTAAAACCATCGGCGGCGCAGACCGGCACGAAACGATTCGGGCAGGGGCGAACATTACAGGCGCCTTCCGTAAATGACGCGATTTCGGCGCCATCGGCCAGGCAGGCGTTGTCATAGGTGTTGCCATCATCACCGCAGACGGGCGCATACACTTTTGGACAATTATTGAAATCGCAGCTTCCCTTGCGCTGCACGGGCACGCGTTCGGCGCCAGCCTCACAGCGATTAATAAACGTCCTGCCGTTCATCCCGCAGACTGGCTCGCTGGTGCTCGGGCAGCCATTCGCTGTGCACGCGCCGAGCCCGGCGATTGTGGCGCCCGACTTCGCCGCAAAGCATTCATTGATGTAGGTGTTCTGGTCGGCGCCGCAGACAGGATCGAAGGTCTCCGGACAATCTGTCGCCTCCGAGTCGTCGGGGCAGCGCCCGAGGCTAACGACCTCTACGCCAGCCGCACCTGCCACACAGTCGTTGCTGTAGGTCTGCCCGTCGGCCCCGCACACCGGGTCGTACTGCATCGTGCAGGCGACCTCGTCTCCCTGGGCAAGGGCCGCGAAGGGTGCGATGAGGAGCAATAGAAGTGTCAGGCAGCGTGTCTTCATGTGGTCAGAAGTTTCCATTCATCTGTTAGAGCACATTTACCCGGTCAGGTTCAACGGGCAGCGCCCCAGAAATTGTAGCTGAGCGCGCGGATTCCGGGAATATACATCCTGTTGTCGTCTTCTATGTCGAAGCCGCCCTCCCTGAGGAGCGCCGGAATATCCCTGTCCATATTGCAGCCGCCCGAGAATCGACGCCATCCGCCATTTAGCCGCCGCTGCCATTTTTGGACGCTTTCGTCCGGCGCCTTGCCGTGTTCGCAAAAGAACAAGTGGCCGTTTGGCTTCAGGACCCGGCGTATGCCGTGCAGTGCTGTTACGGTATCCGGAATTGTGCACAGCGTATAGGTAACGAGGACGGAATCCACCGAGTTATCGTCGAGCGGTATCTCCTCGCCGGGCAGGTCGATCAGTTCGACATCGATCGCTGATGCCGCAATGCTCTCAGCTGCAGAGCGGCGCATACCTGCGGATGGCTCAAGCCCGAACACTCGCCGCACCTTGTTCTGATCATAGTGCGGCAGGTTCAGCCCCCCGCCGAAGCCAATTTCAAGTACATCGCCATAAGCGCGCGGCACGATCTTCTCGCGTTGTTTGCGCGTCGGCTTGCTGGCGCAGGCAAGATTGATCAGTGTGGGAAGAACGCGATCTTCGTAGAAGCTCATCGCACTATCTCGCTGACGCTGACCAGCTCGAATCCTTCTTCGATCAGCCGCGGCAGCTCGCGCTCAAGCAGCTCCAGTGTCGACGGGTAGGGGTGACCGATTGCCACAACCCGTCCGCGCCGTCGAGCCAGCTCTTTCATGCGCTCGAATTCCCGGGCCACGGTCTCCGGCGAGCGATCAGGGTCCAGGAAAACGTCACGTTTCGTGGCATCGACGCCACTTTCTTCGGCGATCTGCAGCGCGACGCTGTGATGCGTCGTGTAACTATCGATAAAGAACAGCTGTTCGCGCTTCGCGATCTCCTGCATCAACCAGGTCATGTGTCCCGGGTGCCGAGTCAACAACGAGCCACGATGACTGTTGATGCCAACAACGTGGGGCACCGCCTCGAGCGCTTCCGAAAACGTAGATTCAACACGCGCGCGGCTCATATCCAGGTTGATTTCTGACGGCTCGATATCGGCGCCGGTCGAGGAGGCCTGCAGCGGCAGGTGCAATAGCACTTCCCTGCCAGCGGCATGGGCATGGTCCGCCAGGTAGCGAGCTCGCGGGGACCCCGGTAGAAACGAAAAACTGACCGTTCCGGGCAGTTCGATCGCTCGTTTCCCGTTCGCGAGGTTATAACCGAGGTCATCAATGATAATCGCGATGCGTGGTGACTCCGCGAGCGACTCGCCCGCGAATAGAAGTAACAGCGTAGCTAGCAAGCTGCGCCGCATCCTGCTACTGCGCGTTGCTGTGCATCACTGGACGGGCCTGCAGGTGATCGAACGCTTCAGCAAGTTGTGCATCCGCTTCGCGATCAAGCAGCCCGGACAGGCTGAGGTCGGGGAAGCCCGGCGTATCGTCGATATAGACGTCCGGCTCAATGCCAACATCGTGTATGGAGTCGCCCGACGGTGTGTAGTAACGAGACGTCGTCAGCTTGATAGCTCGTCCCTTCGATAACGGCACAACCGTTTGAACCAGGCCCTTGCCAAATGTCCCGGTACCGACAACAAGCGCACGATTGTGATCCTGCAGGGCGCCCGCGACGATTTCGGACGCCGATGCAGAGCCCCTGTTCACCATTACGACCATCGAAGCACCATCGAGAATGTCGCCGCGGTGTGCGGACCGGGTGAAGCGTGAATCGATCGAGCGACCATCGGCCGTCACGATTACGCCGGAATCAAGAAAAAGGTCGGCTACGTCGACTGCCGCATCGAGCACGCCGCCCGGATTGTTGCGCAGATCGAGGACCAGGCCCTGCAACATACCCTTGTTCGCGTCCTGCAGTTCATCGACCGCACGACTCAATTCTCGCGCCGTGTTTTCGCTGAACTGGCTGATGCGAACGTAACCATACGAGGGACTCAGAAATTCCTGGTGCACGCTGGCCATGCGGATAATCTGGCGGCTCAGCTCGTACTCGATTGCGTCGTCGTCGCGCAGAACTGTTACCTCGACCTTCGAACCGGCGTGTCCGCGGAGGCGGCTGATCGTGTCCTGCAGGTGGGCGGCCTCAACAGCAATCCCGTCGACGGCGATGATCTGGTCGCCACTCCGGATTCCGGCGCGAGCGGCGGGTGAGCCGGCGATCGGCGTTACGATCATTACGTTGCCGCCGACCTCGTCGACTTCGATGCCGATGCCCGTATAGCTGCCGGTCGTGCTGATGCGGATGTCGCGATACTCGCCCGCGTCGAGGTATTGGGAGTGCGCATCCAGGTCGCTCACCATGCCGCGAATAGCGCTTTCCAGGAGCTCAGCGTCGTCGATGTGTTCGACGTAGTCGCGCTTGACGCGCTCCAGCACTTCGGCGAACAGGCGCGCCTGCTCCCAGGCCAGCTCTTCCTTGTCGAGTGAGCGTTGGTCGCTCATCAGACCACCGCCGATGGACAGGCTGAGGCCCATCACGACGCCGATTACCATTACCAAAATTGCTCGAACTTTCAAAGACATACGCTGTTCCATACGCCGCGGGCCGGGGCCCTGCGCGGCACGATCATCGACCTTAGCACAGCAACGCGTAATAATGTGCCCACACGGTCAATAACAAGAACAAAGGTTGGATTATGTCTCGACCGCCGATCATGTGGTCCCGGCTGTTCATCGAAGGCATCGTCATCGTCGTCAGTATCTTGCTGGCGTTTGCGATCGACGCATGGTGGAGCGAGCGACAGGAAGCAGAGGAGGCGCGTCTTCAAATCGACCGCGTTGTAGCCGAGCTGGAAGCGAGCGCCGTCTCGCTCGAAGTTCAGATCGAACGTCTCGGCGTCACGACCGATGCGGCGAAACGCTTCCTCGCGAAGTTCGGGCCGGAGCCTGAACCGGTCGATAAAGCTGTTGCGGGTGAGCTCTTCAACTACCTGTTCGCGTCGGGGACCATCTCATTTGATCGCAGCGCCTCGCAGCGATTCCTGGCCTCGGGCCTGCTCACGAAAGGCGGTTGGCTCGAAATCCGGCATGACCTTTCAGGCTTATTGGCCCAGCAGGACTCGTCAGAGAGGCGCTCGGTCGAGCTGCGTAGAATGCGGCCAGCAATAAATCAACACACGGCCCGCCTGGTACCGTCGCTGGATGCGGTGTTGGGTCACCCGGTGATGGCCGATTACTCGCCCAGCCGATTCCCTTACGATCCTACGGTTTTGTTTTCGGACATGTACCTCGAGAGCCTCATCGCGGATTACGCAATTCGGATGGAGATCAACCGGGGCGGTCACCGGGAATTGCTGGAGGCGCATCGGGCGCTGATCCAGAAAATCAATGCGGCGCGAAGACTTTAGCCGCCTGGCGTGCGCGTGACCCAGCGCCTTGGGTTTTCCGGTTTGGTGCCACGCCGTAGCTCAAAATAGAGCCCGGCCCGCGGCCGTCCACCGCTATCTCCGACTGTTGCGATAACGTCGCCCGGTGCTACCCAGTCGCCCGTGTTCTTGAGGATCGTTTCGTTGTAGCCGTACAGCGTCATGTAGCCCTCGCCGTGGTCGACGATAACGAGCAAGCCCATCCCGGCCAGCCAGTCTGCGAACGCAACGCGCCCGTGATAGACGGCGCGAACTTCCCGCCCCCGGGGGGCGGCCAGCACGACGCCATTCCACTTGATGTTGCCGCCAACGCGCGGCTGGCCGAAGTCATGCAACAGCGTTCCGGCCACGGGCCAGGTCAGGCGACCCTTATGCGCAGTGAACGGCTGCTCGGACGTGATCGGGTAATCGGACAGAATGCTCGACAGCTCTGCAATCAATCGCGTCAGATCGTTTTCCTGGGCGGCGAGACGATCTACTTCCTTCCCTTCATCGGCCATCTTCCTGCGCAGCGAGGCGAGGACCGCCTTGCGGCTTTCCTGTGACGCATTGAGCCGGCCGAGCTCGTCATAGCGAGTCCTGGCCAGCGCCATGAGCCTTGCGTCTTCGGCAGCAATCTCGGCCCGGAGCTCGTCGAGCTTGCGAATCTCTTCGATCACCGCCGCGATGTTCTCCGCGCGATAGTCATTGAGGTAACGGTAGTAGGCCATGAGCCGCCCGAGCGTGGCTGGGTCCCGCTGGTTCAGCAGCAGCTTGATCTTCTCCTGGCTGCCGCTCATGTAGGCCATGCGCACTTGCGCAGCCAGCGCGCCGGATTCCTCGTCGAGGTGTTGTTCCCGGTCGGCCAGGTCTGCATCAAGCGCCTGCTTCCTGTTGGCCGTATATTGCTGGTCCCGCTCGATCTCCTTCAGGCGTATGCGCTGCTCGGAGATCGCGATTTCGAGGTCCTGCAGCTCGCCGGTCAGCCGGTCCCGCTCCTCAGCGGCCGCGTCCATGCTCTGTTTGAGGTCCGAGATCCGCTCCCGGACCTGCTGCAATTCTCGCTCCTTCACCTCGGCCAGTTCGTCGTGCGAATCCTGTGCTGGAGCGCTGGCCGCAAGGCCCAGGAACGGCAAGATCAGGATGCTTCGGTACGACATGGGCGCGAGTGTAGCGTTTGTGGGGTATTCCCTCTCGCCCAAACGGGTATAATCGCGGGTTTTAGGCTCTTCGAGGCGCAAACCCCTGCGCCGAAACTATTGATTCATGGACAGATTTCTGGAATTTGCCGGCAACAATACGCTGCTGGTGTCGGCCCTGATGGTCAGTTTTTTTGTGGTCATCTTCACGGAGTTGCGCCGCAAGGCCTCCGGGATGATCAACATCGACGCCGTCGATGCCGTCAAACTGATCAACAATGACGCCGTTATCGTCGACCTCCGCAGCAGCGATGCGCACGCCCGTGGTCACATTGTTAACGCGCGCAGCATTCCCTCTGACGAGCTCGAAGCGAAGCTGTCGACGCTCACCGAGCATAAGTCGACGCCAGTCATTGCCGTCTGCGACTCCGGCATTTCGTCTACCCGGGCAGTCAACACGTTGCGGCAGCAAGGCTTCGAGAGCGTTTATGGCCTGAAGGGCGGAATGAACGGCTGGTCACAGGCGGGCTTGCCAGTAGTCACCGGCAAAAAGACGAAAAGCAAGTCGGCGAAAGGCAAGTCGGCGAAAGGCAAGAAGCGGGGCTGAGCGTCGCTTGAATTACAATTATTGACCCGCTTGTCGGGTCTGGAATCGCCCGCCGTCGCGGGCACCTACTTAAGAAACAGGAACCATCATGGCAGAGCAGGAACAGGCCCCAGACAGACATTTGGCCATTAGCAAGATTTACATCAAAGACTTTTCTTTCGAGTCGCCACAAACCCCACTTGTATTCAAAAGTGGCGAATGGAAGCCGCAGACCAACTTGAACCTGCGCAGCGCTCATACGGCTGTCGAAGAGAATATTCACGAAGTGGTTCTGACAATCACGGTCGAGGCAAAGGAAGACGACAAGACATTGTTCCTGATCGAGCTGCAACAGGCCGGCCTGTTCGAGATCACCGGTTACAGTGAAGAAGAGTTGGCACCGATCATCGGCGGCTTCTGCCCGAGCATCCTTTTCCCGTACGCGCGCGAGGCGATTGCTGCGACCGTTCAGAAGGGCGGTTTCCCGGAGTTTGTCCTGCAACCGATCAACTTCGATGCGCTCTACATGCAGACCCAGCAGAAGCAACAAGCTGCTGCTGAAAACGTCCCGGCTGAGACGCACTAATCGGCAGCTCTGCACCAAAAACGATTGCGGTCGTCGGCGCGGGCTCCTGGGGTACCGCGCTGGCGCTGCAGTTTGCCCGGGTTGGCTGTGACGTTCGCCTGGGTGGCGTAGTCGAAATCGACCTTCTCGAGGCGATGGTCGACGACCGTGAGAACAAACGATACCTCCCGGACATCAAGTTCCCACCAAACCTGACCGCGTACCCGAACCTCTCGGAGTGCCTGCAAGGTGCGCGCGACATACTCATCGTCGTGCCAAGTCACGGTCTGCGCGACACGCTCACACAGATCAAACCGATGCTTACCCCGGACTCCCGGATCTGCTGGGCAACCAAGGGGTTTGAACTCAGTACCGGCAAGCTGCCGCACCAGGTGGCTGCCGAGGTGCTAGGGCCTGACTTCCCGGTTGCCGTGCTCTCTGGACCGACCTTTGCCAAGGAGGTCGGCGCCGGCCTCCCGACCGCGATGACGATCGCATCGAATGACAGCGATTTCGCCAGGGCGCTGGCCGAGGCGATATCGAGCGACAATTTCCGCGCCTACACCTCCGACGACATCATCGGCGTCGAGGTCGGTGGCGCCGTCAAAAACGCGCTGGCTATCGGCGCCGGCATGTCGGATGGTCTCGGTTTCGGCGCGAACACGCGCATTGCACTGATAAATCGCGGCCTCGTCGAGCTGATGCGTCTCGGTGTTGCGCTGGGCGCCAAGAAGGAGACCTTCATGGGTCTCGCGGGCATGGGTGACCTCGTCCTGACCTGCACTGACGACCTGTCACGAAACCGCCGCATGGGCCTCGCCCTTGCTGCGGGAAAGACCGTCGAAGAGGCGCAGGAAGAAATCCAGCAGGTCGTTGAAGGCGTCAAGGCGGCCAAGGCTGTGCACGAGGTTGCCGAAAAGCTTGGCATCGAAATGCCGATCGCCAACCAGGTCTATCGAATTCTCTACGAGGGCGTCGCGCCGCGCGCTGCGGTCGAAGCTCTCATGACACGTGAACTGAAGCCCGAGTCCGACCACTAGCGATCAACTAACAACAATCGGGGAAACAAATCATGGCTCGTTTGCTTTTCTTGGTGGGGGCGCTGTTTGTCGTTGGCAGCTCCTTTGCACAGCGCTCATACGACGTCGACATCCTCGCCGAGACCTTTGGCTTCGATGAGGCGACGAAGAAAACCGTAGCGCTCGACAAGCTCATGCAGGGTTGCCCGGCTCGCGACTGCATTCCCTCGATTGATAGTCCGAAGTATGTCGCTGCGAACAAGGCTGACCATGTCGGCGACGATGATCTCGTTATCACGCTTGCGCACAAGGGCGAGCACTTCGCGTTTCCGACGAAGATCCTCGACCACCACGAGATCGTTAACGACACGTTTGCCGGCGTTCCGCTGGCGATCACGTGGTGTCCGCTTTGTGGCTCGGCGGTTGGTATCGAGCGTACGGTTGCTGGCACGACCACGACTTTTGGCGTCTCCGGCGTCCTGTATAACAGCGACCTGGTTCTCTACGACCGCTCGACAGAAACACTATGGGACCAGATCGAGGCAACGGGTATCGTCGGTCCGATGACGGGCGAGCATCTCAGGCTGGTGCCGGTTTCCATGTCGAAGTGGGGCGGCTGGCGCGCGAAGCACCCCGACACACAGGTACTGACGACGGACACCGGTTTTGTCAAGGACTACAGCGGCGATCGATTTGCCGAGTACCGAGAATCGACGCGACTGTTCATGCCGGTCAGTGCGACCAGCGACCAGCTCCACGCCAAGACCGTCGTGTACGGGTTCGACCTCGAGGATGGCAAGATCGCCTACACCGAGGAGCTGCTCGCAAGGCCCTACACGCATGAGTTCGCTGGTGAAGAAACAACCGTAACGCTCGGCGAAGACGGTACGGTAACGATGCGGCGCGATGGCGAAACGCACTATCCCATTCGTCTCTTCTGGTTCGCCTGGTACACGTTCCACCCGGAGACTGGCCTGGCGAAAGCCGCTGGAGCTACTACCCTTTAACTAATACAAGAACAATAAGGAGCGCTCAACATGGACAGACGTAAGTTCTGCAAGACCACCCTGGCAGCCAGCGTGGCGGCCACCTTCCCGGTACTCACGGCGTGTGGTGACAAGGCCAAGGTCGCGACAGGGGCCGACACAAGCGTTAAGGCCGTGTCCCTGGACGGCGCCGAAATTGAACTGGAAGCAGCAGCGATCAAGGAGCTCGGCGACGCTATGACCGGGCCCGTCATGCTTTCCGGTCATCCCGACTACGACGGCGCCCGCAGTATCTGGAACGGCATGCACGACAAACGCCCGGCGCTCATCGCGCGCTGCCTGTCGAACGAGGATGTCGCGAACGCCGTGACCTTTGCACGCGAGCGGCAGCTGTTGACGGCTGTGCGTGGCGGTGGTCACAGCTGGCCCGGTAAATCGGTTTGTGATGACGGGCTGATGATCGACCTGTCGCAGATGCATAACGTTGGCATCGATACCGATGCCAAGCGCGCGTTTTCCGGCGGTGGTGCCTTGCTCGGCCATCTCGATGACGCCTCGCTGGCGCACGGCCTCGTCACGACCGCCGGCGTCGTTTCTCATACAGGCGTGGGTGGCTACACGACAGGCGGGGGTTTTGGCCGGTTAAATCGCAAGTATGGTCTGACCATCGATAATCTGCTCGCCGCTGAGATCGTCACTGCTGACGGACAGATCCGAACCGTCAGCGAGGATAATGAACCCGACCTGTTCTGGGCCATCAAGGGTGGTGGCGGCAACTTCGGCGTCGTTACGCAATTCGACTTCCAGCTGCACGACTTCGACCGGAATGTTCTGTCCGGGATGATCGTCTGGCCAATCGAGCAGGCGCGCGATGTGCTCGAGTTCTATGCCGAGTGGGAGGGTTCGCTGTCCAGGGAGCTCTACACGGGGCCGGCCATGGTCACACACCCTGAGCTGGGACACGTTATCGCGATGGAGGTTGTCTACAACGGCGACCCTGCAGAGGGTGAGAAAGAAATTGCACCGCTGCGTGCGCTCGGCAAGCCTCTTGTAGACGGAGTCATGGTGCAGGACTACAAAGTCATGCAGACGCAGGAGGATGCTGCGGTTGCGCACGGCATCCGCTCGTATGCCAAGAACGCGATGATCGGCGAATTCTCCCAGGCACTGGTCGATGACATGGTCGATGCCTACATTGCGGATCCGCGTGCGGGCATTTTCACCCACACCTGTGGAGGCGCTGTCAGCGACTACGGCGAGACGGACACGGCGTTCCCGCATCGCAACGCCCAGACGATGATCGTGTTCTTCACGGGCTGGATGGATCCCGCGGAGGATGAAGAAGGCATAGCCATGTGCCGCCAATGGCACGCGGCATTGGAAGGCCACTCGGGCGGCTACTACGACAACATCGAGCAGGAAGGGGGCACGCGCGTTGCCCGCAACTTTGGCCCCAACTATGACCGCCTGCGGCAGATCAAGTCTCACTACGACCCGGGCAACCTGTTCCGGATGAACAGCAACATCGAGCCGGCCTAGCTACCCCCGGGGAATCCCAGCTGGCGCCAGGCCTCGTACAGGACGACCGCAGCCGAATTTGACAGGTTCAGGCTGCGGTTACCTTCCTGCATGGGCAGCCGCAGGCGCTGTTCCGGCGGCAATGCCTCCAGCACGTGCTGCGGCAGGCCGCGCGTTTCCGGCCCGAACAACAAGGCATCATGCGCCTTGAAGCTTGCCTGGTCATAACGTGTCGAGTTCTTCGTCGACAGCGCGAAGACCCGCGGCCTGTCCAGCGCCTCGAGACAGGCCTCCAGCGATGCATGCGTCTGTACGCTGACAAACTCCCGGTAGTCGAGGCCGGCGCGGCGCAAACGCTTCTCATCCAACTCGAACCCGAGCGGCTCGACCAGGTGCAGCCCGGCCCCGGTGTTCGCACACAAGCGGATGATGTTGCCTGTGTTCGGCGGAATTTCCGGCTCATAAAGAATGACAGAGAACATTCGGGTAGAATGCCGCCGCGATGTCCAACAATCCACTGCATACCGAATTCTGTGGCCTGCAAATGGCGTCACCGATCGTATTGCTATCCGGGTGTGTCGGCTTCGGTGAGGAATACACGCGGGTCGAGGGCTACTCGAATAGTGACGTTGGCGCTGTCTGCCTGAAGGGCACTACGGGTGACCTGCGCCTGGGTAACTCACCGCACCGGGTTTATGAGACGCCTGACGGCATGCTTAACGCGATCGGCCTGCAGAATCCCGGGGTCGACAAGGTCGTGGACGATATTCTTCCCGGGCTCGACTTTTCGGAAACCCGCTTTATCGCTAACGTGTCGGGCTCGACTGTCGAAGAGTATGAACGCGTAACGAAGCGCTTCGACGATTCCGACATCGATGCTATTGAAATCAACATCTCGTGCCCGAACGTCAAGGAAGGCGGTGTTGCATTCGGCAACGACCCCGAGATGTCTGCGCGTGTTGTGGCCGCCTGCCGCGCCGTGACATCAAAGCCGCTGATCACGAAGCTATCGCCGAACCAGACCAACATCCAGGAAAACGCGCGTCTGTGCATCGAGGCCGGCACTAACGGCTTCGCGTGCATTAACACGCTGATGGGCATGGCGATCGACACCGCGACGCGCGAACCCATCATTGGCAATGTACAGGGCGGCTTGTCGGGGCCGGCAATCAAACCCATCGCGCTGCTCAAGGTTCACCAGGTCTACCAGGTCGCGAAGAAGCATGATGTCCCCATCATCGGCCAGGGCGGGATTACGACAGCAAACGACGCCATCGAGTTCATGGTCGCCGGTGCCGCTGCCGTTGGTATTGGCACGGCGCTATTCTATGACCCACTCGTATGCAAAAAAATCAACGCCGGGCTGCTGGACTACATGCAAGAGCATGAGATCGGATCGATCGCAGAACTAGTAGGTTCATTGCAGCTCTGAAGCGCGAAACACCTTTGATTCAACCAAGTTTCGCCACTGGCGAACGGCCGGTGTGCGCTCGAAAGCGGTCGTTCGAGTGATATAGTCTGAAGGACTGCTGCTGACCCATTGCGGTCACTCAACAAGTTCTAGGAGGCCGGCAAGAGCAATCCAGCAAGACTATGAAGCCAACCATCATCCCGACACTCCGATATCACGATGCCCGGTCGGCCATCAGATGGCTGTGCGACGCGTTTGGCTTCCAGGAGCACCTGGTCGTTTCTGGTGGCGATGATCGAATCGAGCACGCCCAGCTCACCTTTGGCAATGGCATGATTATGCTCGGCTCCGTCCAAGACGACGATTTCGGCAGACTACAAGCGCCACCAGGCTCGTCCGACGCAGTTGTATGTCAGAGCCCCTACATTATTGTTCGGGAGATTGACGAGCACTATCGCGATGCCGTTGAAGCCGGGGCAAAGATTGTCATGCCTCTAACGGCGGAGGACTATGGTGGCAAGAACTACTCGTGTCGAGATCCCGAGGGATACCTATGGAGCTTTGGTAGCTACGACCCATGGGCGGCCACTTAGTCAGGCAGTACAGTGGTCGACTGCGTCTCTTACCCCACCGTGGTCCGCTCCTGGCCGAGAACTGCCAGTCGCTTGGTCTGAGATACAATGACGGCTCGTGACCCGTTGCCGCCGGTCAGCCAATGCCTCGAATTGCTCAAATGATCCGTGCTCAATACTACTTTCGACAGTCCGATCAGGGCTTGCTCGCTTGGGATATTCGGCGGCTTATCAAGCTAACCCGCGACTCTCCAGTTGAAGCAGTTGAGCTGTCCGACATTGCCGAATTAGATGAAACACATTGGTACGAGCACGAAGGAGATTCGCCAACTTGCCGTTCGTTGGTGAAACACATGCAGCTCATTGACGAGGTTGATCTGAGCTACCCGATTATTCTCGACCAAGATGGACGCGTTATGGACGGAATGCACCGAGTTTGTAGGGCTGTTCGAGAGGGTAAGGGCAGTGTGCCGGCGGTGCGCTTTGCCACGAACCCGAGACCTGATTTCATCGGATGTATTCCTGACGAATTGCCGTACGATGACTGATGATCAGGCGGAATTTCCGCTAGCTGGCGGACGGGTCGCTGCGAAGGTTGTTCGAGTTGGAGATACGGTACGGAAACCAGTCACGGCGAACTCGGACTTCGTGCGCCGTCTACTTAGGCATCTCACAAGTAAAGGATTTCACGGCAGTCCCGCATTTCTGGGGACTGATGAGCGCGAGCGCGATATTTTAACTTTCATTGACGGCAATGTTCCTAGAGAGCTATCTTATTACGACGGGCCGGCTCTTCGCGACGCGGCAGAGTTGATACGGGAGTTTCACGATTTGAGTTCCGGGTTGGTGGCCTCCCATACAACAGAAGCGGGCATAGAGATTGTCTGCCACAACGATCTTTCGCCATGCAATTTTGTATTCCGGGGCAATACACCTGTAGCAATAATTGACTTCGACGCATCCGCCCCGGGGTCACGCGCCCACGACCTCGGTTACGCAGCATGGCTTTGGCTGGATCTTGGTTCGCCGGAAATAAGTGCGGTCGATCAGCAACAACGGCTAGCAACGTTTCTGGAGGCCTATGGAGAGCTGAGCATTGATCCGATTCTCGAGGCAATGCTGGAACGACAAACTCTATTGGTTGAAGAAGGCCGAAGAATCGGCGATGGCTCTATGGCGGAGTGGGCTAACGCCTGTAATGATTGGACCAGAAAGAATTTGCAGATTCTGCGCAGCGCTTAGCTCAGCCGTGATGCAACTCTGAACGTCTGCTACTGGCCGACTCCAGCCGTCCACCTGGTGCCGAGATGAGCGGCTGATTCACCCTGCATAGCAGCCGGTCGGTTCGTCTGAGGTAGAATGACGGCTACTGACCCAAAACGGACGCCCGACACCGGATGCCCGAAGTATGCGTATTAGCCTAACAAGTAAATGGCGTCTCCCCGTCATCGTGTTGCTGGTTGCTTTCGCAATACAAGCATGTGGTTCTGAACCGGACGAAGTTTTCGAAGTTCTGGTGTGGGTCGATGAGCAGGTCTCCGAGGAGGACTTCTTCCCAGACGGTGACGTGTATGAAGCTCCTTGCGGCCTGATACGCCTCTTGAAGGTGCGAAATCTCCGCGAATTGTCTACTGACCAGTACGACAGACTCGAGCGAGTACTCGAATTTGCCGAAAATGGTGATGTGATTGCCGAATGGCGTATCCCCGTCGAGTCTTATGTCACCAGCATCAACGCGGAATGGCTCATTGTAAATTCGTCCGACGGGCGTATCTCAATTAATCTGAAGGGCGATGTTCGAAGCGCGAAACAACCGGAGGCAGAGGAAGAGCAGGAGTATTTCGGGGAGTGTCCCGACCCGGTGCTTGAAGATTTTCTCGGTCCAGACGGGAAATCGGACTATCTGGCATGTTGGCGACTAAAAGACAAGACGAGCAACAAAACTCGCCTGGTAGCCTATCAAGGAGTTTGTACTTAGCAAGTACCGGAACTCCGTCCGCTTCACCCCCAATAGCAGCCGCTCAGAATATCTGCGGTAATATGACGGCTTGTGACCCTTTGCGGCCGTTCGGTGCAGACGACCATGTGCAAGAGCTGAGAAATGGAAGTGTTACGTTACCTGATCGGAGGGGCTCTTCTAATATTTGGAGCGTTTGTCGTGATCACTAACTACGTGAGACAAATCTCAAATGCTCGGAATAGGAAGAAGGACGGCCATTGGAGTTCTCCCGCACCAGTTTTAGGGCCTCTGTTCATAATCGTCGGCTATGCGACGTTGCCGATTGAGTTTTCCAACTGGATCTTTCTGGCTGTAATCCTGGATCCTGATACCGTGATTACGGTAATTGGCCTTCCATCTCTCATTAAGGCATTTAGACAATAGTAACGACTGGTTCTGGCCGGTAGCAGCCTGTCACGGATTAGTGGCCCAACGACCGCTACTGGTGAAAGCGGCCGTTCCACGTTACCGCGGGAACATTCCTAGAATTCACCTTAAGTTTCGCAAATAGCGTCCCCCCGCGGGGGGATCTCAGACCACCCTGTCCGTACGACCGTCGCCCGAGTCTAGAGGCAAAGTCATAAAGCGGCTGAACTCGCCGGGACTGTAGTCCGCAAACGGCCCACAGAATTCAAATCCGAATTTTAGATACAGCGAGTGTGCCGGCTCGAATGCGGCGCCCGGCCCTGTTTCCAGGCTGAGGCGTTCGTAGCCACGTTCCGTTGCCGTCGCTATGATGTGCGTTACGAGCGCGCTGCCGATGCCTCTGCCGAGATGCGCAACAGCCCAGCAACTCATCCAGGTCCAGCGCGTGGATGCAGTCGGGCGGTGAATGATCGGTCATGCCCTGCAGATGATCGGCGAGAAGCTGTTTAACTTCCGGCCCGCCCAGATCGTCGACTATGATCCTCATAGCTCGATTCTTCAGTCGAGATGCAGCGCTTTCATTTTGCGTGCCAGCGTATTGCGCCCCCAGCCCAGCAGCTTCGCCGCTTCCTGGCGGTGGCCGTTGGTTCGTGCCATGGCGATTTCGATGAGCGTCTTTTCGAATTCCGGCATGGCCTTGTCGAGCAGCGGCTCCTCGCTGCTGCGCAGTTGCCGGTCCGCCCAGGCGGCGAGGACGCGCGTCCACTCTTTTGTGGCCCGTTGTGACGATTCCGTACCGCCGAGATCGTTCGGGATGTCCTGCGCCGAAATCACATTGCCCGGGGCCGTGACCGTCAGACGCCGTGCCGCGTTCACGAGCTGCCTTACATTGCCGGGCCAGTTGAATACTTGCAGCGCCTCCATGGCCTCTGCGTCCAGGCTCTTCGGCGAAGAGCCGAGCTCCTGGGCGGCCTCGGCCAGATAGTGCTGTAGCAACAACGGAATATCGTCCTGCCGTTGCCTCAAGGGCGGGGTGTTGATACGAATCACATTGAGCCGGTGATACAGGTCTTCCCGGAAACGCGACTCTTTTACGGCCCTGGCGAGATCCTGGTTGGTAGCGGCAATCACGCGTACATTGACCTTGATCGCCGTTTGACCTCCGACCCGGTAGAACTCACTCTCGGCAAGGACGCGCAGCAGGCGCGTTTGGAGTCCGGGCGACATGTCACCGATTTCATCGAGAAACAGTGTTCCGCCATCAGCCTGCTCGAATCGACCGATGCGTCGGCTGTCTGCGCCCGTGAACGCACCTTTCTCATGGCCAAAGAGCTCCGACTCCAGTAGCTCCGAAGCGATCGCCGAAGTATTCAAAGCAACAAACGGCTTGTTCGCGCGCGGGCTATGGTCATGCAACGCGCGGGCAACCAGCTCTTTGCCCGTGCCTGACTCGCCAGTGATCAGCACCGTCATGCTCGATCCAGCGAGCCGGCCGATCGAACGAAAGACTTCCTGCATCGCCGGTGCCTGGCCGATCATTGACGCCATCGTGCTCGCGGGCTCGGCGCCATCGCCTTCGGCGGCGCCATTCAGGCGCGCCGCCTTGCGGACGAGGTCAACGGCCTCATCAATATCGAACGGTTTCGGCAGGTACTCGAACGCGCCGCCCTTGTAGGCGGCCACGGCATTTTCCAGGTCAGAGTGCGCTGTAATTACGATAATGGGCAGGTCCGGGTAGCTACCCTGCAGACGTTCGAGCAACGCGATGCCGCTCATGCCCGGCATTCGCACGTCGGTAATCAGTACGTCGGGCGCGCCTTCGTCGAGCGCTTCGAGCAGGTGCTCGGCGCGCTCGAAGCTGCGGGTTTCCATGTCCGCCTGCTTTAGCGCCTTTTCGAGCACCCAGCGGACCGACTGGTCGTCGTCGACGATCCATGCGTTGATCGGTGGGCTAGCCATGGGTGCTTACCTGGTCCAGCGGAATGCGCACAAGAAACACGGTGCGTCCGGGTCGAGACTCGAACTCGATGAGACCCCCGTGCCGGCTGATCAGCTCCTGCGCCGCAGGCAGACCCAGCCCGGTGCCCTCCGGTTTGCTCGTTACCAGCGGGTAGAAGATAGAGTCCTGCAGGTCCGATGGGATTCCCGGTCCGTCATCCTCGATTTCGATCGTGGCAATGACGCGATGGCGAATGTCGCCGATCGTAAAATTGGTTACGGCGCGGCTGCGAAGTGTAAGCGTGCCGTGGCCGTCCAGTGCGGCGACCGCATTGCGGACGAGGTTCAGAAGGGCCTGCACCATTTGGTCGCGGTCGAGATCGATCAGTGGCAGGCCGGGGTCGTAATCGCGATGCACGGTCAATTGCTTCTGGTCTTCTGCCTCGATGATGCGCACGACATACTCAAGAAGTTCGTGCACATTGGCGGGCTGCTTGTTGGGTGGGCCGCCCGGACCGAGAAGCGTATCGACCAGCCCGGCAAGCCGATCTGTCTCGCTGATAACTACGTCGGTGTACTCGCGCAGTTCGGCATCGTCCAGCTGACGTTCCAGCAATTGGGCAGCGCCCCGAATACCGCCGAGAGGGTTCTTAATTTCATGCGCTAGTTGCCGAATCATCTGTCGACCGGCGCCATGCTGAATTAGCAGCGCGTTTTCACGGCTGATTTGATTGCGCCGCGTTACGTCAGTCATTTCAACCAGCAGCGTGGCATCGTCGATGTTGATTGGCGAGACGCGGCATTCAACCATGCGCTCGTCTGCATGCACTTCGGTCGGTGCAAGGTGTATCTGGTTTGCGTATTGATCACCGGTCGCAGCGACACGGCTCAGGATCTCCCGCATCTCCGGCTCGTCATCGACAAGTTGCAGTAACGACTGCCCGGGTGCGCGTTTGCAGCTTACCCCGAGTATGTTCTCGGCAGCGGGATTGAGATCGATAATAAGCAGATTGTCATCCAGCAGGATGACACCAGAGTTCAGGCTATCTAGAACGCGGCTTGCGTTTTTGCGAAGCGGGCCGTCGCCCGAACCATGGCGCTTTAGTTGACGGAGCTCTGTTGCACGTAGAAGCGATTCGTGCGCGTGCGAATCATCATCTGGCCGCCCTCGTCCAGCACCTCGGCCTGCAGATTGTGGACACCCCGCCACACTTCTTCGAGTTGGAAGCTCATGCCGCTGACTATCTGCTGGTTGCCGTCGAAGTACACCCGCACCTGGTGTCCCGGTTGCAGCGCCGGCGTCAGGGACAGCGAAACGTTGAGGGCGCCTTCTATGTTCCATAGCGTTTCTTCAGCGCCGGGCGACGTGACCTCGAAGCTCTCGTAGCGGAAAGGGCCCGTGTCTGGAGCAGTGTCGTCGCTGGTCGCGCCGCTAGTTGTCGCCGTGCTTCGCGGCGCGGGTGAGCGGCCGGAATTGGGCTCGGCAAGAACGATGCGCGTTGCGCCAGGTTGCGGCCGGTCAGAATAGTGAACGACCCCCTCTTCGTCTGTCCACGTAAAGGCGTCGGCCACGACGGCGCCGGCCGCAAGCAGACCAAGTAGGGCGAGAATCGTGCGTGTTTCCATACAGTTAGCATAACAGCGCAAGCGTATTTGGGGCTAGTGACCGGGCGGCGAAAAATGCCGCCCGGTTCACAGTTTTGGCCTTTAGAGGCTGTAGTACATGTCAAATTCGACCGGATGCGTCGCCATGCGCAGGCGCGTGACGTTTTCCATCTTGAGGTCGATATAGGCATCGATGAGGTCGTCACTGAAGACGCCACCCACCTTGAGGAAGTCGCGGTCTTCGTGTAGCGCCAGCAGCGCCTCTTCGAGCGAGAACGCGACAAGCTTCAGTTCCTTCTCTTCCTCCGGCGGCAGATCGTAGAGATCCTTGTCCATGGCGTCGCCCGGATGGATCTTGTTCTGGATCCCGTCCAGCCCGGCCATCATCAATGAAGCAAAAGCAAGGTAAGGATTCGACGTCGAGTCCGGGAAGCGCACTTCGATGCGGCGACCCTTCGGATTTGCAATATAGGGTATGCGAATCGAAGCAGAACGATTGCGCGCTGAGTACGCGAGAATCGTCGGCGCTTCAAATCCAGGGACAAGGCGCTTGTAGCTGTTGGTCGACGGGTTGCAGAAAGCATTAATCGCTTTCGCGTGCTTGATGACACCACCTATGTAGTACAGCGCCGTCTCGGAAAGGCCGCCGTAGCCATCACCAGAGAAGAGGTTCTCCCCATCCTTGAACAGTGACTGGTGAACATGCATGCCGTTGCCGTTGTCGTTAACCAGCGGTTTGGGCATGAAGGTAGCGGTCTTGCCATACGCGTGTGCGACGTTGTGCACGGCGTACTTCATGACCTGGACCTCATCTGCCTTGCGTACCAAGGTGTTGAATTTAGTACCAATTTCGCACTGTCCGGCCGTGGCGACTTCGTGGTGGTGGACCTCGGTGATGACACCCATCTCTTCGATTGCGAGACACATCGCGCTGCGAATATCGTGCAGCGAATCAACCGGCGGAACCGGGAAGTAACCACCCTTTACGGTTGGCCGGTGACCGGTGTTACCGTCCTCGATACTACGATCGGTGTTCCAGGCGCCTTCGTCTGAATCGACCTTGTAGAACGCACCCTGCATGGTGTCATCCCAGCTCACATGATCAAAGACGAAGAACTCATTCTCGGGACCGAAGTACGCTGCATCGGCAACGCCTGTCGATTGCAGGTAGGCCTCGGCGCGCTGGGCAAGCGAGCGCGGACAGCGATCGTAGCCCTGCATGGTTGCCGGCTCGACGACATCGCAACGCAGGTTCAATGTTGAATCGTCCGGGAAGATATCGAGAACGGCCGTGGCCGGGTCCGGCATCAGGATCATGTCGGACTCGTTAATACCCTTCCAGCCTGAGATCGACGAGCCATCGAACATCTTGCCGTCTTCGAACAGATCATCATCAATGGTGTGCGCGGGCACGGTTACGTGTTGTTCTTTGCCAATGCTGTCCGTAAAACGAAAATCGACAAACTTGACCTCTGCCTCTTTGATAAGGGCGATTACATCTGCGGCCTTCATGGGGTTCCTCCGGTTTTCAGGCAAACAAAAAAGGTGGCCGCTGGCAGCGACCGGGTTGATTTTCTATTTGCATGAAGTGTGCCAAAATGGGGCAGGCTATAAGCCTATGTTTTATAAGATATTATTGATATTCGGGTTGGCCAGATTGCACCAAGATGGTGCGAGGCCTGAATATCGTGCACCATTGTAGTGCGGCGCCGAGGGCCGCGCAAGATCGCTCGCGATTTTGCCACGACATAAGGCCATCCCTGGCCAAAAAATCGTTATACTTCGCGCCTTTGAAGCCGCCGTGACACCTGCAATGAGCGCCGATACACCTGCCAACACACCCGCCGAGGCACTGAGCTTCCAGGACCTGATTCTCAAGCTCCAACAATACTGGGCTGAGCGCGGCTGCGTGATCATGCAGCCGTACGACATGGAGATGGGTGCTGGCACGTTTCACCCGGCGACCTTCCTGCGCGCGGTGGGCCCTGAACCCTGGTCGGCGGCCTATGTACAACCGAGCCGCAGGCCAACGGATGGCCGTTACGGCGATAATCCGTTTCGCCTGCAGCACTACTACCAGTACCAGGTTGTGTTGAAGCCTTCGCCCGATGACATACAGGAAATGTATCTCGGCTCGCTCGAAGCAATCGGCATCGATCCGACCGTGCATGACATTCGTTTCGTCGAAGACAACTGGGAGTCGCCGACACTCGGTGCCTGGGGGCTTGGCTGGGAGGTCTGGCTTAACGGCATGGAGGTCACGCAGTTCACGTACTTCCAGCAGGTCGGCGGCCTGGAGTGCCGGCCGGTTACGGGCGAGATCACCTACGGTATCGAACGCCTGGCAATGTATCTGCAGAATGTGCAGAGCATCTTTGATCTCGTCTGGACCGACGGACCGCTCGGCCGCATTACCTATGGAGACGTCTACCACCAGAACGAGGTGGAACAGTCCAGGTACAATTTCGAAGAGGCCGACATCGATGCTCTGTTCAACGCCTTCGATCATGCCGAACACGAAAGCGAGCGGCTCATCGAGCTGGGCCTGGCGCTGCCGGCCTACGAACAAATGCTGACCGCGTCGCACACGTTCAATCTGCTCGATGCCCGCCAGGCGATTTCCGTCACCGAAAGGCAGCGCTTCATTCTGCGAGTGCGAACAATGTCGCGCGCGATTTGCGAAGCCTATTATGCAAGTCGTGAGGCCCTCGGCTTTCCAATGGTTGATTCGGTCGTTGCCTCGGCGACGGAGGGAGAATCGTCATGAGCAAACGCGACGATTTTCTCGTTGAGATTGGCACCGAGGAACTGCCGCCAAAAGCGCTGCGGCCACTGATGGAGGCCTTTGGCCAAAACCTGGCCGCGGCGATCGATGAGGCAAGACTTTCGCATGGCGATGTACACACGTACGCGAGCCCGCGGCGCCTGACGGTGCTGGTCGAAAAGCTCGCCACGAAACAGGATGACCGCGAGGTCGACCAGAAGGGCCCACCGACTAAAGTTGCTTTCGATGATGACGGCAAACCGACACCGGCCGCCAAAGCCTTTGCCAAAAAGTGCGGGGTATCCGTGGACGAGCTCGGTCGCGAGCGGACGGAGAAGGGTGAGTGGCTCACGTTCCGCAGTCTTGAGGAAGGAAAGGCCGCCGCGGACCTGCTACCCGGGATGATCGAGCGAGCACTAGCCGCGCTGCCGATACCGCGCCGCATGCGTTGGGGGGCCGGCGATGCGGAGTTCGTGCGGCCCGTTCACTGGGTCGTATTGTTGCATGGCAAGAAGGTCATCGAGGCACCGGTTATGGGCATCCCTGCCGGTCGCGAGTCTCGCGGACATCGCTTTCATTCCAAGGAGCCGGTCGTGATCGACAAGCCCGCCGACTATCTCGGTGCGCTTGAAAAGGACGGTTACGTAATCGCCGACTTCATGCGTCGACGCGACCTTGTTCGGGACGGCGTTAACGAGGCCGCTGAGCGGTCGGGTGGCAATATTGTCGACGGTGAATCCCTCTACGACGAGGTCACCGCGCTGGTCGAGTGGCCCGTGCCAATCGTCGGCGCATTTGACGAAGTCTATCTCGACCTGCCGCGCGAGGTGGTCATCTCGACGCTAACGGGGCACCAGCGTTACTTTCCGGTAGCCGACGACAGCGGCAAACTGCTGCCACACTTTGTTACCGTCTCGAATATCGAGAGCAAGGATCCCGAGCAGGTCATTGAGGGCAACGAGCGCGTCATTCGGCCGCGCCTTGCCGATGCGGCCTTCTTCTGGAATAGCGATCGCAAAACTGCGCTCGCCAGTCGCGAGGAAGTTCTGCGCGACGTCGTGTACCAGCGAGGCCTCGGCAGCCTGTTTGACAAGAGTCACCGGGTCGTTCGTATTGCCGCATGGCTGGCCTCAGAGCTGGACGCCGACGCGGCGATTGTCGAACGCGCCGCGGCGCTCGCCAAGTGCGACCTCGTCACCGGCGTGGTCGGCGAGTTTCCGGATTTGCAGGGCACGATGGGGCGGTATTATGCGCTGTCCGATGGCGAATCGAGCAAGGTGGCCGACGCGATTGCAGAACAATATCTGCCGAGGTTCGCTGGCGACGACCTGCCTGATTCCAAAGCGGGCCAGATGCTCGCTATCGCCGACAAGCTCGACTCGCTTGCGGGCATTTTCTCGATTGGCAAGAAGCCGAGCGGTAACCGTGATCCCTTCGGCCTGCGCCGCGCCGCGCTTGGTGTTGTCCGCGTGCTGATAGAGCGGGGCATCGACGTCGACCTCAAGGCCCTGATCGCCAGGGCCGTTGCCGAGCAGCCCGACGGCAAACTGGATGACGATGAAGTGGCCGCTGAGCTGTATGCATTCATCAGCGAGCGCCTGCGCAGGTACTTCCTCGACAGGGATACCAGCCTCGTGACCGAAACCTTTGATGCCGTGATGGTGAGACAGCCGGCATCGCTCGTCGATTTCGACCGGCGGCTGGCCGCCGTGCAGACCTTCTCGCGACTTGAACAGGCGGAGAGCCTGGCCGCCGCCAACAAGCGGATCGCGAACATCCTGCGCAAGGCCGGCGATCCGACGGGCCTGTCCGTCAACGAAAAACTCTTCGAGCTCGACGCTGAGGCAGCTCTTCACAGCGCCCTGGATAACTCCCGGGAAAAGGTCGCTCCAATGCTCGAACAGCGCCGATATGCGGAGATTTTGAACGAATTGGCCGATTTACGAGACCCTGTCGACCGGTTCTTCGACGACGTCATGGTCATGGCCGATGACGAAACAGTGAAAAACAACCGATTGGCACTTTTGGGCGAACTTCGCGCCCTTTTCCTCGACGTTGCCGATATTTCTCGCCTGTCGATAGGCTGATATGAACGCTCTGGCACCAAGGGGGCTGGTCATTCTCGATCGTGATGGGGTGATTAATCGCGACTCGAAGGAGTTCGTGAAAAATGCCGACGAATGGGTGCCACTTCCCGGCAGTATCGGCGCAATTGCCGACTTGAGTCGGGCCGGCTTCACTGTCGCCGTCGCGAGCAACCAGTCCGGCCTTGCGCGGGGTCTGTTCGACCGCAACGCGCTGCGCGCCATGCACCGCAAGCTTCGTCGGCTGGTCGCAGCCGAGGGCGGTCGGGTTGACCGGATTGTCGTATGCCCGCATGGGCCCGAGGCGGACTGCAGCTGCCGCAAGCCGCGGCCAGGGCTACTACTGCGACTGGCACGGCATTACGATACGCCCCTGGATGGGGTGCCGGTCGTCGGCGACTCACTTCGCGACCTCGAGGCAGCCACCGTGGCCGGCGCGAAACCAATGCTTGTGCGCACTGGCAATGGCGAGAAGGTCGCCGCTAGTTTGCCGGAATGTCTGCGTTCGGTCCCGATCTTCGACGATCTTGCCGCAATTGCGGCGGCCCTCACGAGGAGGTAATTGCATGGTTCAATGGTTGAGAGCGTTTCTGTTCTATCTCGTCGGCTTCCCCCTATTGTTGCTTACGTGCACGGTCTTGATGCTCCTGTTCTGGGCGCCCCGGACCTGGCCCTGGGCCGTCTGCTCTGGCTACTGTGCGCTGATCAACTGGTGGGGCGGTTTTATCTGCGGCATGAAGGTCGTGGTCGAGGGAGAGGAGAATCTCCCCGACGGGCCCTGTGTCCTCATGATCAAACACACGTCGCTGCTGGAGACCTATGGTCATGTGCCGTTGTTTCCCCGCACCTGCTGGGTCGTAAAGCGAGAAATTGTCCTTACACCGATAGTCGGGTGGGGTATGGGACTGAGCTTACAGCCCATAGCAATCAAGCGCAGCGCCGGCACCTCCTCCGTCAAGCAGGTTATACGCCAGGGCAAGGAGCGGCTCGCAGACGGCATTTGGGTAACCATTTTTCCGGAAGGTACGCGCGTGGCCCCCGGCGAAACGCGCAAGTACGGCGTCTCAGGCGCGGCTTTAGCGAAGGAGGCGAATGTGATGATCGTGCCGGTGGCGCACAATGCCGGTGACTTCTGGCAGAAGCACGAATTTGCCAAGCGGCCCGGCACCGTGCGCTTCTGCATCGGCCCGCCGATCAGTGCGCAGGGCCGGCCCCCCAAGGATACAAACCTGATCGTGCAGGACTGGATCGAGGGCAAGATGCACGAGATCAGCTCCGGGTATCAGACGAAGGACTAGCGGCCCCCGGGTGCGCGCCCGATTTCCATCAGCTCCGCCGCCTGTGCTTCGCTTATCGGGTAGATGGCCTTGATGCGGCAGCCCCTGAACGTATCCCGGTCGGCGTAAATGGCGCGCGCATCGCTTCGGAAGTCCGGGCTCCTCCTCTTGTCATAGGCTATTGGGCACGGACTTGGGTAAGCAATCAGGTATTGCTCCTTCCGCGTTGTCAAAATGACATAGCTCTCATTGAGAACGCGCTGGCCAAACGTATCCATCGAGCGAATCACGCGCACCTCTTCGAGGTCGCTCACCTGGATAAAATCATCGATAGCGTCAGGGCGCTCGTCTTCTTCGTTACTTGCGCAGCCGCAAAGGAGCAGCGCCGCAACCAAGCACATAATCCTGTTCACTCTGGCTCCTTCCTCATCTCGTACAGCGCTTCGACCCAGGACACCGCTCTCGGAAAGGCGTCGATCCAACGCTCTATATCGGCACGCATGCTTTGGGGCGCCCGGTCGCGCTCTATTCGAACGGCGTCTGCCTTGCCGCCGCCATAGTTATCTGGCATCAGCCACAAGCCGGTGAATGCGGCAAACTGCAGATCCGTGTAATTGATATCTTCGCCGCCCAATAAGGTATGTCGCCCGTCCGTCAGGTCGGCATCGATATCAGTCAACAACTGCTCTATGTGGGCAACCGACCGCGCGTAATGTGTATCGTTGATCTTGAACGAGAATCGAATCAGCCAGGCCAGCAATGGAAAGAGCAGGCGCAATGCCACTCGTTGCCAGGCCGGTGTTGCCGGGTTGTTTGCGCCCCAGGCATGTAACGCGAGGTCCCGGTCGTGCAGCAGGTGATAGTAGACCCAGACTTGCAGGCTCACTCCGTACCGGTCGAGACGTTTCTCAAACTCGACGCGCGGCGCCGTGGGCTCCAGAAACGCCGCTCGCTCCGGATCGTCATGCAGGCAGCGGCCATACAGGTACCTGAGAATATCCGGGGAATTGCCAATTACCGAACGAACATGGCCCGTGCGCACTTTGAGTTGCGGCACGGTTCGCCCGCGAAAGTACGCGCCGAGCGTACCGCCTGAGGTTTGTTCGGCGTAGTCAACGCCGAGCTTGTCCATACTCCAGCGGACCTTTTCGACGAAGTGGCTCGCGGAAATAGACGCCAGCACGAACTCCGGCGTCTTTTCGGGCGCTATGATGCCGCTCAGCGTGATAAACCAGCGACACAACAGCAGCAGGACGACGATGCCTGCTGCTGCTGCGACGGAAAGTCCGTACCACGCAACGACGACCGGCGCGATAAAGACGGCAATCGCGAAGATGAGGTTGCGGTTGTCGGTCACAGGTTTACCAAATCTTTACGCGCTCCTCGGGCGGCAGGTACAACGCGTCTTCTTCAATAACGCTGAACGCAATGTACCACTCGGGAACGTTTCTAACGGGCCCGTTCGTGCGATACACGGCCGGCGAATGCGGGTCCGTTGCGATGCGGCGGCGCAGCTCCTCGTCGCGAATAATGCCGCGCCACACCTGGCCGAAACCAAGGAACACGCGCTGCTCGCCTGTGAAGCCGTCGATGACCGGTGGCTCTTCTCCATCGAGTGACATCTGGTAGGCGAGCAAGCCGATAGTAATGCCACCAAGGTCGCCGATGTTTTCGCCCTGGGTGAACTCGCCATTAACCGCGAGATCTTCGAATGGCATGAACTCGTCATACTGGGCGACCAGGGTCCCGGTGCGGCTCTCAAACTCCGCCCGGTCTTCGTCGGTCCACCAGTTACGCATCACGCCATCGCCATCGAACGTGCTGCCCTTGTCGTCAAAACCGTGGCCGATTTCGTGGCCGATAACGGCGCCGATAGCGCCATAGTTAACGGCGTCATCGGCTTCAAGATTGAAAAACGGCGGCTGTAAGATGGCGGCAGGAAATACGATCTGGTTCATCGGCGGGCTGTAATAAGCATTCACCGTTTGCGGATTCATGCCCCACTCGAGTCGGTCTACGGGGCCGCCCTGGCGATCCATTATGCGCCTGTACTCGGCATACGCCGCGCGCTCCATGTTCCCATAAAGATCGTCGGCCTCGATGTCGAGTGCGGAGTAGTCACGCCACTCGTCCGGGTAGCCGATCATCGGCGTGAACTTGTGTAGTTTGTCGAGGGCCTGGACCTTGGTCTCTTCGGTCATCCAGTCCAGTTCGTTAATGCTTATCTCGTAGGCCTTCACGAGATTGCCCACGAGTTCGAGCATGCGCTCTTTAGCCTCGGGCGGGAAGTGGCGTTTTACGTACACGCGGCCAACGACCTCACCGAGCAGATCATCAACAAGGCTCGTGGCGCGCCGCCAGTCCTCGCGCTGCTCCTCAACGCCGGAGAGCGTCTTCTCGTAGAACTCGAAGTTCTGCTGATCGAGGGCCTTGGTTAGCCGGCCCGCCGTCTGGTTCACGGCACTCCAGGTCAGGTAGGTCTTCCACGTCGCGAGGTCGGTATCCGTGATGATCCCGTTCAGCGCCCTCATGTAATCGCTCGTATAGACGACGATTTCCTCGAGGTCCTGAAGCCCCAGCTCGGTCGTCCATCCGGCCCAGTTGAAGTCAGGCATCAACTCGGGCAAGTCAGCCATCGGGTACTTCTGGTAGTTCGTCGCGTAGTCGCGCATCTGTTCCTTTTTCAGGTTTTCCGCAGCGAGGCGCGTTTCGAGGGCCATGATTGTCTGGGCCGCTGCGGCGCCATTATCGAGGCCCGCGATATCGAACATCTTTTGAATGTGCTCAACGTAAGCCTGTCGGATTGCTTCAGAGTTTTCATCGTCCTTGAAGTAGTACTCCCGATCAGGCAGTCCCAGGCCGCTATGCGCGATTAGGATCGCGTAGTAGTTCGGGTCCAGGAAGTCTGGTAGCTGTTGCGCGGCAAACGGGGCGTCAAGATTACGTTTCACCGCCGACGCAAAATACACCGCAAGGTCGTCGTAATTTTCGATCGCGTTAATTTGCTCGAGCTCGGGCTGCAGCGGCTCAACGCCGCGCACGTCCCGCGTTTCCCAATCGAGATAGGACTTGTACAGGTCGCCGACTTTTTGTTCATCCGAACCTTTCGGGAAATCGCCGCTTGCCGACTCCTCGATAATCGCCTTGACGGCCTCCTGTGATTCGTCGCGCAGCACGTCGAAGACGCCATAGCGCGACTTGTCGGCCGGCATCTCGGCTTCGGCAACCCACGCCCCGTTGACGTACGCGAAGAAGTCGTCGCCCGGCTTAACGTTGGTATCCATCGCGCTCACGTCGATGCCCGAAATCAGCGGCTTCGTCTCTGCCGTGGCCGGCTCCGTCGCCTCCTGTCCGCAAGCGCTGATGGTTAATAGCGCCACGGCGCCAATAAGCAGTTTGTTCACTGTAGCTCCCCTTCCAAAGGTAATGCGCCCGGCCTGCGCCGGGTGTTTGTAATTAGTAGTGCTAAGACCGGTTGCGAGCCAAAAAATTCACTCGCAGCCGATTTGTCAGATATCGAGATTTTCTACCGTCAGAGCGTTCTTCTCGATGAATTCCCGGCGCGGTTCGACCTGGTCGCCCATGAGCGTCGTAAATATTTCGTCGGCCTTCACGGCGTCTTCGATCTTCACCTGCATGAGTCGCCGGGTCTCCGGATTAACCGTGGTGTCCCAGAGCTGGTCGGGGTTCATTTCACCAAGACCCTTGTAGCGCTGAATCGACTGTCCGCGCCGCGCCTCGCCCATGAGCCACTCAACCGCATCCGCAAACGAGGATACGTTCGACTGGCGCTCGCCTCGCTTCACGTAGGCGCCGTCGCCCAGCAGGTCGTCGAGCTTCGCCGCCAGCGTCGCGATGTGGCGGTATTCGTTCGTGTCGAAAAACTCGCGCGGCATATGGCGCGTCGTGCCAAGCCCGTGCTGAACTTTCGTGATGGCAATGCGCACGCCCTCACCGTCTTCATCGCCCCGATCAAGGACCGCGGTGTAGCTTCCGCCGCCGCCGCTCTCGGCGCGATCACCCGTGTGCTTCGGCAGCGCGTCGCTAAACCGCTCTGTCCATGCAGCAAGTGCATCCAGGTCTTCGGCTATCTCCGCGGTAACCTCGGGCAGGCTGGCCACTGTCCTCAGGATGGCTTCGTCATAACGGTTGGTCAGGCGCGCGACGATCGTCTCGACCGCGATATATTCCTTTGCCAGCGTCTCGAGCGCGACGCCCGCCAGTGGCGGCGCCTCGGCGTTAACATGCAGCGCCGCGTTGTCCATGGCCGCATTCAACAGGTATGCATTGAGTTCGGTATCGTCCTTGACGTAGACCTCCTGCTTGCCCCGCTTGATCTTGTACAGCGGCGGCTGCGCGATGTAGACATGACCACGCTCGATGAGCTCGGGCATTTGCCGATAGAAGAACGTCAGCAGCAACGTTCGGATATGAGAGCCGTCGACGTCAGCGTCCGTCATGATGATGATTCGGTGGTAGCGCAGCTTGTCCGGGTCGAAATCCTCACGACCAATGCCGGTGCCGAGCGCCGTGATCAGCGTGCCGACTTCGACTGACGACAGCATCTTGTCGAAACGCGCTTTTTCGACGTTCAGGATCTTGCCTTTGAGCGGCAAGATTGCCTGCGTGCGCCGATCGCGGCCCTGCTTCGCCGAGCCGCCGGCAGAGTCGCCCTCGACCAGGAACAGCTCGGACAGCGCCGGGTCTTTTTCCTGGCAGTCCGCCAGCTTGCCCGGCAGGCCCGCGATGTCGAGCGCACCTTTGCGGCGGGTCATTTCGCGAGCTTTGCGGGCGGCCTCACGCGCGCGCGCCGCATCGACGATCTTGGAGACAATCGATTTGGCTTCCTGCGGGTGCTCGAGCAGGTACTCCTCGAGCCGGCCGGCCATGGCTTGCTCCACGATGCCTTTAATTTCAGATGAAACTAATTTGTCTTTGGTCTGTGCCGAGAACTTCGGGTCCGGCACCTTGACCGACAGTACCGCGGTCAGGCCCTCGCGCGCGTCATCGCCACTGGGCGTGAACTTGTCCTTGCGGCTCGAGCGCTCTTTCTCGATGTATCCGTTGAGCGTGCGGGTCAGCGCGGAGCGAAAGCCCGCGAGGTGCGTACCGCCATCGCGCTGGGGAATATTGTTCGTGTAGCAGAACATATTTTCCTGGTAGCCATCGTTCCATTGCAGCGCCGCCTCGACACCGACATCGTCCTTCATCGCTGTGAAATGAAAGACCTCGCCATGAATCGGCGTCTTGTTCCGGTTGAGATGCTCCACGAAGGCCCTGATGCCGCCCTCGTATTCAAAGACGTCTTCCTTGTCCTCCTCGCGTTCATCGACCAGGTGAATGCGAACACCGGAGTTGAGGAATGACAGTTCGCGCAGGCGACGCGCCAGGATGTCGTAATGAAACTCGATATTGGTGAATGTTCCGGCGCTTGGCTTGAAGCGCAACGTCGTGCCGGTGCGGTCCGTGTCACCGACTACAGCCAGCGGCTCTTGCGGCTCGCCGTGCACGTATTCCTGCTGGTATAGCTTGCCATCGCGATGAATGGTCAGCACCAGGTGCTCGGACAATGCGTTCACGACCGAGACACCGACGCCGTGCAGGCCGCCTGAAACCTTGTAGGAGTTGTCGTCGAATTTACCGCCCGCGTGCAGAACGGTCATGATGACCTCGGCCGCAGACCGCCCCTCCTCCGGGTGCATATCGACCGGGACGCCCCTGCCGTCATCGCTCACAGTGACGGATTCGTCCGCGTGAATCGTGACCGTAATCGTGTCGCAGTGCCCTGCCAGGGCCTCATCGATCGAGTTGTCGACAACCTCGAAAACCATGTGGTGCAGGCCGGTGCCGTCGTCCGTGTCACCGATGTACATCCCGGGGCGTTTTCGTACCGCCTCGAGGCCCTTTAACACCTTGATATTACTGGAAGTATATTCTGTTTCGTCGGTCATCCGATATCCTCAACACACAAGCGGCGCATTGTACCAAAACGGGGCGAAAATAGGGCTTTTAATGGGGGCTTCGTGGGCCTGTCAGGCGGCGGTCAGAGCGCCGTGTTCCACGTGGAACAACGCAGCGTCGGCCGGGGCATCGAGTGCCCCTTTTTCAAGGCTCGTGGCGACAACCTGGCAACCCAAATCCGCCACAGCGCCCATCAATCTCGTGAGCGAATCGCTGTCCAGCTCTGCCGCAGGGTCATCCAGGAGCAACAACAAGGGGGCCTCCAGCGCGGTCTGCGCGGTGGCGGTGGCGGCGAGTATCATCGCGCTGGCCAGCAGCTTCTGCTGGCCGCGCGACACCAGCTTCCGCGCTTGCCGCTCGTCGTAGCTCACCTTGAGATCCCCCCGGTGTGGACCGTGCTGGGTGGCGCCCTGCTGCCGGTCCCTGGCCAACCCCTCCTCCAGCGCCTGTTCCAGGCCCTTGTCCTTGCTCCAGCCTTGCTGATATTCGAACCCGAGATCTGTCCCGAGCAGCCCGAGCCCGAATTCCATCAGGCTTTCCGTCGCCGCCTTCAGGGAGCGCCTTCTTGACTCATCCAACAGCAGGCTCAATTCCACGAACTCCGCGTTCCAGCTGCGAATTGTCGCCGGCCCCGACCCCGTCTTAAGCGCCGCGTTTCTCTGTTTCAGCGCCCGTCGGAAACGTCGCCATGTCTGTAGATGGTCATGTTCCACGTGGAACGCCACCCAATCCAGGAAGCGGCGCCGCTGTTCTGGGCCCCCTGCCACGAGGTTGTGAACCTCCGGATCTATGACCTGCAGGGGCAGCGCATCCGCAAGTGCGGCCACCCCACCGTCACCGCTGCCATCGACGCGGACTTCAAGGCCTTCCCGGCTGTTTCGCACACCAAGGCGCCGGCCGGGCCCCGATCCGCCCGTCTCTCCGAAAAGGACAAACTCGCTGGCACCATGCCGGATAAGGTTGCTTGTCGAGGCCCCGCGGAATGACTTTCCACGCCCCAGATACGCCAACGCCTCCAGAAGACTCGTCTTTCCAGAGGCGTTAACGCCATAGACCAGGTTGAATTCCGGGCTGAAAGTCAGCTCCGCGCTTTCGATGCATCGAAAATCGTTGACTTTGAATCGACGAATCATCGATCCGGCAGGCCCGTCTCCATACGCTGGCTACAGCCGCATCGGCATAACGACGAACGTACAGTCATCGTTACCCGGCTGCCTGATCAAACAGCTCGAATTGCTGTCCTGCACCGACAGCGTGACTTCGTCGCTTTCGACCGCGCCGAGCGCATCGAGCAGGTAATTGACATTGAACCCGATCTCTATGTCCTCGCCGTTATACTCGACCCCAAGCTCTTCTTCCGCTTCTTCCTGCTCCGGATTGTGTGCCTGCAGCACAACGCCGCTATCCCTGATAACAAGGCGAATCCCGCGATACTTCTCGTTCGACAGGATCGCCGTCCTCTGCAATGCGCCGCGGAATGCGCCGCGGTCTGCCTTTAGCTCGTTCGAAGACTCCTTCGGTATCACGCGCTCGTACTCCGGAAAACGGCCATCGATGAGCTTGGACGTAAAGCGAATCCCGTCAAGCTGGATCCGTATATGATTTGCCCCGAGCTCTATGTTCAGGTCACCGTCCCCGCTCATAAGTCGCTGCAACTCGAGCACGCCCTTTCGCGGTACGATGACCTGCTGCTCATCAACTTTGCCGTCGACCTCGGCCTGGCACAGCGCAAGGCGATGCCCGTCAGTAGCAACAGCACGAAGATGCCCGCCCCCGGTCTCCAGCAGCATTCCGTTCAGGTAGTAACGGACGTCCTGCTGTGCCATGGAAAAATGCGTCTTCTCAATCAGCCGCCCCATCACCGACTGTGATACCGCGACGGATTGCCCGGCTTTGATGTCCTCGACCACCGGAAATTCCGCTGCCGGGAGCGTTGCCAGGTTAAACCGGCTGCGGCCACCTTTCACCGACAGCTTCTCACCACTAACACTGATGCTGACATCCGTGCCTTCTGGCAGCGCTCGACAAATATCCAGGAGCTTGCGCCCGGACACCGTAATCTCACCGCCGGTTTCCGTATCGACGTCCGCCTGAGCGACCAGCTCAACCTCCAGATCCGTCGCCGTCACGGACAGCTGCCCCTCGCGAGCGAGTAGAAGAACATTCGAGAGTATCGGCATCGTTTGACGACGCTCCACAACGCCGATTACGGCCTGCAGAGGTTTCAACAGCGCTTCCCGAGCTGCGGTAAACTTCATAGATTCCACCTGTTAATAAATATTGGAGTATATTAATTTATTGTTATTATTAAGCAATCAAATGCCTGTGCATAACTTTCAATAAACCTTTAAAATCAATACGTTATCTTATATAAATCGCCCTAACAAATGGCGTATCGCCAGTAGGGCACCTGTGCATAGCCTGTGAGTAAAAAATTCCAACACCCTTATCCACGGCTTATCCACACTATCCTGTCAGGGTTCTCAACAGGTTTAAATAATCATCGTCAACGCGCTTGTCCGTTTCCCGAAGCGACGCTATCCGCCGGCAACCGTGCAAAACGGTTGTGTGATCCCGCCCGCCAAAGGCATCACCGATTTCCGGCAGGCTATGATTCGTGAGCTCTTTCGCGAGCGCCATAGCAAATTGCCTCGGTCTGGCGATTGACCGGCTGCGTTTCTTTGATAACAGATCCCCGACGCGGATTTTAAAGTAGTCTGCCACGGTTTTCTGGATGTTCTCGATCGAGACCAGGCGGTCCTGGAGCGCCAGAAGGTCTCGTAACGCTTCTTTCGCGAAATCGAGATTGATGTCTCGACCCGTGAAACGGTAGTTCGCAATGACACGACGCAAAGCACCTTCCAGCTCACGCACGTTGGAACGAATTCGCTTCGCTATGAAGAACGCAACCTCATCGGGTAGCTCCACACCCTCCGCCTGCGCCTTGCTGATCAGAATCGCGACAGACGTTTCGAGTTCGGGCGGCTCGATCGCCACGGTCAGGCCCCAGCCGAATCTCGACTTGAGTCTTTCCTCGAGACCGTTGACCTCTTTTGGATACCGATCGCAAGTAAGAATGATTTGTCGCTGCCCTTCGAGAAGCGCGTTGAATGTGTGAAAGAATTCTTCCTGCGAGCGCTCCTTGCCAGCAAAAAACTGAATATCATCAATAAGTAACGCGTCAAGTGAACGATATGAGCGCTTGAACTCGGAAATTGTGTTGTGCTGCAGGCCCTTCACCATGTCGCCGACGAAGCGCTCCGAATGCACGTAACTGACCCGGGCATCCGGGTTCGCCCTGAGCATCGCGTTACCGACAGCATGCATCAGGTGCGTCTTTCCCAGGCCAACGCCGCCGTAAATGAATAAGGGGTTGTAGGACTTGCCGGGGTTCTCCCCGACCTGGCTCGCCGCCGCCTTGGCAAGCTGGTTGCTCTTGCCCTCGACAAAGCTGTCGAACGTAAACAGGGGGTTCAGTCGTGACACGACCGGGGCCTGGCTGCTCGTGCGAATCGGTGCTGCCTGTCGCGGCGACGCGCTCGCAACGGGGGCACCGGCGGCAGCTTCCCGCGACCCAACCTCGACGACGACCTCGGTATTCGCGCCCCCGTCATCAACAAGTTGTAGAATCCGCTCCATGTAATGCTGCTGCAGCCAGTCGATGACAAAGCGATTGGGCGCCAACAAGCGCAGGACCGCACCTTCGTCGACCGCCTGTAGCGGACGGATCCAGGTATTGAATTGCTGCTCCGGCAGCTCCGCCTGCAGGACGCGGATGCATTGGTTCCAGAGCGTCGATTCAGCAGACAAGAAATTCCTCGAGGGCCGCAGCGCGGCGCAAATACAATAGAATGATGAAAGACGGGGCAGTCTATACCGTATCTTGTGGTGCCGCCAGATGCGGTTATCCACAGGTTGGAATGGGCCGAAACCCCAGTGTTTACATTACTCTATTGACACTGTCTGACCATCTGAGTACCCTTGCCGCCCTTCTTGAAGGACGGCCTCGAACGGGTCGTATTTTGAACCGACTGAGGCCCCTCAAAATGGGCGCCGGGAAAGGCTATGAAACGCACATATCAGCCCAGCAAGATCAAGCGCGCACGCACGCATGGATTTCGTGCCCGCATGGCGACAAAGGCCGGGCGCCTCGTCATAAAGCGCCGCCGCGCAAAAGGCCGCACACGGTTGACGCCGTAACCCGCCACGCGCCCGCCGCGACGACGAGCAACAACCCAGGATTGATAAGCAGCCAAGGCAACCGGTTTACAAAAGACAACCGGCTCCTTGATGCGGCCGCTTTCGGCCGCGTGTTCGATCGGGCCACCCGCAGCCGTGACGAGTTGTTTACCGTGTTATGTCGGCGCAATAAGCAAAGCATCGCAAGGCTGGGTCTGGCAATCTCCAAGAAACACTGTCGCAAGGCGACAGGACGGAACCGCATAAAGCGAATTATTCGAGAGTCTTTTCGCCAGCAGCAAGGCTTACTCGCAGGTCTCGATGTCGTCGTGATCAACCGGCCGGGCGCCACGAGCGCGACCAACCGGGAGATCAATGACAGCCTCGACAAGCATTGGCGGCGCTGCAGCAAGGCGAGGACTCCGGACCTAAGGAAAGACGGATAACCACCAATGGATAACCAACGTCTATTTATCTGGGCAATCTTCGTGTTCCTGGCCTGGATTACTTACCAGACCTGGGTCGAGGACTACGCCCCCAGGCCCGTCGAACCCGTGGCCGGGCAACAGCAGGACGCCATGGCCCTCCCGGGAGCCACCGCTGGCGAAGAGGAGCTTCCGACGATATCCGACGTGCCCGCCGAAGCGGGCCCCGCGGACGCGCTCCCGGCGACGCCGGACATAACGACCGTAGCGGCCGCTCAGCCAGAGGCCCCACTTATACGGGTTACAACAGACGTTCTGGATATAGAAATCAGCACGGTCGGCGGCACGTTGCAGAAAGCGACGCTGAGCCGCTATCCCATCGCAAAAGACCGGCCAGACGAGTTGGTGAAGCTGCTTGATACACAGGGCCGCACGTTCGGTCTCATTGAGTCTGGCGTACGCGCCGCGGGAGGGGCGGCCGAAGCCACTCACCTCGAGACCTTTGCCGCAGCCCGGTCGAGCTTCGATCTTGGCAGCAACGACGAGCTCGTTGTTCCGCTGACGTGGACAGACCCAGGCGGCCTGACTGTCGAAAAGCGCTACACGTTTACGCGCGGCAGCTACGCCGTGCAGCTCGAACAGATTGTTAGTAATGGCTCCGATGCAGAATGGCGGGGCGCCGAATACGTGCGCATCAAGCGCCACTCGGCCGAGACCGAGCGCTCGATGTTCAATGTTGATTCCTATTCATTTGATGGCCCGATCATCTACGACGGTGAGAAGTCCGAGAAACTGAAGCGCGACAATCTCATTGATGACGGTCGCTACGAGTTCAATTCACAGCAGGGCTGGACGGCATCGATTCAACATCATTTCCTGCGCGCCGCCGTGCCAACGCCGGGTGTCGATTTCAAGTACGACGTTGCTGTTAGCGGAGACATGGCCACGAGCAGCGCGATTCGCCGCAGCCTCGTGTCCGTCGCGCCAGGTACGAGCGCGACTTTCACGACAGCTTTGTTTGTCGGGCCGAAGCTGCAGGACCAGCTCGAGGACATCGACAAGAGCCTCAAACTGACCGTCGACTACGGTTGGCTGACGATTATTTCGCAACCGTTGTTCTGGCTACTTAGCCTCGTGCATGGCTGGGTCGGTAACTGGGGTGTAGCGATCATTTTTGTCACCTTCCTGATCAAGCTGGCGTTCTACAAGCTGACCGAATCGAGTGGCCGATCGATGGCGAAGATGCGCAATTTGCAGCCGCGCATGAAAGCGCTGCAGGACCGTTACAAGGACGATCGGCAGGCACTGAGCCAGGCGATGATGGAGCTGTACAAGCGGGAAAAGGTCAACCCGGCGGCGGGCTGTTTGCCGATCCTTATCCAGATGCCGTTCTTCCTGGCGTTTTACTGGGTCTTGCTCGAGAGCGTCGAGATGCGCCAGGCGCCGTTCGCGCTCTGGATAACCGACCTCTCCACGCGCGATCCTTATTTCATCCTGCCGCTGATCATGGGCGTCGCGATGTTCGCGCAGCAGAAACTCAACCCGGCACCGACTGACCCCGTGCAAGCGAAGGTCATGCAGATCATGCCGATCATGTTTACGGTGTTCTTCGCGTTCTTCCCGTCGGGGCTCGTCCTTTACTGGGTAACCAACACGCTCTTGTCGATCGCCCAGCAATGGAGGGTCAACAAGGTCGTCGAGGCCGAGGCCAAAGCGCAAAAGGCCGGCAAGAAGGCTGACAAGAAGGGCGGCTAGCCTCAGAGCCATGGCGACCGACACCATTGTCGCAGCGGCGACGCCGCCAGGAACCGGGGGCGTCGGCATTGTGCGCGTGTCGGGCGAAGCGGTTGAATGCATCGCGCGAGCGATGCTCGGCAGCCTGCCAGAGCCGCGCACGGCGACTTATCGAGACTTTCGAAACCAGGCTGGCGAACGCGTTGACGTCGGGCTCGCCCTCTATTTTCCAGCACCAGCATCTTTTACCGGCGAGTCGGTTCTCGAGCTGCATGGTCATGGCGGGCCGGTTGTCATCTCCTTGCTCGTTGATGCGGTCATTGAGTTCGGAGCGCGACAGGCCCAACCGGGGGAGTTTTCCAAACGGGCCTTCCTCAACGACAAGCTGGATCTCGTCCAGGCTGAAGCCATCGCGGACCTGATCGGCAGTGGTACGGCGCAGGCGGCGAGGGCGGCGCTGCGCTCGCTCTCCGGCACATTCTCGCAAGCGGTTGACGGCCTGGCGGAGCAGCTCGTGCGCTTGCGCATGCACGTCGAGGCTGCGATCGATTTTCCGGAGGAGGAAATCGACTTCCTGTCTGACGACGCCCTGCAGCAGCGTATCGACGACTGCGCCGCGGCGTTCGACAAGCTCAGCGCGGAGGCGCAACAAGGCAGAGTGCTTCGTGACGGTTACCAGGTCGTTATCGTCGGCAAACCCAATGCGGGCAAGTCGAGCCTCCTGAATCTTCTCAGCGGCCAGGAGGCGGCGATCGTGACCGAGGTCGCCGGAACAACGCGTGACGTGTTGCGCGAACAGATCGATGTCGATGGTCTTGCTGTCGAACTCATCGACACGGCCGGCTTGCGCAACGACCCGGACAGAATCGAAGCCGAGGGCATTCGCCGGGCGCGCGAGGCGCTCGCAAACGCCGACGCGGTCCTTTGGATACAGGATGCAACCGATCTTGACCCGGCAGCCCCGAAAGAAGGCCTGCCCGAGGGCGTGCCCGTTACGGTCGTACACAACAAGATTGACCTTACCGGCGTAACGCCGGGCGTAATCGGTGGTGAGGTCTACCTGTCGGCACAGACCGGCGACGGCATCGACGCGCTGCGCCAACGTATTCGGGAGCTGGCAGGCTACGACAACCAGGGCGAGGGCGCATTCACGGCGCGGCGCCGGCATATCCGGGCGCTGCGTCGCGCCAGGGAGCGCTTCGACAAAGGGCGGCGGGCGCTCGAAGACACGAGGGCCGGCGAGCTGTTTGCAGAAGAGCTGCGCCTGAGTCAGCAGGCCCTTGGAGAGATCACCGGCGCATTCAGTGCCGACGATCTGCTGGGAAAGATCTTTTCCGAGTTCTGTATCGGAAAATAGCGTCACTCGCTACCCGAGATTCATCAGAAAATCCTCAGACTTTGATCTGGTTCCGGGATTTTGGTGCGCATATGGTCAATAGTTCATGAATTCTGCCCGATTGAGGGCACTGGTTTAACATAAGACGGCCAAAGCGGCCATATAGGAGACATCATGATTAGGAAAAGTTTACTCACAGCACTGCTACTGCTGGCGGGACCAGTAATGGCGGCAGACATCAGCTACAACTACGTTCAGCTGGACTACGGCTTCATTACGCTCGAGGACGTTGTTCCAGGCGTCGATATCGACGGCGATGGCCCGGGAATTAGCGGCTCTTTTGAGGTCGGCGAAAACTGGTTTATCGGGGTTGGCTATCGAACAATCGGTTTCGACTTCGATGTTGACTTCGACCAGCTAAACGTCGGGTTTGGGTACCACACGGCTATTTCGGCGAACACGGACTTCTTCGGGACGCTGTCTTACCTGTCGGTGGACGCGTCCGGCGCGGGCGGCTCTGCCAGTGAGAGCGGCTACGGCATCAATGTTGGTGTGCGCGCGATGGTGACGGACAAGCTGGAGCTCGATGGCGTCCTTGGCTATTCAGACCTGGGCGACGGTGCGGATGGCACCACTATCGGGGCGGCTGCAATCTACAACTTCACCGAGGCGTTTTCTCTCGGTGTCAATGTTGAGGTTGAAGACGATGCCTTCGGCTACGGAGTGGGCGTCAGGTTCTACTGGGACAAATAGGGACTGAACTGCGGTTCAGTAATCGACATCTCGAGTACATCGCCGTATTTTGCGACGTCTTCGCGAATCGACCCGGCATCGCCTATCAGGATAAGCGCGACGTTCTCTGGTAATGGATACACATCACTGATTGTGTTGTGAACGGTTACCGGCGTCGCGCTTTCAAGGGCCAGCCCATAGTCGTCGATGTGGGTTCGATCGAGGCCGTATAACTCGAGGTAGGCAAACATGCCCGCGAGCGACGACGCGGTTTCGAGACTCGGCGGGAACTGTCCCATGATGTAGTTGCGCGCTGACACTATCATCTCGTCATCCAGGCCCTTCACATGCAATCGCTCGAGCACATCGAGGGCCATGTCGATTGCCTCGACGGTCTTGCCCGTTTCGGTGAATGAACGAATGGTGACGGACCCGGGCCTGGCACGACGCTCGATAGTCGAGCGGACACCATAAGTAAGGCCGGACTTCACCCGCAGCTCGGTCATTAACATCGATGTAAACCGACCGCCAAATACGGTGTTGGCCAGGCTCAGTTCGGCGCGATTCTCGTAACCGACGGGAACGCCAATATTGCCGATCCAGAAATACGTCTGCGTCGCGCCGGGTTTGTCGACGAGCAATACGCGGCGACCCTCGATTGGAGCGGCGATGCCGACCTCGGGAAGCATCCCGCCCGCGGACTCCCAACCCGCGAACGCGGCGGTGAGAGCAGCCTTCATCGCGGCGAGATCAAAGTCGCCTGCCACGGCAATAATCAGCCGATCGCCGCCGAAGTTATCGGCGTAGAACTGCAGCAGGTCATCGTGCTCGATCCCGGCGAGCGACGCCTCGCTGCCAAAGGTCGGGCTGCCGTAAGGATGACCGGGGAACAGGAAGGCGTTGCTGTATGAAGGCATCAGGCCAGAGGGGTCCGAGTCTTTCGCGGCCTTGATCAGGTCGATCGTCCGGCTCCGCTCCTTCGCCAGCTCGTCCGCTGAAAGCGTCGGGCGCCGCAGTGCGTCGGCCACGAGCTCGATCATGAGCTTCGCATCGCGCGAAAGGAACTCGGCAGATACCGTGATCGACTCCACGTCAGCATCAACGGACAGCTGCCCGCCGACACTGGCAGCAGCCTCGGCAAACGCCGCTGCGTCGCGGCTGCCCGCGCCCTTTTGCATGACGGTCGCCAGCAACTCGGCCAGGCCGCTTTGCGAAACGGGGTCGGCGAGCGACCCGCCGCGCACGACCGCGCGCATGCCGATCAGCGGCACATCGTGTTTTTCGCTGAGCAACAACACCGTTCCATTGGCCAGCTCGACGCGCTCATACTCGGGCAGCGTCAATTCCGCTGCCCAGGCCGCAGGCACGAACAGCAGTAACACAATGAGCAGGGAACCCCTCATCGCAAACCTCCGTCATCCGGGGCGCGCAGGACGCCAACCGTCACGTTTGCGCGGCGGAACACCCTGGCCGCTACGGCCTGAAGTTGCTCCGACGTAATGTTGCTGAGGTCTTCAGGAATGGCGAAGAGGTTCTCGTAATCGCCGGTAAATACCTCGAAGTTACCAAGCGCGGACGCCTTGCCGTCGATGGTCTGTAATCTCCGCCAGAATGCGGCGAGCCGCAGGTTACGCGCCTTCGTCAGCTCGGCGGAAGTCACCCCTTCCCGCGCAACCCGCTCCAGCTCGCTGAGCAGGCGCGCTTCGACGGCACCGATATCCGCCCCGGGCGGTAACGTCATCGCGAAATAGGCGAGTCCCGGATCAAACCCATCCGACTGCCACCCGCTAACCTGCAGCGCCAGTTGTTCTTCCTCAACCAGCAGGCGGTGCAGCCTGGAAGAGTCGCCCTCGGCGAGAATCGCCAGCAGCAGGTCCAGGTGCAGAGTCTCCGGATCCGCGGTCGCCCCTGCGTGAAAGGCCATGTGCAGGAGCGGGGTCTGCGCGTCGGTCTCAATGAGCACGCGGCGCTCGCCCTGTTGCTCGGGTTCGACCGTTGTTATTTGCGGCGGCGGGTGCTGTCTCGGAATCGGGGAGAGGTATTGCTCGGCAAGCAGATAAATTTCCTCGGGCGTCACGTCGCCGGCGAAAACCATCGTCTGGTTATTAGGCGCGTAGTAGGCCTTGAAGAATTCTTCGAGATCGTCCTGTGTCCAGTTCTCGATGTCGGATGGCCAGCCGATAACCGGATTCTGGTAGGGGTGAGCAACAAAGGCGGTCGCCCGCATCTGTTCGTAGAGGCGCCCGAAGTTGTCATTGTCAATTCGCAGCCGCCTTTCTGAAAACACGGCGCCGCGCTCGGTCTCGACAACATCCGGGTCGATCGCAAGATTGTGCAGGCGGTCGCTCTCGAGCTCGAAGATCGTCTCGAGCGCGGAGCGTGGGAACCAGTCCATATATACCGTCAGGTCATTGCTGGTATACGCGTTGTTGGCGCCGCCAGCGGCCTCCATCGTGCGATCGAATTCGCCCCGTTCGCTCGTCTCGGTGCCGTTGAACATCATCTGTTCGAAGAAATGCGCGATACCTGTTATGCCCGGGTACTCGTTCCTGCCGCCCGCCCGCACAAAGTTGTACATAACGACATTGGGTATGTCGTGGTCCGGCCAGACGATGACCTGCAGGCCGTTTGGCAAATTAAATGATGTGATCTCGCGAGGTACTTCGGCCTTGGCAGAAAAATCGAACACCGGCCTGAGCGGAATCTCTTCGAGGATGAGTGGCGGCGGCGGCACGAACTCCGGGAGTAGTTTTTCGCCGATAACTGCGGCCACACCGAGCACCGCAAGCACGGCGACGGCAGCGTTAAGCTTCTGCCCGGTCTTGTAGACGATCGACTGTGTCTGGTCGACGTCCATCGCCTTGGACAGCCCGGCCGGCGTGATCTCGTAGGTCCAGGCAAAAATCAGCGCGACCGGGAAGCCGATCGCCAGTAACAAGAGCACGTAGTCGCTCACCCATGGCGACACGCCAAGACCATCCACCATGTGGCTTACGATCCACACGAATAGCCAGCTGGCGACCGCATATAGCAGCGCCACCTTGAAGACGTTTCGGCGCCTGAGTTCGGTGAACAGACCCATAGTGATTATTCTAGCCGAGCAGGCCCTCTCGACGATACAGGCGGGCGCATACCCAGGTCAGGATAATGCCGAGAATCAAGGTGCTAACGACGGAAATCATGACGTGTAAGGCATTGATTGGCTCGTTCTTGACCATGTCTACCAGCAGCAAATGCTGGCTGAGGCTGGGAATGAACATGAACTCGACGCGCGGGCGCAACGTCAGGATGCTGACGATCAGAATCGGCAGGGTTGGCGCAATCAGGACAACACTGAGCCAGGTTTGCGCTTCACGATAGCTCTTGGTGAACGACGCAACGAGCGTCATGAGCGCCGCGCCGACGAGAATGAATGGCAGGAAGATGGCGAGCGCCGCAACGACGACGTCGAGACCAAAGTTCGGTGTCATGCCGAGTTCCTCGAGCGGCATGAAGCCAATCGAAACATAAAACGCGAGCAGGCTGAGCGTCAGGGACAGCGTCATGAACAGGCAGGTGGCAGCGATCTTGCCCAGGATCAATTGATCGCGGGTTACGGGTAGCGACAGGAGGGGCTCGAGGGAGCCACGCTCACGCTCTCCGGCGGTTGTATCGATCGCGAGGTACATGCCGCCCATGAGGGCCGCAAAGACGAAGAAGTAGCTCATCATGCCCAGCAACAAAGCGGAGCGGCCGCTGGGGGTCGAAACGTCGACCTCGTCAATGTTAATTGGCTGCAGCGCCCGCGGATTAATGCCTCGAGCAACAACGCGCGTACCGGCAAGCAGTTGGTTGTACGCCATCAGGGCCGAGCGCGCGCGTCGCGCGTCGCGGTCGGCGTCGGTATTCGCCAGGTCGGAAACGAGCTCGACTTTCGCGGGGATCGTGTTGGCAAGCTGTTCGCCAAACGCCTCCGGGATGATGAGCACGATGTCGTGGACACCGGTCTTTACAGCGTCCATCGCTGCAGCCAGATCCTTGGGGCCGTCCACCGCATCGATGTTCCTGCTGCGCAGGTAGGCAACGAGGTTCGGCGCATACTCCTGGCCGATAACCGGCAGCTCCATGGTGCTTTGCTGGTCCTCGATCGAGCGCTCGACCGACAGGTTGATCACAAACGCAAACAGGACCGGGCCGAAGATCGGGCCCATGAGCAGCGCAGACCCGAGTGTGCGGCGATCCCGGAAGTTATCGAGCACCTCCTTGAGGAAGACTGTGAACGTCGTGCGCATCAGTCGGGCTCCACCATGTAGATGGCTTTCACAAAGGCGTCCTCAATATCCTCGCAGCCCGTTTGCTCGCGAATCCCATCGATCGAGTCATCGATGGCGACCTGGCCGTTGGCGATAATGCAGATGTCGTCGCACAGCGCGGCAACCTCTTGCATGACGTGGCTCGAAAACAGCACACAACGGCCGTCGTCTTTTAGTTTCAGTATCAACTCGCGCAGGGATCGCGTGGCCATGACGTCAAGGCCATTGGACGGCTCGTCGAGAATGACGTTTTGCGGGTCGTGCACGAGGGCGCGCGCCAGCGATACCTTGGTGCGCTGTCCCTGCGAGAAACCCTTGGTGCGCCGCTCGGCGAAATCGCCAATTTCGAGAAGCTTCACGATGTGCTCGACGCGGTCGTCGACCTCCGCCCTGTCGAGGCCGCATAGCCTGGCGAAGTACGCGATGTTTTCACGCGCCGTCAGGTGGGGGTACAGGCCGGCACCATGCGGCAATGCCCCGATTCGACTGCGAGCGGCGAGACTGTCGGTGACGACGTTGGCGCCGTCGATAGAGGCGCGCCCCTCGTCGGGCTTCAGCACGGTGTACAAGACGCGCAGCGTTGTCGACTTGCCGGCGCCGTTGGGTCCGAGAAGCCCCGTGATCTTGCCATCGGGCGCATCGAAGCTGACGCCGCGCACCGCGTGCACCTTGCCAAAGGACTTTTGAATACCCTCT
>Ga0209456_10000028_pt1 | contig 65764 bp, 58 predicted proteins | sample COG_11_FD_184755 | JGI IMG/M metagenome (GOLD analysis project Ga0209456, IMG submission 184755) | Pelagic marine sediment microbial communities from the LTER site Helgoland, North Sea, for post-phytoplankton bloom and carbon turnover... | ecosystem: Environmental > Aquatic > Marine > Neritic...
TCGCAACGTATCGCAGGAATCGCACTTTTCTGTTTGGTCGCGCTCACAGGTCTTGCCAGCTGCGGCAGCAGCAGTGGCGGGGGTTCCCCAGGACCTGAATTGGTCGTTAACAGTCTGCTGGACGACGCTGCGCCTCCGGACGGGACGGTAACGCTGCGGTCTGCGCTCGGGTCTGCCGATTCGGGTCAGAGAATCACTTTCGATCCCACGCTCAATGGCAGCACGATCGACCTCATCTTCGTCGGCGAGGAACATACCGTTCTGGTCGGCGAGGTGATGGGATTTGATGACGTCAACAACATCTCCTTCCTCGTTGGCTACTTCGATCGGGATTATGGTAAATCAGCGCTTTTTGCCGACAGGAACGTCGTGATCGATGCGTCGGCTCTCGCTGATGGCATTACCGTGAATTGGGCCGGAACTGATAACGCAAGAGTGCTGGCGGTGTCCGGCGATCTTACGCTAAGGAACGTCGCGATCACCGGCGGCAACAGCGTCTTCGACGTGGCAGCAGATATCGGCCAGCATCCGGATGACAACCAGACATCGACACTCGCACGGGGTGCGGGGATTGCTGTCTGGGGCATTGCGGCCCTCAGTGACTGCGCCATTTACGACAATCACGCGGTCGGTGACGATGCGGACACGTCTCGCGACGGCGGCGCTTACGGTGGTGGCGTCTACGCAGATACGGTCGTCATGGACAATTGCATTGTCAGTGGCAATTCGGTGTATGGGGGAGGCGCGGCCGGCGGCGGCGTTTTCTCAGTCGGCGGTCGCGATACCGGCGGCCGAGTTTCTTCAATCAGCGGTTCAACGATCACGGAAAACCGGATTACCGGGCTGTTTGCCTACGGCGGCGGCGTCTACTCGGACGGCGGCGGCATAGGAATGTCGACGAGAATTGAGGTCGAAAACAGTACCCTCGCGAGAAATCTTGTCGAACCACCGGCACTTCCGCCGTTCCTGTTTAGTCTGCTGGATATTGGGTACTGGCGTGGCGCCGGCCTATATATGTCCAACGGATACATGCAGGTCAAGAGCAGCACTATCGTTGAAAACCAGGTATTCGGAAAACCGCGGGACAATGAGCTGGACAAACCGAATATGGCGGGCGGCATCGCCGCGACCATCGGTAACGCGCACGCCGTGGAAGACATGATCATTGGCCATTCGATCATCGTCGGGAATACCGTGCACGAAATCGATGGCATCGATGCTGGCAGCTATACGATCGGCAACGTTTATCCGCACGATATCTTTACCGGGTCTGTCTTCGAATTCCGCAGCCTCGGGTACAACCGGATCGGCGTCATCGATTTCAGCCAGATCCTGGTGTCGATTGGCGAGCCTAACTGGGATTCGTTGTCGCGCAAGCATTATCCGCAGGTGAATGATGAGGATGGCGTGCTTAGTGGCGATGTGCTCGGCAATCCGACGCTCTCTACGCTCATCAGTTCCTCCGGCGTCGAAACCGATCCTTTCGCAGTGCTGTACTACGAGCCTGCCGGAAGTGCGCTGGACGTTCTCCCCAATACAAACTACAACGTGACGGAAGTCCTCGGTGAGCTCAACGGGCCGAGGGGCGAAGGCGAGAATCCACTGCTTCTTCCGCTGATACTGGATCAAATCCAGAGTGACTATGGCCAACCTGGCTTCGAGAGTGAGTTCCGAGCCCATTTCGAAGGGTATTTGTCAGATATCGATGCGGAGACCGCGGGCGCCCAGCAATACGAGAATTGCGACAACATCACGATCGATACGATCGAACAGGCATTCTGGTGCGGTCCCGGGCAGACATGGCCTGCGCAGGAATATAACCATGCCTACATCGATTTCTGGCACCATCTCGATCGGGCGCTGGCGGGAGAAATAGCCGGAGTCAATGTGGATCAGATGACCGAAATGGGGCCGGCAACGATCAACGACGATGCCTGGATTCATCTGTTCGGTCTCGGCAATAGCCCATTCAATGGCATCTCGGTTCATCTCTTTGAGAACACTCTCGGCGTCAGTCCTGTGAACGTCGATCAACTCGGCAGTGACAGGCCGGCGGATGTGCTCGGTGATATTGGAGCGATTGAAATAGACAACTAGTCATCCCGTAGCCTCGTTCCACCCTGCTCGATCGGCGTCATATGAAACCCGATCCGGGTCAACCAATGTACGAATGGATCGTTATTCTGTCATTGGGTATGCCCGGGTAGGGTGCGTATGAAGAACACAACTGTAATCGCGACAAACCGCTTCGGCCTTGGTGCAAAGCCCGGCGACCTCGAGGACGTGGATCGTAACCCGAGTAAGTGGTTGCTTGATCAATTGCAGGGGCCGTCCCGGCTGGCCGAAGACCTGCGCGGCCTGCCGGATTCGTCGACGGTTCTCGTCGACATGCAGAAGCTACGCCGCGAGCAGAGAGGACTGAGAAGTTCTGCGAGTGACGAGCCTGCGCCGGATATCGTCGAGAAATACGGACGAATTGCCCGCCGCAATTACATGGACCAGGTGTTCGCCAGGTATGTGACTGCCGTAGCCAGTGACTATCCGTTTCACGAACGGCTCGTGCATTTCTGGTCGAATCATTTCGCGGTCTCGGCCGACAAGCAGCCGCTGCCGACGATCGCGGGCCTGTATGAGAATGAGGCGATCCGTCCAAACGTGACGGGTAAGTTTGCCGATCTGTTAATCGCGGCCGAGCAACACCCGGCGATGATCCTCTACCTCGACAATGCCCGCTCCGTGGGCCCCGGCTCGCAGTTGGGTTCGCGCGCCAACCGTCGCAACAGGAGTCGTAACTTCGGGCTGAACGAGAACCTCGCGCGCGAGATCCTCGAGTTGCATACGCTCGGTGTCGATGGCGGGTACACGCAAAAAGACGTGACGACGTTTGCCGAAGTGATTACCGGCTGGTCGATTGGCGGCATGAACGACGATGGGCGTTTTGCCGATGGCGAGCCAGGCACATTTGAGTTCCGCGAGATTATCCACGAGCCGGGGCCAAAGACCGTGCTCGGCAAACGTTATTCGCAGAAAGACGTCACGCAGGGCGAAGCCGTCCTGCGCGACCTGGCGGCCCATCCATCCACGGCGAGATTTCTCGCGACCAAGCTTGCGCGTCACTTTGTTGCCGACGAGCCTCCCGTACGACTCGTTGACGCGCTTGCGGCCACCTACCTTGAGACAGGCGGCGACCTCAGTCGCGTCTATGAAGTGCTCGTGCAGTCCAACGAGCCATGGCGCGAGATCCATGCCAAGTACAAGACGCCGCACGATTTCGTCCTGTCGACATTCAGGGCATTCAACCGGGTGCCCGATGAACCCCGGTTTGTCATCGGCGCACTGGACCTGATGGGGCAGACGCCATTTCGCCCGGGGTCACCGGAAGGTTGGCCGGACACGGCCGAACAGTGGGGCGGTGCCGACGGTTTGTTCAAGCGCATCGAGTGGTGTAACACCGTCGCGCGAGTCGCCGGGTCCCGGGCCCTCCCAACACAGCTCGGCGACGCGGTCCTTGGGCCGGCGCTGGGCCCGGATACACGGACATCGATTGCCAGGGCGGAGAGCAAGGTGCAGGGCCTGACACTGCTACTGGCTTCACCTGAATTTCAACGGAGATAGTCATGGTTACGAGAAGGGACCTACTCAGGAGTGCAGGTGCCGGTCTCGCCGCGAGCGTGCTGCCGCATGCCGTTTTCGCAAAGGCCGACACGGACGCGCGTTTCGTCCTCGTCATCCTGCGCGGTGCCGCGGACGGGCTGGCTATTGCCGCACCTTATGGTGATGGCAACTACAGGAAAGTGCGCGGTGAGCTGGCGCTGCCTGCCCCGGGAAGAGACAACGGACTATTGAAACTCGATGGGATGTTTGGTCTGCACCCTTCGCTGGCCGGCGTGCACAGCGAATACTTGAAGGACCAGGCCCTGATCGTTCATGCGGTTGCGAGTCCTTACCGCGAGCGGTCGCACTTCGACGGGCAGGACGTTCTCGAGAACGGCGCGGCCGAGGTAGGCCTGCTGCGCGATGGGTGGCTGAATCGTGCGCTTGCTCCATTAGGTGGCTCGCTTGGGAATGAAGTCGCAATTGCCATGGGAGTGAACACACCGCTCGTCTTGCGCGGCGAGAACTCCGTGACGAGTTGGGCGCCGTCGCGTCTTCCGGACGCCGAGGAGAGCACCATTCGTCGTCTGCAGGACCTGTATGCCAGCGATGAATTCTTCTCCACGAGACTTGTGCAGGCACTCAACTCGCAGGAGACTGCTGGTGGCGAAATGAGCGACCGGCGCATGGGCGGGCGCGGCGGCGAAGCCGAACAGTTGCGAACGATGATGGAATCGACGGCCAGATTCCTGACGGCCAAGAACGGGCCGCGAATCGCGGTCCTCGAAGCCGGTGGCTGGGACACTCACGCGAACCAGGGCGCAGAGACAGGATCGCTAGCGAACAGGCTCGCAAACCTCGATGATGGATTGGCAGCGCTACGGAATGGACTTGGATCGAGCTGGTCCAATACCGTCGTCGCCGTAGTCACCGAATTCGGGCGCACGGTTGAGGTTAATGGCACGCGTGGCACGGATCACGGAACCGGCACAGCGGCGATCTTGCTTGGCGGGGCCGTGAATGGCGGCCGCGTGCTGGCGGACTGGCCGGGCCTACGTAAGTCGGATCTCTACGACGGCCGCGACCTGATGCCGACGACGGATACGCGCAGCGTATTCAAAGGGATTCTGGCCGATCATCTCGACATTCCAGGTGCCCAGCTCGGGCGCTCGGTATTCCCCGATAGTGCCAGCGCACCGCCAATAAAGGACCTGGTTCGCAGCTAGGTGCTGCTCCGCCAGAATCAAAAAGGTGCCAGTCACCCTATTTCTGCGAAATGGGGTGACTGGCACCATATTCGTCGTTACGGCGAGCGTCAGTAGTTGAGTTCGACGCTAACCGACGCGTGGTCCGAGGGCCACAGCCCCGACAGTGTCTTGTCGCTGATCTCCGCATCAAGAACGTTTGCCTTTACCTTCCCCTGTGGAGCCGGGAAGGCAAAGACCAGGTCAACCCGCTCGTAGTGCATTGACGGTGCATTCGACAGGTCGCCGAGTTCGCAGCAGGTGAAGCCGTCGGGATTGCCGGGCCGCAGGTTCCAGATGTCGGTCAGCCCGAATGGCGGCGAGGGGCCAAACAGCGTGATCCCACCGGTGAGCTGCTGATAAGCAGTCGGCACACCGCTAATGGGCGAGACATCGACGGGCGATGAGTTGAAATCGCCGGCGACAAGCAGGCGTTTCGTAGAATCATAAACACCCATGATCGCAAGCCAGAGTTCAGTTGCCTGGAACGGTTGCAGAATGGCCGCATCCGGGTTCCCACCGAGCAGCTTAACCTCGAGGTGCGTGTTAATAAAACGATAATCCGCGCCTCCGATGGTTGCGTCCACGCCCACGAAACCACGTTCGACGTTGAACGAGAGCGTTCCCAGGGTTACCGGCGCAACAGAAACGTAATTGCAGCCATCCTTGGAAGGCTTCAGGCAGTTGAACTCGACCGGCGTTGCGTCGACGTCGGCGCGTGCCAATATGACGTCGCGGTCAATGACCTGGACGATTATCGGGATCCCCGAATTGTCAAGATACACGGGAATGCCCGGGGCCGGCAGGTCGGGCGGTGCGAGGCTCAGGTTCTGGACCTCGGCAGCGATCTCGTACTGATCACCCAGGGCGGCCATCGTCAGTGCAAGGTGATCGTTGAACGCATTGGTAAACAGCCCGCAGTACCCGGTGCCGAAAGGATCGACACAATTGAATGCAAAGACTTCCTGCAGTGCCACAAGGTGCGGCTGCTTTTCCAGGATGGAATCGGCAAGTGCCTGGACACGTTCCGGGAAGTTATTGTGCGACAAGTCGATCAGTACCTGGATCATTGCCATATTGGCAGCTTCAGGCGTCTCGGCCGTGAGAATCGGATCAAAGCTGGCGCCCAGGTACTGGTTCTGGGTCATCACATGGATGTCGGCTTTGGACCCGGCAAGTGCGGTTCCGCAGACAAGTAGCGCGAAAGCGGTGACCACAGACAGGGTCTTGGTGGTTTTCATGATTGTGCTCCTTCTAGGAGTAGAGTGAATTGGCTCTTGGGCCGACACTAATTCTCGAAGAAGGAACGATCTAATGCCTTACGGCGGGCCAATGGAATCCTGATGAATTTATGAGGATGCGATGTGTCTACGTCACATCTGGCTCCTCGGAACGATTCGCAGGAACCAGGCGCTAAAACGCTTCCAGGCGCCTGTCTGAGGTTCCTTGTCTGTAGAAACCTCCTCTCCGTTCTCGACGATGGTCCAGACAATGTTGTTCGACTCGTCCAGAGAGAGCTTGAAACTCACTTCCGTCATCCAGGCACGGACCACGTCGACGAACTCCGCCGCCATGGCCGGCGAGTGAATAATGACACCCGATTCGGTATCGCGATTCATGGAGCGTTGGTTCCAGTTAAACGAGCCGATAAAAAGTGATCTTCGATCGACGGCAAAGGCTTTTGCATGCAGCGTCGAGAGTATGTCTTCTTCTTCTACTTTTTCGTCGATCGGCCTGTCCATCGCAGCACGCTGTTCGTAGAGATTGACGCCCATCTCAAGCAGTGTTTTGCGCGTTGGATAGTACTTGCTATGTACTGACGTGTGGTTATTAGATGCAAGGGAGTTGGTCAGGACGGTAACTTCAACTCCACGAGCGCGGAGGTTGCCGAACCATTCGATGTCTTCTTTGGTCAGAACAAAATACGGTGTCGAGACAAACAACTCTTCGTCGATCGACCCCAGCGATTCCGCCATCTGCTGGATTATCGAGTTGTCTTCGCTGACAGTCTTCTTGCTCGATTTGTCCGGCGAGTCATAGACAAGGTCATAGTCAGACCAGGTAAATACTTCAGTATTCGTCTCGACATACTTCAGCGCTATGGCTCGTACCGATTCGCCGTATTTTTCCGCGCCTGCTTCCCCGAGCATTTTGTCAACCTTATCGTCCAGATCCGCAAGCCTCTCGTCTGCGTCTTCCGGGGCGTCCGCGAGCGCAAGAATCGGAACCGCGGCGCGGTGGTTCCAGTACGTGTCAAACATCCCGGAGACATCCGGGACGATGGGGCCGATACCCAATACGTCTATGTCGAGAAACTTCTCATCGTCCCGGGCGTCGAAATATTCGCCTGCGATGTTGCGGCCACCAATGAGCGTAATCTGGTTATCGACGGTGAAGGATTTGTTGTGCATGCGGCGCGTCATTCGATCGTACTGACCGATATTCAGGGCTCTCGCAGAACGGTACGCGAGCGGACTAAAAATACGCACTTCAATGTTCGGGTGAGAGTCCAGCGTGGCAAGACCCGGATCGAGGCCCGCGGACAATATGTCGTCGAGCAGGAAGCGAACGCGCACACCGCGATTTGCTGCCTGGAGAAGTGCGTTAGCAAAGGCGTTGCCGACAAAATCGTTGTAGATCAGGAAATACTGCGCGTCGATAGTCTTCTCAGCACGTTTCGCCATCAACAGTCGCAATGAAAGTGAGTCTATGCCATCGAGTATTGAGTAGAAGCCCGCTTGCCCCGGATGCCCGGCGACATCGTCCGCGACCAGTCTGCCGAGATGAGTGTCCTCTGTGCCCTGTATGACACGCGACTCTTCTTTGGGGTAGTCGAAGTCGACACTTGCACAACCCGTGATCGTCGCAACGATGGCGACAAGGGCAAGCTGCGTGACGACGTGAAGGTGCTTTCTCATATGCCAGGTCCCCAGGAACGTCTCAGTTCTTATTCCCTAGTCCGCGATGATCCGAAAATTACTGGTGTTTTCTATCACGACTGACACCAGGATCATATAGCCAAATAACACAACAGCGGATTTTCCGGCCACAGCCAGCCAGCTCGATTGATAGACTCGCCGCACCGCCACGACGAAATAGCCCAGAAAGTAGGCGAGAACCGCGACCTGTATAACGGCTAGCAGGATGTGGCGGTTTGCCAGGTCCTCGAGCGGCAGCATCATCGCGAGAACGACATACGCGGCGCTGTGCAGGTGGATCGAGAAGATCAGGTGGTCGAAATAGAGCCGCTTGATGTACACGCATTTCATTAGCAGCGCGAACATGGGCAGTAACAGGAACATCAGGCGTGGCAGGTCGTCCGATAGGAAGCGCGCCTGGACGGCGGCATCAAATCGCGGGTCCTGTCCAGGTTCGAGCAAGGCACCGCTTTGCGCGAGCCAGGCGACCAGAACGAAAAATGAGATGCTGATCGCGAGATAAAGTCGCAGTGGCGGCGTATATCTGCGACGGCGACCGCCAAGGAACTCGGAGGTCAGAATGCCCGGATGTAGAAACAGTGTCTTGATGGTCAGGGCGGCCCGCCCATCGAGTTCAAATGTTTCTTTGACGACCTCTCCGACGAGGCTCCAGATGGGTCGCTCGAGGTCGATATTCTTCTGGCCGCATGATTGACAATAGTCGCCCTGGAGGATTGCCTGGCAGTTTCTGCATTCGGACATCAGACAGTGATACCGAGCTTGCATCTCGGCGTCAATTCCCGGCGCCAGCAATGGTAGGATGCGCCTATGAAGTTTCCTCGGATTCGCACCATTCTCATGGTGCCGCTGGTGTTGTTCGCGCTGTTCTATCTAACTGGTGTGATCATGGTGCAGCAGGATGATCGCACGGTCGATCCTTTTGCTGGTCCTCTGGCAGGGCAGAAATCTGTTTCGATATTTGGCGCCAGCGGAACCGCTGGCGACGGCATCCTCAAAGCCGCCCTGGCCGACCCGGGTATCGACGAAATCGAGGTCATTACTCGTCGTGCGACGCCACGAATAGACGCCGGCGTCGCTTCGGGCAAGGTGAACATGACGATCCACAAGGACTACCTGGACTACACGGCAGTTCACGAGCAAATAGCAGGTGTTGATGCTGTTTTCTGGGCGATTGGCACGAGTGCTGTCGGGGTCGAAGAAGATGCCTATGGACGAATCCACGTGGACTTCCCGGTGCAGTTCGTACGTGAGTGGCTACAGGTCAGTACGAGACCGAGTATCTCATTCCACTACATCAGTTCGAGCGATATTTCCGAAGACTCCAGCATGATGTGGGCCAGGACCAAGGTGCGTGCGGAAAACACGCTCTTCGAGACGGCAGAAGGGACCAAGCTTCGCGTGATTGCTTATCGGCCGGATTACATTGGTCCGACGAAGGAGGAGGCGCATCTCGGCCAGGATATTCTCTACTGGTTTTTTGCGCCGGTCGGCGCCGCTGTGAAAGCGACACAAATAGGGCAAGCGATGCTCGAAGTATCAGTGCGAGACGTTGAGTTCGAGAACGGCGCTCGTTTGGCAACCAGGAAAATCATCAGGTATAGCGACGCGTATGACCACCGTAAGAAATAGTCGAGCACTCATTACCGGTGCCGCCAGCGGTATCGGACGCTTACTGGCCTTGCGGCTCGCAGAGTCCGGGGCTGGGCTGGTTCTGTGGGATATCGACCAGGCAGGGCTCGAGCAGGCGCAAGCCGAACTGGCCGCCGCCGGACACTCGGCGGATACCTACATTTGCGACCTTACGGACCGGCAGGAAATCGCCGCCGCAGCGACGCAGACCCTCGAGGAAAGCGGCCCCATCGACATCCTCGTCAATAACGCAGGCATCGTATCCGGCAAGGCGCTACTGGATCTTTCCGACGAGGAGATCGAGCGGACCTTCCAGGTGAATACGCTGGCACTGTTCTGGACCGTCAGGGCATTCCTCCCATCCATGCTCGAGCAGGGCAGAGGACATGTCGTGACGATCGCGTCGGCAGCCGGCCTCGCGGGCGCGCCGAAACTGACCGATTACTGCTCCAGCAAGTTTGCGGCCTTCGGCTTCGATGAATCGCTGCGGCTGGAACTCGAGAAACTCGGCAGCAATGTGAAAACGACCATTGTTTGCCCCTTCTATATCGACACGGGAATGTTCGACGGCGTCAAGACCCGGTTCTCCTGGCTGCTGCCGATCCTGAAACCAGAAGCCGTCGTCGGCCGCATCATCAGGGCCATCAAAAAGGATCGACGCAGGCTGGTCATGCCCTGGTTCATCTACTCATCGTGGCTCAGCCGCCTGATGCCGGTCGCGTGGTATGACGCGCTCATGGACTTTTTCGGTATCACACGCAGCATGGATGAATTTCATGGTGGTGGAGACTAGGAATGCCGACATTTGTTGACCCGCTGCAGCGGGCGTTACAGATCGGGGCCGATCGCACGGCAATCCTCTTTGAAGGTTCCCGGACGACTTACCGCGAACTGTGGAGTCGTTGCAGCAAGCTTGCCGGCATGGTGTCGGGGCAGGGTGCCGTGCCAGGTGACCGCATCGCGATTCTTGCCGATAACTCGCCGCAGTATCTCGAGATGTACGTGGGCTTGCCGGCAGCCGGCTTCGTGATTGTGCCGCTGAATACCCGACACGCGGAACCAGAATTGCAGTACGCGCTTGAGGATGCCGAGGCGAAGCTGCTGATTACCGACCGCGACCCGGGCGGCTTGAGCGACCTGGTCGATACCGTCATCAGTTTGCCTGACGAATACGAAGCAATGCTCGCCGAGGCTTCCGCAGCGAATCTCGGTGTCGGCCTGACGGAAGACACCTTGGCGGGCCTGTTCTACACAGGCGGCACGACGGGCGCGTCGAAGGGCGTCATGCTGTCGCACCGCAACCTGATCTCCAACACATTTCACAACATGACGATCTCTCTGCTTTCGCCGGACGACGTCTGGCTGATTCTGGCGCCGTTGTTTCACGCAGCTGGAACCAACGGGGTTCTGGGCAGCATCTGGACGGCGAGTTGCCAGATTCCGCTGCGGACTTTCCACCCGGCGACAGCGCTCGATTTGATTGAAGAGCATGGTGTTACGCACACACTCGGTGTTCCTGCGATGATCGCGGCTATCACCGAACTGCAGCTCGCTGAGCCCAGGAATGTCTCTTCCCTGCGCTTGTTGTTGCACGGTGGTTCGCCTATCGCCACCGAAGTTGTGCGTCGCGCGAGTAACGCGTTCCCGGGTACCGAGTTTGCCCATGTCTATGGCGCGACCGAGACGTCCCCACTCGTCAGCGGCATACGCAACGAACAGCTGTGCCTGGATGAGCCACGTGGACGTTCCTGCGGCCAGGCGCTGCTTGGCGTGCAACTCAAAATCGTTGACAAGCAAGGCAATGAACTGCCGGCAGGCGAGGTCGGTGAAGTTGCGGCCAAAGGTCCCAATATCATGCAGGGTTACTGGCGCAAGCCCGAACAGACTGCAGAAGTGCTGCGCGATGGCTGGTACCACACAGGGGATCTCGGCCGTTTCGACGCGGACGGCTACCTGTACCTTGTCGACCGCGCCAAGGACATGATCGTGACAGGCGGCGAAAACGTCTATTGCAGTGAAGTCGAGGAAGCGCTGTACAAGCACCCTGCGGTGCTGGAAGCTGCAGTGATCGGCGTCCCTGATGGCAAATGGGGCGAGGCGGTGCATGCCGTCGTCGTGCAGAGAGAGCCCGTAAGTGTCGATGAGCTTATCGAGTTTTGTCGTGAACACATCGCCGGCTACAAACTGCCGAAAGGGATCACGTTCTCCGCAACCGAATTGCCGAAATCCGGACCGGGCAAGGTTCTGAAACGCGAGCTGCGTAAGCCATTCTGGGAAGGCAAGCAGCGCGGCATTAATTAACAAACACCAGTCACACGTTCCAAAACTCAAGGATTTGCGTTGATGAAAAGAATTACAAACCTGTTTGCAGCCTTCGTTGTTACCGCCGCCGCTACCGGATGCGCCAGCCGCTTCGAAGCTACATTCGACCACGATGAGTCGAACGATTTCGGCAACTACAAGACTTTCGCATGGGTGTCGGAAAACCCGATGAAGATCGGAAACGTTGCACGCACACCGGATCCGCTGCTCGAGCAGGAAATAATGGTCACGATTGAGAGCGGCCTCGGGGAGAAGGGATTCCGGCTGATATCTGACCTGGATTCGGCGGACTTTGCCCTGGCGCTGACACTGGGCTCAAGAGACGAGATCAAGGCCAACTCGTACCCGACGATGAGTATCGGTTACTCGGGCTACGGGTATCCAACGCATTGGGGAGGGTGGGGTAGCCCCTACTACGGCATGAGTACTGCGCCCACGGTACGTCAATACGAAAAGGGCATGCTCGCGATGGATGTCTTTGACGTCGAAGAACGCCGTCCCGTCTGGCACGGCGTCGCTACCAAGTCGATCAATGAATCGGATCTCAAGGATTTGGATGGAACGATCCAGGCCGCGGTCGACGCTATCCTCGAGGGCTTTCCGCCACAACCGTAGATTTGCCGCTCTTCGACTAAGCCGCCGACTCGGCTTGTTCGTGCCGGCCTGCCAGTAGCAGGTAGACCACCGGCACGACGAACAACGTAAACACGGTGCCGAAGCTCATACCGCCGACGATTACCCAGCCAATCTGGTGACGCGCTTCTGCGCCTGCGCCACTCGCCAGGGCCAGCGGAACAGCACCGAGTACCATCGCGCCAGTCGTCATCAGGATCGGCCGCAAACGCAGACTGGCCGACTTCAACACGGCGTCGAATTTATCCATCCCCTGCGCGCGCAGCTGGTTGGCGAACTCGACGATCAGGATGCCGTGCTTCGAGATGAGGCCGACGAGCGTGACGGCGCCGATCTGCGTATAGATATTCCAGGACGTCGTGACTTCCCACCAGCCGGCATCATTTCCCGCATTGATTGCAACGAGACACAGGAACGCACCAAACATCGCCAGCGGTACGGACACGAGAATAATCAGCGGATCCACAAAACTCTCGAACTGCGCGGAGAGCACGAGGTAGATGAAAATCAGCGCCAGGACCATCATCAGGAATGCGCCGGATGCCGATTCCCGGAATTCGCGTGACTGGCCGCGCAGGTCGAACAGCGCATCGGGTGCCACCTCCGCCAGCGCGGCCTCCAGCCAGTCGATGGCTTCGCCCATCGAATAGCCAGCCCCGAGTCCCGCCGATATGGTCGCGGCGCGCAGCTTGTTGAAGTGGTTCAGCTCCTTGGCTGCGACGGTTTCCGTGACCGTCGCGAGGTTCTGCAGCTGGATCATCGCATCGTCACTGCCACGCACGAAGATGTTACTCAGGTCGCTGGGTGTACGCCTGGCATCGTCCTCGAGTTGCACAATGACGTCGTATTGCTCCGAGCCAATCTTGAAGCGCGTCACATTGCGACCGCCCAGCATGGTTTCCAACGTACGCCCGACGCTGTCGACGCTCGTTCCGACGGCTGAAATCTTCTCCCTGTTTACGTCGATCCTGAGCTCGGGCTTGTTGAGCTTGAGATCGGAATCGGGATTCGTGAGGTTGGGGTTCTCACTGATCTTGGCGATCAGTCGCTGTACGACGGCATCGAGCTCGTCCCAGGACTGCGTGGTCTGGACCACGAATCGGACTGGCTGGCCAAAGTCACGCACACCGAGCGGCGGTGGTGTGACCGGGAACGCCATGATGCCCGCTATCTCATTGAATTTGGGGAACAGGCCCCCGGCGATCTGCTGCGCGCTACGCTCGCGCTCATGCCAGTCCTTGAGGCCGACAAAGACGATTGAGTTGGTCACGCCGTTGAATCCCGTAAACCCGAAATACCTGTCCTGCTCCGGCACTTCGGCGAACAGCCTGACGATTTGCTGTGCATAGCGGTCAGTGAAGTCGATCGTTGCGCCCTCGGGCGCGCTGCCGATGCCTATGATCAGTCCCCTGTCTTCAGCGGGAGCAAGCTCCTCCGGCAATGCCAGGAAGAGTGCCGTCATCCCTGCCACGACCAGGCCGGCGGCGCCAATGATGATGCGCCGCCGCAGTAGCACGCTTCTGAGCGTCGCGTGATACCCCGAATCCAGCCGGCGCAACAGGTTTTCCCCGAGATTGAACAGCCTGCCGTGCTTTTCTTCGTGGCGTAGCAATTTCGAGCACATCATCGGCGACAAGGTCAGGGCGACGAAGCCGGATACCAGGACCGCACCCGCCAACGTCAGAGCGAATTCAATGAACAACTTGCCACTTCGCCCGGTCGAGAATGCGAACGGCAGGTATACGGCCGACAGGGTAATCGTCATGGCGACGATCGCGAACGCAATTTCCTTGCTGCCGGTCAGGGCGGCCTGCAGCGGCGCCATGCCGTCCTCGATATGCCGGTAGATATTCTCCAGCATGACAATCGCATCATCCACGACGAGGCCGATGGCAAGCACCATCGCCAGCAACGAGAGCGTGTTTATAGAGAAATTCAGCATATACATCAGCGCAAAGGCACCGATGAGAGAGACGGGTATCGTGACCAGCGGTATTAGTACGGCCCGCCAATTGCGCAAGAACAGGAAAATGACGAGGACGACGAGCAACGCCGCTTCGGCAACGGTCACGTAGACTTCCTTGATCGAATTCTCGATGAAGATCGTGCTGTCGTAAGCGATTTCTACCTTCATCCCGTCCGGCAGGGACCGTGAGATTCTGGGTAGAACCTCACGCAAGGCGAGCGAAATATCGAGCGGGTTGGCAACGGCCTGTTTGACGATGCCAAGTGGTACCGCGTTGCGATTGTTGAAGCGCGCCCGGAAGCGGGAAAAGTCGGCGCCGAGCTCGACTCGCGCAACATCGCCGAGGCGCACCAGGAATTTATCGGTCTCCTTAACAACGATATCTGCAAACTGTTGTGGTTCGCGCAGATCGGTTTCGGCGAGAACCGTGAATTCGCGCTCGAGGCTTTCCACGCGTCCGGCCGGTACCTCAATATTCTGCGCTCTGAGTGCGGCCTCGACGTCCAGCGGCGTCAGTTCGTAGCCCGCGAGCCTGTCCGGTTGCAGCCAGATACGCATTGCATAGCGATTGCCGTAGACCTGCGCCTCGGCCACGCCTGGAATTGTCTGGATGCGGTCCTTGACCAGGCGTGTTGCTACATCTGCGATCTCGATGAGGTCGTGCCGGTCGGATGAGAACGCCAGGTAGATGATCGGCTGCGCATCACTTTCCTGCTTCTGCACGATCGGCTCGTTGGCCTCTTCGGGCAGCGCCTGGCGGGATTGCGCCACGCGGTCCCTGACGTCGCCGGCAGCCGCGTCCGGGTTTCGATCGAGCTTGAAGCGCACAGTCACCTGGCTGCTTTCCGCCCGACTTACTGAGCTGATGTAGTCAATGCCTTCAATGCCGGACAGGGCATCCTCGATCGGCTTGGTTATCTGGGACTCGATGACACGAGCGTTGGCCCCGGGATAAGTCGTGGCCACCGTGACGATGGGTTCGTCGACATTCGGAATCAGACGAACAGCAAGGCGGTCATAGCAGATCAACCCGATCAGCAGGATGATCACGCTCATGACGGTTGCCAGGACAGGGCGGCGTATGGATAGAGCCGGTAATTGCATGGTCGCGGGGACTAGTCCTGGTCGGGAGTGGCGCCGACGGTGCGAACCGACGCCCCGTCAAAGAGTTTCATCTGCCCGGCAGTGACGATGACTTCGCCGGCCGCAAGTCCTTCGGTAATCTCGACAGCGCCTGGTTCGCGCTCTCCGACTTTGACGATGCGTTGCTGCGCCTTGCCGTCAACGACCACGTAGACAGTCTTGTCCTGGCCGATCGGCCAGATTGCCTGCTCGGGTATCACGATCGCATTCGGATTGATGCCGAGGGAGATGCTGACGCGAACGAACAGCCCCGGACGAAGTTTGAGAGCCTCATTAGGCAGAATTGCGCGGACCTCGAGGCTGTGTCCTTCAATATCCGATTTTGGCGCCACGGCCGTGATCTCGCCAGGAAAAGCTTCGTCCGGGTAAGCATCGGCCGTGACCTCGACGGTCAGCCCCTGCCGCACCTTCGACAGCAGTGTTTCCGGAACGCTGAAATCCACTCGCAGGGGGTCGAGCTGAACCACGTCGACGAGTTCCTGGCCCACGGTTGCATAGTCACCGATGTTGATCCGGCGCAGACCGACGAAACCATCGAACGGTGCACGAATGACGGTCTTGGATAATCTCGCCCTTGAGGACCTCAGTCGCGCGACGTCAACGTCGTAAGTGGCGCGCGCCGCGTCGTAGTCAGTCCCTGAAATAAGCTGCTTCTCATAAAGTTCCTGCGCACGACTCAGGGCCGATTCGCTGCGATTGACGTTGGCGCGGGCTTCGTTGACCTCGGCTTCGAGGACGGTTGCCTCAATCGAGTAAAGCTCGGCGCCTTTTACCAGTTGCTGGCCTTCACGGAAATGCACCCCGATGATTTGCCCGGGCACTTCGGCGCGCAGCGTGGCGGATGCCTCAGCTATCAGCGTGCCGATAGCCCGTACAGATGATTCAAGCTCGGCGGCCGTCACTTCCGTCGTCTCGACAGTCACCTCGTTGTTGCCCCAGGACCCGTCCTGCGCGAGCGCGGGCGCCGCAGCCGCGAAGGCAAGTATCGTTAGCAATCTGAGTTCTTGCATGGCCTGATTACCCGAGCATCGCGCGAGCCACCTATTATGCGCCATTTGCCGCTGGCAGGCCCTATTCGGCGGCTTTCAGCATTCTCGAGTCGACTTCGTAATGTGAGCCATCGGTTGCCTCGAGGTTGATTTCCCAGATCTCGTCGTCGGGGATGCTGGTCCGCTCAAGCCCTGGCAGCTCCCGTTCATCATCAACCTGCAAGCCCCAGACGCGGACATTTCGTACACCCTTCACAGGTATGCGCTGCTCGTCGAAACGGCTGCGAAATGTCGTGTCGCCGTCACCGTTGGCCCAGGTTGCGTAGCCGGCTGCCACTATCGCGGCCACATGGTCCGGCATGTTCTGTAGTGTCTTTGTCCTCGTCATTGCGTTAGCCCTCCTCATCTCGGGTTCGGCCGACAACGGTATCTTATGCGATTTGCGCAGATCCGTATAAGCCTCGATTGTACTGCGGCGCTGACGGGGTATGGTCGGCAGAGCAAAGGAGGATCTGATGTCGATTATCAGCGTACTTATCATTGGCGCACTTATCGCGACAGTCGTGGTTCTCGGATTGGGTCTGCGCTCCATGGCACGTGGCGGAAACTACGACAAGGAGCATGCCGAGAAGTTCATGTGGGAGCGTGTGGCCCTGCAACTGCTTGTCGTCATCCTGTTGTTGGCTGCTTTCTTCCTGCTGAATCCCTGAGGTCCTGCCGGGGAAGGAATTATTGCGCGGGCGCGCTAGAATAGCTCCAGACCAACCACTGGCCCGAGGAGCTAAACGGCATGCGTATCGACGCAATCGCGATCGGCGAGCACCCACCCGAAGACATCAACGTCATTGTCGAGGTGCCGCTGGGCGGCCAGCCAATCAAGTATGAACTCGACAAGGACGCGGGCACGCTCGTCGTCGATCGCTTCCTGTACACACCGATGTCTTACCCGGGCAACTACGGGTTCGTACCGCATACGTTGTCCGAAGATGGCGATCCGATCGATGTGCTGGTCGTCAACACCCGCGAACTGGTTCCGGGCTGCGTCATTAACGTCCGGCCGGTCGGCGTCCTGATTATGGAAGACAACGCCGGGCAGGATGAGAAGGTCATCGCCGTGCCGTCGCACTCCCTGACCAAACGTTACGATCACGTGCGGACGATCTCGGATCTGCCGGATATTACGACACAGCAAATCGAGCACTTTTTCGAGCACTACAAGGACCTTGAGCCCGGTAAATGGGTCAAAATAGGCGATTGGCACGGGGCCGAGGACGCGAAGCGGCTGATCGTCGAATCCATTGAGCGCGCCAGGACCTGAACAGATAAGCCACGGAGTAATTAGATGATCAGATTTGTATCTTTCGGGATTGCGGCGCTGCTGCTGGCTTTGCCGACAACGGGTTTCGGACAGCAGGCCAGCGACGAGGTAGCGGAAGGTCGCGCGATGGTCCAGGCTGGACGCGAACAACTGATTCGATCGGAGCTCCGGTTTACCGATGAAGAGGCGGCGGCATTCTGGCCGATCTACGAGCGCTACCAGGCGGCGTCATCGGCCATCGGGGATCGTTACGCGGGGCTACTGACTGAATACGTCGACCGCTACCACAGCGGTGACCTTAACGATGAGTACGCTGTTCGTTTGTTGGAAGAGTACTTTGGCATCAAGCAGGAAATGCTCGATGTGCAAACGAAATACTCACCGAAGTTCATGGCGGTATTGCCTGCACTCAAGGTGGCGCAGTTCTTCCAGCTCGAAAACAAGATCCGGGCGGAGATCGACGCGCAACTGGCAATCGCCATACCGCTCATCGCCGTACCGCCCATCGATCCGACCTGAACCAGTTTTCTTCTCGCCTACTGTTTCAGATTTTCATCGAGGAACTGGCGAAACAGCTCGGCCCAGTGCGCTGCCGCAGCTTCAACGGCGGTCCAGTCTGTGGTCGTATCGGCTGACGACGCAAAAGTCGGCGTGACGGCGCTGTCTGCAGCACGGGCAAGCACGCTCTCAGAACGCGAATCCTTCAACTCCATCAGGAACACCAGGGAGCCGGGTCTGGCCATATCTCGTAACTCGCGGCGCACACTCATCACGTCGTCAGCGGTCGCGTTGCGAAAATCGATCAGCGTGGCCTGGACTGTGAGAGTCGATCGGCCTACCTCGTTCCGAACGATGTCGTAGCCTTCCAGTCTCGATAGAAAAGCGTCCCGAAAGATCTGTCTTATACGCTCTTCGTCACCGGGCGCAGAGGCGACATGCGATGGAAAATAGATTCCCATGTCGAGGGCGTTCAGCCGATCGTACTGGCTGAAATCCGCGTCCACGGCGACCTGGCTGGCAGCGACCCTCGAGTTCTGGACCTGGTTGAAGCTCTGCGTCGTCGTCGTTGAGCAGGCGGCGAGCAGGAGCCCGGTGGTGACCAGTCCGGTCAGGCAGACATTTCGTTTCATGTTCGATGTCATAGTAGGTCCTTCAACGGTATCGCTATAGCGAGTCGTAGAATGCTTCCTGGCGTTTGCGTTCTTCGGCGTTCGGCAAGCGACCGCGTGCTGCGCCGAAGTTGTCATCGACGTGGTGGAGCTTTGTCATACCGGGAATGGAGAGCGTCGCTGCGGGATGCCCGATCGCGTACTTGAGCAGAAACTGCGCCCAGCTCTCACAGCCGAATTCCTGTGCCCAGTCGGGTAGCGGCTGGTCGCCCACCTTCTCGAAGATGCGCCCGCCGCCGAACGCCCGATTAATAATGACCGCGACGCCACGATCGGCTGCCAGCGGCAGAATCTTCTCGGCGGCTTCGCGTTGCTCAAGCGAGTAGTTGATCTGGATGAAATCCAGTTCCTCTTGCTGCATTACCTGCTCAAACTCCTCGTACTGGCGGGCGCGCGACGTGGTGATACCAACGTAACGAATTCGGCCTTCCTGTTTCCATTCGCGCATCACGGGCAATGCGTCCTTCCAGCCAATCAGGTTATGCACCTGCATCAGGTCAAAGGTCTCCGTTTGCAGCTTGCGCTGCGAATCCTTCATCTGGGCGTCGGTTGCGTCGGCGCCGGCGTCTTTGTCAGCCTTCGTCGCGATGAACAGGTCATCGCGAATGCCGAGGTCCGCTATGAGATCGCCGAGGACCGTCTCCGATGACCGGTACATCGGCGCAGTATCGATGACTGTGCCGCCGAGTTCATGGAACCGTGCCAGCGCCGCGCGCAGCACAGCGCGCTTCTCGGCGTCGTCGCCCACTCCATAGCGATTCGTGCCGAGTCCGATAATGGGCAGCATTTCGCCAGACGAGGGGATCGCCTTCTTGATCAACTCGTCCTGGCCCGCCAATGCAGTGCCGCCACCGAGGGTCGCCAGGGTCATTGCCCCAAGTCCGGCCTTATTGAATTCGCGTCGTGAGATTTTCATCGATACTCCCTATCCCTGCATGTCCTCGAGTTCTATGCCGCGAGTCTCGTGGACCATCTTGATTACAAACACAATCGAAATAATGGCACATATTGTGTAGAAGCCATAAGCACCGGCAAGGCCAATGCTGGCCAGCATGATCGGGAACGTCATCGTGATTCCGAAATTCGATCCCCATTGAGCAAGACCAGAAACAGCGAGCCCGGTTCCCCGAATCTGGTTCGGGAACATCTCGCCAAGCATGACCCACATGACCGGGCCCCACGAGAAATTGAAGAACATGACGTACGCGTTAGCGGCAATCAGCGCCACCGGGCCATAAATGCCCTCGAGGCTCAGGCCACCATTGGCGCCAGTGCTGGCGTTCATGAATGCGAACGCGACCGCGGCAAGCGTGATCGACATGCCAATCGACCCGATCAACAGGATGGGTTTGCGGCCGATCCGATCAATCAGCAGCAGCGACACGGTGACGGCCGCAATACTCAGGCCGGCGCTCACAAGATTGATTAGTAGCGCATCGCTTTCGGTGAAGCCGACCGATTGCCACAGAACCGCGCCGTAATAGAAGACGACGTTGATTCCAACGAGCTGTTGAAACGTTGCGAGCCCGATGCCGACCCAGACCAGCCTGCGGACACGGCCGGTCACAGGGTCGAGCAAGTCGGTAAGCTTCGGGTTGTGGTGGTCGGCTGCCAGCGATGCGTCGATCTCGTCTGCCTTTCGCGCGGCAGCTTCTTTTCCGCCCAGCCTGGTCAGTACATCGATCGCCCGGTCACGCTGCCGGTGCAGGACCAGGTAGCGCGGGCTCTCGGGAATGAAGAACAGCGCAACCAGGAATATCGTCGCCGGCAGCATTTCAATCCAGAACATCCAGCGCCAGGCCTCGAAGCCCAGCCAGAGCTCGTTCATCGATGAGCCGGCGGCATTGGCGATCAGGTAGTTGCTGAAGAACGCCATGAACAGGCCGAAAATGATTGCGATTTGCTGCACGGTCGCCAGGGTGCCTCGGTAGCTTGCTGGTGTGACTTCGCTGATGTAAGCGGGCGCCAGCACGCTGGCGGCGCCAACGGCCAGGCCGCCCAGCACGCGGAATACCACGAATTCCAGGGACGCGCCGGCGATACCCGAACCCCAGGCGCTAACGAGGAAGAATACTGCGGCGACTCGCATGATGGAGCGGCGTCCGAAACGGTCCGCCAGGCGGCCGGCAAAGAATGCGCCCAAGGCGCAGCCGAGCAACATGGAGGCAACATTGAACCCAGTGCCGACACTGTCGGAATCAAATGCGCTCTGGAGGCCATCGACGGTGCCGTTGATCACGCCGCTGTCGAAGCCGAACAGGAAGCCGCCAATCGTCGCGATACAGCTGATGAAGACAATATAGAGCGTGTGCCCTGACTTGGCGGTTGGCATGGTTATTCGATTCTTCTTGTTAGTCAGTCGATTATGCCCGGCACTGTAATGATGTGCACTACGCTGGCACACTAGGAGCTCTGCAACGATAATCGCGAGCGTTCCATGCCAGGACTGTATTTCGAGGAATTCGAGGTCGGACAGACCTTCGACCATCCGATCCGTCGTACGATCACCGAGGCCGATAACGTTCTCCTGACGACGATGACGCACAATCCGGCTGCGTTGCATCTCGATGCCGAATACATGAAGTCGACGCCTTACGGCAAGCCGCTGGTCAACAGCTGCCTGACCTTGAGCTTCATGATCGGTATCTCGGTCAACGAAACGACGCACGGCACGGCTGTCGCGAATCTCGGCATGGATGAGGTTCGTTTTCCGAAGCCGCTGTTCTGCGGCGACACGCTTCGCATCGAGTCGGAGGTCCTGGAGCTGCGCGACAGCAAGTCGCGCCCGGACAACGGCATCGTCGTGTTTTCTCATCGCGCATTCAACCAGGACGGCGAACTCGTCGGTGAGTGCAAGCGGTCGGCGCTGATGCTCAGGAAACCTGCGTGAGCCGCAGTTTCCTGTTCGTACCTGCGGACTCTGAGCGCAAACTGGAGAAAGCAGACGGGGTTGGCGCCGATGCGCTGATCCTCGACCTGGAGGACGCGGTCACCGCCGAAACGCGCCCGGCAGCACGTGAGCTGGCCGCCGAGTACATCCAGGGCAAGGAAAATGCCTGGGTGCGGGTCAACCCGATCGACTCCGAGGACTCCACAGCGGATCTCGAAGCGGTCATGCCAGCAGCGCCGGCGGGCATCGTCCTGCCTAAGCCCCGCAGCGCCGCAGATGCCGTCACCTTGTCGGGCCGGATCGACGCGCTCGAAGGACTGCACGGCATCGCGCCGGGTAGCACCAAGATAATGGCGCTCTGCACCGAGCACCCGGAGGCGCTGTTAACCCTGCACAGCTACAAGGGCGCAACAGAGCGGCTCTACGGCCTTTCCTGGGGCGCCGAAGACCTTGCCGCGGCAATAGGGGCGACCGCCAATCGCGACGACGATGGCAACTGGTTGCCGCAATTCGAGCTGGCCCGGTCCCTGTGCCTGTTCGCGGCCGCGGCTGCGGAAGTTGCGGCAATAGATACGGTCTTTACGGACTACCGGAACCACGATGGATTGCTACTCTATGCCGCGAATGCGCGTCGGGATGGGTTCAGCGGCATGCTCGCGATCCATCCTGCGCAAATCGAGGCGATCAATGCGGCGTTCGAGCCCTCTCCCGAAGAGATCGAGCAAGCGCGGAAGATCGTCGACTTGTTTGCGCAGAATCCGGGTGCGGGCACGATCGGACTGGATGGCAGGATGATCGACCGGCCACACCTTGTTCAGGCGCAGCGACTTTTGCAGCAAGCTAAACGTGAATAAGGAAAAAGGCACGCATCATGGACACGCAAGTTTATCCGGTACCCGAGGCAATCAAAGATCGCGCGTTAATCGACAAGGCTCGATACGAAGAAATGTATGCCCGATCGATTGACGACAACGAGGCGTTTTGGGCAGAGCAGGCAAAGCGTGTTGACTGGATCAAGCCGTTTACCAAGATCAAGGACGTTTCTTATGCCAAGGACGACGTGCACATTCGCTGGTTCTACGACGGCACGCTCAACGTTTGTTATAACTGCGTCGACAGGCACCTCGAAACCAAGGGCGATGATGTTGCGCTGATCTGGGAAGGCGACGATCCAGGCCGCGATCTCAAGATAACCTACCGCGATCTGCATGCACGTGTGTCCAAGTTCGCCAATGTGCTCAAAGCTCTGGGCGTGCAGCGAGGCGATCGCGTGACGCTGTATATGCCGATGATCCCGGAGGCGGCGATTTCGATGTTGGCATGCGCGCGCATCGGCGCCATACATTCCGTCGTATTCGGTGGCTTTTCACCCGACGCGCTGGCAGGCCGCATCATCGACTGCGAGTCAAACGTCGTTGTGACGGCCGATGAAGGCTTACGCGGTGGCAGGATTGTCCCGCTCAAAGCCAATGTCGATGCGGCTGCTGAAAACCCCGACGTGACGACCCTGGAAAAAGTCCTTGTCGTTCGCAACACTGGCAACGACGTCGGATGGGTCGAAGGGCGTGATGCCTGGCTTCATGAAATCGAAGAAACAGTCGACGCTGACTGCCCGTGCGAAGAGATGAACGCCGAAGATCCGTTGTTCATCCTGTACACGTCGGGTTCGACCGGCAAGCCGAAGGGCGTGCTCCACACGACGGGCGGTTATCTCGTCTTCGCGGCGATGACGCACGAGTACGTATTCGATTACCACCCGGGTGACGTGTACTGGTGCACGGCCGACGTCGGCTGGGTGACGGGCCACAGTTACATCGTTTACGGTCCGCTGGCCAATGGCGCGATTTCACTGATGTTCGAAGGCGTACCGAACTACCCAACGTCATCACGTTTCTGGGAAGTCTGCGACAAGCACAACGTCAACATATGCTACACGGCGCCGACCGCGATCCGCGCCCTGATGCGCGAAGGCGACGAGCCCGTCAAGAAGACATCACGCAAGGACCTGCGTGTGCTCGGGTCGGTCGGCGAACCGATTAACCCGGAGGCCTGGGAGTGGTATTACAACGTAGTCGGGGACGGCCGTTGCCCGATCGTTGACACCTGGTGGCAGACGGAAACCGGCGGCATCCTGATTACACCTTTGCCCGGTGCGATCGATCTGAAACCAGGTTCCGCTACGCTGCCGTTCTTCGGCGTGAAGCCTGAGTTACTCGATTCCGAAAGCAATGTCCTCGAAGGCGCCGTGTCCGGCAACCTCGTCATCAGCGACAGCTGGCCGGGCCAGATGCGCACGCTATACGGTGATCATGAGCGCTTCGTTGAGACCTATTTTTCAACCTACGCCGGCTATTACACGACGGGTGACGGCGCGCGCCGCGATGAGGACGGTTACTACTGGATCACGGGACGTACGGACGATGTCATCAATGTCTCCGGGCATCGGATGGGAACAGCGGAAGTCGAAAGCGCACTGGTTGCACATGATGTCGTCGCCGAAGCCGCCGTTGTCGGGTATCCACACGAGATCAAGGGGCAGGGGATCTATGCTTACGTCACGCTGATGGAAGGTGTGGAGTCCAGCGACGATTTACGGGCAGAGCTGCGGAAATGGGTACGCAAGGAAATCGGCCCGATCGCAACGCCCGACCTGCTGCAATGGGCGCCGGGGCTGCCGAAGACCCGTTCGGGCAAGATCATGCGGCGCATCCTGCGCAAGGTCGCGGCGGATGACTACGGCGAACTGGGTGATACGTCGACGCTGGCTGACCCGTCAGTCGTGGACGATCTGATCGAGAACCGGCAGAACCGGGGCTAGGAAACGGGCAACCGCGGTCAGGCTTTCAGCTGGTCGCGGTTGATCTCTTCGGCAAGGCTGTCGTCGAGCTCCTCGATAAAGCTCTGGTCGGCGTCATCGGCCTCCGTTAAGGATACGGCTTCCACGATGCTGTCCTCGTCGAAGGGCTGATCGCTTCCGGCGGACTCGGCAATAACCATTTCGTCAGTAGCCGGATCGGCAGTTACCGGGCCGTCGAGTTTTTGGGTTTCCATCAGACCGGGATCGATCGCCTGGTCCTTGGCCGACAGTTTCGCAGGTTCGCCTGTGCCTTCGCGGTCGTGGCGATGATATTCCGCAACCTGGCGTTCGTAAGCCTTGACGAATTCCTCGCCGAACATCTGCGGGAATCGACCGCCGCCTTTTTCCGTCATGATGGGATACAGGTCGCAGTACAGTCCCCAGTACTTGGACTTGTTCATGAACGCGAACAACTTGCTGTCGATCGTGCGATCAAAGCCCTCCTGGAGTTCATCCGGATCGAAGCGGTCGGCGAATTCAACAAATGCACTGTTCATTGCGTCGAGGAAAGCGCTCTGGTGGTTCAGCAAGTCCTGATTTGCCTCGCGCACGGCGTCGCGCGCACCGAGATACTCGCCTTCGCCGCCGATGAGCAGTTGCTTGATCAAATCGTTGGTGTTGTCCGAGAATTTCATCGGGTTATTGTGACGGGGCAGTACCGCAGTCTGGTCGAGCCTGAATGCGTTCTTCAGATTCGCGCGACTTGCCAGGAGTTTGATCGTTCCTTCGACGAACTCACGCAGTATCATGCCGGCGCTCAGCATCATCTCGGGACGATTGACCGACGGATGCAATTCGACGCGGCTGATGCCCAGGCCGTCGAGCAACGAGTCGAAGAGATCCTCCGCCGTCACACCGACACCTTCGTTTACCGCATGGTCATCGTTGGCGGACTCGTCCGCGGGTTCGGGCTCAGGTTCCGGTTCTGTCTTGCTCGGCTCTTTACCGAATAACATGGACTGGAACTCGTCATCGCCGGTAATTTCGTCTTCGCTGAGCAACTGCATGCCCGTTTCGAGCACATCTTCATCAACGAACTGCTCGATGTTGTCGGGCGCAACGGACGGTTCCTCGTCGAGCGGCATGACGAGGCTCTCGCCTTTGTCGATGCTGATCTCGAATTCGAAGTCGCCCATGCGCATGTGGTCGCCGTCGAACAAGCGCCGGGGATTGCCCTTGCCAATGGGTTCAACTTCGCCGTTCATGTAGACGCCATTGCTGCTCATGTCGGCCAGGTAGTACATGCCGCCCTTGTAATCGATCGTGGCGTGGCGCCCCGAAATGTAGCGATCCGGATCCGGCAGTATCCAGTCGTTGCGCAGCGAACGCCCGATCGTTCCGCCTGAATCGTGGAACTCGCGCACGCAGTCGTCACCGACGAGATCGCGGTGTTCGGAGACTAATTTGATAACTAGTGGCATGGCATCTCTCTCGAATATTGGCTAATTGTGCGCCAAATCAAGACCTTAGACTGCGGCCCAGTTCACATAACGAATGCCGGGAACCGGCCGTAAGGTCTTGATTTCAGGTATTTCGGGTCATACACGAGCGTTTTGGTTAGACTGACAGCCAGATATGAGCAAAGACCCGTTGTACAAAGTCATTTTCATGAGCCAGGGGCAGGTCTACGAGATCTACGCCCGCTCGGTCGGCCATGGAGAGATGTTTGGCTTCGTCGAGGTTGAAGAGCTCGTCTTCGGCGAACGAACGACCGTCGTCGTTGACCCGTCCGAAGAGAAGATCAAATCGGAGTTCCAGGATGTCCGCCGGACGTACCTGCCCATGCATTCGATTATTCGTATCGATGAGGTCGACAAGCAGGGGGTCAGCAAGATTTCCAGGATGGAAGGCGGCAACGTTGCGCAGTTCCCGATGCCTGTTTATACGCCCGGAGACAGCAACAAGTAGGGGTCGAGACTGCGTAAGTTGAGTACGGTATGATCCCGTCTCGTTTTCCACCCATTCTCGAACAAGGTCATCGACCCCCATGCTGGAACTGCCAGGACAGGCGGCGCTTTCAAATTTTCGCCTGGCAAAACTGACCCGATCCCTGAAGCGTGCCGATGATCGCGTCGACAAAGTCGAGGCCCGCTTCGCCTATTTTGTTGCCACCGGTGCCGAGCTGTCCAAAGAGGAAAGTAATCGGCTCGATGCGCTGCTGTTATCGGGCGACAAGCCCGCCAAACTGGCGCGTGGCGCGAAGACCCTCTATGTCGTGCCGCGACCCGGGACCATTTCACCGTGGTCTTCCAAGGCGACGGACATCGCCAGGGCCTGTGATATCGACGCCGTCGAACGCATCGAGCGCGGTATTTGCTACGGGCTGAAATTCTCAGGCAAGGTGGACGAGAGCGACGTCATGGCACTGGCCCATCTGCTGTCCGATCGCATGACCGATGCGGTCTTTCACAGCGCCGATGATGTGGCAGCCCTGTTCGAGACGCACGAGCCTGCGCCGGTAAGCATCGTGCCGTTGAAGAAGAAGGGCCGTGATGCACTCGTTGCCGCGAACACCGAGCTCGGGCTCGCGCTGTCAGACCAGGAAATCGACTATCTCGTCGCCAGCTATACGGATCTCGAGCGCGACCCGACCGATGCGGAACTCATGATGTTCGCCCAGGCGAACTCGGAGCATTGCCGCCATAAGATATTCAATGCGAGCTGGGTCATCGATGGCCAGCAACAGGACCAACGCCTGTTTGGCATGATCAAGTCAACGACTGAGAAAACGCCGGCTGGCGTGCTCTCAGCCTACAGCGACAACGCAGCTGTGTTCGAGGGCTGGACCGGCCAGCGACTAATGCCACGGACGTCCGACCGCGAGTACGAGTATCAGGACGAAGCGATTCACGTGCTGATCAAGGTCGAGACGCACAATCACCCGACGGCCATCTCGCCGTTCCCTGGCGCAGCCACGGGATCGGGCGGGGAGATTCGCGACGAAGGCGCGACGGGCCTCGGTGCGAAACCGAAGGCTGGGTTGACCGGTTTCACGGTGTCGCATCTGCGTATCCCGGGCTACGCGCAGCCTTGGGAGGATGACTTCCCGCATCCGGAGCACCTCGCCACGCCGCTGGACATCATGATCGAAGGTCCGATTGGTGGCGCGGCATTCAACAATGAGTTCGGTCGTCCGAACCTGGCCGGTTACTTCAGAACCTACGAAAGCCATCTGCCGGGCCTGCCGGAGACCGAGATTCGCGGGTATCACAAACCGATCATGATCGCAGGTGGCGTCGGCAATGTCCGCGCCGAGCATGCGAACAAGATCGATGTGCCGGTGGGCGCGCGGGTCGTGGTCCTTGGGGGTCCTGCAATGCTGATCGGACTTGGCGGCGGCGCCGCGTCGTCGCTTGCGAGCGGCACGTCGAGTGCTGAACTCGATTTCGCCTCCGTGCAGCGGGGCAACCCGGAAATGGAGCGCCGCGCCCAGGAAGTCATCGACCGCTGCTGGCAAATGGGTGATGACAGTCCGATTCTGCTGATCCACGACGTGGGTGCGGGCGGCTTGTCGAACGCAGTGCCAGAGGCTGTCGATCATTCGGGTCATGGGGCCGAGATCGAGTTACGCGAGGTCGACAACGCCGAGCCCGGCATGTCGCCAATGGGCATCTGGTGCAACGAAGCGCAGGAGCGCTACGTACTGATCATCGGTGACGATCGCATCGAGGAGTTCAGGACGCTGTGTGAGCGGGAGCGCTGCCCGGTTTCTGTCATCGGGATCTTGACCGACGATGGCAACCTGGTCGTCAACGATCGCGACTTCGACAATCGCGTCGTGGACATGCCCATGCAGATGTTGCTCGGCAATCCACCGAAGATGGAGCGTAATGTCCAGCGCGCGCCGTTGCCTGATGAGTCTCTCGATCTCGATGGCATCGAACTGGAGGAAGCCGCGCTGCGTGTGCTGCGTTTCCCGGCTGTCGCCGCAAAGTCATTTCTGATCCATATAGGTGATCGCACGGTCGGCGGCCTGAGTGCCCGTGACCAGCTGGTGGGCCCCTGGCAGGTTCCGGTCAGCGATGTCGCTATCACGGCGTCCGGCTTCGGCGGCCTTACCGGCGAAGCGATGGCGATGGGAGAACGTACGCCGCTCGCGTCGACCAATGCACCGGCGTCGGGCCGCATGGCTGTTGCCGAGGCCATTACGAATATCGCGGCTGCACCCATCGAAGACCTGGCTAAGGTGCGGTTGTCCGCGAACTGGATGGCAGCGGCGGGACATCCCGGGGAGGATGCCAACCTGTTTGATACGGTCAAAGCGGTTGGCGACGAACTCTGCCGTGAAATCGGCGTTGCTATTCCGGTGGGCAAGGACTCGATGTCGATGCGCACGCGCTGGGACGACGAGAACGGCGAGCACAACGTGGTTGCGCCGGTTTCCCTGATCGTGTCGGCCTTCGCGCCGGTCACGGACGTTACCCGGCACCTGACGCCGCAATTGCGCCGCACGGATGAGTCGAGCTACTTGCTGCTGTTCGACCTGGGGCAGGGCAGGAATCGTCTTGGTACATCGTGCCTGGCACAAGCCTACGCACGCACGGGCGGCGCAACGCCGGATCTCGACGACGCGCAGCGGCTAAGGGGTCTGTTTGCGGCCGTGCAGGAGTTGAGTCAACGCGACATGTTGCTTGCCTATCACGATCGCAGTGACGGTGGCTTGCTGGCTACCGTGGCCGAGATGATTTTTGCGAGCCGCCTGGGCGTGTCGCTAACGCTGAGCGGCTCCCGGGTTGAATTGCTGAAGCAGCTTTTCAGTGAGGAAATCGGCGCGGTCGTCCAGGTCGCGAAAAGCAAACTGCCACAGGTGCAGATGGTGCTCGACAGGAACGGTATCAAGGCGGAGGCCATCGGCCGGGTTAACAATAGTGGCAAACTCGTTGTTCGCGGCGACAGTGAGAACGTACTCGAGATCCACCGGGTGACCATGCAACGCGAATGGTCCGAGATGAGTTATCGAATCCAGGCCTTGCGCGACAATCCGGCGACAGCCAAAGAAGAATTCGATCTCGTCGAGGATGACAAGGACCCGGGGCTCAATGTTCAGCTAAGCTTCGATCCGCTCGACGATATCGTGCGTCCGTTCCGCAGCGCTGCCAGGCCGCGCGTGGCAATCCTGAGAGAGCAGGGCGTTAACAGCCAGAACGAGATGGCCGCGGCCTTTATCAAGGCCGGGTTTGCGGCGGTCGACGTGCACATGAGCGACTTGCTCGAGGGCCGAGACACGCTGGACGGCTACCAGGGATTGATTGCTTGCGGTGGGTTCTCGTTTGGTGATGTTCTCGGTGCCGGCGGTGGCTGGGCGAAGTCGGTGCTCTATCATTCGCGTACACGGGATCAGTTCACGGCGTTCTTCGAGCGCGGCGACACGTTCGCGCTTGGTGTTTGTAATGGTTGCCAGATGATGTCGCATCTCAAGGACATCATCCCGGGCGCGGGTCACTGGCCGCGTTTTCTGCGCAACAAGTCCGAACAGTTCGAAGCGCGGCTCAGCCTCGTCGAGGTTGTGGAGAGTCCCTCTTTGTTCCTCGACGGCATGGCGGGGTCTCGCTTGCCGATTGCCACGTCACACGGCGAAGGCCGCGCGGAATTCGCTGACGATGCGGCTCGATACTCGGCCTCATACACGGTCGCAATGCGCTATGTCGATAACTACGGCGAGGTGGCCGACCGGTACCCGGCGAATCCGAATGGATCTGTCGACGGCATTTGCGGCCTCAGCAACGAGGACGGTCGTGTGACGATCATGATGCCGCACCCGGAACGTGTCGCTCTGACCCGCCAGAATTCCTGGCATCCCGATGATTGGGGTAACGACGGCCCCTGGCTGCGCATGTTCCGCAACGCGCGCGTCGCGATTGGGTAGACTCGGGTCATGGCAGATACACCGAATTCACGATTGGCGGCCTTTCTGCGTGAGCACCCCGCGTTGCTCGTGTCGGCGTTCTACCTGGCTGCCTCTTTTGTCGGCATGTTCTATTCCTGGGCGTTCCTGCGCCGCTTTGGCATCAATGTTTTCAACTATGCCCAGATCAGCGACTTTCTGCTGGCATCGCTCAAGGAGCCCTTCACGTGGGCCCTCGTGTTCCTCTCAGTCTCGGCCATCCTTATCGATAACAGATCAAGCATGCGCGTCGAGCGCAAGAAGCCGGGCAAGTTGTGGGCCTGGTATGGGTCGCCGCGGTATCGATTCATCAACAACTTCGCAGTGGTTCTAATGGTGCTGATCTTTATTTTCGCCTACGCGAACAGACAGGCAAACAACACGCTGGACGGTAACGGCAAGCTTGTCGATGTGACCTTCGCAGAAAGTGTGGACGAGCAGACATTCACGCTATTGGGCACGACCGGGCAGTTCGTGTTTCTCTACGACATCGAGGTCAGGCGCGTGCACATTCACCCGTTCGAAGCAGTCAGCGAGATCGCATTTCAGGCGGATTGAACGGAGTCGTTGTTGGCTTCAGTGACAAAGAAACGGCGCACCTTGATCGCGCGCGTGAGTTTTCCGCGGCGTACGAAGCACTGGTAGAACATATCCTTGAGCACTTCGAGCAGGATGCCGGCCTGGGCTCGGTTCAGCAGTGGCAGCTCCTCGTGAGGCCCGGTGCTGAACAGCACCTTCTTCACTGGCGCGAACGCGTCATCCTCGATTCCCGCAATATCCTGCGCGACCATGACTTCTTCGAAGGCCCTGAGCTTGCCTCCATCACCCAGGGCGTGGAATGCGCTGACCGACGCGCGGCGACACATGGACCCAAAGGCGTTGAAGTTGTTATTCGAATAACAGCTCAGCGCTTCGCGAAAAAGCACCTCGGTATGCTTGGGCAGATAGGAGAACGCGAAGCGTTCTTTCGGTCGTTCCAGCTCAACGAAATTGCGATACAGCTCGACCTTGTTGTCTTCGTACTGGCGCACGGCGAAACGGAGAAAGACGGGCGCATTGCAGGCATCGCATTTGTACACGAGGCCAACGTGCTTGGGTTTGTCACGCAGCAGTGACGACGCGTCCGGGACGGCCTGCGGCTGCATGTGTGCGAACACGCCGCAATAGGGGCACTCAAGACCGACCTGGTCGTCGAGCTCGCTTTTAATCCCCTGTTCTCTGTCAATTACAATTGCCATTTCGCTCAATTCTTCTTATCGATTTATTGGTATCGATTTAGCCGAATAGTTTTTATCAATCAGCAACTTCAGTATGCACCATCAATATTCGCTCGCCGCATGCGCTTGACATAATCCATAAATCATTACTGTCCCCAATCGCCGACAGCTTCTTCCGCCGCATCGTTAAGCGGACGAGCGATCAGACCCGTCCTCGTCATCGTTACTTCGAAAACCGCGCCGTGTGCCATTGGCAGATACGTGGCCGTTCCGTAGTGCGCGTCAACACCGGGCAACAGCTTCGGATATTTACGCGCGAACTGCCAGGCGTCCATCGGCACGGGCTCGGACAGTGCGTGCACGCTGCGATGCTTGCTGAGCTCTTCTTCGACTTCGGCGTAGCGGCCGCTGAGCCGGTCCAGCTGGTATATGGGGTCGAGTCCCAGCAATGTCATCGGCGGCTTCCAGGTAATGACGCGTGCGTCCATCTGCCACTCGTCACCCAGGAGTTCAAACATCCGGTCTTGCTGTTCGCCCTCCAGCATGAGGCGAGCAACGTACTGCTCGGGCGCGGACTCGCTGAATTTTATCCGGCCGACGAGCTGCTCATCGACGAGTTGGAAGTAACCGAAATAACTGAAGGCCAGCATGATGCTCGCGCCCCCCGCGCAGGCAGACACAGCGCCGCCAGCCAGCGAACGCGTCGCGCGGACCGGGCGTCGCCGCCGTGCGTGGCGAACCATCGAAAAAACGAAATACAACGTGATTAGCGTGAATACCGTACTGGCGATCAGCAGCAGGTTCATCGTTGTGCTCTCCGTTTGTCAGGCGTCCAGCTTCTTATACTTGATTCGGTGTGGGTTTGCCGCATCGGTGCCGAGGCGGCGTTTGCGATCTTCCTCGTAGTCCGCGTAGTTTCCGGCAAACCAGGTCACCACCGAGTCCCCCTCGAACGCGAGCATATGGGTGCAAATGCGGTCCAGGAACCAGCGATCATGCGAGATCACCATCGCCGAGCCGGGGAATTCGAGCAACGCCTCCTCCAGCGCGCGCAACGTCTCGACGTCGAGGTCGTTGGTTGGTTCGTCGAGCAGCAGGAAGTTGCCTCCGGCTCTTAGCATCTTGGCCAGGTGAACCCGGTTGCGCTCACCTCCCGACAACAGGCCGATCTTCTTCTGCTGATCCTGGCCACGGAAATTGAATCGTCCGACATAAGCACGCGATGACGTCTCGTAGTTGCCGACCTTGATCATGTCGAGGCCGTCCGAGATTTCCTCCCAGACGGTCTTGTCATCGTTGAGGCTGTCGCGAGACTGGTCCACGCTCGCGATCTGTACGGTCTCGCCGAGTCGCAGCGTGCCTGAATCCGGCTGCTCCTGCCCCGTGATCATGCGCGTCAATGTCGTCTTGCCGGCGCCGTTCGGGCCGATTACGCCGACAATGCCGCCCGGCGGCAACTGGAAACTCAGGCCATCGATCAGGAGCTTGTCGTCAAAGCCTTTCCTGAGATCCTGGACTTCAAGAACGACATCACCGAGCCGCGGGCCCGGCGGGATGTAGATTTCATTCGTCTCGATGCGTGCCTGGTAGGACGGCGACGACAACTCCTCAAATTGTTTGAGGCGCGCCTTCGATTTCGCCTGCCGGCCTTTCGGATTGCTGCGCACCCATTCGAGTTCATGTTCCATCGCTCGTTTGCGCGCCTTCTCGCCGGCTTCTTCGACTTTGAGCCGCGCCTCTTTTTGCTCCAGCCAGGACGAGTAGTTGCCTTCCCACGGTATGCCGTGTCCGCGGTCGAGTTCGAGGATCCAGCCGGCGACGTTGTCGAGAAAGTAGCGATCGTGGGTTACAGCGATAACGGTGCTTGGGTACTCGTCGAGGAAACGCTCCAGCCAGGCGACAGACTCTGCATCGAGATGGTTGGTTGGCTCATCGAGCAGCAGCATGTCTGGCTGCGAGAGCAGCAGGCGACACAGCGCGACCCGTCGGCGCTCACCACCCGATAGTTTTGTAACGTCCGCATCCCAGGGCGGCAGGCGCAGCGCGTCGGCAGCGACTTCGAGTTTGCGGTCGACTTCCCAACCGCCAGCCGCATCGATGGCGTCCTGCAATTTGCCTTGCTCCTCGAGCAGGGCGTTCATTTCGTCATCGCTCATCGGCTCTGCGAATTTGTGGCTGATCTCCTCGAAGCGATGCAGGAGTTCGATCGTCTCACCCAGACCCTCTTCAACATTGCCACGTACGTCTTTGGCCGGGTCCAGATCCGGTTCCTGCGGCAGATAGCCAATCTTGATACCGGGTTGCGGACGTGCCTCCCCATCGATCTCGGTGTCGAGGCCGGCCATGATGCGCATTAGAGTCGATTTGCCCGAGCCATTGAGGCCGAGTACACCGATCTTGGCGCCCGGGAAAAACGAAAGTGAGATGTCGCGAATGATGTGCCGCTTCGGCGGAACGACCTTCGCAACGCGATTCATCGTGTATATGTACTGTGCCATGGTGGGACCGTGTATTGAGAAGCGCGCATTATCCGGTATGCTGCGAAACAAGCAAATACTCGGGCGCTGTTAATGAGCGAGCGCGTGCTGGTTTACAAGGGAAAGGAGATCGCGGCATACGGATTTGGCGATCCGCACCCGTTCGGCACTGACCGCCACGACGTCTTTCACAAGGAACTCGACAAAGCCGGGCTGGCCGATTCCATCGACTTCGGCCATCCACGGCCAGCTCTCGTCGACGAACTCGCCCTTTTCCATACCGCTGAATACATTGACAAGGTGTCGCAATTGTCGGCCATCGGCAAGGGCTACCTGGATGACGGCGACACCCCGGCGGTCAAGGGAATTTATGACGCGGCCTCTGCTGTCGTTGGTGCGGTGTTGTGCGCCGTCGATGAAGTGATGCACGGCAATTACAAACGCTCGTTTATTCCCATTGCCGGGCTGCATCATGCAGCCCGCGATCGTGCGGCCGGGTTCTGTGTGTTCAACGATTGCGGCATCGCAGCGGAATACCTGCGCAAGAATTACGGTCTGCATCGCATCGCCTACGTCGATATCGACGCCCACCACGGCGATGGTGTCTTCTACGGCTTTGAAGACGACCCGGACCTAGGATTTGCCGATATCCACGAGGACGGTCGTTACCTGTACCCGGGAACCGGCCATGCGTACGAGACGGGCAGAGGTAGGGCGAAAGGGACGAAGCTGAACATTCCGGTGGCACCGGGCGCTGGCGATGCCGATTTTCGGCGCGCGTGGGAGCAGGTAGAGGCCTACATTGAGGCGCAGAAGCCGGAGTTCATCCTGATGCAGTGTGGCGCTGACAGTCTCGAAGGCGACCCGATTACTCACTTGTGCTGGACCGAAGAAGCCCATGCCCACGCGGCGGCGGCCCTGTGCAGGCTCGCCGACAAATATTGCGAAGGGCGCATCATCGGCACAGGCGGCGGCGGGTACAACCGCCATAACGTCGCGCGCGCCTGGACCCGCGTCGTACAGTCCTTCGTCGAAACTTAATTGGTGCCAGTCACCTTATTTCGAGTCTAAGGTGACTGGCACCTTTAGACTGGAAATAAGGTGACTGACACCCTAATATGCCGGTCTTTCCAAGACCCCCGTTCCCGGAGAAATCCCCGATGTTCGATACCTCGACGACTATCGAGTCCTACGACCCTGAAGTAAGCAAAGCCATCGAACTGGAGGGCCAGCGGCAGGAAGAACACATCGAGCTGATCGCGTCGGAGAACTACACGAGTCCTCGCGTTATGGCTGCGCAGGGCAGCAAGCTGACGAACAAATACGCCGAGGGCTACCCGGGCAAGCGCTACTACGGTGGTTGCGAATTCGTCGATGACGTCGAGACGCTGGCTATCGAGCGTGCCAAGGAGCTGTTTGGTGCCGACTATGCAAACGTGCAGCCGCATTCGGGCTCGCAGGCCAATGGTGCGGTCTACCACGCGCTGGTTGAACCGGGTGACACCATTCTCGGTATGAGCCTCAACGAAGGCGGTCACCTGACGCATGGCTCGCCGGTCAACTTTTCGGGCAAGTTATTCAATGTCATTCCCTACGGCCTCGATTCCGAAACCGGGCTGATTGACTACGACGAGGTGCAGGCGCTCGCCACCGAGCACAATCCTAAGATGATCATCGCCGGTTTCTCCGCTTACTCACAGATCGCGGACTGGGCCCGTTTTCGCGAGATCGCCGATAGTGTCGGCGCCTATTTGTTTGTCGACATGGCGCACGTTGCCGGTCTCGTGGCTGCCGGACTGTACCCAAGCCCGATTCCCCACGCCGACGTCTGCACGACCACAACACACAAGACCCTGCGAGGTCCGCGCGGAGGTCTGATCCTGGCGCGCAAGAACGATGATTTGACCAAGCGTTTCAACTCACTCGTGTTTCCAGGAACGCAGGGCGGCCCGTTGATGCATGTCATCGCGGCGAAGGCCGTGGCACTCAAGGAGGCGCTGGAGCCCGGATTCAAGGATTACCAGGCGAAGGTCATCGAGAATGCCAAGACGATGGCCGCGGTTCTCAGCGAGCGCGGCTACCCGATCGTCTCGGGTGGCACCGAGAATCACCTGATGCTGGTCAGCCTGATCGAGAAGGGGCTCACGGGCAAAGCGGCGGACGCCGCGCTGGGCCGCGCCTACATCACTGTCAACAAGAACTCTGTGCCGAACGATCCCCAGTCACCGTTTGTCACGAGCGGACTGCGTCTTGGCACGCCTGCGATTACGACTCGCGGCTTCGGCGTTGAGGAAACGCGGCAGCTCACGGGCTGGATAGCGGATATACTGGACGATCTTGAAAACGAGGAGACGATCGAGCGCGTTCGTAACCAGGTTCTCGAGCTCTGTGCGAGATTTCCTGTATACGGGTGAGCTAGATACCACTTCCTAATGCACTGTCCGTTCTGCGCACACGAAGAAACCAAGGTCATAGACTCGCGTCTCGCGGGCGAAGGCCGGCAGATTCGCAGGCGCAGGCAATGTCTCGCCTGCAACGAACGCTTCACGACGTTCGAAACGGCCGAGCTCGTGATGCCGCGGTTGATCAAGAATGACAACAGCCGCCAGCCCTTCGACGAGAACAAGCTGCGCAACAGCATGGTGCGGGCACTGGAGAAGCGCCCGGTGCCGAGCGACGAACTCGAACAGGCCATCGGCCACCTCATTCACAAGTTGCGCACGATGGGCGAGCGAGAAGTGCCGTCGCGCCTCGTCGGTGAACTGGTCATGGAAGAACTGCACGATCTTGACGAGGTTGCGTACGTGCGATTTGCGTCCGTGTACCGTCGTTTCCAGGACATCACAGAATTCGAGGACGAGATCAAACGCCTGCAGAAGATCTCGGAGACGGCCGCCAGCCGCGAGCAGATGTCGCTCCTGCCCGAGCTCCTCGGGAAAAAGAAGTCCTGAGCATGTTTACTTCCGACGATAGCGCGCACATGGCGCGCGCGCTGCAACTAGCGACGCGGGGCCGATACTCTGCGCGCCCAAACCCGATGGTGGGTTGTGTTCTCGTCAACGATGGCAGCGTCGTGGGCGAAGGATGGCACGAGCGCGCCGGGGAACCGCATGCCGAAATCAACGCGCTGCGCGAGGCCGGCGAAAAGACCCAAGGCGCGGTGGCCTACGTGTCGTTGGAACCTTGTGCCCATCACGGCAAGACACCACCGTGTGCCACAGCACTCGTCGAGGCAGGTGTGGGCAAGGTGATTGCCGCGATGGAGGATCCGTTCGAGGAAGTCGCCGGGCGCGGTCTCGAGATGCTTCGTGAGAATGGCATTGAGGCGGACGTCGGTCTCATGCAATCGGCGGCAGAAGCGCTGAATGAAGGCTTCATTAGTCGAGTAACGCGCGGTCGGCCCTTCGTGCGCCTGAAGATTGCGGCAAGCCTCGACGGCGCCATTGCCATGGAAAGCGGCGAAAGCCAGTGGATTACCAGCGAGGAGGCCCGCGAAGATGTGCAGAAGCTCCGGGCGCGATCTGGCGCGATCATGACCGGTATTGGCACCGTGATGGCCGACGACCCCTCGCTGAATGTTCGGTCCGCCGCGATCGACTCAGGCGGCGAGCAGCCGCTGCGCGTCGTGCTCGACAGCCGACTGCGCATGCCGGCAACTGCACGCATGCTGACACTGCCAGGCGAGACGTTGGTCTGTTGCACGGCGGGACACGACGGATCAGGGCTCAGCAAGGCGGGCGCCACTGTGCAGGATTTCGGCGCGCACGGGGATGTGGTCAATGTTTTCGAAGTACTTGCGGCGCTGGCGGAACGAGAGATTAACGATGTTCTGATTGAGGCAGGGCCGCGGCTTGCAGGCTATTTGCTGGAAAAAGACCTTATCGATGAGCTTGTGATTTACCAGTCACCCCACATAATGGGATCCAATACACAAGGCATGTTCACGACGCCGAGCTGGTCGGTACTGGCGGATCGCAGGAAGCTCGACATAAGCGATACGCGCCGCGTGGGCAGCGACACAAGAATAACGGCACGAATTTCAGGCTGATGTTTACCGGAATTATCAAGGCAAAGGGCACTATTCGTTCGATGGAGACGCGCGGCGGTGACGTGCGCCTGTCTGTCCAGTCGGACGGCTTGCCGTGGTCGGACTATGAGCTCGGCGAGAGCATCGCCGTCAACGGCGTCTGCCTGACGGCGGTCGCCTTGCACGACGACGGCTTCGACACCGACATCTCGGTTGAGACGCTCGATGTGACGGGTCTCGGCGACCTTGCTGTCGGCTCGCCGGTCAATCTCGAACCCGCCATCAGCCTGGGCGAGCGCCTGGGCGGTCATCTCGTCAGCGGCCATGTCGACTGCACGGGTCGCGTGGTTACGCGCGACACCGACGCCCGGTCGATCCGCCTGGCGATCGAAATCCCGAAGGACTACGCGCGTTACGTCGCGAAGAAGGGGTCCGTTTGTGTGGATGGCGTGAGCCTTACCGTCAATGAGGTATCGGGAAACACGTTCGAATTGAATATCATTCCCCATACCGCTGACGTCACTATTATCGGCGACTACGCTTCCGGTACCGTCGTCAACGTCGAGGTCGATCTGCTGGCGCGCTATCTCGAGCGCTTGCTGGCCAGGGACGGCGACGACATCTCCATCGATTTTCTAAAGGCCCATGGTTATGCCTGACAACACGACAGTTCACCCAAGCGTGGCGCATGCGCCGTTCAGCCGCATCGAGGACATCATTGCCGACATTGCGGCTGGCAAGATGGTCATCATGGTCGACGACGAGAATCGCGAGAATGAAGGCGATCTCATCATGGCCGCTGCCAAGGTACGCGCCGAGGACATCAATTACATGGCGACGCATGGCCGGGGGCTGATTTGCCTGACCATGTCGCGGCAGCGGTGCAAACAGTTGCGCCTGCCACTCATGGTCAGCGACACGGACGAACACCACGCAACGAATTTTACGATTTCGATCGAAGCGGCCCAGGGCATTACGACCGGTATCTCGGCTCACGATCGCGCGAAAACGATCCAGGCCGCCGTTGCCGCAGATGCCAAGCCCGAAGATTTGAGCCAGCCGGGCCATATATTCCCGGTTATGGCGCAACCAGGTGGCGTGCTGACGCGCGCCGGCCACACCGAGGCCGGATGCGACCTCGCGAGACTGGCTGGACTGGAGCCGGCTGCCGCCATTGTCGAAATCCTCAATGAAGACGGCAGCATGGCGCGACGGCCAGACCTCGAGGTGTTCGCGAAAGCGCGCGGCATTCGCATCGGCACGATCGCGGACCTGATTCGCTATCGCCTCGAAAAAGAGCGCAATGTCGAGCGCATCGCTGAACAGCCGATCGCGACTGCATACGGCGAGTTCACGATGTACTGCTACGACGATCACGTTAATCGCTCGGTGCACGTCGCACTCGTAAAGGGCGATCTCGAATCCGTTGAAGCACCGCTAGTGCGTGTGCATTTGCAGGACACGCTCGGCGACGTCGTGGGCGTGAAGAGCGATTCATTGGGTTGGCCGCTGCAAAGCGCGATCGAACGCATTTCCGCCGAGGAAGCAGGCGTGATTGTCGTACTCAGAGACCAGGAGACGTCGCGAGAGTTTATGGATTCCGTGGAGTCGCTCGACGAGCATCGTGATGAACTCGAGGACCGCCGCAGCGGGGATGAGGTGTTGCGAACCTATGGTATCGGCGCACAGATCCTGCGCGATCTCGGACTCAGCAAAATCCGTGTATTATCGGCGCCTAAGCAAATGTACGCGATCTCGGGCTTCGATCTCGAGATCACAGAGTACGTCTAGGATCACCAGGTTCGGCGGCACATCATGGACAAAATAAAAACTACGGAAGGCGATGTCATTGTTCGAGATGCGCGCTTCGTGATCATCGCGTCGCGGTTCAACGAGTTTATTGTTGAGTCTCTGATCAAAGGATCCTTGCGTTGCCTGCGGCAGCATGGCGCGGACGATGGTGACATCGAAATCATCCGCGTGCCCGGTGCTTTCGAGATGCCGGTGGCCGTGGAAAAGGTCGCCGCCTCTCGTCGTTACGACGGCATTATCGCGCTTGGCGCCGTTATCCGCGGCGGCACGCCACACTTCGATTACGTCGCCGGCGAATGTGTCAAAGGCATTACTTCAGCAGGCCAGCGTCATGGTGTTCCGATTGGCAATGGTGTGCTGACCGTCGACACCATTGAACAGGCAATCGAACGCGCTGGCACCAAGGCCGGGAACAAGGGCGAAGAAGCAACCCTCGCCGTGATCGAGATGGTCAACCTACTGCGCTGCATAGACTGATGAGCAAGTCCTCTTCGACCGGTGCAGGCGCGCGAACGCGCGCCCGCGAGTTAATGGTGCAGGCGCTCTACCAGAAGCAGATCGCCGGCCACACTACGTCCGAACTTATTGCCCAGTACCGGGACGATACCGCCTACCAACGCGTTGACCAGGAGTTCTTCGATGAGCTCTTTCCCCTAATCAGCGACGGTCAGGGAGATCTCGAGAATAAAATCGATGGCCTGATCGACCGGCCGCTCGAGCAGCTGGACCCGATCGAGCTTTCGATTCTCATGATTGGTGTCCACGAACTCGAAGCGCGCATCGACATTCCCTACAAGGTCGTCATCAACGAGAGCGTCAACCTGGCGAAACGCTTCGGCGCGCAAGACGGTCACAAGTACATCAATGCCTGCCTGGATGTGGCCGCGAAATCGCTGCGTGAGATCGAGGTGCAAGCACAAACAAGTGGATGAATTTGACCTGATCCGTCGCTACTTCACGTGCGACGCTCGATCCGCCGGCGTCGTGATCGGCGTCGGTGATGACGGGGCGGTTCTCCAGCCATCGCCCGGAAGCCAGCAGGTCCAGGTCACCGACACGCTTGTTGAGGGCGTGCATTTCCCGGCCAATATCAATGCAGGTGATCTGGGCTATCGCGTCGTCGCTGTAAACCTCTCAGACATTGCCGCCATGGGCGCAACACCTCGCTGGATGACGCTGGCGCTGACTTTGTGGGACAAGGACGAGTCCTGGGTGGAGGAGTTTGCGGCAGGGCTTCTGGCGGCAGCGGCACAATACGGTGTCGCGCTGGTCGGTGGCGACACGACGCAAGGTGACTCCGTTGTCGTCACCGTTCACGTGACCGGCGAGGTGGACGAGGGCGCGGCGATCCTGAGATCGGGCGCCATCCCTGGGGACACGGTTTTCGTCAGCGGTACGGTTGGCGACGCGGCCGCCGGACTAGAGCTGATCAAGCAGGAAGTCTCTGACGCAGCGCTGGTGCAACGCTTCCTGAGACCAGCGCCGCGCATGGAACTTGGCCATTCGCTGTCGGGCCGCGCGCATGCCGCGATCGATGTGTCGGACGGGCTGATTGCAGACCTTCAAAAGTTACTCGATGCGAGCGGCGTTGGGGCTGAGATCGACATCGACCGGATTCCACTGTCCGAGACTCTGCGGGCGCGTTTCGACCGGGATACGGCTTACGAGTTTGCTATGACCGGCGGCGACGACTACGAGTTGTGCTTTACCGCGCCCGCCGATGCTGTTGCCGATGTCGATGGCATTACGGCGATTGGAACGGTGACCGAAGACAACACGCTGGTATGCCGGCGCGACGGCGACATTGTGGAAGTCGACACGAGCGGGTACCGTCATTTCGCATGAGTAACAGTCCATGAGCAAAGGTCCCGAGAATCTCGCGCGCACCGTGCTGACCGATCCTGTCAATTTCCTGGCGTTTGGTTTCGGTACCGGCCTTGCGCCGCTTGCGCCTGGCACCGTCGGGTCGATACCGGGCCTGGTCCTCTTCTGGCTAACCCTCGATTTCGGACTTTATGTTCAATTGGGTATCGCTGCCGGGATGGCGCTGGTCGGGGTCTGGATCTGCGGCGAGAGCGCGCGGCGCATCGGCGTGCACGACCATGGGGGCATTGTGTGGGACGAGATCGTTGGGATGTACGTCACACTATTGGTGGCACCCGTGACCGTCGTCGGTTTCGTGCTTGCTTTCGTACTTTTCCGGGTCATGGATATTGTAAAACCATGGCCGATTAGAGACCTGGATCACAGTATCCATGGGGGTCTGGGAATTATGCTGGATGACCTCGTAGCCGCGCTGTACGCCGCATTGTTATTGGGTTTGTACGGGTGGCTCATGACTTAACAGTGAGACAAGATGTCGAGCAAGGTTTCTGAAATCCAGCGCCCGAGTGACGTGCCCGAGAAAATCGGTAAGTACGTCATTATCAATAAGATCGGCAAGGGCAGCACTGGCACCGTCTATTTGTCTCACGACCCGTATTATCGCCGCGACGTCGCGATTAAGGTTTATAACATTGAAGAAGACAGCGATGCGGAGCGCGCCAAGGTTTCGCGCAAGATGTTCTTCAATGAAGCCCACATGGTGGGCATGCTCCAGCACCCGAACATCATGCCGATCTACGACGCAGGCGAAGAAGACGGCAGCTACTACGTTGTAACTGAACATATCCAGGGCGCGCGCACGCTGGCCGCTTATTGCCGCCCGGACAATCTCCTGCGCGTCGACGATGTCGTCGAGATTATCTACAAGTGCGCGAAAGCGCTGCACTACGCTCACGGCCGCGGCGTTATTCACCGCGATATCAAGCCGTCGAACGTCATGCTGACAATCGATAACGATGTACGCATCATCGACTTCGGTATCGCGATCGTCAGCGATTCGGAAGTGTCACGCATCGAAGGTATCGCCGGCTCGCCGAGTTACATGTCGCCCGAGCAGGTGCAGTCGGAAGAACTGACACCGCGCTCGGATCTGTATTCACTCGGCGCGGTCATGTACGAACTGCTCACGGGCTTCCGACCGTTCCGTGCCGACAATCTTTCCAAGTTATTGCATCAGATCGTTTACGCGACACCCCCACCGATTCACACTTATCGCGATGACCTGCCCGAGGAACTCGAGCACGTCGTCATGACGACGATGCAAAAGGAGCCGAACAAGCGGCTCGTTACGGGTAACGCGATGGCGGCTGAACTGACGCGCGTCTACAAGGACCTGCGCCAGAAGTACGACAGCCTCGACAACCAGGAGCACTTCGATCTCCTGCGCTCGCTAACGTTCTTCCACGAGTTCTCACATGCCGAGATCTGGGAAGTACTGCGAGCGTCGGACTGGCACGAGTACAAGGATGGCGAAGATATCGTGCGCGAGGGCGAAGTCGACGATCGCTTTTACATCATTGTTGCCGGCTCCGTAGTAGTGGAAGCCAATGGCCACGAAGTCGGAACCCTCAATAATGGTGAGTGCTTCGGCGAGACGAGCTATGTACGTGGCGCGAAACGCCAGGCGTCGATTCGCGCCCAGGACCAGGTCACGATTCTGCGTGTGAGCTCCACGTTGATGGAACAGGTGTCTTCAGCCTGCCAGCTGCGTTTCAACAAGGTCTTCCTGCGTTCGCTCATCACTCGCCTGCAAGGCACCGGCGGCGCCAACACCTGATCCGAATAGCCGCGCGTTCCATTCCGGCATCCCGGGGCGACCTACGTACAATTGGGTATGGTCGTCACGAATCTTTCACGCAAAATTCGCTCATGCGCCGGATTATCCTGTTTACCGTTTTGTTGATGTGCTCCCCATGGCCGGCAATTGCCGAGGAGTATGCCGCGTTCCCGGATGCCTTCCCGCTGCGCAATCACAATCCCTTCCTGCAGATCTTTGGTCTGCCGAAATTTCAGACCGCGGAACTCGTCCGTCCCGACCATTTCGACTTTGCGGTCAGTTACGACATCACGAACGATGCCGATGATGCGGAGCAACCATCCGGCGAACTGATTATCGACGGTGAGACTCAGACACTCTCATTGTCTCTGCGGCATCGTGTGCTCGAACGCGTGGAAATGGGCATCGATGTCCCCTACGTCAGCCACTCGGGCGGTACGCTCGATAGCCTGATCAAGGACTGGCACAACCTGTTCGGCTATTCCAATTCGATGCGTGAAGGTCCGAACGACCAGATCCAGCATACCTACGCGCAGGATGGCATTACTTACTACGATCTATCGTCCTCGGAATCGGGAATCGGCGACGTCCAATTGTCGGCCGCGTACGCGATGCGGCATGTCACCATTCGCGCCGGGGTTAAATTGCCGACCGGCGATCCCGACAAGCTCACGGGCAGCGGCGCGACGGATTTCTCACTGGGCCTCTACGCCGGCAGCACAACGACGTTGTTTGACCGCGCATTCGACTACTCCGGATTCCTCGGCGTGTTGATGCTCGGCGATGGCGACGTAATGTCGGAGTTCCAGCGCAGCAGTGTGGCCTACGGCGGGGTAGCGCTCCGTTGGCATGCAACCGAGCGTTTCGCGCTCTCCGCCCAGTGGTCCTTGCAGGGCTCGTACTTCGACATCGACATTGATGAAGTCGGTGGCAATACGATTCAGCTCGCTATCGGTGGAGACTACCGTTTCAAACGCAGCTTGCTGCGACTCGCAATCGTTGAGGATGTTGCGGCTGGGGCAGCGCCGGATTTCGCGCTGCACCTCTCTATTCGTAGTTTCGGCGGCTGATTTCCGGTTACACTCCCCATCCAACGAATTTTGGGGGGTTCCATGATCAAGCGTGTTTTCTGCCTGCTGGCAGTTCTATTCTCTGTGCCCGCATTTGCGAGCGAGCTCTCGGATTCCATCACCGAGGACTACGCTGAGTACCTCGGCGACCTGTTCGACTTTTTTCACCGTAACCCGGAACTCTCGACCGTCGAGCACGAAACGGCGCGTCGTATGGCGCTGGAATTAAGCCTTGCGGGCTTCGACGTGACGGAAGGGGTTGGCGGCACAGGCGTGGTTGCCATGCTCGAGAACGGTGCAGGCCCGCTGGTTATGATGCGCGCCGATATGGATGGTCTGCCCGTCGAGGAAAAGTCCGGGCTCGAGAATGCCTCTCGCGCGAAACAGATCGACCCGATCACGGGCAACGAAGTGTTTACGATGCATGCCTGCGGCCACGACGTGCACATCACCAGCCTCGTCGGCACAGCGCGCCACATGGCCGCAAACAAGGACGAGTGGACCGGTACGTTGATGCTCCTCGTGCAGCCTGCCGAAGAACGAGTGCTTGGTGCGAGGGCCATGCGCGATGACGACATCTGGGAACGCTTTGGCAAACCGGACTACGCGTTGGCATTCCACGTTTCGTCGTCGGGCGTTGCCGGGGTCATTAACGTCCAGGAAGGCAGCCCTTACGCGGGAGCCGATACGGTCGATATCATTATTCACGGCGTCGGTGCTCACGGTGCCAGCCCGCATCGTGGCAAGGACCCGATCGTTCTTGGCAGCCAGATCGTGCTCGCGTTGCAGACGCTGGTTGCCCGGGAGTTGTCTCCGCGGGACCCGGGCGTCGTCACCGTTGGCTCATTTCACTCGGGTACCAAGCACAACATCATTTCCGATCGCGCGCAGTTGCAGCTGACCGTGCGTAACACGAGCCCGGAAACCCGCCGCATCCTGCTGGAGGGAATCGAGCGGATTGCCGTGAACATGGGTCGCGTCGCGGGCCTGCCGGAAGACAAACTCCCCGAGGTCATAATCTCCAACGAGAGCGTGCCGCCGGTCGTCAACGACGCTGCGCTGGTACGCCGCTTGCGGTCTTCCTGGATCGAGAACATGGGGGATGACGCGGTTGTCGACATCCCGACCAAGGGTATGGGTGCCGAGGATTTCCCGTTCTTCACGATGGACCCGGAAATTTCGAGCGTGTACTGGGCGATCGGCGGTACGCCGCAGGAGGCCTTCGACGTGGAGGCGGCCGGCGGTGAGCTGGTGCCGAGCCATCACTCGCCGTTGTTCAAGATTTCTCCGGAACCGTCGGTGACCAAGGGCGTCGAGTCGACGGTCGTGGCGCTGCAGGCGCTGATGCAGGAGTAATCGCCAGCGGCATTTGTCCGGACTGGTGTCAGTCGTCCTCGACCTCGAATTCCTCGAGGTCTTCGCCATCGGCGCTCTTCAACAGGATTTCGACCTTCTGTTCGGCCTCCTTGAGCGCCGTCTGGCAGCCGCGCGTGAGCTTGATGCCTTCCTCGAACTTCTTCATGGCCTTCTCGAGCGGCAGGTCACCAGACTCGAGTTCCTCAACGAGGTCTTCGAGGTCGGCCAGTGATTTCTCGAGGTTGAATTTCTTCGTGGCGCTCATGCGTGTTACCCATCTGGACGTGCGTGGCCAAGCTACAGCGCCAGCCTTTTGACGTCAATGCCCTGCGGCCAGCCACAATTGACAGACATAGAGGACGGCCATAAAGTAGCTTGTTGGACTGATTCTAAATCGAGAGGATAAACAATGTCCCTGAAAGGCAGCAAAACAGAACAGAACCTCAAAGATGCGTTCGCCGGTGAATCGCAAGCCAATCGTCGCTACCTCTATTTCGCAGCAAAAGCTGACGTAGAAGGCTACAACGACGTAGCTGCCGTATTCCGTTCCACGGCCGAAGGCGAGACAGGCCACGCACACGGTCACCTCGAATACCTGGAAGAAACAGGCGATCCGGCCACGGGTCTTCCTATTGGCACAACCGCTCAAAACCTTGCCGCGTCAATCGCCGGCGAGACGCACGAATACACGGACATGTATCCGGGCATGGCCAAGTCGGCCCGCGATGAAGATTTCGACGAGATTGCGGACTGGTTCGAGACGCTGGCGAAGGCCGAGCGCTCTCACGCCAACCGTTTCCAGAAAGCCCTGGACACGCTCGACGACTAATCCTTTCCGGAGAGCCGGGCCGCAAGGCCCGGTTTCTTTACGATGAGCGAATCAAGACGCGAGGGTAGCCTCGAGGCTCCGACGCGCCATCCGCTGGACTGGCGCTCGGACGAGTTCTATGACGACAAGGCCCTGTCCGACGAACTCGAACGGGTATTCGATATCTGCCACGGCTGTCGCCGCTGTTTCAATCTCTGTAATTCCTTCCCGACCTTGTTCGACCTGGTCGACGAATCTGAGACGATGGAAGTCGATGGCGTTGCCAGGAAGGACTACTGGCAAGTCGTCGATCACTGTTACCTCTGCGACATGTGCTACATGTCTAAGTGCCCCTATGTACCGCCGCACGAGTGGAACGTCGACTTCCCGCACCTGATGCTGCGTGCCAAAGCCGCGCGCTTCAAAAAGGAGGGCGCATCGACCCGCGACAAGATCCTGAGTGCGACCGACAGGGTGGGCAAGCTCGCCGGCATTCCGGTCGTCGTAAACGCCGTGAATGCGACCAATCGCAGCAAAGCGGGACGTAAGCTGTTGGAGAAAACGCTCGGCGTACACAAGGACGCACCTGTTCCGCCATATCACTCGAGCACGGCGCGCAAGCGCCTGTCTCGCTTGCAGGATGCCCCGGCCGGCGATACGCAGCCCGCTTCGGGTACGACCGGCAAGGTTGCTCTGTACACGACGTGCTACTGCAATCGAAATCATCCGGCGGTCAACGAAGATCTCGTCGCTGTGTTTGAGCACAACGGCATCGCGATGCGTATGGCCAGCAAGGAGGTGTGCTGCGGCATGCCAAAGCTGGAACTCGGCGACCTGGAGTCCGTCGCGAAATCCAGGAACATCAACATCCCGATCCTCGCTGCAATGGTGGATCAGGGCTGGGACATCGTGACGCCGATACCGTCGTGTACGTTGATGTTCAAGCAGGAGCTGCCGCTCATGTTCCCGGACGACCCCGACGTGATCAAAGTGCGTGACGCGATGTACGATCCATTTGAATACCTGATGCTGCGGCACAAGGACGGTTTGCTGAAGACCGACTTCAAGGAATCGCTGGGCAAGGTGACCTACCAGGTTCCCTGTCACCTGCGCGTTCAGAATATCGGCCTGAAGACGCGCGATACGCTGCAGCTCGTGCCCGATACGAGCATTGAAGTTATCGAGAGGTGTTCCGGTCACGACGGTACCTATGCCGTCAAGAAGGAATTCCATGACATCTCGAAGAAGATTGCTCGCCCGGTGGTTAACAAGCTGAAGAAGAGTGAGGCGGACCACTTTGCAAGTGACTGCCCGATGGCCGCCGAGCAGATCGTGCAGGATCTCGATGACCATGACGCGAACAACCCAATGAGCCTCCTGCGCAAGGCCTACGGAATCTGATCTATGCAAAAATTGACCCGTGAAGACCTGTACAGCCTTGAGCAATACGCTGACATGCGACCCGAGTTTCGCCAGAAGGTCATGGAGCACAAGAAAGACCGCCGGCTGCTGCTGGGCACGAATGCGACCTTGTACTTCGAAGATCGCATGACTATGCAGTACCAGGTGCAGGAGATGTTGCGGATCGAGCGTATCTTCGAGGCCGACGGTATCAAGGAGGAACTCGACGCCTATAATCCCCTTATTCCCGATGGCAGCAACTGGAAAGCGACGTTCATGATCGAGTTCCCCGATGTCGAGGAACGTCAGCAAATGCTCGCTCGACTGGTTGGCATCGAGGACAAGGTATACATGCAGGTAGCCGACTTCGATCGTGTCTACCCGATCGCGGATGAAGATCTCGAGCGCGACACCGAGCAAAAGACCTCGGCAGTGCACTTCCTGCGTTTTGAACTGCCTTTGGAACAGGTTACGGCCCTGAAGGATGGCGCCGCACTCATTGCGGGCATCGATCACAGCAACTACCAGGTCGAAATCAGCCCGGTTTCTGCCAATATCCGGGAATCTCTCGTCAACGATCTCGATTAACGCTAGAATTCTGCCGGGCACAATCTGGTACTTTCTTAACTTGCGTTCTAATCGATGACTAAACGATACGACGCTGCGGACATTGAAGTCCTCAGTGGACTCGAACCTGTCCGGCGTCGGCCGGGCATGTACACCGACACCTCGCGGCCGAATCATCTCGCGCATGAGGTCGTCGATAATTCCGTCGACGAAGCACTTGCGGGCCACTGCAAGAAGATTGAAGTCACGATCTACAAGGACGGTTCGGTCGAGGTCAACGACGATGGCCGCGGCATGCCTGTCGACAAGCACCCGAAGGAAAAGATTCCGGGCGTCGAGCTGATCCTGACCCGCTTGCATGCGGGCGGCAAATTTTCGAGTGAGAACTACCAGTACTCGGGCGGACTGCACGGCGTCGGCGTATCGGTCGTCAATGCCCTGTCGAAAAATCTCGAAGTATGGATTCGCCGCGGCGGGAAGGAATACAACATGTCCTTCGTGGGCGGCAAGAAGCGCGGCAAGCTCGAGGTTGTCGGCAAGGTCGGCAAGGCCAATACCGGGACGACGATTCGCTTCTGGCCCGACGAGCAGTACTTCGATACGACCAGGATTTCCGTCAAGGCCCTCAAGCACGCGCTCAAAGCCAAGGCTGTTTTGTGCCCCGGACTGAAAGTCAGCCTGAAGGTCGAGAAACCCAAAGAGAAGGTCGAGTGGCAATACGAAGGCGGGCTCGAGCAGTACCTGCTCGAAGAGATCGGCGGCGGGGAAACCCTGCCTGCAGAGCCGTTCTCGGGAAGTCTGTCCGGTAATAACGAAGCCGTCGACTGGGCGCTGGTCTGGACGTCGGACGGCGGTCCGTCTGTAACCGAGAGCTACGTAAACCTGATCCCGACGCCACAAGGCGGCACCCACGTGAATGGTTTGCGGACCGGGCTCACCAATTCCCTGCGGGAGTTTTGCGACTTCCGCAATCTCCTGCCACGCGGTGTGTCGATTGCGCCGGAAGATGTCTGGGATGGCCTCAGTTTTGTGCTGAGTACGAAGCTCGAGGACCCGCAGTTCTCGGGGCAGACCAAGGAAAGGCTGTCATCGCGCGAATCGGCCGCATTCGTTGCCGGCGTGATCAAGGATAATTTTTCGCTGTGGCTGAACCAGCATCCCGAGACGGGCGACCTGATCGCACAGCTCGCGATCACCAAGGCGCAGAAGCGCCTCAAGTCGGCCAGGAAAGTCGTCCGCAAGAAAATCGTTTCGGGCCCGGCGCTGCCTGGCAAGCTTGCGGACTGTACCTCCCAGGAACCCGAGCTTTGCGAGCTGTTTCTCGTGGAAGGTGATTCTGCGGGTGGTTCCGCCAAGCAGGCACGCGATCGCAACACGCAGGCGATCATGCCGTTGCGTGGCAAGATCCTGAATACCTGGGAAGTCGACACGGCCGAGATTCTCGCCTCAGCCGAGGTGCACGACATCTCCGTGGCGCTGGGCGTCGACCCGGGTAGCGACGATATGAGCGGTTTGCGCTACCACAAGGTCTGCATCCTGGCCGATGCGGATTCCGACGGCCTGCACATTGCGACACTCCTGTGTGCCTTGTTCCTGCGTCATTTCCGCGAACTGATCCTCGCTGGCCACGTCTATGTTGCGATGCCACCGCTGTATCGCATCGACGTCGGCAAGGAAGTTTCCTACGCCCTCGATGAAGGCGAGCGCAAAGGCATTCTCGATCGAATTGAAGCGGAAAAGAAGAAAGGCAAGGTGACGGTTACACGCTTCAAGGGTCTCGGCGAAATGGATCCCGAGCAATTGCGCGAAACGACAATGAACCGCGATACACGTCGCCTCGTGCAACTGACGATCAGCGGCCGTGACAAGACCGATCAACTCATGGATATGCTGCTGGCGAAGAAGCGGTCGAAAGATCGCAGGAGCTGGCTCGAAACCAAGGGCAACCTGGCAGAGATATGACAAGCATGCAGAACAGCCTCAACCTCGAGGGCGTCGAACAACAGCCGCTCAAGGAATACACGGAACGGGCGTACCTCGATTACTCGATGTACGTCATTCTCGATCGGGCGTTGCCGCAGATCGGCGATGGTCTGAAACCGGTGCAGCGCCGCATCATCTACGCGATGAGCGAGCTCGGCCTGTCAGCGTCATCCAAGCCGAAGAAGTCGGCGCGTACCGTCGGTGACGTGATCGGCAAGTTCCATCCGCATGGTGACTCGGCCTGCTACGAGGCCATGGTGCTCATGGCGCAGCCGTTCTCGTACCGCTACCCGATCGTCATCGGCCAGGGCAACTGGGGTTCGACGGACGATCCGAAATCATTTGCCGCGATGCGTTACACGGAGTCGCGGCTGGCGCCATACGCGAAAAGCCTGTTGCAGGAACTCGGGCAGGGCACGGTCGACTGGACGCCGAACTTCGACGGTACGCTCAAAGAGCCCGTGGTACTTCCCGCGCGCTTGCCGAACCTGCTGCTCAATGGCACGACGGGGATCGCGGTTGGTATGTCGACTGACGTGCCGCCGCACAACCTCAATGAAGTCGCGAGCGCGCTTGTCCACCTGATCGACAATCCGAAGGCGACCGTCAAGCAGCTCATGAAGCACGTGGAGGGCCCGGATTTTCCGACAGGCGGCGAACTTGTTTCTTCCGCCGAAGAAATCGGCGACATGTACGCGACCGGCAGCGGGACGCTGCGCCTGCGGGCTGCATACAAGATGGAAGGCACCGACATTGTCGTTACGTCGCTACCGCACCAGATTTCTGGCGCGAAAATCCAGGAGCAGATCGCGGCGCAGATGCGCGCCAGGAAATTGCCGCAGGTCGACGATCTTCGTGACGAGTCCGATCACGAAGAACCGACACGCCTCGTGATCAGCAAGAAGCGCGGCGTGGACGTCGAGCAACTCATGTCGCACCTGTTCTCGACGACCTCCCTGGAACGTACGCTGCGCGTGAACATGAATATCATCGGCCTCGACGGCCGGCCACGCATGTTCAATCTCGTGGAAATGCTCAAAGAGTGGCTCAAGTTCCGCAAGGAGACGGTCAAGAATCGTCTGGGCTATCGCCTGCAGATCGTCAATGACCGCCTGCATATCCTCGATGGTCTGCTGGTTGCCTATCTCAATATCGACGAGGTCATCGCGATCATCCGCGAGGAAGACGAACCCAAGCCGGTGTTGATGAAACGCTTCAAGCTGTCTGACAGCCAGGCCGAGGCAATCCTGAACCTGCGACTGCGCAATCTTGCCAAGCTCGAAGAATTCAAAATCAAGGGCGAGCAGGAAGAGCTCCAGGAAGAGCGGGATCTGCTCGAAAAGACGCTCAAGAGTGCGGCGCGCCTGAAGACGCTGATCAAGAGGGAGATCCTCGAGGATGCCGAGGCCTACGGCGACGACCGACGCACGGTCATCGTCGAGCGCGAAGCCGCACAAGCGCTGGACGAGACGCAGCTCGTAGCCAGTGAGCCTGTGACCGTTGTCCTGTCGCAAGCCGGTTACGCACGTGCCGCGAAGGGTCACGAGATTGACCCAGCGACCCTGAATTACCGGTCGGGGGACAATTACCTGGCTGCCGCGCAGGGACGCAGCAACCAACTCGCCATGTTTATCGACAGTACGGGCCGCATTTACAGCGTCATGGCAGGTACATTGCCGTCCGCGCGCGGGCAGGGCGAACCACTGTCCAGCCGTTTCAAGCCGCCCGATGGCGCGGGATTCTGCGGGGCCATGATTGGCGATAACGAGCAGAAGTACCTGCTGGCGAGCGATGCCGGGTATGGGTTCATTGCGAACCTCTCCGATCTCGTGTCGCGCAACAAGGCGGGTAAGGCAATCCTGCGCGTGCCCGCCGGCGGCAAGCCGGTCGTCCCGGCGCCTGTCCCGCAAGGGAAGGAGTGCCTGATCGCAGCAGTCAGTTCGATTGGACGCTTGTTGCTGTTCGAGATGGAGGAACTACCCGAGCTCGCCAAGGGCAAGGGTAATAAGCTCATCAATATCCCGGGCCCGAAGTACAAGAGCGGCGACGAAAAAATGGTCGCGGCGACGGTCGTGCCCGAGGAGGGGCATCTCGAGGTCTACTCGGGAACTCGCAAGATGACGATCAAATGGAACGATCTCGACGACTACTACGGGGACCGCGCACTACGCGGCTCCCTGCTGCCCCAGGGCTGGAGAAAGGTAGAGCGCCTGGCCGGAGTCGAATAATCGACTATCCTTTGCTGGTGTCGACTTTGCCGCCTTCGATTTCCATTTCGGCCGTGTCGTCATCATTGGCGACGGGGATTTCGGCCGTGTTGTCATCAGTTGGCAGGTTCACAGTAACGGCGGCCGTGTCGTTGGGATCGCGTGACATTTCCATCTCGGCCGTTTCTTCTTCCTGCGTCGGTAGCTGGGCCGTGACGTCAAGTTCGGTCACAGTCGCAAGCGGCATTTCCGAGGTCTCATCGTCACCAGCCGACTCGTCGAGTTTGTTCGAGAGCTCAGCCGCCGCACGAGAGATCTCCTCGTTGAGCGCCTGCGTCGCCGTTAGCTCTTCCTGGTAGTCCTGTTCGAGGATGTCGTAGTCGACTTCCTTGCTGATCGTATAGTTGTCGTCGATCAGTGTTTCGTCAGCCGCGCCAACCGGTACCGCTTTGAGGTCACGTTCGGTGACATCTTCGGGCTGTGGCATCTGGGTCGCGTCCACCATAACCGACATATCATAGTCGTCATCCTCCGGCAGGACCTCGCTTTCGAGAATCGATTCGATCTTCTCCTGGCTCGGCGCCGGGATAACGTCGGTTTCGCCGTCGCTGACGGGCTCCTCCGGTTCGAACGGCAGTTCCACATCCAGCTCGGTCGTCGACGCAAAGCCAAAGTCCTGCGCAACATCCATGTCCGTGCCTTCTGAGAGGCCGGTACCGAGAACCAGGTCAGCATCGAGTGCGAGGTTTTCCTCGGTTGGAGAATCGTCATCGAGGTCGTAGGCAGCCTGCTCCTCGATCGTCTCGGCGTCTTCTTGTGCGGGCATCGTGCTCGCCGCGGCGCCAAGGGGTGTCGGTTCAAAACGGTCCCGGACGCGGCGGCCAAACAGGACCAGTCCCGCGATGATCGCCAGACCGCCACCGATTAACCATAGGTACCACGACGTCGATTCGCTGCGCGCACCGGTACTGATAATCGCGGTCGGCACGTTTGGCGATGTTGATGCTGTTTCCGGGCCAGGCAGCTGCGTGTCAGGAATCACGACTGTCTCGGGGGCGGCGGCTTTGGGCTCCACATAGGGATTGTTGCTTTCCACAATCACGTCGCCCGGGCGCAGCTCGTTCGTTGACTTCTCGTTCGTCGGCTCGAGTGCTGCGGCAGGCACAACCCCCGGTTCGACAGTTTCCTCGATTACGGGGGCCTCGAGTACGGGGGGTTCATACACGCCACCGTCTATCGTATCGACCACGCCCGCGATTGCCGTTTCCACGGGTGCCGCTGCGGTCGCGGTTGCGGCCTCGACAACGACTTCGGTGCCGTCGAAACTCGGAATCGACAGCCAGCTGCCGGCCTTCAGTTTGTTCGGGTCGTTGTCGATAAACGCGTCGGGGTTGGCTGCGAAGATAGCGTTCACGGCCGGCCAGAGACCAATTGGACGATTGCGTATGCGGCTCGCAATTTCGCTCAGGCTTTCACCAGGCTGAACCCGGACGCGTGTAGCCACATCCACTGGCGCCCTATTGACGGACGGACGTGGCACGCGAGAGACCACGGGTGATGCGGCGGCGGGCGCCGGTGTACTGGCTACCTCACTCGCCACAGCCGGTGCTGCCGGATCCACGAAAAGCATATATTCGCGGCTCAGGTTTGGGGTGTAAGGGCATTTGATCGTTACGCGTGTACCCAGCATCGGTTCTCGAACCGCGGAATTGCCGGTGATTACGATGGCCTGCTCGGTAATTCTGACGGTGCTGGAGCCGATGCCGGGCAGACCGCTCGTGGAGCGGCCACCGCCGATCGACACGCACGTGTCACTAAGCATTTCGCTCGGTGCGAGCGCATAGGCAATACTCGCGCGCAGCGGTTGACCCAGGTGAGACTGAACGCTTAGTTCACCGAGTTCCAGCGCTGTTGCCGGTGTTACTGCGAGGCCTCCGCCGATGGCGACGAGAGGCAATAGAGTACGCGTCACTGCGCTATCCCTGGCGTGGAAGTCCTTAACTGCTTTTTTCACTTTGTGGCACCCCGTGACCTTGCAATACGCAGGCTAGTATTGACGCGTATTTGTAGCTACGAACCCATTCTAGTTTTTGGCGTGTACGTGTCGTTAGCGGGTGGTTCCGCTAATGGAGTGTGACGGGCGTCACACTTTGCGGGCATCTAGACGCCCTGGGCCGCCGTTAGATCATCGAGCGAGTTGGTAACACCGCTGTCCGCATCCTGCAACACGACCTCGGGCTCGTGAACATAATGTCCCTGCATGAAGTCGAGGCCCAGCTGGAACAGCACCGCCATCGAGTTCGCATTCTCAACTCGCTCTGCAATGGTTTTGATATTTCGCTTCTGCGCTGCTAGGACGATCTTGCTGACCGCGGATTGCATCGACTCGTCGGTCATCAGCGTATGCATGAGCTCGCCGTCGATCTTGATGTAATCCGGTTTAAGGAGATCGAGAATCTGGAACCGCTCCTGGTCGATCCCGTAATGTTCGAGGGCGAAACCGATACCGAGTTTCCGCGTATGCTTCACGAGCGCTTTCGTTTGCTTGATGTGCTTGGCAGCATCAACCTCGGGAACCTGGACGACCAGGCGCGAGCAGTCGAAGCCGTCTTCGTCGAGCTTTTGCCGCATCCACTCTGCCGTCGACGGGTCAGTAATCGACTGTCTCGACAGGCGCACGAACACCCGGTCCGCTTCGTTCTTGCCGCAGAAGTCCACTGCGGCGGACAACATCCAGCGGTCGATGTTCTTCATCATGTTGTTACGTTGTGCGGCAGGGATGAACTCGGATGGCAGAACGGAGTTGCCCTGTTCATCGACCATGCGAACGAGCAGGTCGAACATCTGAATCGAATCGCTTCGCAGGCCGGCGATTGGCAACTGCGCGAGGCGGAAGCGGTCTTCCATGAGCGCGGCTTTGAGATGTTTGACCCAGATTGCGTCAAACTCGCGTTGCTTGGTGTCCTCGTCCGCGCTCTCGTCGAGGAAAGAGGTGTTGCCACCGGCCTTCTTGCCGAGCTTGTACGCGTTGACTGTGGCCGTCACGAATTCTTCGAGGTTGCTGAAGACTTCACTGACGCCACAGGCGCCCACCGTGCACGTCAGGTGCGTCGACGTATCGCCAACTTCAAAGGTGACGTTCTTCAGGTGTTCTATGAGTTGTTTGCCCCATACCTGGGCATCGCGGGCACTGCCGCGTTCCAGGAGGACCATGATTGACGTGCCCTCGAAGCGTCCGGCGACATCTCTCGGGTGCATGCGCTTGCGTACGACCTCGGCGAACTGGGCCAGGATCTCTTCGGACTGGATGATTCCGACCTTGTCACGGATATCACCGAAATCATCCGGCTTGATGTAGACGAGACAATGAGTGCCTTGAGCGGGCTTACGCTTCAGCCTTTTCGTGATGCGCTCGAGAAACTGTGCGCGATGGAAGAACAGCATCGTCGGGTCGCGCTTGAGAGCATCATGAACCAGTTTGGTCGGTTCTTCGGCTACTTTGAGTTGTGGGGCGATTCGAATCTGTACGCACGGACCGTCATCGAGATCGATCTTGCGGAACTCCAGGTGCAGTTCTTCCGCATCACCGGAGTCAATGTGCGCCTTGACGATGAGCTTCTCGTCTTTCTGCCATTTGCCGGCGATCGTCGCGACCAGGGCACCTTTCAATGCTGCCTGGCTCTCCGGCTCGAAGTTGTCCATGACCGGCAGGCCGATCAATTCATCCTTGTCCTTTATCTTGAACTGCTGCAACCAGGCGTCGTTGACATCAGTGAAAATTCCTTCCTGCACGAGCGCGTAGGAACTGGCCGACACCTCCATATGGTCCTTGAGCTGTCGCTTGTACTGGGTGGCAGTGTGTAACGTGGAGTTCAGCGCTCGCTCGACCCGCAGCGCGCGCAATTCGCGAGTAACGACGGATTGCAGTCTGTTCCTCGAGCCCAGCGATACGAGGTCGCACGCACCCGAACGCATGGCAGATTCGATATCCGCTTCGCTTGCTTCGGCCTGCATGGCGATGACCGGAACTTCGGGGTTGTAGCGGTCCTTTTGCTTGACGACCTGGCGAATCGTATCGGGGTAATGGTTACAGTTGAGAATCAGCAGCTCGACGTTTTCCGCCGCGAGCGTATCGGCGAGCCGATCGGGGTTGGCTGTCCAATGGCAATGCGCCGCGTGGCCCGCGTCGCGCAGTGCGCTATTGATCAGCTCTACATCGTCCTGATCTTCCGTCAGGACCGCAATTGAGATGCTGTGACGGCCTTCCAAATCCAATTCCCTGGTAAACCGGGTGATACCCGTGATTTCCGTATTCTGTTAAGAACTTCGGAGTCTAGACACTGCGCGCAGGGGTGTCGCGGCCCGCGGGTCAAAACCGTGACATGTATCAAGTTTCGGGGCGGAATGGCGTGGAATAAGGCCGAAAATACGGCTGGAACCCATCGAATACTCCGGTATCATAGCGCCTCGCCGCGCATCGGCGGTTCGACTTCCAAGAGCGAAATCATGGCAAATTACAGCACCAGCGAGTTTCGATCCGGGCTCCGGATCATCATCGACAGCGACCCCTGCATTATTGTCGAGAATGAGTTCGTGAAACCCGGCAAGGGCCAGGCGTTCAACCGCGTCCGGATCAAGAACCTGAAGACGGGCAAGACGGTCGACAAGACCTTCAAGTCGGGCGAGTCAGTTGAAGCCGCTGATGTCATGGATACCGAGATGCAGTATCTCTACGCAGACGGCGAGTTCTGGCATTTCATGGTGGCGGATACGTTTGAGCAATACGCCGCTGACGCGAAGGCGGTTGGCGATGCGAAGGACTGGATAAGCGATGGTGATGTCTGCGGCGTAACGCTCTGGAACAACACGCCGCTGATCGTAACGGCACCAAATTTCGTCGAACTCGAAATTACACAAACCGATCCGGGTGTGAAGGGTGACACCGCAAGCGGTGGCGTCAAGCCAGCGACCCTGTCCACAGGCGCCGTTGTTCGAGTGCCGCTGTTTGTCGATCAAAACGAAGTGATCAAAGTCGATACTCGCTCGCGCGAGTACGTATCACGCGTCAAATAAAATACTTGCGCGCTTCCTGGAGCGTACAGAAGGAATCGCACAGCATTTCAACACCAGTCTGGTCCGCTTCCGAGAACCGGCGCGTGACCGGGCTGTCGATATCCAGCACGCCGATCAGCTTTCCGTGCGACACCAACGGTACGACAAGTTCCGAACGAGAATCGGGATCGCAGACAATGTGCCCGGGGAAGGCCTGCACATCCGCAACCCGCTGGGTTTGCATCGTTGATGCAGCCGCACCGCAGACGCCTTCGTCCAGCGCGATGTGTACGCAGGCTGGTCTGCCCTGGAAGGGCCCCAGCACGAGTTCGTCGCCGCGCAACACATAAATACCGAGCCAGTTAATCTCGTCTATGGCGTTGTAGAGCAGCCCGACGAAGTTCGCCGCCGCGGCAAGCGCATCAGCTTCCTCGTCCAGCAAGGCGTGCAACTGTGAGTTCAGCAGCTTGTAGTCAATATCATTCATAAGTCTGGGTCGAAAGCGAAAGTAATGACGTCATGTATATCGTCGGTCTTGTCGTGGAGCATTTGCAAGCGTTCGAAGCCCATGGCCACGCCCGCGCAATCCGGGAGTCCCGACTCAAGCGCCGCCAGCAGGGACGTATCAACAGGTCGAACCGGGCGGCCACGTTGTTCGCGGCTCCTGTTGTCCCGGTCGAATCGTGCGCCGAGTTCCGCGGAATCCGCCAGCTCTACATAGCCATTGGCCAGTTCAACCGGCCCGAGAAATACCTCGAACCGGTCGGCAACCCCCGGGTTCCCGGGACAGAGACGCGCCAGCGCCGCCTGGCTGGCCGGATAGTGCCGCAATACGGTCAGGCGATCTGTGGCAAACGATGGCATGACACTCATTGCCAGCAGCAAGTCGAGCCAGTCGTCCGTCTCATCGCCGAGTGCGGCTCGCAGATCCTGGTCAGCACCTGCGGCATCGGCCAACATGGCGCAATCCGCCGTCAGGGCGTCGATGCCACAGGCATCACTTATCGCGTCGACGTAATCGACGACCACGGGTGGTTGCTGCGGGCAGTTCCTGCCTAGTGCGTTGCCGATTAGTGCGACCGTGTCATCGACAATGTCGGCGAGGCCCATGCCGAGGCGGTACCACTCAATCATCGTGAACTCGGGCTGGTGTTTATGCCCCACCTCGCTGTCGCGAAATACCCTGCAAATGGAAAAGACGTCGGGGTAGCCGGCAGCGAGCAGGCGCTTCATGCAGAACTCGGGCGACGTATGCAGATACAGGGGGCGACGACCCACGACGCTGTCAGTGACCGACAGGCTTTCGATTTGGGTGTCGCTGACGGCGAATGGACTCAGCGCAGGTGTGTCGACTTCAAGTACGTCCTGCGCCAGGAAGTACTCGCGAATACGGCGCATCATGGCAGCACGGCTTACGGCCGCCTGCGGCCCGGACGCTGGCCGCCAGTCGCTCACCCAGACGGGTCCTTCAGCTCGCCGATCTCCTCGCCCATACGAACGGTTTCACCGGGTTCGAGGTCGTCGTCCCACTCACAAACGCCCTTGGGCAGTAACAGGATGACCGTGGAACCCATATTGAACCAGCCGAGCAGGTCACCCTTCGCGACTGTCGAGGGATGACCGGAGATATCGAGTACATCGACGACGCCGGCTTTGCGGGGCCGAATCTCGCCCGTCCAGGGCGTAGTGATGCTACCGACATTCAGCGCGCCGACAAAAATCACAACTGCCGGTCCGAAGTCCGTGCGGAAGTGCATCACCAGGCGCTCGTTGCGACGGAACAGGCCATCGACACGCGACACCGTCGCTTCGTTCACACTGAACAGGTCGCCGGGTACGTAGCGCGCGGCCACAAGTTCGCCGGCGAGCGGAGCATGCACCCGGTGATAGTTGTAAGGCGCCAGGTAGATCGTCGCAAAATTGCCGTCAATGTATCGCTCGGCTTCGTTGAGGTCCGTGGCGAGCAGGTCGCCAAGCGAATAGTCAATGCCTTTGGCCTGGAAGATGCTGTCCGCACGGATGCCGCCTGCCACCGAGACGGTTCCGTCTACGGGAGAGACGAGGGCGTCGCTGTCCTCGTCGATCGGTCGCGCCCCGTCGGCAAGCTCGCGAATGAAAAAGTCATTGAACGTCGCAAAGTCGCCCGGGACATCCAGTTTCACTTCGTCAAGGTCGACATCGAAGGCACGAGCAAACCGTGTAATCAGGAAATCCTTGAAACCGGGATGCCGGATCCTGGCGATGCGCCAGATGACGGCCGTGAGCCAATGGCGAGGAAGAATATGTTGCAGCAGGACGAACGCGCTCGCCTTCATTTCCGTTCGTCCTTCGAAAAAGAGTAGTCAACCGAGAGTAGCGGCAGATCCTCGTTAAAGAACTGCAGCGTGACCGAGTCTTGCAGATCGCGGGCGCGCATGAGCATGAGATGTTTACCGCCTCTTTCCAGGACAACGCTGGACCGCGCGGGGACAATTAACGCCTGGAGTTCGCGCATTCGCGAGACGCCGTCGCTAATCGTCGTTTCATGAATCTCGACCGCTTCGAACTGCGGACTTGAGACTTTCGTGATTCGTGCCGTTTCGTCAGTATTGTTGGTGATCATCAGGAATCCGGCGCTCATCTGCATGCCCGGCATCGGTTTGGTGATCTCCAGCTCGCTGACGACGAGCGGTGGTTCGGGCGCGCCGCACGCAGATATGAACACGGTCAGCAGAAGGATGAAGCTGCGCATCAGCTGCCTCCCATAACGATCGGCAGATCATGGACGTAATTGTCGACAACATGCGGGCCGCCGAACAGCGCCGAGAACCCGCCGTCCGGATTGATAACGAGTACAGCCGCCGAGTGATCAACTGAGTAGTTGTCGCCGTCCGACAGCCGTTTTTCAAAGTAGATGCCCAACCCGGATGTCAGCTTCGAGAGTTCATCGAGGGTGCCGGTGATGCCGAGATTACCATCACCGAAATAGCCGACGTACTGTTTCATAAGCTCCGGTGTATCGCGCTCCGGGTCGACGCTGACGAGAACGATACGTGGCAGCGGCGTCTGCCCCTGTGCGTGCAGGGCCGCTTTGGCGGCCGCGAGGACCTGCAAGGTCGTCGGGCAGATGTCCGGGCAATGGGTGAAGCCGAAGAAAACGAGGTCCCACTGACCGGTAAATACCGTTTGATCGACCGGCGTGCCGTGCTGGTCGACAAGCGAGAACTCCGGCACCGGGTTCGGGTCTGGCAAGATCAGTGCAGACTCAGGCGCGGATGGCACCTGCGTCCGCAGGGCTACAAAAATGCCTGCGGCCAGTGCCAGCCCGAGGGCGAAGGCGATGATTAGTCGTTTTGGGTTCATAGTGAAAACTTGCGAGCTTGAGGCGTCAATTCTACAGGCAGAACGACCATGAGCGTGATAGATTCGCGCGGCATGAACGTCGAGCATCTCATCCGCGACATCGCAGGCCGATTCGAGACCGCTGGCCTGACGTATGGCCACGGCACCGACAATGCGGTTGACGAAGCCGCGTGGCTCGTTTTCTCCGTGCTCGAGCTGTCGCACGAGGACGCGCCTGGCGTTTACGCAAAGGCTGTGGCGGACGACGAAGTCGCCGCGGTCAATGCGCTGGCAGCGAGGCGCATCGATGAGCGCGTACCCGTCGCCTATCTCGCCAACCAGGCCTGGTTCGCAGGGCTCGAGTTTTACGTCGATGAGCGGGTGCTGGTGCCACGATCGCCCTTTGCCGAGTTGATTCATAAGCGGTTCGCGCCATGGATATCAGCCGACGAAGTCCGGCACGCGGTCGATCTGGGTACCGGCAGCGGCTGCATTGCGATTGCGACGGCGTGCGCGTTTCCGGACGCTCGAGTGGATGCCGTTGATATTTCTGATGATGCCCTGGCCGTTGCCCGGATAAACATCCAGCGACATGGTCTCGAGGACCGCGTGCGTGCGGTCAAGTCAGATTTCTTCGCTGCGCTGGGTGATACACGCTACGATCTCATCATTAGCAATCCGCCGTATGTCGACCAGGCTGATATGGACGCACGGCCGGCCGAATTCAGGCACGAGCCCGAGCTCGGCCTTGCGGCGGGCGAGGACGGCCTGGAGAGCGTGCACAAGATTTTGTGGGATGCCTCGCGATTTATGACAGACAATGGAATACTCGTCTGCGAAGTCGGGAACAGTCAGCCTGCTCTGGAGGCGGCGTATCCGGAATTGCCTTTCGTCTGGCTCGAGTTCGAGCAGGGGGGTGCAGGTGTTTTCCTGCTGACCTCCGGCGATCTGCAATTAGTGTGTAAACAGACCAGGTAGCAAAGAAGTGTCGGGTAACAGTATTGGAAAATCCTTCGTTGTAACGACATTTGGCGAGAGCCATGGGCTGGCGCTCGGCTGCATCGTGGACGGCTGCCCGCCGGGCATGGAACTTGCTGAAGCGGACATACAGGTCGATCTCGATCGCCGTCGCCCGGGCCGCAACAAGCACACGACGCAACGCAATGAGCCTGACCAGGTAAGGATTCTCTCCGGCGTATTCGAGGGCAAGACGACCGGTACACCGATCGGTCTGATCATCGAGAATACGGATCAGCGGTCCAAAGACTACGGCGATATCAAGGATAAGTTCCGTCCCGGTCATGCCGATTACACCTATCAGCAGAAGTACGGGATTCGTGACTATCGCGGCGGTGGACGTTCCTCGGCTCGCGAAACGGCGATGCGTGTCGCGGCAGGCGCCATAGCTCGCAAGTATCTCAAGGAACGGGCAGGTATCGATATTCGTGGTTTCGTCGCGCAGCTCGGTCCCATCGAGTTGCAGGCGACTGACCTGTCGATAGTCGATGACAACCCGTTCTTCTGTGCCGACCCCGACAAGCTCGACGAACTCGACAAGTTCATGACGGACTTGCGCGAAGAGGGCGATTCGATCGGGGCAAAGATCAGTATCCTTGCCCGCGGATTACCGCCCGGGCTCGGCGAGCCGGTGTTTGACAAGCTTGAGGCCGATCTTGCCCACGGACTGATGAGCATCAATGCGGTCAAGGGTGTCGAAGTCGGGGCGGGTTTTGCCGCCGTATCGCAGCGCGGCAGTCAACACCGCGATGAGCTGTCGGCTTCGGGCTTTAGCAAGAACGATGCCGGGGGCACGCTGGGGGGCATCTCGTCGGGGCAGCATCTCATCACGAGCATCGCACTCAAGCCGACATCGAGCATCAGCAAAGCTGGCAAGACGATTGACAAGAGCGGCGCGGAAACGGAGATCGTCACAAAGGGACGCCACGATCCCTGCGTCGGATTGCGTGCTACGCCAATCGCCGAGGCGATGGTTGCGCTCGTGATAATGGACCACTACTTGCGCAATCGCGCACAGAACGCCGACGTCGAGTCGGAAACACCAACCTTGTAGGAGCGCGCCTTGCGCGCGACATAGACCAGAGAAATCAATGAGTAAGACATTTGACATCGCCGTCGTCGGCGCTACCGGCGTCGTGGGCGAATCCATGCTCGAAATCCTGAGTGAACGCGATTTTCCCGTCGGAAAGATCCACGCGCTGGCCAGCGAACGGTCGCTCGGCAAGACCGTGTCTTTCGGCAACCGGGAAATCCATGTTGAGAATCTCGCCGATTTCGATTTCTCGCAGGTGCAGATCGGCTTGTTCTCGGCGGGCGCCTCGATTTCGGAGGAATTCGCGCCGCGGGCAGCTGCCGCAGGCTGTGTTGTCGTGGACAATACGTCCCGGTTTCGCTACGACGACGACATTCCGCTCGTCGTACCTGAGGTGAATCCGGATGCGATTGCGGACTATACGACGCGCGGCATCATTGCTAATCCGAATTGTTCGACCATTCAGATGGTCGTCGCGTTGAAACCCATCTACGATGCCGTTGGCATCGAGCGCATTAATGTCTGTACCTACCAGGCGGTGTCGGGAGCTGGTCGCAGCGCCGTCGAGGAACTCGTGCGCCAGACCACCACGCTATTGAACGGCAGACCGCTGGAAATCGAAGGCGATGCCAAACAAATTGCATTCAATGCCATCCCGCATATCGATGTCTTCCAGGACAATCGCTATACCAAGGAAGAAATGAAGATGGTCTGGGAGACGCGCAAGATACTGGATGATCAGGAAATTCTCGTAAATCCGACGGCTGTTCGTATCCCCGCGTTCTTTGGTCATTCTGAAGCGGTTCACATCGAAACGCGGGACAAGATTTCGGCCGTGGACGCAGTGCAGTTGTTGGCCGGGTCGCCCGGCATCGAGGTGCTCGATGGTGTCGAAACCGGGGAATATCCGACGGCTGTGACCGAAAGCTCAGGGGCAGACCCTGTTTTTGTCGGGAGAATTCGCGAAGACATCTCTCATCCGCGCGGAATTAACCTTTGGGTGGTTGCGGATAACATACGTAAGGGCGCGGCTCTAAATAGCGTCCAAATTGCTGAAATATTGGCAAAAAACTATCTTTAAGCTATAGTTCGCAGGCAAATATCGGCCCTGACTGGATGTCGTTAAAGGGGCCTTGTAGGGTTTGGAGAAATACATTATGTCGCGATGTCTTACGCGTATCTCGCTTGCACTTGTCCTTTTGCTGTCGAGCGAGGTCTGGGCCATTGGACTGGGTGACATCAATTTGGACTCAGCGCTCAATGAGCCGCTGCGTGCAGAAATTGAGTTGCTGTCGGCCACGCCGGAAGAATTGGCGAACCTGAAAGTCACGCTGGCGTCAGCCGATACGTTTAGCCGCTATGGGATCGACCGACCCTTTTTCCTTCAGGAAATCGAATTCAATGTCCAGCCAACCGGCCCGAACGGGGCAGTTGTGCAGGTCCGCTCGCGCTCCCCGATTACCGAACCCTTCCTGACATTCCTGGTTGAGGCGACCTGGTCGAGTGGTCGTCTGTTGCGTGAGTACACGGTATTGCTGGATCCCCCGACCTACGCACCACCCGTGATACAGCAAGCGCCGGCGGTCGAGGCACCCAGACGCGCGACGCCGACGGACAGTCAACGTATCGATCGCCAGCAACCGGTCCAGCAACCCGCGCAGCGCCAGGCGCCGCCACCGCAACAGCCACGCGTAACAGCGCCGCCAACCACGTCGCGTGACCAGGCCCCGACGCCAAGTGCACCGCCTCCGGCCCCGGCTGTTGAGTCGTCGTATTCGAGGCAATCAACCGGTGATTACTACGTCGAGCGTGGTGACACGCTTTGGGGCATTGCGAGTCGCATGCGCCCCGACAGTCGCCTGACGATGAACCAGACGATGCTGGCGATCTTCGAGGCGAACCCGGGTGCCTTCTCGAACAACATCAACATGCTGAGTGCGGGCGCGTCGCTGCGTATTCCGAGCGCCGATGAAGTGTTCCAGATCAGCCGCGGCGATGCGTTCTCCGAGGTTAAACGCCAGAACGCGGTCTGGAGCGAAACCACGGGTGCACCGTCGCCGGATACGGGTTACGCAGACACGACGCCGGATACCGATTACATGGTTCCGGATACCGATTACGGGGCACCGACTGACACGACGGAGACAGTCCCCAGCCTGCAGCTCGTTCCCCCCGACG